>Ga0302325_10004080_pt1 | contig 33916 bp, 33 predicted proteins | sample Palsa_T0_2_FD_201948 | JGI IMG/M metagenome (GOLD analysis project Ga0302325, IMG submission 201948) | Peat permafrost microbial communities from Stordalen Mire near Abisko, Sweden - Palsa_T0_2 | ecosystem: Environmental > Terrestrial > Soil > Palsa > Peat permafrost | place: Sweden: Abisko... | reverse complement strand
CCCAGCGGGATGCCGTGCACCCGGAGCCGGTAGTCGATCACCGCGCCGACCTCCATCCGCACCGGCTCGGGCGTACGGACCTCGAAGCGCAGCCACGGCGGCGTGATCCGCTCCAGATTGCGCGCCGAGGCGAAGAACTCGAATACCCGATCGATCGGATACTCGAGCTCCTGCCGTCGTCTGAGGACGTGCACGGCCACGTGTCGATCGGCCCCGGGAACTAGCCGCCGAGCACGTCCCGGAGCGCCTCCTCGAGCTCCGGGTGCGCAAACCGGTATCCGAGCTGCTGCAGCTTGGACGGACGGGCGCGCTGGCCGGTCGTGACCATCTCCGCCATCTCCCCGTACAGCAGCTTGACCGCGAACCCCGGTACCGGGAGCACCGCCGGCCGGTGCAGCACCCGCCCGAGCACGGTCGACAGCTGCGCGTTGGTCACCGGATTGGGAGCGGTGACGTTGATCGGACCCGCCGCCCCCTCGTCATCGATCGCGCACTCCAGCGCGCCGACGACGTCGGCGAGGTGGATCCACGGGACGTACTGGCGCCCGCCGGCGACCGGGCCGCCGATGCCCAGCTTGAAGAACGGCAGCATCTTCGACAGTGCGCCGCCGCTGGGCGACAGCACGACCCCGGTCCGCGTCAGCGACACCCGCATCCTCGGATCGGCCTGACGGGCCTCGTGCTCCCAGGCGGTGACGACCTCGGCCAGGAAGTCCGACCCCGGGGGCGCGCTCTCGTCCAGTGGCTGGTCGCGCTGCGGGCCGTAGTAGCCGGTCGCCGACTGCGAGACGAGCACGTGCGGGCGCTCACCGTCGGCCAGCGTGGTCAGCGCGGTCACCAAGTGCCGCGTCGCCAGCACTCGTGACTCCCGGATCCGACGCTTTGACTCGTCTGTCCAGCGTTGCGCGACCGGCTCGCCCAGCAGGTGCACGACCGCGTCTGCTCCGCGCAGGGCGTCCGCGGGCGGCGGTGCGGCCAGCGGGTCCGGCCACGCGTGCACCTCGGCCTCGGGTCCGAGCGCGCGGCGACCCCGCTCGGCGTCACGCGACAGGGCGACCACCTGGTCGCCGCGAGCGCGCAGCGCGACGGACAGGGCTGCTCCGATCGTTCCCGTCGCCCCCGTGATCACCACTCGCATCCGTTCTGCCCCGCTCTCTGGTCGACTTCACGACCCTCGTTACCCGGTGTCCTACCAACGTAACGCAAACCGCAACAAGGTGTATCGTTGCCCTGTGGCCACGATGATCAGCCCCGAGCTGAGCACCGCCCAGCTGTCGGCGAGAACCGGCCTGCCGGCAGGAACGCTGCGGATGTGGGAGAGCCGGCACGGCTTCCCGGCGCCGGCACGCCTGCCCGGCGGCCATCGCCGCTACTCCGAGCGCGACGTGGAGGCCGTGCTGGAGGTGCTGCGCCTGCGCGGGCAGGGACTCTCGCTTCCGGCCGCGATCGAGCGCGCACGTCGGCCAGAGCAGCCGAGCGAGCGCTCGGTGTTCGCCGGTTTGCGCCGGCGACGACCGGACCTGGCCGCGACGGTCGCCCGGAAGGCGCTGCTCGTGGCGCTCTCGCACGCGATCGAGGACGAGTACCTGGCGCGTGCCGGCGGGGGTCTGGTGTTCGGCTGCTTCCAGCGCCGACAGTACTTCCAGGCGGCCGAGCCTCGCTGGCGCGAGCTGGCGCGGACCGCCGAGCTCGCGGTCGCGGTCGCCGACTTCCCGGAGATGTCAGAGCCGCAGCTGGCCGCTGCCCAGGTGCCGTTGCGGGTCCGGCACCCGATGGCGCGCGAGTGGACGGTGATCGTCGATGCGCCCGGCGCGCACGCATGTCTGGCGGCGTGGGAGCACCCGGGCCACCGCGATATGCCGGACCTTTCCAGGCGCTTCGAGGTGATCTGGTCGTTCGAGCGTGAGATCGTGCGCTCGGCCTCCGAGGTCGCCGGCGAGCTCCTCAACGATCTCGCTCCGGGGATCTCGGCGAGGCTGCCGAACGCGCTGTCTGACCACTCGGGGACCGACGGGTTGCGGTTCGGATCGGCGCTCGCGCACCGGATGGTGGAATACGTCGGCGAGCTCGGTCAGGGTCCGGACCCTTGGGGGTCGTCGGACTCCGGGGCACCGTCGGAGCCCGGCTTGCCGCCGGAGCCCGGCTTGCCGCCGGAGCCCGGCTCGCCGCCGGAGCCCGACTTGCCGCCGGAGCCCGACTTGCCGCCGGAGCCCGGCTTGCCGCCGGAGCCCGGAGAACCGCTGGAATCGGCGGCCGCGGACAGCACCCGATAGCCGCCGAGCGTCCCGACCGTCAGCACGGCGGCGACGGCCAGCACCAGCGCGATGCTGGTCTTCAGCAGGAGCGCACCCGCAATCGCGCCGGTCAGCATCGCCAACACCGCCGACACCCGCCTGATCGAACCGCTGCCGTCGCCGGCGCCCCACGGCGACGCCGCCGCCAGGCCGGTGAGCGTCATCGTCAGCACGGTCGTGGTCAGGTCCGGCACGCCGAGCGCGCGGACGGTCGCGTTGCGCAGGCCCATCCCGACCGCCAGCAAGGCGATCACGAGATCTCCGGAGGCGTGCCCTGAGCGCAGGTGCACGGCCGCGGCGATCACCGTCGCCGCCGCCATCACCGCCGACTCGACCGCAAGCGCGACCGGGAAGCCATGGTCGGACCGGTGCGCGCGCCGCGCGTCGAGCAACCCGCCGAGTCCCGCGCCGGCCAGGAAGGCGGCCAGCGAGACGAGCGGCGCAAGCACCGGCAGCCCGCCGGCGCCGGCGATGCCGAACCCGAGCAGGATGATGTTGCCGGTCATGTTGGCCGCGAACACGTGCCCGAGGCCGAGGTACGTGGTCGCGTCGACGAGTCCCGTCGTGAACGTGAGCACGAGCAGCGCGCGGGTCAGCGGGTGGCGCAGCGACAACGCGTCGTGGCGCAGCTGCGCCAGCGAGGCCGGGCCCGCGGTGTCGTCCCGGGGGGTCAGGAGACCGCCCGTCCAAGCTCCTCGGAGCGCTCGCCAGGCCCGCTGCGCGCCCCGGTCTCGCGGTCATCGAACACGAGCTCCGCGGCGCACAGCGACAGCACCAGCACCGCGCTGAGCAATGTGGTCAGCCACGCCGGGAGGCCTGAGCCAACCGCGAACAAGACCAGCATCGCGACGGCCACCAACAGCCGGCCGGGGCTGCGCTCCCCCAGGAGCCGCAGCCGGAAGCCGCTGACGCCGGCGAGGTAGAGCGCCACCCCACCGCAGAACGCAAGCCGCCCGGCATCGGACATCGGCGCTCCGAGCGTCCCGTGGACGACGAGCCGAACGCCGCCGGCGAACACGATGATCCCCGCGACGATCGGCAGATGCAGATAGCTGAAGGAGTCCGCCGCGGCCAGCACCGGATCCTCGTGCTGCCGCAGCCGTGCCTGCGCGCTGTCGGCGAGCTCGTTGAAGTAGGTCCACCACATCCCGATCGCGATCAGCAGCCCGAGCGCCGCCGCAATCACCAGGCCCGGGGTCACCCGACGGTGCGAATCGGCGACGCCGACGCCGATCGTGACGATCGACTCGCCCAGGCAGATGATCACGAAGTCCCCGTAGCGGTCGGCGAAGTGCGCGACTGCGACGCGCTGCAGACCCCGCAACCGTTCACGTGTGAGCCACACCGGACCCGCGTAGTCGATTCCGATGCCGATCGTCCACAGCGCCGCGCGCGGCCAGCCCGAGATCAGCGCACCGCCGAGCAGCAGCGACATCCCGACGATCACGGTGACCGAAAAGCCGGTGATCGCGTCACGCCGCGCCCGCCCCTGCACGGCGGCGTCGCTGTACAGCTTCAGATGCACGAGGCGCACGATCGTGTACGCGCCGGCGAACAGCAGTCCGTCGGAGCCGAACGCGCGCGGCAGCGCGATGCCGACGACGAAGATCAGCACCGTGCACGTCAGCAGATAGCCCCGAAGCGCCAGCGAGTCCGCCGGCACCGCGTTGGATGCCCACACGAACGCCGACCACGCCCACCACACGATCGCCAGCGCCAGCATCGCCTCGCCGAAGCGCGCCCAGCTCGCCTGTCTGGCGAGCAGCGTCGCCACCTGGGTGACCGCGAACACGAACACGAGATCCCAGAGCAGCTCGACCGAGCTGGTCTCACGCTCGGCCGCAGCCGCAGCCGCAGCCGCAGCCGGAGCCGCGGGCGGCTCCGCGGCCCGCTCGCGCGCGGTCGCAGCCGCGGGCGACTCCGCGGCCCGCTCGCGCTCGCTCACCCCGCCCGCAGCGGCGCGGCCGCCGGCTCCGGCGCGGCCGCGCGGTCAGGGTCCGACGACGCGTGCAGGCGGGCGAGCGCTCGTTCGTAGTCGTCGTAGCGACGGAACAGGCGGCTCCAGGCCCAGCCGGGCCGCCCCCGCAGCTCGCCGGCGCGGTCGCGATCGCCGGGCCGCCCCTGCTCGGCTGCGGCCGGTTGGTTCTCGCCCTCACGCTCGCCGCGCGCGATCAGCGTTCGGTGCGCTTGCAACGCGCCCGCAAGCGTCGCATCGCCAACCTCCTCGTCGAGCAGACTCGCCTCCAGATGCGCGCGCAGGATCCGCAGCTCGCGCTCGCTCGCGCGGCGGGCGGCGTTGCGGCGCCCGCGCCCGTCGCGAAACGCGAACCGGTCCCAGGCGTCGGCGAAGAACGCCGCGCTGCAACGGCCTCCGGCGCGGTGCGCGGCGAGCATCGGGCAGATCCCGTCGCCGCTGGTGTAGGCGCCGGCGATGATCGGCCCCGCGTCGAGTCCCTGGAGCATCGCGATCCTGGTCACGCGTGGCAGGCACTGCACGGCCTCCCTGAGTTCCTGGATGGTCGCGCGGCGGTGTCGTGACATAGGGTGTGGCGCTGGGGTCCGGCGGCGCCCGAGCCAATCTATAGGGCTTGAGTCGACGGGCTCAAGCGATCCCCTTGCGACGAAAGGAACCTTGCAGATGCGGCTGGGATTGATGGTCGGTTACTGGGGTCTCGGGATGGGTCCGGCAGATCAGCTGGCGGTCGTCCAGGAAGCCGAACGGCTCGGGTTTCACTCGGCCTGGGCCGCCGAGGCCTACGGCTCGGATGCCGCAACCGTGCTCGCCTGGCTGGCCGCCGGCACGAGCACGATCAGGCTCGGAGCGGGGATCTTCCAGATGCCCGGACGCAGCCCGGCGATGACCGCGATGACGGCTGCCACGATCGACGAGCTCTCAGGCGGCCGGATGATCCTCGGCATCGGCAGCTCGGGACCGCAGGTGTCCGAGGGCTGGCACGGGCAGCGCTTCGCCCACCAGCTGCAGCGCACGCGCGACTACGTGGCAGTCGTGCGGATGGCGCTGTCACGCGAGCGGGTCCAGTTCAAGGGCGAGACGCTGCAGCTGCCGCTGCCCGACGGTCCGGGCAGGTCGCTGAAGCTGACGATCGGCGCGGTCCAGGATCAGATCCCGATCTACCTGGCCGCGATCGGACCGCGTAACACGGAGCTGGCGGGCGAGATCGCCGACGGCTGGCTGCCGACATTCTTCTCGCCCGAGAACGTCGGCGAGTTCCGCGAGCTGCTGCAGGCGGGCGCCGACCGCGCCGGACGGACGCTCGATCGCTTCGACATCGCCCCCACGGTGCAGGTGTGCATCTCCGATGACTGGGTCGCCGCCCGGGACCTGATGCGCCCGATCCTGGCGCTCTACATCGGCGGGATGGGCTCACGCAAGCAGAACTTCTACAAGAGCCTGGTGGAGCGCTACGGGTTCCAGGACGCCGCAGCGAAGGTCCAGGACCTGTACCTGGACGGCAAACGCGACCAAGCGGGCGCGGCGCTCCCCGACGAGCTGATCGACATGGTCTCGCTGTGCGGCCCGCGGGAGGCGGTTCGCGAGCGGCTCGGCGCGTTCCGCGACGCGGGCGTCGGCACGCTGGTGGTGTCGCCGATGGCGTCGCACCTGCAGGGCCGGCTCGAGCAGCTGCGCGCCGTCGCCGAGTGCAACGGTTGACCGAGCCGCCGTCGAGTTCGCGGTTGCGCTGCTTTCTGGGCGCGTTCGGCGACGCCGGCCATGCGTTCCCGATGCTGGCGCTCGGCGCCGAGCTCGTCGCGCGCGGCCACGAGGTCACGTTCGAGACCTGGACCCGCTGGCGAGAGCCCGTCCAGGCGCACGGGATGCGGTTCGTGGCCGCCCCGGAGTTCCCGACGTTCCCGACCCGCGCGCGTCCGCTGTCGCCGTACGAGGCGGTCGTCGCGGCCGTCGCGCACACGCGGCCGGCGGTCGCCGCGGCCGCGCCGGACGTGGTCGTCCACGACATCCTGACGCTCGCTCCGGCGCTCTCCGGCGAGCTCGAGTCGGTGCCGGTCGCGACGCTGATCCCACATCTGTACCCGCCGGGCGAGCCGGGCTTTCCGCCGTTCGGCTTCGGCGCGCAGCCGCCGCGGACCCGGGCCGGGGCGCGGCTGTGGCGAGCGTTCGACCGGCCGGTCGCGGCCGGTCTGCGCCGCGGCACCGGCGAGCTCAACGAGACGCGGCGCCGGGTCGGCCTTAGGCCGGTGGATGCCCCCCACAACGGGCTGAGCCGGCAGCTGTGCCTGGTCGCGACGCTGCCGCAGCTGGAGTACCCCCGGTCGTGGCCGGCCCACGTCCGCGTCGTCGGGCCGATGATCTGGGAGGCGCCGGCGGCGGCGGTCGAACCTCCGCCCGGCGCGGAGCCGCTCGTCCTGGTGGCCCCGTCGACCGCCCAGGATCCCGAGCACCGCCTGCTGCGCGCGGCACTGCGTGGACTCGCCGAGGAGCCGGTGCGGGTGCTGGCCAGCTGGAACCGGCGCCCGCTGCGAGGTCCGGTGCCCGTGCCGCGCAACGCTCGGTTGGTGGAGTGGGTGTCCTACGCGCAGACGATGCCCGCGGCGGCGCTGGTCATCTGCCACGCCGGGCACGGGACGCTGATGCGCGCGCTGACGCTCGGACGCCGGGTCGTGGCGGTCCCGCACGCGGGCGACATGCCCGAGAACGCGGCGCGGGTCACCTGGGCCGGCGCCGGCGTCAGGCTGCCGTGGCCGCTGCTGTCACCGGCGACGCTGCGCCACACCGTCCGCCGGGCACTCGCCGACGAGCGGCTCGCGGTCCGCGCCGCGCAGCTCGCGGCCTGGTCGTCGCTCCACGACGGCCGCGCAGACGCGGCCGATCTGGTGGAGCGACTCGCGCGCGGGCTCCCCGGGTCCTAGACGAGGCGACCCGAGCGTGGCGGGTCAGTCGCTGGCGTAGATCTGGAACGTGACGGTCTGGCCGCCGCTCGTCGCCCGAACGTAGTCGACTTGCGAGAACGAGTTCCCGCCGACCTTGAAGGTGCCGTTTCTAAAGCGCGAGCTGAGCGTCCAGCGCCGGCCCTGGACCGTGACCGAGTGCGCGCTCGCCTGTCCGGGGGTGACGATCTGGCGCTCACGCGCCACGGCGACCGCTCTCGCCGTGGCGCACGATTGGGCCCGCGATCTTGTAGACGTCCTTGCCTGGGATGTTGCCGCACTGGACGGTGTTGGCCGACGCCAGCGACGGCAACGCCAGCGCGCCGCCCGCCAGCAGCCCGACCGCACCCAGTTTCAGGTATGAGATGACGTTCACTGGCGCGATTGTCGCACCCCGTCGGCGAGCTCACGGATCACCGCCGCGGTCGGGCTGCCGCTGCCGCAGAAGCCGCTGGAGTCATACGTGCCGCCGCCGGTCGTCGCCCACGACGGCAGCTGCACGGTCATCCGGTGAGGACCTTCCAGCCGACGTTGAGCGGCGCGGCGACGATCTCGTGGAGAGCGTGATGCATGATGTGACTAACGGGCCGTGGTGCGATCGCGAGTCGCGGCGGCCGGGTTCGCCCGTGCCCAGTCGATGATCCGCTGAGAACCCTGGATCACCTCGCCGTCATCGGTCACCGCGACCGGAACCCAGTAGTTGCCGGTCAGCCGCTTGACCTCGCGCCGCGGCGTGAAGTCGTTGATCAGGCCGGGCAGCGGCCCAAGCCCGTAGGACCGCACGACCTCGGGCCGATGGCCGGCCGCGATCAGCGCCTGGTGAGCCTCACCGCACGGGTGCGCGTGGACCGGCTTGCCCGCGGTCCAGGTGCCGTAACAGACGTAGAGCTTCATCGCCGCTCGACCTTGATCATCGGTCGAGCCGGCGACACTCAGCTCCGGGGGTGGGACTCGAACCCACAACTTTTCGGTTAACAGCCGAATACTCTGCCAATTGAGTTACCCCGGATTATGGCGTAACGCCTTGCGGTTTCCAATGATCTGGATCTGGCGTGTGCTCGGCTAAATGTAGCGGCACCGTGGCCACGCCGCCTAGCGCCGCTCGACCGCCGGCGCCTTTCGAGGTTGTTCCGGCTATCGGGCACTTAACGTCGAAAAACGGCTGGGCGGCGCGGCGCCCGAACACCCCCGCGCTGCTGGGCCTGCGATCCCGATCCCGGATCCCAGCCAGCACGGGTCAGACGGAACCTGGGCGCGTCAGACGGCCTGCTCCAGCCGCGCGTTGGCCGCATGCAGGTCAACCAGCACACGCTCGCGCTCCCGGGCCAGCGCGGTCATCGGCGAACCCTCGGCGCGGGCGCGGATCTTGGCACGATCGACGCGCTCGAGCTCCAACATCAGCCGGGCGTGCTCGAGCCGATCCGGGGAGAGCGCCCGTCGGGCGGGATCGCGCCCGGCCATCTCGCCGGCACGCTTGACCAACTCGGCGACGACGAGTGCCAGCTGCTCGTCGCCCGCCGGCAGCTCGGCGGTCGGCGTGCGCGTCCGGCCGCGGAGATGCGCTGCGGCGCCTCGTAGCCGCTCGGACGTCAGCAGCTCGTCGATGTTGGGTCGCCCCAACGCTCGTTCGCCGTCGTCGGGAAGCGCCAGGCACAGGGCCAGAAACACCTGCTCGCCCTTGGGTGCCCCATCCATCGGGTGGGCCGCGAGGCTCGGCCCGGACCCGTCGGCGAGCGGCGGCTCACTGCCCGCACCGGCGCCGGACGCGGCCGGCTGACGCGACTCGGCCTGCGCCAATGCGCTCGCCAACCGCGCGGGCGCGAGCTCCAGCGCCCCCGACACGCGGCGCATCAGCTCGTCACGCAGCGCGCTCGGTCCGAGCGCCGACAGTGCCGGGGCGAGCTCGGCCAGGGCCGCGTCGCGCCCCTCGGCGCTGACCGTGTCTCCGTCGGCGAGGATCCGATCGACCTCGAACTCGACGAACGGGACCGAGCGCTCCAACCGCGTCCGCACGCCCTCGGCGCCGTCGGCGGCGACCAGGTCCGCCGGATCGGAGCCCTCCGGCAGCGCGACCACACGTAGCTCCAGACGGCCGCCGGCCGCCTGCGAGGCCTTCAACATCGCCTGCCGGCCGGCGCTGTCGGCATCGAGGCACAGCACTCCGGTCCCCGCGATCTTCGCCAGCGTGTCGACCTGCTCGGTCGTCAGCGAGGTGCCCATGATCCCGACCGCGTTGCGGATCCCCACCTGGTGCAGCGCCAGCACGTCGGTGTAGCCCTCGGCCAGGATCATCCGCCCGGTCTTGGCCGCCGCTCCACGCGCCAGATGGACCCCGAACAGCACCTCACGCTTGTGGTACAGCTCGCCGTCGGCGGTGTTGACGTACTTCGGCCGCGGCCGCCCGTCGGGCGCCGGGTCGTCGCGCAGGCGGCGGGCGCCGAACCCCCGCACCCGTCCGCGCTCGTCGGCCGCGGGGAACATGATCTGCCCGCGGAAATGGTCGAAGATGGTCCCCGGTCGCTTGCGTGAGCGCACCGCCAGCCCGACCTCGATCAGCTCCTGCTCGCTGAAGCCGGCCTTGCGCGACATCACGATGATCCGATCCCAGCCGCCCGGCGAGAAGCCGACGCGGAACTCGCGCAGCACCTCCTCGGCGAGCCCGCGGCCGAGCAGGTAGGCCCGTGCCTCGGCGGCCTCGGCCGATTCCCACAGATACCGGGCGTAGAAGGTCGCGGTCCGATCCAGCAGCCCGGTCAGGCGCTGGAATCGTTCACGGCGGGCGGCCGCCTCGGGGTTCTCGTCACGCGTCTCGAGCGCCACGCCGAAGCGCGACGCGAGCGACTCGAGCGCCCCGACGAAATCGACCCCCTCGGTCTCCATCACGAACTTGAAGGCGTCGCCGGATGCCTGACAGCCGAAGCAGTGATACAGGCGCTCATCGGGGCTGACGTGGAACGATCCGGTCCGCTCGTCGTGAAATGGGCAGTTGCCGAAGTAGCTGTTGACCCCGGCGCGGCGCAGATCGATCCCACGGTCGGACACGAGCCTGACCATGTCGACCGACTCGAACACGCGGTCGCGGGAGTCGTCGGCGTATCGCGTCACGGATCGAAGGCCGACGGGACCGACAGCACCTCGAACGCGCGGATGCAGAAGCGGTCGGTCATCCCGGCGAGGTAGTCAGTCACCCGCACCGACAGCTCGCCCTCGGGGATCGAGGACGGGATCTCCTGCGGATGGGCGCAGTAATGCTCGAACAGCAACCCGATCACAAGGTCGATCTTGACGTGCTCGCGGGTCGCGACCGGGCCGAGATAGACGCGCTCGAACATGAACTCGCGCAGGGCCGACATCGCCCCACCGACTGGCTCGCCCTGGACGATGTCGCCGGCGATCGCCGAATGCTCGACGAGATCATGCACGAGCCGGTCGATCCGCTTCTCACCGGTCTCGCCCAGGATCGCGATCGGCTCGGCCGGGAGATCGGCGGGCGCCAGCACGCCCGCGCGGACGGCGTCGTCGATGTCGTGGTTGATGTAGGCGACGCGGTCGACGAGTCGCACGATCCTGCCCTCGAGGGTCGCCGGATGCGCCGAACGACCGGAGTGGCTGACGATCCCATCTCGGACGCTTTGAGTCAGGTTCAGCCCACGGCCGTCGCGCTCGAGCGAGTCGACCACCCGCAGCGACTGCTCGTAGTGGCGAAACCCGGTCCCGAACCGCTCCTGCAGGCACCGATCCAGGGCGGCCTCGCCGACATGTCCGAACGGCGTATGGCCGAGATCGTGGCCGAGTCCGATCGCCTCGGTCAGATCCTCGTTGAGCGCCAGCGCCCGCGCCACGGTGCGCGACACCTGGGTGACCTCCAGCGTATGGGTCAGGCGCGTGCGGTAGTGGTCGCCGCTCGGCGCCACGAACACCTGCGTCTTGTACTTGAGCCGGCGAAACGCCTTGCAGTGCACGATCCGGTCTCGGTCTCGCTGAAACGGCGTGCGCAGCCCGCAGTCGGGCTCGGGCGCCCGCCGCGTGGCCGGATAGGAGTGGACGGCGAGCGGTGACAGCGTCCGCTCCTCGAGCTCGCTGATCCGCGCGGCGTATCGCTCAGCGACCGGACCGGAAGGGTGCGCGTCGACGGTCGTCTCGGATCGGTCGATCATCACCTCTCGATTCTGACAGCGGCGGCCGCCGGGACCGCTCAGGCGGCCAGCAGCGGCCGCAGCCGGACGTGCGCGTGGTGCTCGGCGGTCTCCGAGATCGCTCGCTCCACCTGGCGCAGCGCCCGCTCGCCGCCGTCGGGCGCCTGCGCCAGCGAGCTGCCCAGGGCGCCGACGAGGAAGCGGTAGGCGTCCTCGTCGAGGTCGAACGCCGCCGCCTCGCACGAGCCGCAGACGACGCCGCCGGCCGCGCCCGAGAACCCCCGCAGATGGTCGCCCTCCCCGCACACCGCGCACGCGGCCAGCTGCGGCACGATCCCGGCCGCCAGCAGCAGCTTGAGCCGGAATGCCAGGCCGTTGCCGGGCCGCGCGTTGGCGGCGTCGGCGCTCAGCAGCGCCAGCTCGTTTGCCAGCAGCGCGAACACCTCGGGGTGCGGATCGCCGGTCTCGAACAGCCGCGTGACCGCGTCGCACGCGCGGGCGGCCGCGTCCAGCGTGGCGGCATGGTCACGCACGCCCGCGTGGGTGGCGACCGTATCGACCGCGGTGACGGTCATCAGCTCGCCGCGGCCCACGTGCAGTACGACGCGGATCTGAAAGCACGGCTCCAGCCGCGCGCCGAACCGGCTGCGGGCCCGCCGCGCGCCTTTCGCGATCGCGCTCAGCCGGCCGTGATCGGGCGTGTACAGGTGCAGGATCCGATCGGCCTCCCCGTAGCGGATCGAGCGCAGCACGATCGCGTCGGTCCTCAGCGGACCGGACACCGTGTCCCCCCTCCTCCGGGGACCGGATCCCAGCCTGCGACCGCGCTGTTCACCGCTATCCTTTGTGAAGCTGTGAAGCCGATCACGATGTACACCACCGAGAACTGCCCGTTCTGCTCGAGCGCGAAGTCACTGCTGTCAAAGCGCAAGATCGAATACACCGAGATCAATCTGGCACGGGACCCGGACGGGCGCAACGAGCTCGTCGAGAAGACCGGGATGATCACGTTTCCGCAGATCGTGATCGACGGCGAGACGCTCGGCGGCTTCCAGGAGCTGGTGGCCGCCGATCGCGCGGGCAAGCTGCCCGAGCTGCTCGGCGCCTGACACCCGCCCGCCCCCGGGACGCCCGCGCCGGTCCCGCGGAGGTCGTTCCCGCGGAGGTCGTTCCCGCGGAGGTCGTTCCCGCAGACGTCGTCTCACGGACGTCGGGACACGGACACGAATCGGTCCGGCGCGGCGATCGGCGCGCCGGATCGCGACACTGTCCGGTGTGGGCCTCGATGCGGAAACCGAGCCGCGTGCGTCGCGCGAGGAAACAGCGCCGCCCGCCCAACCGCCCGCCCGCCGGCCGGCGCCGCGCGGTCCGCTGTCGCCGCTCGCCGATCTGAGCCGCGGACCCGTCGGCCTGCTGGTCGCCGTCGCGATCGTGACCGTGCAGGTGACGGTCAACTACCACGTCGGCGAGATCTCGGACCTCAAGAACCTGTTCTTCGCCCACGGACTGGCACATGACCCGGTCCCCTACGTCGATGTGCGGATCGAGTACCCGGTCCTGATCGGGCTGTTCATGACCGGCGCGGCGGCGATCACGCACGGCGTGCACGACTACCTCATCGTCTCCAGCGTCGGGCTGTGGGTCTGCGCCGCCGGCAGCACCTGCGCGCTGTGGAGCGTCTCCCGCCGCGCGGCGTGGTGCTTTGCGCTCTCGCCATTGCTGCTCGTCTACTCGCTGCTGAACTGGGACATGCTCGCGATCTTCATGATGCTGCTCGGCTGGCTGGCCTGGCGTCGTGACCGGCACGCGACGGCGGCCGCGCTGATGACGCTCGGGGTGTTCACCAAGCTCTACCCGGTCTTCCTGCTGTTCTTCTGCGGCGTGGCGTTGGTCCGCCGCCGTCGCGACGGCCTGGCGAGCACGCACGATCTCGCGCGGTTCGGCGGCGCGACGCTGTTCACCGCGGCAGTCGTGAACGTGCCGTTCATGATCCTCGCGTTTCACAACTGGGCGTATTTCTGGACCTTCAACGGCAGCCGCACCGAGCACGCCGACCTGCTGAGCTGGCTCGGTCCGCTCGAGCACGCCCCGGCCTCGACCGCCAACGACGTGCTGGCCGCGGTGATCGTCGTGTCGGTGGCGATCGGGGTCAGGGCGATCTGGCGGCGCGGCTCACCGGTCCACGTCACCGCCGTCACGTTCTTCGTCTACATGCTGTTCCAGAAGGTCAACTCGCCGCAATACACGCTGTGGCTGGTCGTGTTCGCGGCGATCGACGGGTGGGAGCTGTGGACGATCGTCGCGCTGTCCTTGATGGGCCTGATCGACTACGCCAACGCGGCAATCCACATCGAGATCGTCAAGCGCCACGACGGCGGCCTGGACTACTGGTACGTCCAGCACTTCTACGCCAACGATCAGGGAGTGCGGCTGGTCACGACGCTCGTCGCGCTGGTCGCAACCGTCGCCCGGCGTGACCTCGGCTGGCCGGCACGGGCCGGATACGAGTCAGACGGCGACGACTGCGAGTAGCCCCCGGTGGGGTTAGCCCTACCCAGCAGGTCTCCTGCTGCCCGGCTGTTCACAAGCTCCGGCGCCCGACAGGGTGTGGTCAGCGCCCCAGTGGATCAGGCGGTCGCCCAAACGGGCGACCGCCCACTCGATCCGCAGGGACGCCGCAAGCCCATGCCGAGCAAGGAGCCAAGAATGTCCACGATCACCGTATCGAGAACGGGCGTGACCACCGACGAGGTCGCCGACGCGCTCCGTGCGGGGCTGCCCGCACGGTATGTCGTCCTGGTCGGCGCGCGAGTGAACCTGAACCCGGTCGGGGTGCCGCATCCCGATCGCCCTGACACGGTCGTCGCCGGGATCGGATCCGCTCGTCTGTTCCACGCCCAGGTGACGGTCTCCGAGTCGGCTAGGCAGACGCTGCTGCACGTGAGTCCGGGCGGACTGATCGGAATGCTCCGGTTGATCAACCGGGTCCTGATCGCCCCGAAGCTCCTGCGTGTCCTGCGCAGCGCGCCCGGTCTGAGCTGATGTCGGCACAGACGCTGGATCGCGTCGCACCCGCGGCCTCGTCGACGGCCGCTCGCGCGGTCGCACTGACCAAGACCTATGGGGCCGGGGACGCCGCGGTCACCGCGCTCGATCATGTCAGCGTCGCGCTCGAGCGGGCGCGTCTGACCGCGGTGATGGGTCCGTCGGGCTCGGGGAAGTCGACCCTGATGCATTGCATGGCGGGCCTCGACGTACCCACGTCGGGACGGGCCATGATCGGCGAGCAGGAGATCGGAGAGCTTAATGACCGCGCCCTCACCCAGCTGCGTCGCGACCGGATCGGCTTTGTGTTCCAGTCGTTCAACCTGGTCCCGACGCTCACCGCGGCCGAGAACATCACGCTTGCGGCCGACCTCGCCGGGGCCACCGTCGACCGTGACTGGTTCGGGCAGCTCGTCGGCCAGCTCGGTATCGCGGACCGGCTCTCGCACCACCCCCGTGAGCTGTCGGGCGGTCAGCAGCAGCGGGTCGCGTGCGCTCGGGCGCTGCTCGGGCGACCCGAGCTGATCTTCGCAGACGAGCCGACCGGCAATCTCGATTCCAGCGCGTCCGCGCAGCTGCTGTCGTTCATCCGTCGAGCCGTCGACGAGCACGGACAGTCGATCGTGATGGTCACCCACGACCCGCGAGCGGCGGCGTATGCGGATCGCGTGATCTTCCTCGCCGATGGCGCGGTCGCGGGAGAGATCTTGGCCCCGACCGCCGACTCGGTGATCGAAGAGATGAAACGGCTCGGTGGCTGAGATGCTCGCCGTCACGCTCAAGGGACTCGCCGCCCGCAAGCTGCGGCTGGCGCTGACGGCGCTGGCGATCGTGCTCGGGGTGACGTTCGTGACCGGGACGCTGGTGCTCGGCGACACGCTGAACCGCACCTTCAACACGGTCATCGGCACCGCCTACCAGCACGTCAGCTTCGAGATCCGCAGCACGTCCGCGTTCAACAGCGACGCCGCCGCGCTCGACGGCAGCGCCTACCGCAAGCCGATCCCGGAGTCGATCGCCACCGCCGTCCGTCGCCTGCCTGGCGTCTCCTACGTGTACGGAGCGGTTGGCGGATACGCGCAGTTCATGGCTCGCGACGACGACGCGATCGGCGGCGGCGGAACCTCGACGCTGGGGTTCTCGTTCGACCCCAACCCACGGTTGTCGCCGTATCGCCTGGTCGCCGGAGCGGCCCCGACCACCGACGATGACGTCGTCATGGACCGGGCGACGGCGACCAAGCACCATTTCGCCGTCGGCGACCGGGTGCTGATCAACCTGCCCAACCGGCCGCAGCGGTTCACGATCACCGGTCTGGTGACGTTCGGATCGGCGAACGCGCTGGCGGGCATCACACTGGCCGGCTTCGATTCATCGACCGCGCAGCGACTGTTCAATGCCGCTGGCCACTACGACACGATTGACGTGCTGGCCGCGCCAGGAGCCGACAACGTGGCGCTGCAGCGGGCGATCGCCAGGCTGCTTCCACGGGGCGTCGAGGTCGTCACCGGCCAGGCCGTCTCGGACCAGCTCTCGGCCGCCGTCGATCACGAGCTTTCGTTCATCTCGAAGCTGCTGCTGATCTTCGCGCTCGTCTCGCTGTTCGTCGGCGGGTTCACGATCTTCAACACGTTCTCGATCACGGTCGGCCAGCGGACGCGTGAGCTGGCGCTGCTGCGCGTGGTCGGCGCGAGCCGGCAACAGGTGTTCCGCTCGGTGCTCGTGGAGGCGGCGTTGACCGGCGTCGTGGCCTCCCTGATCGGTCTGGGCCTGGGGGTTCTGGCCGCGCTCGGCCTGCGGGCGCTGCTCTCGGCGTTCGGGGTCACGCTGCCCTCCGAGCCGCTGGTGTTCGCGGCCCGCACGCCGATCGTCGCGATCGCCGTCGGTGTCGGTGTGACCGTGGTCTCGGCGATCGTCCCCGCCAGACGCGCCGTGCGGATTCCCGCGGTCGCCGCGCTCTGCGATCAGGACGAGGATCAGTCGCGGCCGCTGCGACTGCGGCGCCTTGCGGGCGGCGGCGCGATCGCCGCCGCCGGCGTCATCGCCGTCGTCTGGGGCTTGACGCGGCCATCGACGGCGCTTGAGGGGATCGGCGCGCTGGCCGTGTTCGTCGCCGCCGCGATGCTCGTTCCGATCCTCGCCCGGCCGCTGTCAGGGGCGATCGGGCGGCCGCTCGCATCGTTGTTCGGCACCCCCGGCAGGTTGGGTCGGCGCAACTCGATGCGAAATCCGCGCCGGACCTCTCAGACCGCCGCGGCGCTGATGATCGGGTTGGCACTGGTGTCGTCGGTCGCGGTGCTCGGCTCCTCGTTGAGCACGTCGGCGGCGGCCAGTGTCGACAGCGCGATCAACGCCGACTACATCGTGACCGGCTCAGGCGGCTTCAGCCGGTCGGTCACGGCCGCCGTCTCACGCCTGCACGGCGTGTCGACGACGAACGCGATCTATCAGGGTCAGTTCGCGTTCCGCGGTGCCGTCTCAAGATTGACCGCGGCATCCCCGGTCCGTCTCTCGCAGACCGTGAACCTGCATGCCACGGCCGGCGCCGCCGCGGCCGCAATGGAACGCGGACAGCTGCTGGTCGACACGAACACCGCCGCCGCCGACCACCTGCACGTCGGGATGGTGGTGCCGGTCACGTTCGCTCAGACCGGGCTCACGAGGCTCCGCATCGGCGCGATCATCAGGCCCAACCCGCTCGTCGGGAGCTTCGTCGTCGGCGACGGCCTGTTCCTGGCGCACTTCGACGATCCGCTCCCGGTCGCCGTGCTGCTGAGAACCGCGCGCGGGGCGACCGGGGTCCCGCGGGCGCTGAACCGGGCGCTGCTGCCGTACGCGAACGTCGGGTTCGACAGCCGCGCCGGATTCGAGCGCTCGCAGAAGCGGTCGGTCAAGAAGGAGCTCGGACTGATCTACGTGCTGCTCGCGCTGGCGATCGTGATCGCGCTGATCGGCATCGTCAACACGCTGATGCTCTCGGTGTTCGAACGCACCCGGGAGATCGGGCTGCTCCGGGCGGTCGGCATGAGCCGCCGTCAGGTCCGGACGATGATTCGCTCGGAGTCAGTGATCGTGTCGTTGCTCGGCGCCGTGATCGGCGTCGCGATCGGCACCGGGTTGGGCATCGCGCTCGCCTCGTCGCTGCGCCTGCACGGCGTCACCGAGATCTCGGTGCCGCTGCCGAGCCTGATCGGATTGCTGTTCCTGTCGGCCGTGCTCGGCCTCGCGGCCGCCGGATGGCCGGCGCGCCGTGCCGCCCGCCTCGACGTGCTCGGCGCGATCGCGACCGAGTGAGTTTCGGCGATGGCTTGGTCTGACCCGGAGTTCGCGCCAGAATCCCCGCCTGTGCGTACACGACTGTGGGTGGTGGCCGGTGCCGGGGCCGCGGCGTGCGTCGGGGCGATGTGGCTGGCGGCCCATCAGCCCGCCTACCGTCCGACCGAGCCCGACGCCGCGCTGACGCTGGTCGTGGGCGCCTCGCTGCTCGGATGCGGTCTCGCCTCGTGGCGGGCGCGGCCGGAGAACCGGCTGGGACCGGTGATGGTCGTGACCGGCTTTGCGTGGTTCGCCGGCCTGCTGAGCGTCGCGTCGGTGCCGTGGGTGTACACGCTGGGATCGGGGATCCAGTACCTGTGGCTGCTCGGCATCGTGTACGTGCTGCTGTCGTTCCCATCCGGACGGCTGTCGCGACGGACCGGTCGTCTGATGCTGGCCGGAACGGTCCTGCTCGTGCTCACGCAGGTCGCGGCGATGCTGTACGGCAACAAGGCGGGACTGCGCTGCGCCGGCTGCCCGACCAACGTGATCCAGGTCTTCCATGACAACCAGAAGGCGCAGAACTGGTTGAACTTGCAGCGGATGATCGGCGCGGTGTTCGAGACGAGCGTGATCGTGCTGCTGGTCAGGCGCTGGTGGCGGGCCAGCCCGGCGCATCGCCACGCGATCGCGCCCGTCGTCATTGCGGGATGCGCGACGCTCGCGGCGCTCGTCTGGACCGTCACCTTCGACCTGCTGGGAGATCCGCTGGGCGCGCTTCCCGCCGAGATCTGGTTCTACACGACGGCGACGGTGCCGGTGGCGGTGGCGTATGTGATGCTGCAGCGACGCCTCGCCCGTGGGATGGTCGCCGGGCTCGTGGTCGAGCTCGGCGAACCGCATGCCTCGACCGACCTGCGTGAGGCGCTCGCGCGAGCATTGGGCGATCCGTCGCTGCAGCTCGCGTTCTGGCTGCCGGCCGAGCGGGGCTACGTCGACGCCGATGGGCTCCCGGTCACCCTCCCCGAGGATGACGTCGAGCGACGTTCCACCATCGTCGCGCGCGACGGCGAGCCGATCGCGGCGCTGCTGCACGATCCCGTGTTGGAGCACAACGCCGAGCTCGTGCAATCCGTCTGCGCGGCCGCCAGCCTGGCGCTCGAGAACGAGCGGTTGCAGGCGGAGCTGCGCGCCCGGCTCGCCGATCTGCAGGCATCACGGGCGCGGCTGGTGGACGCGACCGACACCGAGCGGCGAAGGATCGAGCGCGATCTCCACGACGGCACCCAGCAGCGACTCGTCTCGATCGCGATGTCACTCGGTCTGCTGCAGTCAAAGCTGCCCGACCAGGCCGAGGCGCGACCGATCGTCGCCGAGACGCGCGAGGCACTGGCGCTGGCACTGGCCGAGCTGCGCGAGCTGACGCATGGGATCAACCCGCCGCTGCTGGCCGAGCGCGGACTCGCCGCGGCGCTCGACGAGCTGTGCCGGCGCGCGGGGCTGCCGACGCGGCTGGCGCTCGAGATCGACCGTCGCCTCCCCGATCGGATCGAGACCGCCGCCTACTTCGTCGCCAGCGAGGCGTTGACGAACGCCGCCAAGCATTCGCACGGCAACGAGGTCCAGGTGCTCGCGCGCGACCACGGCCGGACGCTCACGATCGACGTCGCCGACGACGGGATCGGCGGCGCGACCGCCGCCGGCGGCTCAGGGCTACGCGGTCTCGCCGACCGCGTCGAGGCGCTTGGCGGCAGCTTCACCGTCTCCAGCCCACCCGGTCGCGGGACGACGATCCGGGCCGAGATCCCATGCGCGTAGCGGTCGCTGACGACTCGGTGCTGCTGCGAGAGGGGCTCAGTCGCCTGCTCCAGGAGGCCGGCTTCGATGTGGTCGGGCTGGCCGGCGATGGCGACGAGCTGCTCGAGCTCGTGCAGCGCACCGGTCCGGACGTCGCGATCATCGACATCCGGATGCCGCCGACGCATACCGACGAGGGCCTGCGAGCGGCCCGGGTGATCCGGGAGCGCTGGCCGGCGATCGGGCTGCTCGTGCTCTCCCAGCACGTCAACGCTCGGTACGCCCTGGAGCTGCTGTCGGCCGGGACCGACGGCGTCGGCTACCTGCTCAAGGAGCGGGTCTCCGATCTTTCGGAGCTGTCGGCCAGCGTCAACCAGGTCGGCCGCGGCGGATCGGTGCTCGACCCAGCCGTCGTCGCGGAGCTGGTCGGTCGTCGCCGCCAGGCGGGCAGCCCGCTCGAGCACTTGACCGAGCGAGAGCTCGAGGTGCTCGCGCTGATGGCCGAGGGCCGCTCCAACCACGCGATCGCCGAACGGCTGGTGGTCACCGACCACACCATCGAGAAGCACGTCAAGAACATCTTCGGGTCGCTGCGACTTCCGCAGTCGCCCGACGACCACCGCCGCGTCCTCGCGGTGATCGCCTACCTCAACGGCCGCGAGTAGCCGCCGATACGCCGTGCGGGATCCTCGAACGCGGAGCCGCCACCGGCGCGGCCGGTCCCGCCGCCTAGACCTGCCGGCGCGCGTGCGGCCGCGCCCGCGGCCGGGGCTGGCAGCGCTCGCAGACGTAGGTCCCGCGCCCACCGACGACCAGCTTGCGGATCGTGGTGCCGCAACGCACGCATGGCTCACCCTCACGCCGGTGCACGAGGAACCGGTCCTGGAAGGAGCCGTAGGCGCCGTCGAGATGGCGGAAGTCGTCGATCGTCGCCCCCTTGGACTCGATCCCGTCCTGGAGTGCGTGCTCGATCGCCTCGCGCAGCGCCTCGAACTGGCCCCCGCGTAGCGAACCGGCCGGGCGCAGCGGGTGGATCCGCGCGCGGAACAGCGCCTCGTCGGCGTAGATGTTGCCGACGCCCGAGATCCGCCGTTGATCGAGGATGAACGACTTGATCGGGGCGGTGCGCCCGCGCATGATCGCGCGCAGATGCGCCGCCGTGAACTCGGGCGTCATCGGCTCGATCCCGAGCCGCGCGTTCAGGTACTCGTCCCGTGCCTCGGCGCCGTGGATCACCAGCCCGGTGCCAAACCGCCGCGGGTCGACGTACACGAGCCGGTGGCCGCCATCGAGCTCGATCCTGACCCGTGTGTGAGCCGGCTCGACATCGGGGTCGAACAGGAACGCGCCGGTCATCCGCAGATGGGCGAGCAGGAACGTCTCGTCTTCGAGCTCCCAGACGAGGTACTTGCCGCTGCGACCGACGGTCGCGACCCGTTGCCCGCGCAGCTGGTCGGCGACCTCGGCCGGCGCAACCGGACGGGTCCAGCGGGGATCGAGGATCTCGACCCGCTCCAGCCTCCGTCCTTCGAGGTGGGGCGCGAGCTGACGGCGAATCGTCTCGACTTCGGGGAGCTCGGGCACGGGCTCGTATCTATAGCTCGCGGCCGATGCCCGCCGGCGCGAACTTTGCCAATTCTGTCCAGAGGGGTTGGACAGATTTGGCAAAGTTGTGTGTGCTCACCCCCCGAACGCCCGGGCACAGGGCGTCCCCCGGGTGATTCAGCGCGACCGGGGCAGCTCGGCGCGCGGCAGGTGCGCGCGCGGGTGCGCGTCGAAGTACACGTCGCGCAGCCGATCGGTGGTCAGGTGGGTGTAGAGCTGGGTCGTGCCGATGTCGGCGTGCCCGAGCATCTCCTGCAGCGAGCGCAGGTCGCAGCCGCCGGCGAGCAGATGCGTCGCGAACGTGTGGCGCAGCGTGTGCGGGCTCATCTTGTCGGCGAGTCCGGCCGACGCGGCGTGGCCCTGGACGATCTTGTAGAGGCCCTGGCGCGACAGCGGGAGGCCGCGCATGTTCAGGAACACGTGCGTCTCGTCGCGCAGGCCGATCAGCCGTGGACGCCCGCGCGCCAGGTAGCGCTGCAACGCCGACACGGCGGCCGATCCGATCGGCACCAGGCGCTCCTTGGAGCCCTTGCCGAACGCGCGCAACGTCGCGTCGTCGAGGTCAAGCGCCCAGAGCTCGAGTCCGATCGCCTCCGAGGCTCGCAGACCGCACGCGTACATCGTCTCCAACAGCGCCCGGTCGCGCAGCGCGCCGACCGAGTCGCCCTGGGGCTGGGCCATCAATCGGTTGACCTCGTCGCGGCTGAGCACCTTCGGCAGCCGACCCCGGGAGCGCGGCGGGTGCAGCTCCGCGGTCGGGTCGTGGTCGATGATCTGCTCGCGTCGCAGGTGGCGGTAGAACGATCGCAGGCAGGCGATCTTGCGCTGCAGCGTCGCGGGCGCGACCGCGGGCCGATCGCCGACGCCACCCGCCAGCTCTGAGACGAAGTCGGCGAGGTCGGCTCGGGTCACGGCGAGTGGATCGAGGCCCGCTCCGGGCTGCCCGCCGCGGCGGGCGAGGAACGCGCCGAACTGCTGCAGGTCGGAGCGATAGGCCTCGAGCGTGTTGCGCGACAGCCCTCGTTCGAGCTCAAGCGTCCCGAGGAACTCAAGCGTCAGCTCGGTCAACCGACGCTGCGCGGCGGGTACATCGACGATCGCCATCTCATAGCCCTATTCGGCGGTCCCGAGCGCCAGTCCTCCGCCTGCCAGAAACCGACCAGCGACGGTTAGTGAGCGGCCACTACAGCGTGCCGCGCGTCAGCTCGGCGACGAGCCACAGCAGCGCGATCAGCGACTTGGCGTCCTGGCACTCGGAGATCGCCTCGCCGAGCCGGTCCTTCGGCCACGGGACGATCTCGATCCGCTCGCCGTCCTCGGGCTGGGCGCCGCCCTCGGCAGGCGACAGGTCACGGGCCACGTACAGCCACACACGCTCGTCGCTGAAGCCGGCGCTGGAGTAGAAGCTCGACAGCTCGGACCAGCTGCCTGCTTGCATCCCGATCTCCTCGACCAGCTCGCGCTTGGCGCACTCAAGCGGCGGCTCGCCCGGTACGTCGAGCTTGCCGGCGGGGATCTCCAACGAGTCGGTCATCCCGGCCGCCTCACGCGGCTGGCGCGTCAGCCACACCTGCTCTGAGTCGACCGCGAGGATCCCAACGGCGCCGGGGTGCCAGACCTTGTCACGGGTGACGATCCGCCCGTCGGGGTAGCGGTAGGTCGCGATCCCGGCGGTGATGATCCTCCCCTGCCACTTGACGTCCGAGCCGACCGGCTCGAATCCGCTCACGACGCCACCGTCACGCCCGACAGCTGCGCCGCGGCCTCGTCGACGAGCGTCAGCGCGACGTCGAACATGCCCTGCAGCGCATCGACCGAGACCCGCTCGGTCGGCTCGTGGTTGCGCTGAACGCCGTCGGCGAGGCAGATCGAGTCAAAGCCGTGCAGCTGAAACGAGTTGACGTCCGAGGCGCCGCCGGACACGATCTCATGCGGTTGGAAGCCGCAGGCGCTCAGCGCCCGCCGCGCGCAGCTGAGCTGCGGCGCGCCGGGCTTGACCCGGTAACCGCCGAACATCCGCTCGACGGTCAGGTCCAGGTCGCACTCCTGCGCGTCGGCAGCGTCCTGGAGGTGGTCGATCATCTCGGTCGTGACCGCCGCGGCCCGGGCCTCGTCGATGCTCCTGACCTCGCCGACGACGCGGCAGCGTTCCGGAACGACGTTGATCGCCGAGCCGCCCTCGATCGTCCCGACGTTCGCGGTCGTCTGCTCGTCGACGCGCCCGAGCGTCATCGCCGCGATCCCGCGGGCCGCCGCGACGATCGCTGAGCGGCCGTCTTGCGGCCTGACGCCGGCGTGCGCGGCCCGGCCGTGCAGGTCCCCGATCACCCGGTAGTGGGTCGGAGAGGCGACGACCAGCTCGCCGATCGCCGTCGCGTGGTCGAACACGAAGCCGAACGAGCTCGCCAGACGCGACATGTCGAATGCCCGCGAGCCCATCAGCGACACCTCCTCGCAGACCGTGAACAGGATCTCGACGCCGACCGGCGGCGGTTGCGGCGCGGACGTCAGCCGCCGCGCGAGTTCGAGGATGATCGCGACCGCGGACTTGTTGTCGGCGCCGAGGATGCCGTCGTTGGCGTTCTCCCAGCCGCCGTTGACGAGCACGGGGTCGACGGGGGCCGCGAGCGGGACCGTGTCCAGGTGCGCGCACAGCAGGATCGAGCCCGAATCGAACCCGCCCACCCCCGGAATCTGCGCGAACAGGTTGCCGGCGTCCGAGCCCGCCTCGGCGCCCGCGTCATCCTCGGAGGCCCTAAGGCCGATCGCGCGCAGCTGCCCGCTCACCCAGTCCGCGCACGCGCGCTCGTGCCCCGACGGGCTCTCGATCCGGCACAGCGCAGCGAACGTCTCGTTGAGACGCTCGCGCTCGGCGTCCGTCGCGCGGGCCACTCAGCGGCTCACGAGTGCGAGGCTTCGACGCCGCGGCGGCCGTGGGACGGCTGCGCGCTCAGCGCGTCGGCGCGCGGGACACCGGCGTGCTCGAGCGCGGCGCCGACGAACTCACGAAACAGCGGCGCCGGACGTTCGGGCCGTGACTTGAACTCCGGGTGATACTGGGAGGCGACGTAGAACGGATGCTCGGCCGCGGGCAGCTCGATGGCTTCGACGAGACGATTGTCCGGTGAGGTGCCCGAGCAGACCAGGCCAACGCTCTCGAGCCGGCGGCGCAGGTGGTTGTTGACCTCGTAGCGGTGACGGTGGCGCTCGTAGACGACCGCCTCGCCGTACAACGAACGGATCCGGCTGCCCTCGTGCAGCTTGACGGGGTCGGCGCCGAGCCGCATCGTGCCGCCCATGTCGGCGATCTCCTTCTGCTCGGGGAGCAGGTCGATCACCGGGAACGGGGTCTCGAGATCCATCTCGGTCGAGTTGGCCCCGTCCATGCCGGCGACGTGGCGCGCGAACTCGGAGACCGCGACGTGCATGCCGAGGCAGATGCCGAGATACGGGATCCGGTGTTCACGGGCGATCTGAGCGGCGCGGATCTTGCCCTCCCAGCCGCGGCCGCCGAAGCCGCCGGGGATCAGGATCCCATCGACCTCGTGCAGCAGCCGCTCGACCCCCGGCTCCGTGACGGTCTCGGAGTCGACCCACTCGAGCCTCACCTTGGAGTCGTGGTGGATGCCGGCGTGGCGCAGCGCCTCGGCGACCGACAGGTAGGCATCCGCGAGCGAGACGTACTTGCCGACGAGCGCGATCCGGACCTCGTGCCGGACTTCGCGGGCGCGGCGGATGATCGTCTCCCAGCCGCTCAGATCCGGCTCCGGCGCCTCGACGCCGAAGTGCTCGGACAGGATGAAGCGGTCGACGCCCTGTGCGGAGAACGTCATCGGCACCCGGTAGATGTCATCGACGTCGTAGCCGGACACGACTGCCTCGATCGGCAGGCTCGCGAACAGTGCGATCTTGCCGCGGATCTCCTCCGAGAGCTGCGACTCCGAGCGGCACACGACCATGTCGGGAGCGATCCCGATCCGGCGCAGCTCGTTGACCGAGTGCTGGGTCGGCTTGGTCTTCAGCTCGCCGGCGTGCCCGATGTAGGGCACGAGCGTCAGGTGGATGAACATGCAGCGACGGCGGCCGACATCGACCGGAAACTGGCGGATCGCCTCCAGGAACGGCAGCGACTCGATGTCGCCGACGGTCCCCCCGACCTCGGTGATCACGAAGTCGACCTCGGAGGAGTCAGCCATCAGCTTGATCCGCTGCTTGATCTCGTTGGTGATGTGCGGGACGACCTGGACGGTCGCGCCCAGGTAGTCGCCCCGGCGCTCACGGCGGATCACCGTGTTGTAGATCCCGCCGGCGGTGACGTTCGAGGCGCGGCTCGTGTTGGCGTCGGTGAACCGCTCGTAGTGGCCGAGGTCCAGATCGGTCTCGGCGCCGTCCTCGGTCACGAACACCTCGCCGTGCTGGTACGGCGACATCGTGCCGGGGTCGACGTTGATGTACGGATCGAACTTCTGCAGCTGCACCGACAAGCCGCGGGAGACCAGCAGACGGCCGATCGAAGCGGCGGCAATGCCCTTGCCCAGCGAGGACACGACCCCGCCGGTGATGAAGATGAATCGCGTTTCGCCGTGAGCCATCGGTCGCTGAGCGAGTCTAGACGCGAGTCCGGCGGCAGCCGGACCGCGATTGCGGAAATTGGCATATCGGCTGCTGCGCGACGGTCATGCGGCCCGGAGCAGCTCGCGGGCGTGCTCGGAGGCGGCGGCGTCACGCTCGGAGGCGCCGAGCATCCGGACCAGCTCATCGACGACCGAGTCGCCGTGCAGCGCCGTGACGGTCGTGACCGCCGGGGTGACCGCGCTGTCCTTGACGATCGTGAAATGGCGCTGGGCAAGCGCCGCCACCTGGGGCAGGTGCGTGATGCACAGGATCTGTCGTCCCGCCGCCAGGGCTCGCAGGTGCTCGCCGACCGCGCGCGCCGTGTGACCGCCGATCCCTGCGTCGATCTCGTCGAACACCAGCAGCGGGCCGTCGGCCCCGGCGGCGGCCGACCCGTGCGCCACCGACAGCAGCGCCAACATCACCCGCGACAGCTCGCCGCCGGACGCCGACTCGCGCAGCGGCGCGAGCGGCCCACCGGCGTTGGGCGCGATCATCATCTCCAGCGCGTCGGCGCCGCGCGGGCCGCAGCCGCCGTCGCGCTCTGAGAGCTCGAGCTCGTACCGGGCGCCGTCCATCGCCAGCTCGGCCAGCCGCTCGCGGACGGCTGCGGCCAGCTTCGGCGCGGCCTTGGCGCGGGCTGCCGTCAATCGCTTCGAAAGGTCGTCCAGCTGTGCGGTCGCTCGCACGCAGTCGGCTCGGACGCGCTCGAGCGCGTCATCGGCGTCGCGGAGCTCCGCCTGTCGCTCACGGCAGCGCTGCGCGTGCGCGAGCACGTCCTCGATCGTCGCGCCGTGCTTGCGCGCCAAGCGCGACAGCAGCGCGAGGCGCTCCTGCACCTGCTCGAGCCGGGCGGGGCCGTCGGCATCCTCGTCGTCGTCGGCCAGGTAGGCGCGCAGCTCGGCGCCGACGTCGGCCGCCTCATAGCGCAGCGTCTGCAGCCGCTGCGCGAGCCCGCCCAGGCGTGGATCGAGCTCCGCGCCGTGCTCGACGAGCCCGGACGCGGTCGCCAGCAGCTCCGCGGCACCGCCCTCGCTCTCCGGCACGAGCATCTCGGCGGCCGCTGCGGCGCACCGGACCAGCTCGTCGCGATGGGCAAGCCGATCCCGCTCGGCGCCGAGCGCCTCCTGCTCGCCGGCGACGGGGCTCGCGGCCTCGATCTCGGACAGTTCAAACTCGATCAGATCGAGCTCGCGGTCACGGGCGCCGGCCAGCTCGCGCAGCGACTCGGTGCGCGCAGTCAGCTCGCGCAGACGGGCGTACCCGGAGCGGACGTCGGCCACGAGCCGCCGGACACCATCGCCGCAGTAGGCGTCCAGCAGGTCCAGCTGCGCGGACGACAGCGTCAGCCTGCGGTGCTCGTGCTGGCCGTAGAACGACAGCATCCGACCGCCGAGCTCCTGCAGGTCGGCCTGGGTGGCGGCGCGGCCGCACACGTAGGCGCGGGTGCGGCCGTCGGGCCACACCCGTCGCGCCAGCACGAGCTCCTCGGCAGAATCCGGTACCCGCCCACCCATCCGCTCTGAGCCACGCAGCGCGTCAGGCAGCTCGAACACCCCCTCGACGTAGGCCTCCGCGGCACCCGGGCGGACGATCCCGCGCCGGGCGCGGCCACCGAGCAGCAGATCGAGGGCGTGCGCGAGCAGCGTCTTGCCGGCCCCGGTCTCGCCGGTCAGGACGTTCAGCCCGGGCCCGAGCCGCAGCTCGGCGCCCTCCATCAGCAGCAGGTTCTCGACGCGAAGCTCGTGCAGCATCAGTCGTGGTCTACCGCGAGCCCCGGACGGAGCCGCCCGATCAGGCGAGCTTGCCGAACTTCTGTCGCAGCCGGCTGTAGAACGAGGTGCCCGGGATCTGGGCGAGCGTTCCCAGACCGACCTCAAAACGCGCCTGGATGCTCTCGCCGGCCTGCAGCAGACACATCGGCCGCCCGTCGACGTTGACCTCGACGGCCTCCTCGCGGCTGCGGTTGTCGACCGAGACCTGATCGGCCGGCGCCACCACGAGCGGCCGCGCGGTCAGCGAGTGTGGGGCGATGAACGAGACGACGAACCCCTCCACGCCCCATGCCATCACCGGGCCGCCGTTGGCGAGGTTGTAGCCGGTCGAGCCGGCCGGCGTTGCGACGACGAGGCCGTCGCAGCGGACGCGGCCGACCTCGTCTGATCCGACCGAGTACTGCAGGTCGGCGACGCGGCTGCCCTGTTGGCGGTTGATCGACACGTCGTTCATCGCCAGCCAGCTGTGGCCGTGAGAGTCCGACAGCCTGATCGCGGGCAGCGACAGCACCTCGAAGTCCTCGTTCAGCGCCCGGCGCCAGCCGTCGGCGGCGTGCTCGCGGTCGACCGTCGCCAGAAAGCCCATCTCGCCGTAGTTGACGCCGAACACGGGCACACCGGTACCGGCGTAGGTCCGCAGCGCGGTCAGGATCGTGCCGTCTCCGCCGAGCGCGAAGCAGATGTCGACGTCGAGCGCGAGCCCGGCGCCGACCGGCGGCGACAACTCCTCGATCCCTTTGTGCTTGACGATCTCGTCCACCCCGCAGCAGAGCCTGACCCCGGCCCGTGCCGTCGCCGTCATCAGCGCCGCGAGCGCCTCGGCCGTCACCTCCGGGCGGCGATGGGTGATCACCGCCGCGCTGCGGATCACCGAGCCACCTCGCGCCCGGCGAGCTGCGCGTCGCCGTCATCGGGCTCCGCCGCCTGCGCCGCGACCGCCACCGCCGCCGGCTCGAGCGCGCCCGCACGGCCTCCCTCCGCCAGCCACGCGAACGTCTCACGGTTGCCCTTGGGCCCGGGCAGCCCCGAGCTGGCGAACCCGAGTACCGACGCACCGAGCGCCGCGGCACCGGCGGCTACCGACTGCAGGGCCGAGCGCCGCAGCGCCGGGTCGCGGACGACGCCGCCCTTGCCGACCCCGGCGCGACCGACCTCGAATTGCGGCTTGACCATCGCCAGGCAGTCATAGGTCCCGCCCGCCCCGGCCATACACCCCAACACGGCCGGCAGCACCTTGCAGACCGAGATGAACGACACGTCGATCACTGCCAGCGACGGCGCGTACGGCAGCTGCGACGGCTCGAGCGCACGGGCGTTGGATCGCTCGATCACGGTCACACGCGGATCTCCGCGCAGGCCCCAGTCCAGCTGCCCGTAGGCGACGTCCAGCGCGATCACCGCCGACGCGCCGCGCTTGAGCAGGCAGTCGGTGAAACCGCCGGTCGAGGCGCCGACGTCCAGGCAGCGGCGACCGTCGACGACGACGCCGAACGCATCCAGCGCGTTCGACAGCTTCACACCCCCGCGTGAGACGAACGCCGGAGCCTCACGGACGGCGACGACCACGTCCTCATCGACCAGCTGGCCGGGCTTTGAGGCCCGCCGGCGCTCGGCCCCGAGCATCACGTCGCCGGCGAGCACGGCCGCGGCCGCGCGCGTACGCGACGCGAACACTCCACGCTCAGACAGCAGGGCGTCGAGCCTCACGCGCCGCATATTCAGGTGCACGGCCAGGACACGCCGGGATCAGCTGTGGGCGACTCCACTGCGCTCGGCGACCGCCGCCAGCACCCGCTCGGCGATCCGCTCAGACGTGTATCCGACCTCTCCGTGCAGCAGCTTCGGCGCGCCGTGGGTGACGAACCGGTCGGGCAGCCCGACGCGCATGATCCGCGTAGCGCCGAGCCCGACGCCCGTCTCCGACAGGGTCTCCCACACGGCGGAGCCGAACCCACCTGCCAGCACGCCCTCCTCGACGGTCACCAGCAACTCGTGCTCGGCAGCCAGCTGGGCGGCCAGGCCGGCGTCGATCGGCTTGGCGAAGCGCGCGTCGGCGACCGTCACGGAGATCCCATGGGAGGCGAGGATGTCGGCGGCGCCGAGCGCCTTTCCAACGCCGCTGCCGTAGCCCAGAAGCGCGACGCGGTGCTCGCCGGAGCCGCCGCCGGAGCCGGGTTCGCGCAGGATCTCGCCGGTACCGATCGGGATCGCCTTCGGGCGGGCCGGCAACTCGACGCCGATCCCCGATCCGCGCGGATAACGCAGCGCGATCGGCCCGTCGTCGTACTTGAGCGCCGTGCGCAACATGGTGACCAGCATCGCCTCGTCGCGCGGGGCCATCAGCACGATGTTCGGCAACGGCCGCAGGTAGGCGATGTCGAACACGCCGTGATGCGTGGGTCCGTCGTCCCCGACCAGCCCGGCGCGGTCCATCGCGAACACGACGTTGAGCTTCTGCAGGCAGACGTCGTGAACGATCTGGTCGAACGCCCGCTGCAGGAACGTCGAGTAGATCGCCGCCACCGGCTTGGCGCCCTGCAACGCCAGCCCGGCCGCGAACAGGATCGCCTGCTGCTCGGCGATGCCGACGTCGTAATAGCGGTCGGGCATCGCCTTCTGGAGAATGTCGAGACCGGTGCCGGTGTTCATCGCGGCGGTGATCCCGATCACCCGCTTGTCGCGCTTTGCCTCGGCGACGAGCGCGTCGCCGAACACCTTCGTGTACGCCGGTGGCGCCGGCGAGGCGCCGTTCGCCGGCGTCGCGGTCTTGGCGGAGGCGGAGGCGGAGGCGGAGGCGGACAGGGCCGGCGGCGCGGGAAGTCCGTTGATGATCGACTTGGGCTTGGCGGCATGCCACTTCTCCATGCCCTCCAGGCCGCCGTCCTCGGCGGGCGCGAACCCCTTGCCCTTGACCGTCGCGCAGTGCACGACGACCGGGCGCTCGGCGGCCAGCGCCTCGCGCAGCGCCCGCCGCAGGTCCCGCATGTCGTGACCGTCGATGACGCCCATGTAGGCGAAATCCAGCTCCTCCCACCACAGTCCGGGAGCCCAGAACGCCTTGATCGACTCCTTGAACTGCGGCCCGAGGCGCTCGAATGCGTTGCCGAGCCCGACCGGCAGCTTCGTCAGACCACCCTCGACCTCCTCGCGCGCATGCCACAGCTTCGGCGACAGCCGCACCCGGTTGAAGTACCGGCTCATCGCGCCGACGTTGGGCGCGATCGACATCCCGTTGTCGTTGAGCACGACGACGATCGGGGTGCCCTCGCCGCCTGCCTGGTGCACGGCCTCGAACGCGACGCCGCCGGTCAGCGCGCCGTCGCCGGCGACCGCGACGACGTGCCCGTCCGGGCCGTGGCCACGACGCATCGCCTCCTTGATCCCGACCGCGTAGCCGATCGCGGTCGACGCGTGCCCGGCGCCCATGATGTCGTGCTCTGATTCGGGGATCGAGCAGAACGGCGCGAGACCACCGTATTGGCGGATCGTGTGCAGCCGGTCGGCGCGCCCGGTAAGGATCTTGTGCGGGTAGGCCTGGTGGCCGACGTCCCAGAGGATCTTGTCCCGCGGCGAGTCCAGCAGCGAGTGCAAGGCGACCGCGATCTCACAGGCGCCGAGGTTGGCGCCGAAGTGCCCGCCGATCTCGCCGACCGTGTCGATGATGTGCTCGCGTACCTCCTGAGCCACCTGCTGCAGCTGCTCGTCGGTGAGCTCGTGCAGGTCGACAGGGCCCTTGATTGTGTCCAGGAGATTCGGCATCAGTAGCTCCGGGTTGCGATGAAATCGGTGATCCGCTCGAGCTCCTCGGCACCCGCCGGAGCCGCCTCTGAGAGCGCCTCCCGCGCCCGCACATGACATTCGTCGGCGAGCCTGCGCGCCCCGTCGAGTCCGAACTCCGTCACGTAGGTCCGCTTGCCCAGCCGCTCGTCAGCCCCCTCCTGCTTGCCGAGCTCACGACTGGAGCCGGTCACGTCGAGGATATCGTCGACGATCTGGAACAGGACCCCGAGCTCTCCGGCGAAACCGCGGAAGGCAGCCACCTGGGCGTCGTCGTGGCCGGAGTCCAGCAGCAGCACGCACTCGATCGAGGCGCCGATCAGCCGGCCGGTCTTGAGCTCGTGCAGCCGGCGCAGGCCGTCGGCGCCGTCGGGCGCGGTGCCCGACACGTCGATGTACTGGCCGCCGACCATCCCCTGCACCCCGGTCGCCGACGCCAGCCGCGCGGCGACCGCCACGAGGTTGGCCGGGTCGGCCGGCTGGCGGGTGAGCAGCAGCTTGAACGCCTCGGCGTACAGCGCGTCGCCGGCGAGGATCGCGACGTCCTCGCCGTACACCTTGTGACACGTCAGCCGGCCGCGGCGCAGATCGTCGTCATCCATCGCCGGCAGGTCGTCGTGAATCAGCGAGTAGGTGTGGATCAGCTCGAGCGCCGCCGCCAGCGCCAGCACGGATTCGCGTTCTCGGCCGATCGCGTCGGCGGTCGCGAGCGCCAGCACCGGGCGGATCCGCTTGCCGCCGGCCAGCAGCGAGTAGCGCATCGCCTCCTCCAGGCCCGCGGTCGCGATCTCGTCCGAGAACCGGACCTGCTCCAGATAGCGCTCGACGTCGTCGCGCAACTGCTCCGGAAAGACCGGGCGGGAGGTCGGCGTCAGCGGCAAGATCACGCCGACGGCAGCGGAAGCTGACCGGGTAGGTCGGGAAGCGGCTCCAGCGCCGCGCGGGCTGCCTGGTCCACCTGTGCGCTGACCTCCGAGGCCATCCGCGCGCAGTCCTCGATCGCCTGGAGCGCCGCGTCGGCGTTCAGCTTGCCGGCTCGCATCAACTCGACGGTCCGCCGCAGAGCCGCGCTGAGCTCGCTCAGGGAATCGCTCACGTCTGCAAGGTTATCGACCGCGGTGGCGACAAGATCGGCTCTCTCATCTGCGCTCACCCGCGCCGAAGGCGGTCCCGGCGCCCCCGCGGGTCATCGCAGACCGTCCAGCGCCTCGTTGACGAGCGCGTCGGCGCGCGCGTTCTGGGCGCGCGGCACCGAGCGGACCCGCCAGCTGTCGAATGCCTTCAACGCCTCGATCGCCTCCGCGTGCAGCGGGCGCATCGCCGGGTGCTTGACCTTGTATGCCCCGGTCAGCTGCTTGGCGACGAGCTCGGAGTCGTTGACGAGCTCGATCTCCCGGGCGCCGAGCTGGGCCGCGTGCTGCACACCGCGCAGCAGCGCCTGGTACTCGGCGACGTTGTTGGTCGCGACGCCGATCCGCTCGCCGAGCTCGTCGACGGTCGTCCCGTCGGGTGCCGACAGCACCACGCCGATCGCGGCCGGGCCGGGATTGCCCCGGGAGCCACCATCCACGTGGATCACCAACCGGGAGTGGCTCCCGGAGGTCGGCGAGGTACCCACTGTGCGACTCAGCCGCCCAGCGCCAGGCGGCCGCGGTCGTCGGCCGAGGCGTTGATTCGCCGGTCGACCTCAGACAGCTCCGCGAGCTCGTAGCCCTGATCGGAGACCCTGACGTGCGGGACCTCGTCGGACAACTCGACCTGATAGCGATACCAGCACAGCTCCCAGGAGACGACCAGGTTGACCACGGACGCGATCGGGTCGGTCGGGTACACGGCGACGTCGGGCAGGCCCAGCGATCGCGCGATGCCGGCGACCGTCTTCGGATGCTCGGACCGATTGAACAGCGACACCGCCGCGGCCGTCTTGTTCTCGGCGCTGGTCGGAACCGCACGGACGTGGCGCGGCTCACGCGGGCGGCCGTCGCGGCCGGGCTCACGTGCGGGCGGCGCGTCACGGGCGGCGATGCTGCGCCACCGGCGCGACGGCGGCCGGCGGTCTGAGCCGGATCCGGCCCGCCCACCCGTGTCGGGCCAGTCGGGCGCCTGTGACGAGCGCGACTCGGGCTGGTCATCGAGCTCCTCGTAGGGCTCGTCGTCGAACTGGTCGGGCTCCAGCTCACGGCGAATGCGAAGGCGCCCCAGCAGCGAGCGGCGGCTGTCGCCCCGTGACCCCGCATCGGCGTAGGCGGGCAGCGTGCCCTCTCGCACCCAGCCGGCGTGGATCGCGCGTCCGGTGCACAGCTCGCAGACGTCGTGGCGGTTGCCACCGTGCACGTAGACATCGGCTCGCTCGCCGCGCAGCAACGTCCTCCCGCAGATATCGCAGGAGGAGTCGATCGCAGAAGTCCTAATTGCCCTGGTACTCACCGAGGATTGAGGCTACTACGGTTGGCGCACCGGGCTCGGCGGGGCCGCGTCACCGGCCCCGCCGCCTGCATCCGTCGCACCGGCGGGCTCAGGCCTTGACGGCCTCCTGCTCGGCGCGCGCGTCGTCGACGACCTTGGCCGCCAGATGGCCCGGAACCTCCTCGTAGCGCACGAACTCCATCGTGTACTCGCCGCGTCCGCCCGTGATCGCCCGCAGATCGGGCGCGTAGGAGAGCATCTCCGACATCGGCACCTCGGCCTTGATGTCGGTCATTCCGGACCC
>Ga0302325_10004078_pt1 | contig 33933 bp, 33 predicted proteins | sample Palsa_T0_2_FD_201948 | JGI IMG/M metagenome (GOLD analysis project Ga0302325, IMG submission 201948) | Peat permafrost microbial communities from Stordalen Mire near Abisko, Sweden - Palsa_T0_2 | ecosystem: Environmental > Terrestrial > Soil > Palsa > Peat permafrost | place: Sweden: Abisko... | reverse complement strand
GGTGATCGGCGGCGTTACCTGAACCTCTGAAGGAGGCCTCAATGTGTGCGCAGCCGCCTCCGATGCATGCAGAATCTTGTCAGGTACAATTCCCAGGATAAGCGTGGCGGCCGCTGCGAAGAGGAGTGCGGCAGCGACAGCGATCCCCATGGGTGTTGAATGGACCGGCGCGTTCGCGCTCTCCTCCGCTGGACGTTGAGCGGATGCGAAGGCCAATCGCAAGTAATAAGCAGACGCGAGCCCGGAGTTGAGCAGACCGATTATAGCCAGCCAGACCGCACCTCCGCCGACTGCGGCAGAAAACGAATAGAATTTACCGAAAAATCCACCAGTGAATGGAATACCGATCAGAGAGATCAGGAAGAAGATCAGCAGGCTGCCCAAGGCGGGCGAGCGGTAAATCAATCCGCGGAAATCCCGGACCAGCGGCAGTTTCTCGTCATAACCGCTAACCAGCGTAACCACGGCAAAGATCCCCACATTCATGGCCGCGTATGCCGCAATGTAGAAGCAGGCGGCAGCGACGCCGCTGGCGCCGAGGCCCGCAAAGGCCGCCAGCAAATAACCGGCATGTGCAATTGAAGAGTATGCCAGCATGCGCTTGACGTTCTGTTGACGGAGCGCAGCGAGATTGCCGACAGTCATGGAGAGCACAGCCACAATCCAAAGAACCGGTACCCAGATCGAGTGCAGGGTAGGGAACTCCTCATAGAGGACGCGCAGCAACAGAGCAAAAGCCGCAGCCTTCGGTGCCGTTGAAAGGAGAGCAACCACAGGCGAGGGAGCGCCTTCGTAGACATCCGGAGTCCATACATGAAACGGTGCCGCAGAAACCTTGAAGAGGATGCCTACGAGCATGAGGCAAAGCGATGCCAAGATGAGCGGCAGATTCGGCACATTCGGCATGGGCGCGAGGGCGCGAGCGATCTCGTAGATCTGCGTGGATCCCGTTGCGCCGAAGATGAGCGCGATTCCATAGAGCAAAAATGCAGTAGCGAACGAGCCAAGGAGGAAATACTTGATCGCTGCTTCAGGCCCACGCCCCGTCTGCTTGCGATAGCCCGCTAGGACATAGGTGGAGATTGAGGAGATTTCCAGCGCAATAAAGACGACAAGCAACTCTACGGCGCTTGTGAGGAGGCACATCCCGACCGCGCCAAAAACTACGAGTGCGTAGTATTCGCCTTGATGGTGGCTGTCTTCCGGGAGTGTATCGAGAGCGAGCAACAACGCAACAAGCACGATGCCGCAGATCAGCACATGGAAGAAAACGGTAAACGGACTGGTCTCCACAGTCCCATAGAAGCCCGTCCCCACAGGAAGCGAAAGCTGCCAAAGACTGCTCCAGAGGGCAACGGTAGTGCCCAAAGCTGCTACCCACCCAAGGCCGCGGCGCGGCCAACCTGGCGGCAGTGAAGCGTCTATGAGCATAACCAGTACGCCGGTGAGCGTCAGGATGATTTCGGGAAGGATACGGAGAGAGTCGCCGGGATTCATGGCTGGGATCCTTCCGAGAGTGCGACAACCTGACCGGCTTGCGTCGACGGCGCGGAAGTTCTCAAAGTTGGCGGCCCGCTTCGAGTTTCAATCGAAGTAATCCATGCCGCAGGGGCAATTCCCATCACCAGCATGAGCACTGCAAAGGGCCAAAGGACAGCGAGCTCTCCGAAGCGCAAATCGCCAGCAAGCGTGGAAGAAGCCATCTGGCTCTCGGGCCCATAGAACAGACGCTGGACCAGCCAGAGCATGTAGGCCGCACTCAGAATCACTCCGAGCGTTGCCACGATGGCCCAACCACGGCTCACTCCGGAAAATGTGCTCGACAAAATCAGAAACTCGCCGACGAAGCCGTTGAGCATCGGCAATCCGATCATGGCCAGCGATGCAATCACAAAAAGCGTCGCTGTCTGCGGTACCTTCCCGGCAAGCCCGCCATAGGACACAATCTGGCTCGTCAGATAGCGCAGCTCCAGCGCTCCGAACAGCACAAATAGCGCAGCATCGATCAGTTCATTATTGAGTATTTGGTAGATGGCGCCATCCCAACCGGTAAAAGTCAATCCGTAAATCCCGAGAACGATGAGACTGAGGTGGCCGAGGGCAGCAAACGCGAGGAACCGCCAAAAATCCCTCTGTACCAGCGCAAGGCAAGCTCCATAGAGAATACCGATGACCGCAAGTGCGATAACGAACGGCGCAATCTGCCGCGCCTGCGCAGGGAAGAGACCCACGTGAAACCGCAGCATCGAGTAAAGCCCGAGCTTGCCTGCGACCACCATCGCCATCGCAACGGGTGCTTCATTAAATGTGTCCGCAAGCCAGCCGTGCAGGGGGAAGATGGGTACTTTCACAGCGAATGCGAAGAGGAACGCCAGCGCAACCCAGAAGAGCGGAGCAACAGGCAGTGCGCCGGACGCGACATACATCTGCAATTGAGCGAAGTCGAAAGTGCCGGTCTTAGCGTAGAGCCATAGGATGGCCACAAGCAGCGGAGCCGAAGGAATGAAGGTAAACAGGAAGAATTTGGTTGCAGCTTTGGGTCCATCTTTGCGCCCGTACATCGCAATCAGGATGGCCATCGGTACCAGCGAAAGTTCCCAGAAGCCGTAATAAACCATGAGATCCAGCGAAATGAAGACGCCGTACATCGCCGTCTGCTGCACAAGGAAGAGTGTGTAAAAGGTCTTCCGCCGCTCCTTGATTGCATGCCAGCTCGCCGCCACGCCCGCGATCGCGAGCAGACCAACCAGCACGACCATCCAAAGGCTCAAGCCATCCACCCCGACGTGGTAGTGGATCGCAGGATTGTCTATCCATGGCCGATCGATCTCAAACTGGAATCCACTCTGGCCGCGCACAAAATGCGCCGGCAAGTGCAGCGCAAAAACAAACGTGGCCAGCGATGTGAGCAGAGCAATCCACGCCGGCAGCTTGCCGCGATCCGGCAGCAGAGCAACCAAAACGGCTCCCGCCAGCGGCGCCAGCAAAATTAACGTGAGAATCGACTCGTTCATCAATGTGTCACCATCCCCACGTGAATTCCAATTCCCGCCAGCAGCGAGGTCCACGGCAACAGCACGAATAACAGCAGTGCCGCCGCGCCAAGCGCAAGCCACGCAGCATAGGAGCGAAGATTTCCCGACTGCCAGCGCTGCAGAATCGCTCCGCCGAGCGTCGCAATGCCACCGAGGAGCCAAGCAGCCCCGCCGAGAATGGCCACGTCGACTACCCATTCAAGAACAAACTTCGACAACAGCAGCAGCGGCTTGACGATGAAGAAGTTATAGATCTCGTCCACATAATATTTATGAACAAGTACGTTGTAGGCGGCGGGAACAGCCGCGGCGAGACGCGCAGGGCTCTTTGGACTCCTGCGGTAGAGACGGTCAGCGATCAACCAGCCCAGCGCTGCGACGCCGACCGCGAGGACGCTGAGAATCAACTCCAGATTGCCACTCGCCGCCTCCGCCGTCTTTGTCCCGACCGCGGGCGCAAGAAACGCGCCGAATCTTCCCGCGCCAATCCATCCTCCGCAAACCGAAAGCACCGCTAGAATGACAAGCGGACCGAGCATCGACCAAGGGCTCTCGTGTGGATGGATGTCAGCACTCCGCGATTCGCCGAAGAACGCAAGGTACCAGAGACGGAACATATAAAAGGATGTGAGCAAAGCCGTGACGAGTCCGACGAACCATACGACCGTTCCGAGGCCGCCCTGCGTGAAGGCCGCATACAAAATCGCGTCCTTTGAAAAGAAACCTGCGAAGGGGAAGAACCCGGCAATCGCAAAGACAGCCATCGTCATCGTCCAAAACGTGACAGGAAGCTTCTTGCGCAGTCCGCCCATCTTCCTCAGATCCTGCTCGCCGCCGAGTGCATGAATCACAGATCCAGCAGCAAGAAACAGCAGCGCCTTGAAGAACGCATGCGTCATCAGATGGAAGATCGCAGCCGAATACGCCGCGACGCCGCAGCCAAGAAACATGTACCCGAGTTGCGAGACAGTCGAGTAAGCCAGCACCCGCTTGATGTCTGTCTGGACCAGCCCGATCGTCGCCGCAAACAACGCAGTCGCTGCACCAACGATCGCGACAACACTCAGCGCAAAGGGCGACCGGTCAAACAGAAAATGTGTCCGGGCGATCATGTAGATGCCCGCCGTCACCATCGTTGCCGCGTGGATCAGCGCAGAGACAGGTGTTGGACCCTCCATCGCATCCGGCAGCCACACATACAGTGGAAGCTGAGCGCTTTTGCCTGTCGCGCCGACAAGTAGGCAGAGAGCAATCGCAGTCAGGACTCCGCCAGTCCACGCCGGATTAGCGGCGAGCTTCGTGGAAAGTTCACTGAAAGTCAGTGTGCCGAAGTTCGCCAGAAGGAAGAATAGGCCAATCAGAAACCCGAAGTCGCCAATGCGGTTGACGATGAACGCTTTCTTGCCGGCATCGGCCGCCGACGTTTTTTGGAACCAGAAGCCGATAAGCAGATACGACGCAAGTCCCACGCCCTCCCAGCCCACAAACATCAGCAGGGCATTGCCGGCCAGCACCAGCACCGTCATAAAAAACAGGAACAGGTTCAGATATGCGAAGTACCGCCAGTATCCCTCTTCGTGTTCCATGTATCCGGCGGAGTAGATGTGGATCAGCAACCCCACGCCGGTAATAACGAGCAACATGATCAGAGTGAGTTGGTCAAATACGAAGCTGAAATCGATGCGGAGTTTGCCGGCGCTGATCCAAGGAAACGGAAGGGTTTCAGTAACTGGAAATGACGCGGACGACACGCCGAACGATTCCCCAAGGACAACAAGAAACGAACCAAGCGGAGCCAGAAGCGCGATTGTCGTCACCAGCGCCTTGGGCAACCGGCGGCCAAGAGTTCCGTTGATCACAAATCCCGCGAAGGGCAACAGCGGAATCAGCCAAAGATGGAGAGAACCGTTCATAGTTTCATCAAGTCGATTCGGTCGACGGCCAGCGTCGCGCGGGCACGAAAAACAGCAATAATGATGGCCAACCCCACAGCTGCTTCCGCCGCGGCAACCATCATGACAAAGAAGACAAAAATCTGGCCCTTCACCGCATGCCACTGATGGGCAAAGGTGACAAAGGAAAGATTGACGGCGTTGAGCATCAGTTCGATCGACATGAAGACCGTGATCAAATTGCGCTTGATCAGAAAGCCCACGATGCCCAGCGAAAACAGCACCGCACTCAACATCAGATACCAGGAGAGCGGAACATCCTGTTGAAGCATTTGAACAAATTCGGAATTCATTCGCTTGAAGTCCTTTCTCCATCGCCCGGCCGCGCCAAAGCCACCGCACCGAGGATCGCAATAAGGATCAGCACCGAAGTGACTTCAAAGGGGAGCAGCAACTTGGTGAAGAGCACCGTGCTCAGCTCCTGTGTCGACGTAATCCCGTCGCGCATTGCAGCGGTGCCAAGGCCCTGCGTATGAAGGATCACTGTCGCAGCAACAGCCATGAGCGCCACGACCGCAGGGAATCCGACCACCATCGCCGCTCGGCTCCCGAGCGTTCGCTCTTCGCGGCCCGCATTCAGCAGCATGACCACAAAGGTAAACAGCACCATGATGGCGCCTGCATACACAATCACCTGTGCCACTGCCAGGAATTCCGCGCCCAGAAGCAGATACAGCACCGCCAGTGAGGTCATCACCACGATTAGCGAAAGGGCGCTGTTAATCGGATGGGTCTGGAGCAGAAGATTGACGGCTCCAGCCACGCAGAATCCCGCAAAAACGATAAAGAGGATCAGATGCATCGTTCGATCACTTATACGCGAGCCACAGGCTCGTAGCGACAATGTTGAGGATGGCAAGCGGCATCAGGTAGCACCATCCGAAGTTCATCAATTGGTCGTAGCGAAAGCGAGGCAGCGTTCCGCGCACCCAAACATACAAGAAGAGAAAGCTGAAAACCTTGAGGACGAACCAAAAGATCGGCAACAGTGCGAGAACCAGAATGTTCTGCGGCAAGGGAATCAAGTTGCCGAAGGGGCTCGTCCAGCCGCCCAGAAACAGCAGCGTAGCCACACAACCAACAGTAATCATGTTGCCGTATTCGGCCATAAAAAACATGGCGAACTTCATCGAGCTATATTCCGTGTGGTACCCGGCGGTCAGTTCGCTCTCGGCTTCCGGTAGATCAAACGGCGAGCGGTTTGTCTCCGCGTAAGCCGCCATCAGGTAGATGAAAAAGGCAACGAATTGGAAGCCGCCAAAGAGATTCCATGTCACAATCCCGTGTGCACCCTGACTCTCCACAATCTCGCGCAAATTGAGCGATCCCGCTCGCAATACCACGCCCACAAGCGAAAGACCAAGGGCCAATTCGTAGCTGATGAGTTGTGCGGAAGACCGCAGCGAGCCAAGCAGGGAATACTTGTTGTTCGACGACCATCCCGAAAGCGCAATTCCATACACGCCAATCGACGTGATGCCAAGGATCACCAGCAGCCCGATATTCACGTCGGAGATCTCAAAAAAGTGAAACCCGCCGGGACCCGTCACATTGGGTGCGCCAAACGGCACGACGGCGATCGAGACCAGAGCACAGCCGAGGGCAATAACCGGAGAGATGAGATAAAGCGGCCTATAAACCGCGGTCGGAACCAGGTCTTCCTTCAGAAAAAGCTTGGCTCCATCAACCAATGGCTGCAATAGCCCGAATGGACCCACGCGACTCGGCCCCCAGCGATTCTGGATCCGGCCGACAAGCTTGCGCTCAAGCAGCACCGTGTAAGCGACGCTCATCAGCATCACCACCGTCACCACGACGACCTTGAGCAGGCTCCACAGAAAAAATGGCAGAATCGTCACAAGCTTTCAGCCTCTCTTACACGACCACAAGTCAATCAGCTACCGCGGCTGCAGGTACGGTGTTTTGATGCTGCTCCAACTCAAGCAACGCTGGGCTATACCGGCCCAGTGTCCCCGATGTAAAGAGTCCATCGTGTGCTGGAACGATTGCGCCGGCTTCGCTCAGTGCTGAGACCGGCACAAATCCGGGTTCAGTAGGCACATCGTTTCCGCCGAATAGATTCAGCCTGTCGAGTTTGTACCCAGGGACCAGCCGCTCGATTTCGTCGAGCACGGCCAGCGGATCGAACGGGCTCAACTTCGGTTCCAGTCCATTGGCCGCAAGCCACACGGCATGCCTGTCCGCTTCGCCCGACTGCGCGCCACGCGACTGGCCAAGATCGGCTGTCACTCCGCCGCTCCCGAAGGGTACTAACCTCTTCACGTCCACCCCCATGGAGCCAGCCAAACGAACCAGTATCTCAAAATCGGGCTTCACGCCGGCGTGGTCGGCTGCCTTCTTCACCACTTGGAGATCGCCAAAGGTGTTCGTTACCGTGCCCATCTTCTCGTAGAGGCTCGCAGCAGGGAACACAATGTCCGCCAACGCCGCTGTCTCCGTCAAAAAGAGATCCTGCACAATTACGAAGGTGTCCTTCAATGCACCCAGATCGACACCTGACCCCGCAGCCGCCAGATTCGCGCCCACCACAAGCAGCGCCTCAAGTCCACCGGCCAGCATCTCTTGCCTCGTCTTGCCCGCCGTCGCGGGCATCCCCGAATACTCCGTCGCAAACGCGCCCGCAGCAGACATCGGCACATAGCCCGGCAGAAGGTCAGGGAAAAGCCCCATATCTGCCGCACCGCGCGAATTGGCATGATCGCCTAGATAAGCAAACTTCACGCCTGCTCGACCGAGGCCCCACTTCACCAGCGCTTGAAGATCCGCACCGCACAGGTCCGAGCCAATCACGACAACCAGCGATGCCTCGCCCACTACGGCATCGCGAAACGCCGCGTCATTAATAGTGGCGTTATCTCCCGAAAAATATCCAGCAAGCTTCGCATGCCCGCCCGTAGGAATCCGCAACGTTGCCTTCGCTTGCCGCTCCAGCTTGATGCGGTCCGTATGCGCAACATAAAGCCGCGCCTTGTTCAGCCGCACGTTGGTGCGAATCTCCCAGGCCAGCAATGGGTGCTCTTCTGTCGGGTTCCCGCCGATAAGCAGGATCGCCGGTGCGTTCCGAATATCGCGCAAGCTGGCCGCGCTGTTCTCATGCCCCGCGAGCGCCCGCGCAAACCCCGCGTAGTCCGCCGTTCGTTCGTGGTCGATGTTGTTCGTCAGCAAGATTGTCCGCGCGAATTTCTGCAGCAGGTAATTCTCTTCATTTGTGGTCGTGTTAGAACCAATCACGCCAATCGCCGTACCGCCCTTGCTGTCGCGAATCTCCTTAAGCTTGTTGCCAGCGAAGCGCAGAGCATATTCCCATGTCGCGGGTTCAAGCTTACCCTGCGCATTGCGCACGAGCGGCTTGGTCAGCCGGTCGGGATTCTCCACGAAGTCAAAACCGAATCTGCCCTTCGCGCAGAGAAAATCGCCGTTGATGCCGCTCTTATCGCGATTGTCGGCGCGGATAATTTCCGAACCGTCGTTCGACTGCCGGATACCCAGCGTCACCTTACATCCATCGCCGCAATGCGTGCACACCGTCGAAACGTGATTCATCTCCCACGGTCGCGTCTTGTAGCGATAACTCCCGCTCGTCAGCGCGCCTACCGGGCACACATCAATGCACATCCCGCACTGCTCGCAGTCCAACTGATTTCCGTCATTCGGTGCGATGACAGAACTGGCTCCGCGATTCTGCACGCCCAGTGCCCACACATCCATCCCTTCGCCGCACATCCGCACGCAGCGGTAACAGAGGATGCAGCGCGGCCGGTCGTAGAACACTGCAGGCGACCACTGTTGTTCGTCGCGATGCTGTTTGGCTTCGGCGTAGAGGCTCTCACCCGCGCCGTACTTGAAGGTCATGTCCTGCAGTTCGCACTCGCCGCCCGCATCGCACACCGGGCAGTCCAGCGGATGATTCCCGAGCAACAGCTCAATCGTCGCCTTGCGAGCCTGCGCAATCTCCGCCGACTCGGTAACGAACACCTGTCCCTCGGCCACCGTCGTCGTACACGCCGTCTGCAGCTTCGGCACCTTTTCCTGCCGCACGACGCACATGCGGCACGCCGCCTGCAGGCTCAGACCTGGGTAATAGCAGAACGCAGGAATCTCGATGCCCGCCTTGCGACACGCTTCAATCAGCAGCGTCCCCGCAGGCGCCGTCAACTTCTTTCCATCGACTGTGAACGTTACGTCAGCCATTCGTCTCCAGCACCCTACACCACAGCCAATTCTACGTGCTTCGCGAACGGGCACGGCTTCCCATCCAAATGGGCTTCAAACTCCTTGCGAAACTTCTTCACAAATCCCAGGGTCGGCATCGCCGCCGCATCTCCCAGCGGGCAGAACGTCCGTCCCATCATGTTGTCGGCGAGATACTGAATGTTATCGATGTCCTTCGCTGTTCCGAACCCCGCATGGAACCGCGTCAAAGATTTCTTCAACCAATCCGTTCCTTCGCGGCAGGGAATGCACCACCCACAGCTCTCATGCTGATAGAAACTGATTGTGCGCAGCGCAAACTCGACGATACAAGTCTGGTCGTCGATCACCACCACGCCGCCCGACCCGAGCATCGAACCCGCTTTACCCACCTGATCAAAATCCATACCGAGATTTTCAATTTCTTCCGGCAGCAACACCGGGGTTGACGACCCACCCGGCACTACTGCTTTCAACTTACGTCCGCCGCGCACACCGCCGCCCACTTCATAAATCATCTTCTTGAGGTTGTAGCCCATCGGCAGCTCATACACACCCGGCCGCTCGATGTGCCCGCTTAGGCAGAAGAGGCGTGTTCCGCCATTTCGAGGCGTTCCAACGGCGGCGTAGGCTTCGCTGCCCATCGCAATCAAATGCGGCACCGTCGCAATCGTCTCGGCATTGTTAATCACGGTCGGCCCGCCATAGAGACCCACCACGGCAGGGAAGGGAGGCTTGATCCGCGGAACGCCACGTTTTCCTTCGAGCGACTCCATCAGGGCCGACTCTTCGCCCACCTCGTACGCGCCCGCGCCCGTCTGCGTAATTATTTGGAACTCGGTGTCCGATCCGAAAATATTCGTTCCCAAAAAGCCCTTCGCGTACGCGTCCGCGACTGCCTTCTCCACAATCTCCAGCAGGTACCGATACTCGCCGCGCAAATAAATAAATCCGACTTTCGACCCAATCGCCAATCCCGCAATAATGGTCCCTTCTATCACCGCATGAGGATCGTGCAGAAAAATCAGGTGGTCCTTGCACGTCCCCGGCTCGCTCTCGTCGCCATTGACCAAAACATACTTCGGCTTCGCGCTCTGCTTCGGCACAAACGACCACTTCATGCCCGTCGGAAATCCAGCGCCCCCGCGCCCCCGCAGGTTCGAGGCCTTCATCTCGTTAATGATCCACTCAGGTCCCTGCGCCAGGCACTTCTTCGTGGCCTCGTAGCCGCCCAGCTCGATGTATTTATCGATCTCCGCCGCGCCCTGTCCAAAGCGCCGCGACACAATCTTCACTTCATCGGGATGCGAGACAAGCCTAGGCATTTTTGTCCTTGTCTTGGACTTGTGTCCGGTACCGGGCGAGGATTTCCGGCACTGCGTCCGGCGTCAGTTCGTCGTGAAAGGCGTAGTTGACCTGAATCGCGGGAGCCCAGCAGCACGCGCCGATGCACTCCACTTCCTCCAGCGAAAACAATCCATCCTTCGTGATGCCCTTGTGCCCCACGCCCAGTTCATCCTGAAACCGCTCCAACAAATCGTAAGCCCCGCGCAGCATGCAACTGATATTCGTGCACACCTGAACGTTGTATTTACCCACCGGCTTGAAGCGCAGCATTGAGTAGTACGACGCCACATTCCGAACATCGAGCTCTGTAATGCAAATCCGCGCTGCCACCTCGGCGATCACGGCATCGGACAAATACCCCACCTCGTCCTGTGCGTAGAGCAACATGGGAACCAGCGCCGACCGCTTCACCGGATACTTCTTCACCAGCGCGTCGAAACGCGTAGAAAGCTGCGGCGAGAAAACCGACTGGGTTTCGCTGCTCATTGCATCAACTCCCGCGCCCAGGCTTCAGCGGCCATATCCATCTCTTCCTCGCCCGTCTTCGATCGCAATGTCCCTGCCTCAGTCAAATCGAGAACTCCGCTACTCCCATTTTCGCGCAGCCAATTCACTCGCTCGCCGCTCCGCTGCAAATCCAGCCACTTTTCTGCGTGGCGCACCGTGATGCGCTCCTCGCCCAGTTCCACCGTTGCCTGCCGATCCCCATTCAATCCGTGCGCCGCCGTGTAACTGCGGAGCAGGGAAGCGAGAGATACCCAAAACTCCGCATAGACCGCATGCGCCCCGTCAGGCAAAGTATCCTCGAACCACGCCCGCAACCACGACCTGTGCGATCTCTCGCGGTCCCATTTCCGTTTCTGCGGTGGATCCGTCGACGGTTCCAATCATGAATGCTTTCGCTCCAGACTCCTGGTTCTCCAAACGAAATCGCGTGTCTCGCCTGAATGGAAGTGGGTGGGTCTCACGGTCATCAATTTCCACTTCAATAACGTCATCGAGCATGTTGAGTCTCACAAACCCAGTTCTTCTCGGACCGCACTGAATTTCCAAAAGTGGTTCGCCCGCGAAGAGGCCTGCGCGAGCCGCCTTTGTTGCACCGCAGATCTCGGCTTGTCCAAACCGGGCGTTCTCAATATCAATCTCCTGGTTAATCCACAACTCCACAGCCTTGAAGAACAATTTGAATCCCTCATAATTCTCCATCGCGGCGTGTGCGCGTCTGAAGAGTTCTTCGGGATTCGCCACAAAACTCTCCTTCTGCTGCCCTATTCCCTGGTCCCTGTTCCCTAATCCCTGCATTTACCGGTCAATCTCCCCAAGCACAATATCAATCGACCCAATCACCGCCACCACATCGGCCAGCATCCGCCCCTTGCACATCGTTTCCAGCGCCTGCAAACTCGCAAACCCCGGATACCGCATGTGCACCCGATAGGGCTTCGCCGTCCCATCCGACACCACGTAGTACCCCATCTGTCCGTGGCCCGACTCGATCCCCTGGTACACCTCGCCCGCCGGAACGTTGAATCCCTCCGTCACAATCTTGAAGTGATGGATGAGCGCCTCCATCTGCGTCTTCATCTTCTCGCGGTCCGGCAGCACAATCTTCGGCGCATCCGCCTTTACCGGCCCTTCCGGCATCCCATCCAGCGCCTGCTGCACGATCTTCACACTCTCGCGCATCTCCAGCAGCCGCACCTCGTACCGCGCCCAGCAATCGCATCCCGTCGAAACCGGCACCTCAAACTGAAACTTCTCGTAGCTCGAATACGGCATGTCCCGCCGCAAATCGAAATCAATCCCCGAAGCCCGCATCGTCGGCCCAGTGATCGCCAGCGCAATCGCATCCTCAGCCGAAAACATGCCGACGCCCATCAGCCGGTTGCGAAAAATCGGATTCCCCGTCAGCAGATTCGAATACTCATCGATCTTTTCCGGAAACGTCTTGATGAACGCCTGAATTTTTTCGAGCAGCCCCAGCGGCGGCTCCATCGACAACCCGCCAATGCGGAAGTAGCTGGTCATCATCCGCTGCCCGGACACTTCCTCAAAAATCCGCAGAATGTCCTCGCGCTCTCGAAACGTGTAAAGGAACACCGTCAGCGCTCCAATATCCATCGCGTGCGTGCCCAGCCAGATCAGGTGCGAGTTCAACCTGGTCAGCTCGGTGAACATCACCCGCAGCCACTGCGCGCGCTCCGGAATCTCCAGTTCGAGCAGTTTCTCCACGGCAAGGCAGTAGCAGAGATTGTTCGCCATCGGGCCCAGATAATCCACGCGATCCGTCAGCGGGACAACCTGCTGGTAGAACTTCGCCTCGCAGGTCTTCTCGATCCCCGTGTGCAGGTACCCAATTTCGGGATAGAGCCGCACAATAATCTCGCCGTCCACCTCCAGCACCAGGCGCAGCACGCCATGCGTTGACGGATGCTGCGGTCCCATATTCAGGACCATGTGCTGGTCTTTTGCGCCCTCGGCCACGGGCGCTTCCAGGATGGGTGTCCCCACGTCGAAATCAGCCATCAGAGCACGTCCCCTTCATGCCGCGGCCTCGCGACCATGTTGCCCCGACACGAATTCGTCTGCGCGCGAGAAGAAAAAAACATCAGCGGTACCCCTCCACCGGGTAGTCCTTGCGCAACGGGTGTCCTTCCCAGTCATCCGGCATCAGAATCCGCCGCAGATTCGGGTGCCCCTCAAACCGCACGCCGAACAGATCGAAAACCTCGCGCTCGTAATAATTCGCTCCTGGCCAAACTTGAGTGGCCGAATCCACCGCCGGGGCATCCCCGCTCACCATAGCGCGCAAGCGAACCCGTTCCTTATACGCATGCGACAGAATGTGGTAGCTCAGCTGAAACCGCGGCTCCGAAGGGAACCAGTCCACCGCCGTCATATCTTCAAATGCGTTGTAGCCCGCAGCCTTCAGCGCAGTCAGAGTCGGCACAATATTCTCCGGAGCCACCGTCAGCGTCAGTTCTCCGCGATCCCATCGAGCGTCCAGCAACCCCTCGGCGTTCCAGCCAAGCAGCGCTTTCACCGCCGGATGTTCCGGCAGACCTTCAAGGACCTCGGCGCGATTGGCCAAAGTTTTCTTTGCGACCTCAGTCATCTCTAAAGGTCCGCCTTGTCCGTGCTCCAGTTCAGGATGCCTTTGCGCACAATGTAGTAGAGCCCGACCGCAACAAATCCCAGGTAAACGATCATCTCCCAGAAGCCGAACAGCTTGCTTCCCGTAATTGCCGGCAGCTTCGTATAGATCACGGCCCAGGGCATCATGAAAACCGTCTCCACATCGAACAGGAGGAAGAGCATTGTAACCATATAGAAGCGCACACTGAAGCGCCTGCGCGCGTCGCCCACCGCCTCAATCCCGCATTCGTAGGCTTCCAGCTTAGTTTTGCTGTTGCGATGCCGCCCGATAAACTGCGAGGCAAACACCATCATCCCCGCCAGCCCAAAGGCGACCACGATCTGCATAGCCAACGGAAGGTACTGCCAGTAATAGGGAATCATCTCAACCTTACGTGTAAGATGTTTGCGAAAGTGAACGCCAAGGCGCTCCTGTGACCGATCTGTGGCGCAAAAAGGTGCTGGTTTGAGCTTAGGTTTTCACCCTCCTCCCGTCAAGGCAACCCGCTACGCCCATCGAGCGCGGCCAAAAAATGTTCCACGCGGAACAATTTCGCGGCGTGGAACAATCCAAGCGGCGTTGCCACGCGAAGCCCTTGCCTGGACGGCTAGTCCAAATTGTTCCACGTGGAACAATTGTGAAAACTGACACAGGTGTTTGGTGGGATTTGCGAAGAATTACGGGCATTCACGTTAGACTGCGCGCTTCGATCGAAGCGCACTCTCGGCACATGCTCAGGTAATTCTCTGCAACGCGGCGCGCGGATTTCAGCACGCCGGTTATTGCTGCATGAGTAATCCCCCCATAGGGGGTGGGGGGTATGGGGGGGTGGGGGGTTCCCACCACCCCGACGAAGAGGACCTATCTTCGCCCCAACGTCCGCGCTCTGCAAGCCGCCTCACACAGCGTGCGTGGGGACCCCGGTACTCCTTCGGGCTCCGCTGATCAACTCCGCTCAAGCGGAATGCTTCGCGCGCGGACTGGGGCAGTTTCATTGTGCGCTAGAGGGTGGATATGTTTTGCAACGGGAAGCGTGGGCGTGGGTTATTAAGGGGGCTTGCCGGGAGTGATCCGAAGCTGCGAGGAGTTCGTACGATCCCAGGTCCAGAATCGAGACCCTTCGGCTGCGCTCAGGGCAGGCTCTGGGGCACCCGGCAAGGATCAAGGCGATATCCGATTCCACACTTGTCGGACAAAAGCGCGGGCCTCCTCAAGTTCTTCCGCTGTGCGCAAATCATACTTTTCGAGCACGTTCTGGACCCACCGAGGGCCTTTCTTGCCTTCTAACCTGCAGAATCCTTCGAGTTCGCCGACCGGAACTATCCAAAGTCCAATTGCATTGCACAAATCCTGAAGTTGCCGGGAGTGCCTGAAGGCATCGCCGCGCGGGATTGCCTCTTTTCCTGCGGACTTGATGGCCTGCCAAGGCGAGACCTTGCCGAGCGTATCCTTGATATTCCCACACATTTCTTCCGGAAACGCACCGCTTTTCGGCGCCTTTGCGAGGATCTCTTTGATCTCTCTCACAACTTCGCTTGAGTCTAGCCAAAACTTTTGTTGCTCGATTTCGTTCTTTAGCGGGTGGGCCTCTTTCCAGATATCGTCCCAATTTCCGCCAAGGGCTCCCACAAGCTTCTGTAGCACGCTCTCGTTGTTCAGAACATCAATGTCGGCGATTACATCTACATTCACGTCAAGCGCGCGCAGAGCGCTAGCGAGAAGGTACAGTCGATGCTTTCCCCCCGCCTGAACGAAGAGAACGTCCGGATACTGTTTGCCATGGACCTCCGGAATGTCGAGAAGCGCGCTGTAGAGCATGCAATCGGGGTCCGATTCGCAGATAATTACACGCTTGTGAAAAACGCCGGATAGTACGGAGGTGAACTTCATAACCGGATCTGCACTGAGGTCTCTTGCTTGCGACTTATCCAACTCCTTCACCCTATTTACTGAGCCGTCGCGTTGTATTCTTATGACCCTTAGACTTGCCGGTGCGGCACCTAACATCCCCTGCAAAACCTCTGGGCTGTGTGTTGCCACGAACAATTGAGAGCGGGCCGGTCTTTCCGTTGCGATGAATTCTCCGAGGAGTCTTGCTTGTGGCGGATGCAGGAAGGCTTCTGGCTCGTCAAGCAGCAGCAGTGATGGCGTATCAGGTGCCAGCATTCTGAGAATAACGGTGGCAAAGCTACGCATTCCGTCTCCTTGTGTTTGCAAAGGATCCGTCGAAGAGACGACGCGCTTTAGATATGAAGGCGTGAAGGTATCCTCTCCGTCCTGCGACCCGGGACGATCGCCTACGCGTAGAGACCAAGGTGCGCCCACTTCTCGGCAGAGAAATAATCCCTTACCGAATGCTTCCTTGAAATAGCTGCCTATTCGTCTCTCAAGGCTGCTGTCGGCAAAGAGCATGTGAATCTGATGGACTGGTGACTGATCTACGATATTGATTCCCGCCTGCGGATTGCTTTCGACGATTCGCGTCTCGGTTCCGATACGCTGGCAGAACAGGGGACGCAATGGAGTCAAGTCGTTGTTCCAGTGGTGTGCGAGATTCGTAACAAAAAAACTGATACCAGCTCCGACGTACTGTGGGGTTTGGGATTGCCAGCAATCCGCGTGTGCGTCTCAACAATCTCCCGAAGTTCATCGATCGTTCCATCGCGTCGCAGCTTGGCTACCTTGATTACCGTACCCTCGAACCGCGGCCCAATGTGCGCTTCAATGTCGCGTAACGCTGCACTTTTGCCGGCGTTGTTGGGGCCGACAAACCGAACCACGTCTGTAGGTTCGAGCGCAATCACTGTTCCATCCGAAAATGTCAGACTCTCGAAAGTGATCGAAGGCGTGTTCGGGGAGGGCGCTTGTGAATCAGCATTGCCGGGCATGGAGACAATCGGGTCCATTTAGTCAGGTAATCACGTTTACCATTTGAAAGCAAAGTGGGGAACTGAGGCTGGCGAGGCAGCGTCCTCTGCTCGAACCTTCGTGCTCTGTGATGCCCCGAGCGCGTCCTCGACCGTGGGAGCTAATCCAGATTCCGCGCTGCTCAGATCAGTGGACCACCGGTGCGCTCAAAAATGGAGACTCTGCGAAAGGGAAATGGTAGTAAGTCGCGTTCTTGATTACAGAAGTGGATTTGAATCATAAAGCTGCTCCCCCAAAGGGCGACTTCGATTCTTCCAGATCGGAGTGCGCCCATAAAGTGTCGTGATGCGGGGTGAGTGTAATGTTGGACGCATTGAAGTTTGCCTTCGAGATTCTGGTCGTTGGAGTCCTCGCTTTACCTTGGCTGATTGTTCTCAGCCGGATATTCTCCTTTGGAGCTGCCTTCGGTCCTCGCTTTGACCTGTCGTTTGTTCCGGAAATCGCCAGGAGTACCGTTGCGGTCGCCGTCGTAGTCGCGTTCGGATATCTCCTTGGATCCGCCGTTTCGCGCTTTTCTCGAGACTTCTTCAATGATGAACTGTGGAAGCCGCTCCCAACAGAAGATCTGATACGCGACAACGTGTACTACGACGAGTTTTGTTCCCCGCGGCATGCGTCTGCGCATGAATTCGTCTATCGATATTGGTCCTCACCTATCCATCTGGCGCCTCAGCCGGACTTTTGTCCTGACAAGCAGACCAAGGCGAAACTACTGAAGGGCGAGACGGGAAAACTTGCGAATTTCACTGAGTTGACGCCGAACCAACTAGACAGCTTCGACGAGCTAGTTGAAGAAGTGTTTCGCCTTCAAGAGAGTGAACTTTTGCTTCAGGGAGTGGACAAAGTTGATAGGCTCAAGCAATACTACGACCAAATTACGGTGCTACGTGGAGCGGCTTTCAATGGGTTCATCCTATTCCTTTTATGTCTTTTCGGAAGCTTCGGGAGCTTAAGAACGCATTCCTCCAGACACCGCTTTATCGGTGCGCTGACCTTCTTACCTGCTGGCATCGTGGCCATATTTGCTCTCTATTCTTTCTGGAACCATTGGCACGCTGCAAACCAGAGCCCATACAGCGATCCGCCGCTAGCGGAACTCATCATTTTACTGGTAGCCGGTGCCGGTCTAAATGTGGCATATAAGGCAGACCATTTAATACCGTACTTTCGACTTTGTATATTGGCTTCGATCGTTACGGCAGTCTCATTTGGGGGGTGGTGGTGGACTGAAGTTATGTATGACATTCAAGTTATTCACTCACTAACAGAGCTAAAACAAGTAACAGACGAGTCTCCGTCAATCTCGCGACCACCTATTGGCCCGACACATCCTTCGACCGTCAGCCCGACTGCATCGACGAATCCATTGGCGCCACCTTCTGCTTCGACGCAAAGTTCGAAGAACGGCGCGAAATGACGCGGCGAAGGTCACAAGGCAAACGAGTGGTGGCTGGGTCCGGGCCTAAAGGCCTTGGCGTTGCTGCTGACTTCTCCGAGGCCTGAAGGCCTCGGCTCCCTCCGGTACGAGCCGGGGTGTCATGCTTTCCCACCCATTCGCAAAGAACGCGAATGGACGGGGCACCCATTTTTCGTGCGGATTGTCGGGGCCGAATGAACCCATCCCTCAGGGGCTGAAGCCCTTTATTTTACTGGCCCATTGCGGCACGGCTGAAGCCGTGCCCTTTCAAAACACCATTTATGCAACCAGTTCTAGTCCCGAGTCCCTTAGTCTCTGTTCCCTAGCCTTTACTCGGCGCTTTCAATCCAAGTTCCTTCATGGCAATCTGCAAATCTGCCCGGGCTTCCTTCTTCTGCCGCGGATCGCGCAGCAAATACGCTCGCATCACGGGGCCATGGCCTCTCGGTGCCCTGACTCCGAAGTTCGCTTCACAAGAACATCGGTATCTTGTGCAAGGCGATCCGCCACGGCGGACAACTGCAGCAGATATTCCAAGGACGGAAGACCGCAAACTCGCACGAGGGCGCCGCGTGCCTTGTCCTGTAAAGAGCGCCTGATCGATCAACGCCCAGTCATCTGTTCCAGCTTCTCGGGATACCGCGCTCCCTCCACTTTGATCTCTGCCGCGGCGGTTTCGATCTCGCGCAGATCGTCCGCCGAAAGCTCGACCGCAACTGCGCCGATGTTCTCTTCCAAACGGTGCAGCTTCGTTGTTCCTGGGATGGGGACAATCCATGGTTTCTGCGCAAGCAGCCAGGCCAGCGCAATCTGCGCGGGCGTCGCCTTCTTGTGCCCCGCGATCTTCCCCAGCAGATCCACCAGCGCCTGATTCGCCTTGCGCGCTTCCGGCGTAAAGCGCGGGATACTGCTGCGGATGTCGGTTTTGTCGAAGGTCTGGTTTTCGTCGATCTTTCCGGTCAGGAACCCTTTGCCGAGAGGACTGAAGGGGACGAACCCAATGCCTAGCTCTTCGAGCGTGGGAATGATTTCCTCTTCGGGCTTCCGGTACCAGAGCGAGTACTCGCTCTGCAGGGCGGCGACCGGCTGAACGGCATGCGCGCGGCGGATGGTCCCGGCGCCTGCCTCCGATAACCCGAAGTGTTTCACCTTGCCCTCGGCGATCAGCTCCTTGACGGCTCCGGCGACGTCTTCGATGGGAACGTTGGGGTCGACGCGGTGCTGGTAAAAGAGATCGATGACGTCGATCCCGAGGCGCTTGAGCGAAGCCTCGGCGACTTTGCGAATGCGTGCCGGACTGCTGTCGAGGCCCTTCGAGCCGTGGCTTCCATCGTCGTTGATATCGAATCCGAACTTGGTGGCGATGGCGACTTGCCCGCGGAAGGGAGCGAGGCCCTCACCCACCAGTTCTTCGTTGTTGAATGGCCCGTAGACCTCGGCAGTGTCAAAGAAGGTGACGCCGCGCTCGACGGCTGCGCGGAGCAGTGCGATGGACACGCTTCTTTCCGGGAACGGCTTATAGGAAAACGTCATGCCCATGCATCCGAGGCCAAGAGCCGACACTTCCAGATTGCTTTTTCCCAATTTCCGCTTTTGCACTTTCGCTCTCCTGCGTGCGGACTATCCGCGATACTGCTCGTCGCTCACCTGCTCCAACCAATCGACGGTCTTCCCGTCGAGCTTCTCCTGAATCGCAAAGTGCGTCATCGCGGTAGTGGGCCCGGCGCCATGCCAATGCTTCTCCCCCGGCGCAAACCAGATCACATCCCCCGGCCGAATCTCCTCGATCGGCCCACCCCAATGCTGCGCACGCCCGCATCCAGCCGAAACAACCAGCGTCTGCCCGAGCGGATGCGTGTGCCATGCCGTGCGCGCGCCAGGCTCGAATGTGACGCTGGCGCCGACAACCCGCGCCGGATCGGGTGCTGTAAAGAGGGGGTCGATTCGTACCGTGCCCGTAAACCAATCTGCCGGCCCCTTCCCTGAAGCCTGTGAACCAATACGCTTGATCTCCATTTGTTTCCTTTCTCCTCCACCGTTCGTTTGGATGCGTCTCCCCAGAGCGTCCCAGGCGGTCTGCGCCCTTTCTACTTTTGGCCGACCTGCCGTTACTCCGATTTCAGCGACGCCATATCGATCGAGAACCGATACTTCACATCGGACTTCAGCAGTCTCTCGTAAGCCTCGTTCACCTTCTGAATCGGAATCACCTCGACGTCCGAGGTGATGTCATGCTTCCCGCAAAAATCCAGCATCTCCTGCGTCTCGGGGATGCCACCAATCGGCGATCCCGAAAGACTGCGCCGCCCAAACAGCAGACCAAAAGCCGCAACCGCGAGTGGCTTCTCCGGCGCGCCCACCAGCGTGATATTCCCATCCCGCCGAAGCAGCTGAATGTACGCATTGATGTCGTGATCCGCCGAAACCGCATCCAGAATAAAGTCGAAACTGCCCACATGCTTCGCCATCTCATCCGCATTGCGCGAAACCACCACCTCATCGGCGCCCAGGCGGCGCGCGTCATCCGCCTTGTTCGGCGAAGTGGTGAAAACCACCGTGTGCGCTCCCAGCGCATGCGCGAACTTCACGCCCATGTGCCCTAATCCGCCTAGTCCCACCACGCCGACCTTCTTGCCCTTCGTCACGCCCCAGTGATGCATTGGCGAGTAGGTCGTAATTCCAGCGCAAAGCAACGGCGCTACTCCCGCAAGATTGAGATTCGTAGGAACCCGCAGCACAAACCGCTCGTCCACCACCACGCTCTCCGAGTAGCCGCCATATGTCACGCCGCCGAGATGTTTGTCCGGGAAGTTATAAGTCAATGTAGGGTTCGGGCAAAACTGTTCGAGCCCCGCCTTGCACTCCGGACACGCGCGATCGGTGTCGACTAAGCAGCCCACCGAGGCAAGGTCGCCCGCCTTAAACTTCGTCACCGCCGAGCCGACGTTGGTCACGCGGCCCACTATCTCATGCCCCGGCACGCAGGGATAAACAGTGGGCATCACCCGGCTCCACTCGTTGCGCACCTGGTGGAGATCGGAGTGACAAATGCCGCAGAAGAGAATTTCAATCTGCACATCGGCGTCGGTTGGATCGCGCCGCACGATCTTCGTGGAAGCAAGCGGCGATGTCGCACTGGCAGCGGAATAAGCTTTTGCGTTGTACATGAATTTCCTCAGTCTCCTCGACAAACGGCGAACAGCTCGCCCGTGAATCAGACTACGAAAGACTACTCCCCAAGCGGTATCCTGATCCTGCCAATCTCTTGCCTATTCCTGTCGCCGCATGGATTTTTATGCACAGGAGATGAATTCGGCGTTAACGTGATTTCTGAGGAGTCCATCAGGTGAAGACGGTGAAACTCAACGGCGCCAGCCCGCGTCGAAATCCAGGCCGAACTTCGGACCCCACCGTGACCGCGATGCGCACCGAACTGGCCCGCAAAATCGCCAAACGTGCCATTGCTGAAGGAGACGCGCTCACCGAAATTTCCGGTCTGCGCCTCTACCGCCGCTCCGTACCCACCGCGTGCGCCTCGGCTGCCTACGAACCCAGTCTCGTCGTCTTCGTGCAAGGACAAAAGCGCATCATTGTCGGCAAAACAACCTACCTGTGCGACGGCTCCAACTTCCTGCTCACCTCAGTCGACCTGCCCGTCGTCAGCCAGGTCACCAGGGCTACGGAAAAGGAGCCCATCCTCGGCCTGATTCTCAAACTCGAAATGCCGCAGGTCCGAGAGATTCTTTCGCAGCAGGAGTTTTATCTGCGCGAAGGCTCCGCCGACGCACGCGGCATGGCTGTCGGCGTCACTTCCGCCGAACTGCTCGACGCATGTTCCCGGCTCGTCGACCTTCTCGATGCGCCACGGGACATTCCCTTTCTCGGCAGCTTGCTCCAGCGCGAAATCATCTATCGATTATTGAGCGGTCCGCAAGGCAAGCATCTTCGCGCCATCGCCACGCTCGGCGAGCAGAGCCATCGCACATCCAAGGCCGTCGAATGGCTGCGAACCAACTACGCCAAGCCGTTGCGCGTCGACGATCTGGCCGCCATGGCGCGCATGGGGGTCTCGACCTTGCACCACCAATTCCGATCGCTCACCGCGATGAGCCCCTTGCAATACCAGAAGCAGCTGCGTCTGCACGTCGCCCGCGAGCGCATGATCAATGAAGGTCTCGACGCCGCCAGTGCCGCCTTTGAAGTAGGCTATGAAAGCGCCAGCCAATTCAATCGCGAATACAGCCGCTTCTTCGGCCAGCCTCCCATGCGCGACGCCAAAGCCCGCCGATTAGCAGACACCGCAACTGCCGGCGACTAACCAACATTCGCTCCAGATTGCCGGCTGGTGGATGTCACCTGAGAAATATCTGTCGCCTGCTTTGTAAATGCCACCCGAGAAATATCCTTGACAGTATCTATATCGACCAATATACATATTCAACATAACCGATCTACCTCAGGAGATCGAGATGCGAATGAGAATAACCATTCTGTCTATTGCCACATTCATAGTTCTGGCCTGCAATTCTCATGCCTTGCAAGCACAGGACCTGGGATCGGCTCCGCAGAGCCAATCGAATTTAGCAACCCGTCCAACGGCAACTGCCACTGGGTCGGGAGACGATCCGATGCTGGGCAGCTGGAAACTTAATGCACAAAAAAGCAGACTGATCGACGAGATGAAGATCACGGGCCTTGGGGGAAACAAATATTCATTTGACTTTGGCGGTGGCCCTCCCGAAACGGTCGTTGCGGATGGCACCGACCAACCTGGTAATTTCGGGACTACGAATTCCACCACGATCGTGAGCCCTGATGAGTGGAGAGGCGAGCGCAAGAAAAACGGTAAGGTGCAGATTGCCGGTATCTGGACGCTATCGAAAGACGGCAAGACGTTGCATGATGATTTCACTTACTTCCCCGACAACGGAAAAACCGTACATCTCGTTTACGTATACGAACGAAGGGGAACAGGGTCCGGCTTTGCAGGCGACTGGGTGAGCACCACCGCACAGATCGATACGGTTTACGTCGTTCAGGTAAAACCTTTTGACGGTGACGGACTTTCGATTGTCAACTCGGCAGATGGGACCACAAAGAACATAAAATCCGATGGCAAGGACTATTCCAATACGGCTTCCGGGGTAACGACCGTGTCGTCGGCGCAAAGGCGAGATGAAAGGACGATAGCACTAACGGACAAAATCGACGGGAAAGTAGCGGATACGCAGGAAATCAGCGTCTCCGCCGATAGCAACACCTTGACGATCACCGTACATGTACCGGACAGGAGCGACCCGAATGTGTTGGTTTTCGAAAGGCAGTAAACCCAGCACGATCACAGTGAATTCCGAAGTCGTTGAGGATCTATACGAATGCAATTGAGAAGATGGCAGGCTCTTTTAGCAATCGCCGTTGGCGATCTGGTTGCGGAACACTCGACCTCGCCCAAGCCTGCATACTCTTTGTGCCCGAAAATCACCCTCGCCGTTGCTGGAGGTGTCCTTGGGCCTCAGGCCTTTCGTGGCGGCACTGCCATCTATATCCCGGTATCCGCCTGCGCTTCCTGATCGCTTGCACAGTCGCCGTCGCCTATTACTCGCAGAGCAATTCCTGGCTCAGCACGCGTTGGTATACGGATTATTCTTTTCACGTCTTCCGCGCTGAGCATGTCTGCCGGGCTGGCGAGGTAGCTCCCATGGACGGTCTCTGAGCTGCTTTGTCAATATCACCCGATAAATATCCTTGACAATATCTATATAGATCAATATAGATATTCATCATGACCAAGATGCAAGCGGAGCGCTTCCTGCCCCTCAAACCCCAGTGGTTCCACATTTTGCTCGCCCTTGCTGGGGAAGAACAGCATGGCTACGGCATCATGCAGGAAGTCCTCGATCGCACCATGGGAAAGGTTCACCTTTGGCCGGCCACGCTTTACGGCTCGCTGAAACGCATGATCGAGGCGGAGCTGATTGAGGAGTCGAGCAAGCGTCCGCGGCCCGAAATCGACGACGCCCGCCGCCGCTACTATCGGCTCACCTCGCTCGGCCGCCAGGTGCTCGACGCCGAATGCGAGCGGCTCCAGGGTTTGGTCCGCGCGATCCAGACAAAACGGAGAGTGGTGATGCAATGAAACGATCACAGCGTGTATACGAACGGTTGGCGCAGGCATTTCCCCACGAGTTCAAGCTGGCGCACGGTGACGAGATGCTGGAGACAGGCGAAGCGGCCATGGCGCACCTGGCAAACCGGCGCGGCTGGACCGGAATGGCGGGGCTGCTGGCCGATGCCGCGGTGCGCCTGCCGCTCGAGTACCTGACCGAGATGCGCCGCGACCTGCAATACGCCATGCGCGCCCTCACCAAGTCGCCGGGATTCGCGCTCGTCGGCATCCTCTCCATGGGGCTCGCCATCGGGCTCACCACCAACGTCTACAGCTCCAGCTGGGCTCTGCTTACGCGGCCCATGCAGGGCGTCGCGCATCCCAGCCGCCTGGTCATGGCTGAGAAGCCGGTGTCCTACTTCTATGTGGAGCGTTACCGCGAGCAGAAAAACGTCTTCGCGGGCGTCGCCGCATTCCAGACCGGCGTGCCCTTCAACGTGCGCCTCCCGGGCGAGGCAGACAGCAGCAAGCAGCAGCGCATCTTCGGTCAGCTCGTCTCCCCCGACTACTTTCAGGTGATGGGCGTGGATGCCCAGCGCGGACGCGTCCTGAGTCTTGCGATGGACCACGAGGGAGACCCGCTCACCGCGGTGATCAGTGACAGATTCTGGCGCACGCGCCTCGGATCTCGTACCGACGCAGTGGGCCTTGCACTGCGGGTCAATGGCCAGGCCGTGACCATCGTCGGCATCGCCCCTCGCGGCTTTGAGGGCGCATTCGCGGCCGAATCGGCCGCCGAGCTCTTCGTGCCCGTGACAGTCTCCGCAGCCGTCGCGCCTGAACTCGCCAACGACGTGCTCCATCGCCGCAATGCCCGCGAGTTTTTGGCGCTGGCGTTCCTCGCGCCGGGCGTCACGCCATCGAGAGCAGAATCCGCTCTCGATGGTGTCACTCGCCGCCTCGACGTGAACGATCCTTCGGCCCCGCCGCAGACCGACAAGGCCAGGCGCGTCAGGCTGCTCCCCGCCGGAACCCGCGTGCCCATTTCGCCGGAAATCAAGCGAGCGATCGCAGGTTTTTTCGGCGTGCTGATGGGCATCGTCATTCTCATCGCGTGCATGAATCTGGGCACCATGCTGATGGCGCGCGGCGCAAACCGGCGCAAGGAGTTCGCCATCCGCATGTCGATCGGCGCCAGCCGCTTCCGTCTCGCGCGCCAGCTGATGAGCGAGGGAATGCTGCTATCGCTGCTCGGCGGACTGCTGGGCTTCGGCCTGGCCTGGCTGCTCAACGTGCTGAACGCACAGTTGCACCAGGCCGTTGACACACCGGGCCTGCCGGAGTTGGGCGTAGACTGGCGCGCCGCGGTGTTTGCGTTTGTTGCGGCTCTCGTTTGCGGAGTCGGATTAAGCGTAGCGCCCGCGCTGAGGGCCACCAAGAGGGAACTGACACCCGCGCTTAAAGAAGGATCGGCCATGCAGCTTCCCGGCCATCGCCGCTTCGGCCTTCGCAACCTCGCCATGGGCGCACAGCTCGCTGGTTCCCTCATGTTACTGCTGATCACCGGCTTTGTGCTCATGGGCTTTGGGCGCGGCTACCAAATCCAAACCAACTTCGACCCGAAGACGATGGCGATGGCTTCGATCGATCCGGTGCGCGACGGAGAGACGCCGGAAAAGGCTCTCGACCTTTTCGCCAAGCTCCCTCAACGGTTGAAGGACTCGGGCAAGTTCTCGAACATCGCGCTAAGCACGCTGCCGCCGTTTGCCGCAGTGGATGACGACAACGGAGAGCAGTTGACAGTGGACGATCCGCAGGCGGCCCAGCGAATTCAGCAACCGGCGATCAAAGAGGCCATAGGCGCCGGATACTTTAGGGCGTTAGATGAGCCCATGTTGTCCGGGCGTGAGTTCGATGACGCGGACGAACGGAGCCTGATGGAGCCAGCGCCAGTCAATGCCACGCGTATGCTGCCCGTGGTGCTCAACGAGACAGCGGCGAAGAAGCTGTTCGGAAGCACCAATGCCATCGGAAAGCATTTGAAGAATGGAAGCCGCGGCTACGAAGTAGTCGGCGTCGTGCACGACCTCAAGAGTGGCATGGGTTTTAAGCAGGCAATCGCCTACGTGGCTCTGTCGCGCGATGACTTTACGCGGCCGCCGGCATCCGGCATCACGATCCTTGCGCGCACCAGGGCTGGAGTGGACGGAGCCGCAGCCATACGCGACGTCGTGTCAGATCTGGATCCGAAGCTGGTGCCGTTTCACGTGGAGACGCTCAGCGACCAACTTGCCATGAGCCGCCGACAGATTCGATCGGCCATGCTGACCTACGGTGGCATCGGCGGATTCGGTCTGATCCTGAGTGCTATCGGTCTGGCGGGAGTCACTGCGTACGCGGTCGCGCAGCGCAAAAGAGAAATCGGGATCCGAATGGCTCTGGGGGCCAACAAAGGTCAGGTGTTGCGCTTGGTCTTGCGCGAGGGCATCGCGCTCATCGGCGTGGGAACGGTGCTGGGCTTTGCCGGCGCGGTGTTAGTAGCCAAAGCGCTTGAAGCAGCAACCAGCGTCCTTGCCGATGCGCTGGCCATGGGCACCAACGATCCGCGCCTGCTGCTCGGCGCGCCTGCTCTGTTAGCTGCTCTGGCTTTGGTAGCCTGCTATGTTCCCGCACGCGCCGCCGTCCGCATCGACCCGCTGAAAGCACTGCGAACGGAGTGAGCGGGGTAGAACTCCGGGCGTCTCAGATCTTAAGAACACCGACCGGCTTCAAAGTCGGTGTGCCCATCGATAACGGCGGAAACTTTGTCAACCACGCAACGGTTCCGGGTGTGACTGATCCCTATCCATCCAAAGCGCCCCTCGAAGCGTCCGGACGGCCAGCCCCAAACCAAAATAGGTGTAAACAAAAACACGATATTCTTCGCAAATCCCGCAAACACCCGTGACAGATGTCTCAATTGTTCCGCGTGGAGCAATTGTGATAGCTAATACAATGCGCAATCCTGATTGCAAAAAAAGGAAGGAAATTGGGGGAATCCGAAACCTATTGCCCGATCGCGAGCACCGCTAAGAGAACAACCCAAGCCAGTCCCATCGTGTGCCAATACCACGCCGTTGCATCCACGGCGATCTGCCGCAACTCAACCCGCTTGAACAGGGTCATCGTGCAGAGACACACAAGAAGGGCGCCAAGCCCGACGACAAGATGCGCAGCGTGCAATCCGGTGATGATGTAGAAGAAGTAGCTTGCCGGGGTGGACCAGCGATCGAAAGCAAATCCCTGCGCCGTCAGCTGACGCCACGCAGTCCACTGACCCGCAAGGAAAAGTCCGCCCAGCGCAAGCGTTCCGCCAATCCACGGGAGGGTGCGATGCAGAGCCGGGCGCCCCAGCCCCAGCCACTCCTCCAGCACATCGAATTCCCGGAAGATATTGTGGCGCGCAAACTCCATCGTCAGGCTGCTGAGAAGAAGAACGGCGGTGTTGAGGAAGATGATGGGCGGCAGGAGGATCGGATGCCAATCGCCGATCTGTTCGTGGGAGCGAGGATCCATGTGCGTGCCTGCTTGCCGCGCGAAAAAAAGCACCACAAGCATTGCAAAAAACATCATGTCGCCGGCAAGACCGAAGAACACGAAGAACCGGATGCGATGAAGCAGTTCGCGCGGACCCCTGCGCTCATTCCGCCAGTCATCATCGCCTCCCCCGCCACCGCCGCCGGTGGGGCGTCGATCAACGGGAGGCTTGCCGCCTATTCCTGGTTCTTTCCGTTCCGTTTCCGCCGGGGAGTGCGTAAAGGTAGCGGGCATGCGCAGTCCTCTATGAATCAGACCTCTGTGAAAATGAGCATACTCTCACTTTGGCTTGGACGCATTTCAAAAGAAACGGTTGTTTCCGTGATGCGGAACGGCTTTTGGCACTGAAGATTGGGATTTTCTCATTCTCCGATCGCTTCACGCGCGCTCTGAACGAATGCCTCGTGAACCCGCAGGTCCGAAGAAAGTTCGGGATGAAATGTGGCGGCCAGGATGTTTCCTTGCCTCACCAATGTGGGGGAACCTTCCCGTTGCGCCAGCACCTCGACACCGGGACCGATTTCGGCAATGCGCGGAGCTCGTATGAAGACCATCTCGAGCGGACCGCCGGGAAGGGAAGTTTCTGCATGCAGAATGGTTGAATCGATCTGACGGCCGTACGCATTGCGCTCGACCACGGCATCGAGAATGCCGAGACTGCGCTGCGCCGGATGGCGTACTTCGCGCGCAATCAGAATCGTGCCCGCGCAGGTTGCGAAAACGGGATGGGTCTCGCAGTAGTCCTTCAGGGCATCGAAGAATTGATGCTTCTCAAGAAACTTGAGCATCGTGGTCGATTCTCCGCCCGGCAATACTAGCCCATCCAGAGACTGGCCCTCCGGGTGAAGGCCTTCGGCGGTCTTGACCAGGGAAGGGATGGCGCCGCATTCGGTGAGCGCATCCGCGTGGGCCGCATAGTCGCCCTGGATCGCCAAAACGCCGATGCGCGGCCGTGAGTTGTCGTTCAATGTTTCTCCCTGGGAAAAACAGCAATGTGCACCGAAGCGACGGGCGTCTCCTTCATGCCAGGCACCGCTGCAAATGACTACCGGACGCCGTAAACATGCACAGGCGGCAGACAGTTGGCTCCGCCGCAGGCAGCCTCATGGCAGGTAGCAAAGAAGCCCTTGCGAGCGAGTAGCGAGGCACCTGCGGTGCGGCAGACCTACCAACCTCTTGTCTGTAATAACTGAGATTCTTCTAAAGCAGCGGCAGCGAGCCCCTTCATCGTGCCAGTGACCTGTTCGCTGACTTCGGCGAGGATCTTTGGGTCGTTGTAGTGGGTGGAGGCTGCAACGATGGCCTTGGCACGGGAGACGGCTTCTTCGCGCTCCTTGGAATCGTGCTCGACATCGAGCGGGGTAGCCCGCTCCTTCATAAAGATTCCCGAGCCGACGAAGATGGCCTCAGCCCCAAGCTGCATCATGAGGGCCGCGTCAGCAGGTGTAGCAATGCCTCCCGCAGAGAAGTTAGGGACCGGCAATTTGCCGCTCTGCGCAACCATGCGCACTAGCTCGTAGGGAGCCTGCAAGTCCTTCGCGGCTGCGTAGAGTTCCTGGTCGGAGAGAACCGTAAGACTCTTCATCTCCTTGACGATTTGCCGCATGTGCTTGACTGCATGGACCACGTCGCCAGTGCCGGCCTCTCCCTTGGTTCGGATCATGGCCGCGCCTTCGGCAATGCGGCGGAGAGCTTCACCGAGGTTGCGCGCTCCGCAGACGAAAGGGGTAGTAAAGGCATGCTTGTCAATGTGGTGCGCCTCGTCCGCTGGCGTCAGAACTTCGCTTTCATCAATGAAATCCACCCCCAACTCCTGCAAAATCTGTGCCTCGGCAAAGTGACCGATACGGGCCTTGGCCATGACCGGGATCGAAACGGTCTCGATGATCTGCTTGATCAGCTTGGGGTTGGCCATGCGGGCGACCCCGCCTTCGGCCCGAATCATGGCGGGAACGCGTTCGAGGGCCATGACAGAAGTGGCGCCGGCTTCTTCGGCGATGCGGGCTTGCTCCACGTTCATCACGTCCATGATGACGCCGCCCTTTAGCATCTCCGCCAGACCGATTTTGAGGCGCAGCCCCGTGCTTCCAAGGGCCTTATTCCCATTAATTTCTGACATTTGATCGACCTCAGTTCTGGGCTCTCGAAGCGGGATGAAATCCCTCGCGATCGCGCCCATTGATCCCGTTTAGTGTAGCAGCGAGAATGCGCGACTGCATGCGACAGGGACCGTATCCAAGCGCGAGACTGGGCATTTATGAGGGGTTTCCAATGTGCTGACCGCGAGTCTGGTGGGAGCAATGCAGGAACCAGAGCGCATGGAAACTCAGGCTCCCCAACCCGCGCTGGCAACTGAATTGGTTCTCGGTGCGGAGCCATCGCATGGGGCGGAGGCTGGGGCACCTGATCCGGATTCGCACACAATGGCGCCGGAACCTACGACGCTTAGCCCACTGGTCGCACGTCTCCCCGTCGAACTTGAGGTTGCGGTTCCCGTGCGCGAGTTCCGGGTCCGGAACCTGATGTCTCTAGAGAAGGGAAATGTGATTGAGACCCAATGGGCCCATGCAGACGACCTTCCTTTATCGGCCGGCGAAGTTCAGTTGGCCTGGAGCGAATTTGAGGTAATTGAGAGCCGATTGGCAGTACGCGTTACGCGTGTTGCTTGATCCCCGAATGCGGCAGGAAATGAGCAGCACAACGAAGGGAAAGAAAAAAATGAAGCAGACCTTGGGCGGCGAAGAATCGATTTTTGCTTCTCTCTCGAAGAACGGAATAGTGGGCAGGCTACTCGACCGATTGCGTGCCCGATCCCGCCCCCAACCGCGCCTGGCTGTACTAGAAAGGATCGCGCTGGCACCGCGCCATTCATTGGCGCTCATTGAAGCGGAAGGCCGCAAACTCCTGGTGGCCACCTCGCAAGACGGCGCGCCGGCGTTTTATGCGCTGGATGCGATCGGAAGACAAATGGCCGATTCTCGTCATTCCGTGTCTGCCAGGAGGGGCTCGTGCTAGCAATTGTTTTTGCAGCGCGGGCCGCATCGGCCGCAACCGTGCCGCTCTTGCCTGACCTCAACGCGCGCTTGCATCCGTCAGACTCGACTCCCTGGACGATCCTCTTTGTCCTGACACTGATCACCTTGCTTCCCGCAATTCTGATGTGCATTACGCCGATGGTGCGACTGCTGGTGGTTTTTCACTTCCTGCGCCAGGCGCTGGGAACACAAACCGCTCCTTCGAATCCGACCCTTCTCGGGCTGGCGCTGATGATGACCTGGTTCCTGATCACGCCGGTGCTGAACCAGGTCGACCAGCAAGCAGTGGAGCCGTATCGAAACGGCCAGATTGACGGCTGGCAGGCCATCGATGAAGGAGCCCAGCCGGTGAAGCATTCTCTTCTGCGCTACGCGCACGAGAAAGACCTGGCCGTCTTCACAGCTGCGGGACAAATCCCTCGGCCCAATACCCCGGACGATTTACCGATGCGCGTTGTCGTGCCCGCGTACATCCTTTCCGAACTCAAGGCCGGCTTTGCCATCGGAGCCGTGCTGTTCCTGCCGTTTCTCTTGATTGACATGGTCACGGCCGCGATCACGACTTCGATCGGCATGTTTCAACTGCCACCGGTCGTTGTGTCGACACCCTTAAAGATCCTGCTCTTTGTGATGGTCGATGGCTGGAATCTCCTTGCCAATTCATTGATGAAGAGTTTTTGAGGAAACGTGCGATGACTCCCGACATGGTTGCCGAATTGCTTCGCCAGTTGATGAAGGAAGCCATGATTCTGGCTGCTCCTATATTGATCGCGGCCGCAGTGCTGAGCTTTGTGCTGAGTCTGTTGCAGACGCTCTTCGGTGCGCTGAACAGTCTGATCGCCGACTATTCAAGCGGCACCGTGGACACCACCAAGGCCGTAAGCGATACGGCGGCTTTGGGGATGGCGCTCAACTATGTTTCCCAACAGCGAGTGACAATTGACAATTCCATCAACCAAATCAGCGCCTCTTCTCAGGCCGTGAGCAGCGAGCAGACACAGCTCACTTCTGCGCAGACCAACCTGATGCAGGCCGACGTGGCGCAGATTTCAACCCACCTCTCGTTGGCTGAAACCCAGCAAACGGCGCTTGAAGATATCATTTCGCAACTTGGGTCGAACAGCCTGTTCCAGAAACTGCAGGGATGATAAGAGCGATAGGAGCGGAGAGGATTTTGCAAAATGCCCGCGAGAGAAGGGAGAGATTTCCCCGTGACGGAATTTCCGCGCAGTCTACGCCCCTTGCGGTGAGGCTCGCGATCTCTCGAAAGGGTTCAGCGAGGCAACCACATCGGCATGGGTCCGTCTCAATGACAGCTTCGCCGCGTCACTCCCGCGCTGCTATGCGGACTCGGCAGTTTTGCCATAGGCAGCCATGACGGTTTCGTGGTACTCCCACGAGAAGCTTTCCAGGACAAGATCCTCAACGATGGGGTGGCTTGTCCGGAGCATCGATTCCGTGTTGCCGGCGCAATCCTGCATCAACGGCGGCACGCGCGGCGCGGACATCTCGATTGAAACCGTGAAGGACAGCCCACATGCTCCGCGGCGATCTCAACAATCCTGTTGTGGCTACCTCACCAAATCCTGGTCGGCGAAGAGCCGGCGATCATTCAGGAATCATCGCGATTGACGAACACAAGCCGCCGTGGATCAGGTCTAAACCTGCTTGCGATTCGAGCCAGCTGTTGAAGGCTCCCTGGCTGTGGGAGGCTTGCGTATTCATACGGAGTTAATCTGCCTCGTGAAGACTGTGAGAGCTGCATTCCCCCGCAGCATTTAAATGTCAAAGTCTCAATGGGTGCCGATTCTCGCTTTCTGCTTTGCGCCTTTGTGCGCTCCTCTTCAGGCCCAACCAGAAGGCCAATCGATTTGTCCGCGATCCGCGGTCGGAAGTGTTGTTGCGGAACCGGAAGATTTGCGCAGCCAGAACAGGGTGCTGGAAGTCGAACTGACGGCTCGCAATGTGCCTGGCGCGCACGGCAGCACGCTTTACTGCTATACCGATGCAGCGGGTCGCGAATCGCCGACGTTGCGGGTGAAGCCGGGTGACCTGGTGATTCTTCATCTGAAGAACGCGCTGACGGCGACGGATGTGGCGAAGGCGTCGATGCCGACGCATATACATCCCGCCTCCTTATCCGGGGACACTGGGCCTGAGAACTGCGGCGGTGGGGAGATGAGCACGGTCTCGACGAATCTTCATTTCCATGGCTTGACGATTCCCCCTGTTTGTCACCAGGACGATGTACTGAAGACCCTGGTGGAGCCCGGAGATGCAGCATTCGAATATCGCTTTCGCATTCCGGACGATGAGCCGCCAGGGCTTTATTGGTACCACCCGCACGTCCATGGATTCAGCAAGCAGCAACTGCTTGGTGGGGCATCGGGGGCGCTAATTGTGGAAGGAATCGAGCGCGCAAAAAGAGTGCTGTCTGGACTTCCGGAACGGGTGTTCGTGATTCGCGATCAGGACCTGTTGAATCCGAATGCGCCGCCTGCAAAGTCTGAGCCGGTTGTTCCGAAGTTCCTGGTTGATCGCGATGGCGACGCGGCGAACACCGGAACGGGGTTCGGCAAGCCGGCGAAAGATCTTTCGATTAATTATGTTCCCGTGGCTTACCCGGATTACGCGCCTGCGGTGATCGAGATGAGGCCGAAGGAGCGTCAGCTGTGGCGCGTCCTGAATGCTGCCGCGATCACTTATCTGAATATTGAAGTCCTGTTCAACCATGCGCCGCAGCCTTTGGGCGTCGTGGCGATGGATGGAGTGCCATTGAGCCACGACGATCCTCAGGGAGAGATGGTGAGTTGGCAGAAGCATCTTGTGATTCCTCCTGGCGCGCGGGTTGAGTTTATTTTGGATGGGCCCGCGGATGGCGAGGATGGGCTTTTGGTGACGCGCACGGTGGACACCGGTCCGGGAGGCGAAAACGATCCGAATCGCATGCTGGCCAAGATTATTGCGAAAGCGGATGCGCCGGAACCGCAATCTAGATTGAGCAGTTCTCCGGAACCACTGGCTGCGAGCGCGATCCGGTGGCTTGGCGATGTGACGCCGGTGCGCGTGCGCCGTCTCTATTTTTCAGAGAAGCTAGATAACCCCGATGATCCGACCAGCGCGGTTGAATTCTATCTGACGGAGGAGGGCCAGCAGCCGAAGATGTTCGATATGAATTCGAGCGAGCCA
>Ga0302325_10004075_pt1 | contig 33938 bp, 33 predicted proteins | sample Palsa_T0_2_FD_201948 | JGI IMG/M metagenome (GOLD analysis project Ga0302325, IMG submission 201948) | Peat permafrost microbial communities from Stordalen Mire near Abisko, Sweden - Palsa_T0_2 | ecosystem: Environmental > Terrestrial > Soil > Palsa > Peat permafrost | place: Sweden: Abisko... | reverse complement strand
GGCTCAGATCAAGTCTTTGACACCGTCGCGCTCTTCGAGCAGTTCGCGATGCGTAGCCTGCATTTTTTCACGGCTGAAATCGTTGACGTCCAATCCCTTGACGATGCTGTAAACGCCGTTCCTGCAGGTGACCGGATACGAATAGATGACGCCTTCGGGAATGCCATAGCTGCCGTCGGACGGCACCGCCATGCTGACCCAGTCTCCATCGGGCGTGCCCAGCATCCAATCGTGCACGTGATCCAGCGCAGCGGCCGCCGCCGAGGCCGCGGAGGAACTGCCGCGCGCCTTGATGACCGCGGCGCCGCGCTGTTGCACGGTTGGAATGTAGGCGTCCTTGAACCAGGCCGCGTCCACCAGCGACAAGGCAGGCTTACCGCCCACGGTTGCATGATGAAGATCCGGATACTGAGTGGCCGAATGATTGCCCCAGATGATGACCTTCTTGACGTCCGCCAGGAGTGCACCGGTTTTTTCGGTGAGCTGCGCCAGTCCACGGTTGTGATCGAGACGCGTCATCGCGGTAAAGCGCTTCGGATCGAGCGAGGGCGCGTTGCGCTGCGCAATCAGCGAATTGGTGTTGGCGGGATTGCCGACGACCAGCACGCGCACGTCGCGGCTCGCCACGGCATCCAACGCCTTGCCCTGTGCGGAAAATATCTTGGCGTTCTCCAGCAACAAATCCTTGCGCTCCATGCCTGGACCGCGCGGGCGCGCGCCGACCAGCATTGCGAAGTTGCAGTCCTTGAAGGCGGCGCCGGCATCGGATGTCGCGGTAACCTTGTTCAGGGTCGGAAACGCGCAGTCGTTCAGCTCCATCACCACGCCGCCCACCGCGGCGCTGGCCGCCGGTATTTCCAACAGATTCAGGTTGATCGGCTGATCGGTCCCCAGCATCTGGCCTGAGGCGACGCGGAACGCCAGCGCATAGCCGATGTTTCCGGCGGCGCCCGTGATGGTGACGGTGACTGGCTTTTTCATGACTCGCTCCCGCGCAAAACCAAGAATGTTAGCCGAAATCGCGCGCCGGCGTCATTGCCGAACCGGCAGCGGCGCAAGGCCCGCGCCGGGCAGCCGTATTTGCAGCAGCTGCGCGACGGTGGGGGCGATTTGCCGCATGTCGATGACGCCAAGATCGCGGCGCCGGGCGATTCCCGGCCCCGCCACGAAGAACGAGGCACGCATCTCGGGGAATTCGGGCGAGAAACCGTGACTGCCCGGCGTGCCGGGAAGTTCGCTAACCACGTCCCCCGCCGGCTCGGCGCTCGCGTAAAACCCCAGCTTCATCACGACGAGGAAACTCGCGCCGGCGAATCCGCCGCGCTGCTTGATGGCATCGCCTTCCAAGATCGCATCGATGCCATTGTGTTCGTCCGCCTTGAGCGACTCCAGCAACGCGCGCACCTCTCGTCCGGTATCCGCGGCCACGGGTTCGTGCAGCATGATTGCCGCCATTCCGCCGCCGCTCCATGGCTGCGCCCTCCAAGAGGCGATCGAGGCCACGTGCGTTTGCGGATCCAAGGCCGCATCCACCAAGCCGGCGTGAATGAATGCCGGCAGAAGGTTCACGCGGTGCGTGATGCGCGTGAATCCATGATCCGAAACGACGAGCGCCACGGCATCCGGGTCGTTGGCGCGTGCCGCCGCGAACAATTGCGCCATATCGGCATCCAGCACCTCGAGCTCGGCATTGGACTCGGCGCTGAATGGACCATGCGCGTGCTCCTCCTCGTCGAGGGCGCTCAAGTGGATGGTCATGAACCGAGGCTTTCGCGTGCGCAAGATGTCGAGTGCGTAGCGCGTCTTGATGACATCGCCCCCGGGGCCGGGATCATTGCCGATCATGTAGGGGCCAAGACGCGCCTGCATCTCGTCGAGCAGACCGTCCGGACGCGACAACGCCGCGATGAGCGCGAGGTCCGTCGGATCGAGATCCGCCTGCGGGCGCGCCGTGCGCCAGAACTCCGGAATCAAGGTGTCGACCCCCGTCGCGCCGACGCTCACCGGCCAACCGATGCTGGCAGTCGACAATCCGGCATCGTGCGCAGCCTGCCATAACGTGCGCACCTTGATTTGCGCTGCAAACCAATACCACGCGCCGTCGAAAGTGCGCCGCGGATCGAATTGCGTGTTGTCGAGAATGCCATGCTCGTTCGGCGAGGCGCCGGTCAGCAGCGTCGTGTGACTGGGATAGGTAACGGTGGGCCATACGCCCTTGACGCCGGCGGCATGAGTTCCATCGCGCAGCATGCTGCGCAGGAACGGAATCTTCAGGCCATGCGCGTCCGCTTGCAGCACATACTCGGGCTTCATGCCATCGACCGATATCATCAGAACCGATGCGGCGGCGGTAACATGCACGGGCGCCGCCGTCAGCAGGAGCATCGCTGCACGCCAAATGCGGCGGCGGCCGTACGGCGGGGTGCTATCGCGGCTCACTCGTCGCTGGGAACGATGTAGTGGGGATAGATGCTGTGAAAGCGCTGCATTTCCACGGCCGCTTCACGCAAACGTCCGGAGCGGCGCAATGCCGCGATCTCGGCGAGCCACTCCGAGGGACGGCGCGTGTCGCCAGGTTCGCTGTAGAGCCGCACGCGCGTCACGTGCGGTGCATCGCCGTTGCGCTTCGTCGATGCCGGCGACAAGATGACCGCCGCCACCATCGCCAGCGACAGCAGTACGCTGGCGGCGAACGCCAGCGGTGCGAGGCGTGGTGACTTCACCGCGGTGCCGCGCGCGGCGCGCAAGACCGCGCGATCGAGCGCATGCGGCGGCTCCGGTGCGCTTTCGCCGCGGTACTGACGGGAGAGTGCGCTGTCGCCGTGCAGATACTCGTTCAGTTCGTCGCCTGCATCCATGATTCGATATCCTTCAAATCGCCCGGGCCCGCAGCGGCAGCCGTTCCGCAGCCGCCCCCGTGGCCAGCGAGTTCTTCAATTTACGCACAGCGTAGCGCAGTCGGCTCTTCGCCGTCTCGACCGGTACGTCGGTGACGCGCGCAATATCTTCGATCGTCAATCCGCTCTCTTCGTGCAGCAAAAATGCCTCGCGCTGCTCGCGCGGCAGCGCGTCCACGGCCGCCAGCAGCGCCGATCGTTGCTCGGCGAATTCAGCGATGCGGTCCGGTCTCTCATCTTCCGGCGCCTCCGCTGCGCTCAACTGTGCATCAGCATCGTTGCCGTGCAAGGAACGCTGCGAATTGGCATGGCTGCGGAAAAAATCCATCGCGCAGTTATGGGCGATTTGGAAGAGAAAAGTCGCGAATTTGGCGCGCGGTTCATAGCGCGCGCGCGCCGCGATCAATCGCGACCAGACCTCTTGAAAAAGATCGGAGGCCGCGCCGGCGTTGCGAACGTGGCGCAGCAGATATCGGTACAGCGGTCCTTTGTGGCGCGAATACAGCGCGGCAAAGGCGTCGGCATCGCCGTCGCGGTAACGCAGCATCAAGCCCATGTCTTCATCGAGAAACGCCATGCGACGAGCATACGTAGGGGACGTGACGCTGCCAAGAAAGGGTGGGCAGTGTTGAAAAACAATAGGTTGTGTACGAGAAAAAAGTTGATTTAGTGCTTGCGTCCAGTGGTGTTGTATATTACTATATCACCAAGTCACCGAAACACCTCGGGGACAGCAACAGACGGACAGGAGATCATCATGAGCACCACGCTTTCCAACAAACTCGCCGCCTTGAGCCTCGCCCTCGCCATCAACAGCGTCATCATGGGCAGCGTTGCCCTCATGTTCAGCGCGCGCCTCCCTGAGGTTCGGACGTTCGACGTCGCGGCCGTCACCTCGCAGGTCGACAGCAACGTCGCCTGAGCAGGTCGATACAGCGGTCTGGTAGATTAGCGTGCTATATGTCCCGTACACCCGGGGCCGGAATATCGAGCAAGTCATGGACCCGAACTGGAACGACAACCAACCCATCTATCGCCAATTACGCGATCGAATGGTCGCCCTGATTCTCGAGGGCGCGCTCAAGGAGGGCGACCCACTGCCCTCCGTGCGGGCGGTTGCTGCCGATTACCGGCTCAACCCGCTAACCGTGCTCAAGGGCTACCAGCAACTGGTCGATGAAGGTTTGGTCGAGAAGCGCCGCGGCCGCGGGATGTACGTCAGCGATGGCGCACGCCGCCTGCTGCTGGCCGGGGAACGGGAGCGCTTCATGCACGAGCAATGGCCGCAAATCCTGGCCGTGATCAAGCGGCTCGGCTTTTCCTCGGAAGAGTTGTTTGCGCAGACCCCGGCGCTCACCCATCCGGCACCGCCGCCCCGCGGCGGCGATGCCAAAGAAGAATGAGATTTCCATGGCTCTGATCGAAGCTCGCAATCTTTGCAAGAAGTACGGGTCCCACGTGGCGTTGGACAAGGTCAACGTCAGCATCGAGGCCGGCCGCATCGTCGGCCTCATCGGGCCGAACGGCGCCGGCAAGACCACTGCGCTGCGCGCCATGCTGGGCCTGACCACTTATGAAGGCGAGCTGCGCGTACTCGGCCGTGAGCCGTTCCGTGAACGCACTGCTCTCATGAACGATGCCTGCTTCATCGCCGACGTGGCGGTGCTGCCGTCCTGGCTGCGCGTAGACCAGGCGATCGATTACGTTGCAGGGGTGCATCCGCGTTTCCGCCGCGACCGAGCCTCAGGGTTCCTCGCCAAGGCGCAGATCACGGGCAAACGGCGCATGCGTGAATTGTCCAAGGGCATGAAGACCCAAGTGCATCTGGCGCTGACCATGGCGATCGACGCCAAGCTGCTCGTGCTCGACGAGCCCACGCTGGGCCTCGACATTCTCGCGCGCCGCAGCTTTTACGATGCGTTGGTCAACGACTACATGGACGAGACGCGCACCATCGTGATCACCACGCATCAGGTCGAGGAGGTGGAGAACCTGCTCACCGACGCAATCTTCATCGACAAGGGACGCATCGTGCTCGACCTGAGTCTGGAGGATGTTGCGCAGCGCTTCTGCGCGGTGGCGGTCGCGCCGGAGAAGCTCGCAGCGGCGCGCGCGCTCAAGCCCTTCTATGAACGGCACGCACTGGGCAAGACGGTGCTGTATTTCGAGGCGGTGACCCGCGAGCAGCTGAACGAATTCGGCGAATTGCACACGCCGAGCATCGCCGATCTGTTTGTCGCCAAACTGTCCGGGGATGCATCATGAACCACTATGTCTGGCTGATCCGCCGCGAATTCTGGGAGCGGCGGGCAATTTGGGTCATTCCGGCGACAATATCGGCCGCGCTGATCCTGGTGGCCTTGTTCGGCCGCATGCAAATCATCAACGACGTGCCCTTGGAGAGCCCCTACGTCGGCAAGGTTTACCTCGGCCTGACCGGTGCGCTGTTCATCACCATCATGATGCTGTATTCCACGCTGTACCTGCTCGACTGTCTGTACGACGACCGCAGGGATCGCAGCGTGCTGTTCTGGAAATCGCTGCCCATTTCCGATACCGACACCGTGCTCAGCAAGCTGCTGGTCGCCTTGTTTGCCATCCCTCTGGTGAGCTTCGTGGCCGCCGACATCACCTCGCTGATAGTCGCCTTCATCGTTTCGGTGCGCGCGAGGTCGATGATCGGTGGGGCTTTGTGGGAAGGCGGCGCCTGGCTGCAGATCCAAGGGCTGTGGATGTACGTGATCGTGACCGCCGCCGTTTGGTACCTGCCCGTCGCCGGCTGGTGTTTGATCGTGTCCGCGTGGGTCAAGCGGGCGCCCATGCTTTGGTCGATTCTGCCGCTTCTCGTGGCGCATCTGATCGAGCGATTCTTCATCGGCACGCACTACCTCGCCGGAGTGGTCGGCGGCCGGATCGACGGCTATGCAGCCGCTGCTTTCAACGGCGGCTCGCGCGGCTCGTGGAACGCGAACGACGTGGCCACCACCGCCTGGCAATTCATGGACATCAGCGGGTTCTTCACGAACCCGGCCACCTGGATCGGGGCGGCGGTGGGTGCGGCCATGGTTGCCGCCGCCATTCAAATACGCATGCGCCGCGCCGAAATCTAAACGCCGCCGCCGCCGGCTCGGCGCCGCTCGCTTGGGATCGCATGCAAAGCAGTGCAAAATAGCGCCCGGTCCAATTGCTCGTATCGAAGGGGCGGGAGAGTGTACAAAACCAAGATTGATCTGTCGGACAAGGTGCGACGCAACGTCGTCCGCATCTTGAACGACCGGCTGGCCGAGGGCATCGATCTGCAGAGCCAGATCAAGCAGGCGCATTGGAACGTCAAGGGCCCCCACTTCATCGCGCTTCACGAGCTGTTCGATAAAATCTCCGACGTGATCTTGGATCAAATTGACGAGATCGCCGAACGCATCACCAGCCTCGGGGGCACCGCGGAGGGCACGGTGGCGGTGGCCGCGAAGCGCAGCAAACTCAAGAATTATCCCTTGAGCATCACGTCGGGTAAGGACCATCTGTTCTATTTGTCGACGCAAGTAGCCGCGTTCGGCAAGGTCGTGCGCTCGGCGATAGACGACACCGAGGAGCTGGGCGACAAGGATACGGCGGATCTGTTCACCGGCATTTCGCGGGATCTCGACAAATACCTGTGGTTTCTCGAAGCTCATCTGCAGGACAAGGTATAGAACATGACTGATCCCGCCATGCATGACGTGGACCCGGGCCTGGCCAGGGCGCTCTCAACCCTGCAAGGGCTGCTTACCAGCGGCGAAACATTGGAAGCATGGGCGGCGCAGCGCCGGATTTATGCACTCACCCATCGACGCATCTGCATTGCCGCGACCAGCGGCCGCTTCATAAGCCTGAGCCGGCGCTTGCTCGGCGGCTATGAATCCGCCGACATCCGCTGGCAGGATCTACGGGAAACGCGCATCAGCGCCGGAATACTGGCGGCGGACCTGACGTTGGTGGCGCAGAGCAGCTCCGATCTCAATATAGGGTCCGAAGTGAACAGGGTTTGGACCTTCGAGGGCCTCAACAAGAGTCAGGCCCAGGCGATGTACCGGATCTGCCAGCAGCATGATCAGGTATGGAGAGAGAAGCGCCGCGTCCGCGAACTGGAGGAGCTGCGCGCGAAATCCGGCGGAGTGCAGATCAGCGGCAATGGCGCAGGCTCAGGGGCCGCGAACAGCGCAGCAGCCGCCGGCGGAGAATCCGAACCCGCCCGCCGCCTGCGCCAAGCGCGGGAAATGCTCGACGCCAAACTCATCAGCGATTCCGAATTCGAATCGATCAAGGCGAAGATCGTCTCCGGCCTCTAGGCTCCTGACGAACTGCGGGCTAGTCCAGCAGATACGCGAAGTAGCTGTTGCGCAGCCGGTTCAAAGGATCGGTGCGATGGCGCAATGCGCGGAACAATTTGGCGCGCTCGCCGAATGCCTTGCTCACATGCTCGGGCTGCAGCGCACGCGTCTGGTTGAAGGTCGGCACGCCGCCGTTCAGCGTCGCGAAATCATTGAAGTCGATCAGATAATCATCCCATCCGGCGTCCCCCGTCGAGGAGGGCTCGAGCGTGAACATCGGCCCGGAATAGCTGACGCTGAACAGCGACCCACGATCTTGATGCAGCCGGCTGGCGCCGGTCACCACGTTGCAACGATAGCGGTGCTGCTTGAAGTAAGCTTTGGAGAACGCGAAATACTCGGCCAATAATTTCGGGAAATCGGCCTGGCTGAACCCCCACATGCTGTAGGTATGCCGTGCGCGCCAGGCTTCCTTCGGCAGGTCGCGCATCCACTCGTGCGCGTACATGGCGACGCCCCTGGTGCCGCCGCGCAGCGCGCGGTGCATTCCCGTGATGACGGCGGCGCGCAGTCCCGGAGCCGCCAAGACGCTGCCCACGGTGGAGCCGAAGGCGGGCAGCACATTGCGCATCACGGATTGACGTATCTGCCAAATGCCCGACCGGCTGAGCGAGGCCGTTTCATCGAGCGTGCGTCTCTCCACCGTGATGCGGTCGCGGAAGGGTGAAATGTGCAGGCGTACGGCGCCCGGCTCCTTGACAAGCGATGAGTAGCGGGCGGTGAACTCCTTGAGGGATAACACCGAATAATCGATCTTGACCGCGGTGAGCGGCCGCACGCGCAGCACGACTTCGTGCACCACGCCGAGCAAACCGTAGCTGGAGCGCAGCACCCGCATCAAGTCGCGCTCGCGCTCGGTGACGGCCATCTGCTTGCCCTGCGGCGTTATCAACTTGATTTCGTTGACCAGGGAGGAGAGCTGCGCCATGCCTGCTTCGTGCGAGGGCTGCGGCAGGGTGGTCACCGCCAGTGCCCCCAGGGAAATCTGGCCCATTTCCGGCGTCAGCAACAACTCCTGACCGCGCTCGGTCAGGGCGCGCACCAGAGTGCCCACGTGCACGCCCGCCTGGGCGCGTACGGTCGATTCGCCGAATTCCAAGATCTTGTCGAGCCCTGCGGTCTCGACGGTGGTGCCGCCATCGCCGCCCACGCAACGCGTCTGCGAGTAGTCGGCGCCGACCATGCGAATCGGCGTCGGGTAACTGCGGGTTTTGGCCAGCAGGGCCGGGATGTCCTCGAAGCGCTTCACGCGCAGCACCAGGCGCGGACGCCGATAAATGCCGGAAGAGTCCGCCCCGCGCGAATGAGTCACTTTGCCTACCATGTACTTCCCCCTGGAAGACGTGAACGCAACGAAGAATCTCTTTGCTGTCAGGGGGCGCAAAACCGTCAGGTTCTGGGCGCGCGTGTGCGCTTCGGATCAGCTGGCGACCCCGCTATCGTCGGACATCCCATGCAGAAGTCCCTTAGACCGGTGGTTTTGCGTCCCCGCCTTTCGGCGGGTTTGCCCTTAAACAGCCTGCTTACTATGCGATGTACGCCTAAGGCTTGTAAAGCGCTTTTTAACACTTAACCCATCAAGAGCAGTGTTTCGGCGTGCTCCACGGCCTCCGGGGTGCCCAGAACCACCACCACATCGCCCTCCTTGAACACCATGCCCGGACCGGGCTCCCGGCCGACGATGCCGTCGCGCCGCACGGCACTCACGGTCGCCGTCAAGCCGCGGTCGGACAACTGCGTGATGCTGCGGCCGACAGCCCAGGCGTGCGGGGGCAAAATGACGCTGTGCAGTTCCTCGCGGAAGGCGTGAGTATCGTCGAGCACCTCGGCACGGGCGGCGCGAAAGAACTGACGCAGCATGCCGTAACGATGGCTGCGAATGTCGTTCACGGTGCGAATCACGCGGCCCATGGGCACCTTCATGAGCAGCAAGAGATGCGACAGCAGCATGAGGCTTGCCTCGAAGGTCTCGGGCACCACCTCGGTGGCGCCCGCAGCCTGCAGCTCTTCGAGCTTGGTGTCATCCTGAGTGCGCACCAGGATGGGCACGTCGGGGCGCAGCGCGCGCACGGAACGCAAGATGCGCAGCGCCACCTCGGGATTGGCGAACGTGACGACCACCACGCTGGCGTGCCCCAGGCCCACGTTTTCCAGCACCTTGCCTTCCCCCGCGTCGCCGTAAATGAGCGGGTCGCCGGCTTGACGGCCCATGCGGATGCGATAGGGGTCGAGGTCCAGCGCGATGTATTCGAAACCGGTTTGCTCCAGCACGCGCGCGATGTTCTGCCCGACTCGGCCGAATCCGCAGATGATGACGTGGTCGCGCTCCGCCACCGCCAACGTCGCCTGATCCGAAGCGCTTGCCTCGGTGCGCGGCGGCCCGGACTCGCCCAGCAGCGCGCGGGTGATGCGCCGGTTGTGCCGGATGAGGAGCGGCGAAATCACCATGCTCAAGACCGTGGCCGCAAGCAGCGGCTGCACCAGGGCAGCGTCGAGCAGGTCGCGGCGCAGCAGCAGCGTCAGCAAGGCGAAGCCGAATTCGCCGCCGAGCGCAACCACCACGCCGGTGCGCAGCGACTTGAACCAGCTGTGCGTGGCGGGTTGCGCCACCAGCGCCACGACCGCGGTCTTCAAGAGCAGCATGCCTACCAAAACCGCGCTCACCAAGCCAAGGTGCTCGAGCAGCAGGCGCACATCCAGCAGCATGCCCATGGTGATGAAGAACAGACCGAGCAGCACTTCGCGGTATGAGCGTATGGTCGCTTCGATCTGATGGCGGAACTCCGTCTCCGCCAACATCATGCCGGCGAGGAATGCGCCGAGCGCCAGCGACAGCCCGGCCGCGCGCGTGGCCCAGGCAGAGGCCAGCACCGCCAACAGAACGCTGAGGGAAAACAATTCCGGCGAACGCACCGACGCTATGCCTAAGAACAACGGGCGCAGCAGCCAGCGGCCGGCGGCCAGCACCACGAGCAGCACCAACACCGCAATGCCGACGGTAGCGACGATATGCAACGAATCGGCGGGCCCGGCGCCGCCAAGCGCGGAGACCAAGGCGAGCAGCAACGGAAAGCTCAAATCCTGAAACAGGCAGATCGCCACCGCCAGCCTGCCATGAGTGCGGTTGTTTTCAGCCTGCTCGGTGAGCTGCGAGATGATGATCGCCGTCGATGACATGGCGACCGCTCCGCCGATCACCACCGCCACGGCCGGAGCCACGCCGAACCACATCATGGCGCCAAGCGCCACGAGGCCCGTGGTCAGCAGCATTTGCGCGCCGCCGACGCCGAGCACCTCCCAGCGCATCGCGACCAGCCGCGGCAGCGAGAATTCGAGTCCCAGCGTGAACACCAGGAACACAACGCCGAAGTCGGCGAGCAGTTGCGTGGTTGAATTGTCGGCCGCCAGCGCCATCGCATGCGGCCCCAACAACATGCCGACGGCGAGATATCCCAGGATCGCGGGCAGCGCCAATCTGCGCACCGCCGCGACCACGCAAACCGACGCGCCCAGCAGGATCAGGATTTGCAACAGCGGATCGTCGTGCACCATTGCTGTAGCATATAACCATGGGCGCAATGAGGATTGCATCGTTGTCGTTGCAGGAACAAGGCGCGCACTGGCTGATGCAGCTGCGCGGCAATTGGTCGCTGTCGGCCGCGCCGCAAATCCAGGCGCAGTTGGAACATTTGCCGGGCCCGCCGCCGGCCGCAGCGCGCGCCAGCGTCACCTGCGACTGGTCGGATGCCGACTCGCCGGGGATCGGCTCCGCCTGGATGTTGTTGACGCGCCTGATCGATCTGGGCTTTGCGCCGCCGGAGATCAAGCATGTCGGCGCGCCGCCGCACTATCTGGAGCTGCTGCAGAAGCTAGGGTTGGAGCGCCATGCGGCGCGGGCCCAACCCTCGAGCGCTCCCACCCTGGAGGAAGTGGTGGGCGGCCTGGGGTTCTGGGCCGTCGTTCAAGGCCGCCACGCCCACGGCGTCGTGGACTTCTTCGGGCGCATCCTCATGGTTCTCGCCCAGGCATTTTCGCGCCCGGCTGCGCTGCGCTCATCCTCCCTGGTGCGCCACATGTATGAGACCGGCATAACGGCGATTCCAATCGTGTCGCTGATCGCGTTTCTCATCAGCGTGATCGTCGCTTATCTCGGCGCGCAGCAGCTGTCGCGCTTCGGCGCCGATATCTTCGTGGTGGACCTCGTGACGATCTCGGTGCTGCGCGAGATGGGGGTGTTGCTCACCGCCATCATCGTCGCCGGCCGTTCCGGCAGCGCGTTCGCGGCCGAAATCGGCGTGATGCAGCTCAACGAGGAAACCGACGCACTGCGCGCCATGGGAATCAATCCGATCGAAGTGCTGGTATTGCCGCGTGTGCTGGCCCTGGTGCTGGTGCTGCCCGGACTCACCATCATCGCCGATGCCATGGGATTGGCGGGCGGATGCCTCCTATCCTTGGTCAATCTGCACATCCCGCTGCCGCAATTCATCAGCCGCATGCAGGAGTCGCTCGCACCCACCACCTTCTGGTCGGGCTTGATCAAGGCGCCGGTGTTCGCATTGGTGATCGCCACCGTCGGCACCTACCGCGGCATGGAGGTGCGCGACTCGGCGCGCGAGCTCGGGCGCCTGACCACCGTTGCCGTGGTGCAATCCATTTTCTTCGTCATATTGGCCGATGCGCTGTTCGCGATCCTGTTCGTGCAAATAGACTTCTGATGCTCGACACAGGCTTCAACCCGGTGATCCGCGTGCGGGCGCTGCGCAACAGCTTCGGTTCGCAGGTGGTGCACGACCATCTGGACATGGAGGTGCGCCAAAACGAAATCTTCGGCGTGGTCGGCGGATCCGGCGCCGGCAAGTCCGTGCTGCTGCGCTCGATACTCGGGCTGCACGAGCCGGATGGCGGCACGGTGGAGCTGTATGGCCGCGACGTGCGCAGCCTCGCGGCCGAGGATCGCAATTCGATGGTGCAGAGTTTCGGCGTGACCTTTCAAAATGGCGCCTTGATCAGCTCGCTGAGCGTCGCGCAGAACATCCAACTGCCGTTGCGCGAGCATTATTCCCTGTCGGAAAAGACGCTGGACGAGCTCGCGGAAATGAACCTGCTGATGGTGGGCCTGACCCCGGAGGCGGCCGCCAAGTTTCCTTCGCAGCTGTCCGGCGGAATGGTCAAGCGCGCGGCATTGGCCAGGGCGCTTGCGCTCGAGCCCAAGCTGTTGTTCCTCGACGAGCCGACCGCCGGTCTCGATCCGATTTCCGCAGCGGGCTTCGATGAGCTACTGTTGTACCTTCATGCGCAGCTGCGGCTCACGGTGGTGATGATCACTCACGATCTGGATACCTTGTTTCGTACCTGCAGCCGCGTGGGCGTGATCGTCGACGGCCGCATGATCAGCGATGATGTGGCGGGCATGCTGCGCAATCCGCATCCGTGGATTCGCGATTATTTCCACGGGCCGAGGGCGCGCGCGGCGCAACTCGAGCGGCACGCTCCCGGCGGTGCGGCTGACGCGAATGGATAGAGATCCGAATTACGTGGCCGTCGGTGCCTTCGTGCTGTTGGTCGTCGCAATGGCGGTGTCGTTCGTGTTCTGGTACACCGGCCAGCAGGACAAGCGCAGCTACCTGCGCTACGAGATATATTTCGAAGGTTCCGTCAGCGGGTTGTCGGCGGGAAGTCCGGTGCGCTATCTCGGCGTGGACGTCGGCAAGGTGGTGCGCATATCGCTCGATCCGCAGCAGCGCAAACGCGTGCAAGTCATCGCCGATGTGGACACGGGCGCGCCGCTCGACGCGGGCACGCAAGCTTCATTGAGCCTGCAAGGCGTGACAGGTCTCTTGTTCATCGATCTGGAGGAAGACCCGAAGGCCACCTCGACCGGCCCGTTGCCGCGGGGCCAGCACTATCCGGTCATCGGCTCCGGCCGCTCCAACATCGATGTGCTCTTGAGCACGCTGCCGGCCTTGACGACGCACATGGTCGAGCTGGTGGACCGATTCAACCGGGTGTTCAGCGACGACAACGTCGCGGCTTTCAAGGCCACGCTGGACAACGCGCGGCGCGCCAGCGACCGTCTCCCCGACACGGTGCGGGACGTGCAGGGCCTGGTCTCGGACGTACGCCACGCCACCCAGGAGGTGCAGGGCGTGACCGGCGAACTGCGCGGCGTCGTGCAGCATGCGGCGCCGGACATCGAAGCCGCCGTTGCCAACATTCGCCAGGTCTCCGCAACCCTCGCAGAGACCTCCGAGCACCTCGATCGCTTCGTGCTCGACAATGAACCCGGGCTGTCGCGGTTCACGCGGCAGAGCCTGCCGGAGTTCGAGCAGCTGCTGCGCGAGAGCCGGCAGGCGGCACGTGATTTTCGCGATCTTTCGCGCAGTCTCAAGGCGAATCCGTCGCAACTGATCTACGAATCCAATTATCGCGGCGTGGAGGTACCCCCTTGACATCCTCTCCGACCAAAAGGAGGGAGATTCCTTCTGCAAGACGGCGATGTCCCGCCGCGAGGATATTGTGAGCTGCATTGACGTTACGATCATGGATCGTTCCGCACAGACTGCACCGCCATCCTCTTATTCCAAGACCTTCCCGACCTTTAGGGCCGGTGCGGCTTTTACACGCGCTGCAGGTCTGGGTGGAAAACGCCTCATCGACTTCATCGAACCACACGCCTGCGTCATCGCATTTGTACCGAAGCATGGTTCGAAACGCACTCCATCCCGCATCGAGCACGGATCTTGGCGTGAAGCGCCCGGGTACGTGGTTTTTTGCGTGCCCGCTGCGCTTGAACAAGCTTAAGCTCCAAGTCGCGGTAGAAGCGTTTGGCTTCGATCGGTTGCAGACTTGCGTCGCTAAAGGCCGCGAACTCTCTCAAGCCGAGGTCAATGCCGAGGCTCGGAATCGATCGATCCAGAATCGATTCCACGGACGGCTTATTTCTCTCACCTCCCGCTCTTTGAGCAGCAGGCACACAGACATTCAGCTACCAGCGTCCTCGGGCGTCTTCGCTGAAGTTGCCGGCACGCAGTTCAAAGTCCTTCAAGCCAAAGCTATCCCAGAGCGAGAGCCACCGTCCGGCGAAGTAGACCTGGCCCGCGTTGTATCGAATGGTTCTCACCTTGAAGGGAATCCAACCCAGCGAGCGGCGCACGCCCCCGCCTCTGCGCCAAGCGAGCCTGACCTTCCGATGCTGCCGGCGGGATCGGGCGTATTGTTCGGCGATCTCTTGGACGGCTTGCACGGGCAGATTCAACGCGCACTCCCCGCACGTGGTGGCTCCCTTCAAAAACGGCCAAAAATCGTAGCCGGACAAAAAGCGCCGTTCGCGCTCGAACACCTTGATCGAAATTTCGTTACAGTAATTAAACACGGTGTTGACCTCGCGGGCCAAAGAAGACAGCCACGCCGCATGCTTGTCTTTGACCCGCAGGCGCAAGACCTGAACAGAGGTCGATTGAGAAGACCTGTACATGCATCCAGCATAGCCGTCTTGAGCCTACAAAACACGGGAAAAACTATGCTGAATACACAGAAATGCCTGTCGCAATCCCTCGGCGGCCGGAACGCCGGCGTCTCTCACGAGGAGCTAGGATGAAGCCGCTCGCCGGCGCCCCGGTGCGCGCGCTGCTCATGCTGGTGCTGTGCTGCTTCATGGGCGGATGCGCGGGATCCCTGTTCAAGACCGAGGTTGCGCCGCCGACCATGTACCTGCTGTCGATCGCACCGCCCCCCGCTGCGGCGGCGAGCGGCAGCGTAAGAGAAGCCGATCCGCCGTTCGATCTGGCGGTTCTCAAACCGCGGGTACGCGCCGGACTCGACACCGATCGCATCGCGGCGCTGTACCCGGACCGTCGTTTGGATTACTTCGCCGACGCACGCTGGAGCGGTCCTCTCGATGAGGTGATCCAGGATCTGGTGGTGCAGTCGTTCCACTCGCGCGCGGGCCTCACCAATGTCAGCGGCGATGCATCGGCATTCGCCAGCGCGTATTGGCTGGAAATCGAGGTCGCGGATTTCCAGGCCGAATATGCCGACGGCGGATCGCCGCCGAACGTGCATGTGCATTTTCTGGCGCGCATCGGCAGCTCGGGTGAAAGGCGCATCATCGCGCGCTTCGAGGCCAGCGCACGCCAGCCCGCGGCGGCGAACAGATTGAGCGCCATCGTCGATGCATATGATCGGGCCGCCAACGAGGCCCTGATGCAGATCGCCGCCAGCTGCGCGGCGGCGCTGGCTTCGGACTCCAAGCCCTGACTTCCGGGCGAGCACCGCAAGAGATGCTTGGTTGATAGGCATCAGCGTTTGCATCACACTCGGCGGTGATGTCCATTTCCGCAGCACACTCAAAGGATAGGCAGCGCCGCTCGAGTGCGCTGATGCTATGGGCGCTGCTTCTGTGCGCATGCACGGCGTCCGCCGAGACCCGAATCGCGCTCATCATCGGCAACAGTAATTATGCGAGTGCAAGCCTCAAGCTTGCGAACCCCGCCAACGATGCGACGGCCATGCAGCGTGCGTTGCAGGATGCCGGCTTCCAAACCATCGTCAGGCTGAATGCCAAGCGCCTGGATTTCTATCGGGCGGTGGACGAATTTTCGGCCAGGATCATCCGCGATCCGCACTCGGTGGGGCTTTTCTACTATGCCGGACACGGTGTGCAGTCGGACGGCACGAACTATCTGATTCCGGTGGACGCCGAAATCGAGTCGAGCGGCGATCTGGAGGCGAACGCCTTCGACGTGGCCCGGGTGCTGCGCGCCATGCATGCGGCGCAGAACGAGATGAACATCGTGATTCTCGATGCATGCCGCGACAACCCGCTGCGCAGGACGCGCAGCGTGGCACGGGGATTGGCGCGCATCGAGGCGCCCAGCGGCACGTTCATCGCTTACGCGGCCGCGCCAGGCCAGACCGCGCAGGACGGCAATAATGGCGCCAACGGCGTTTTCACCGGCGAACTGCTCAAGGCCATGGCGGAACCCAATGTGCCGCTGGAGCAGATGTTCAAGAAGGTGATTACGGGCGTCAAAGCCGAGACGCGAGGCGCGCAGACGCCGTGGTCCGAAGCCTCGATACAGGGGGACTTTTATTTTCACACGCAAGCTTTGCCGGCCTCGAGCGCGAGCGCCGGCGTGGATCCGCGCCAGGTGGAATTGGAGTTCTGGCAATCCGTCAAGAACAGCCGCTCGGGTGCCGAATACCAGGCCTATTTGGACCGGTATCCGCATGGCGAATTTGCGCAACTGGCCGCAAACCGGCTGAAGCTGCTGCAGACCGCTGCGCCGGCAGCGGCGCACACCGCCGCCACGCCGTCCGCCGCGGTACCGGCCGCTGCGGTACCCGCCGCTGCTGCCACAGGGCGCCCGGCGGCGATCAGCGGCGAGCAAAGCAGAAGATGCCAGGCGATAGTCGAACGAGCGCAGCTGGGGGATTCTCTCAATGAGCAGGACAGAGCTTATGTCAAAGAAAAATGCAGTTGATGCGGCACGCCGCGCTCTCGCAGCCGCTGCCGTGGGATTGTTGGCGGCGGCCTGCCAGACCCCAGCGATTCAGACCCCGGCACGCAGCGAGTCGTCTGTCAGTGCCGCGCAGGCGGCTGCCCCCGCCTCGGCTGCTGCGCCGGCGGTGGGCGCCCCGGCTCAAGTAGTCCCGGCCCAAGCGGTGCCAGCGACAGCCGCGCCCGCCGCGGCTGCACCTCCGCCCGTGCTGCCGTTCAATCAAGCGGTCGAATTCGCCGCGCACGCCGTTTTGAGCAACGCGCCGGCTGCGGATACCGCTCCTGCCACCATCGTGATCGACCCGCTCATCGACGGGATGACCGGCTACCAGTCCAATGCCACCCGCAGCATTCAGGACCGCATCGTGGCGGTGGTGAAGAGGGAGTTTCCGCAGTATATGGTGCGCCCCTTGAGTGCCGAGACCTTGAGGCAGCAGCCGCGGATCCTGGTGGGCACCTTCACGCCGGTTACCGCGAAGATGCAAACCAGCGGCGGCGAGCGTGAGTTCTTTCGATTCTGCCTGGTGATGGGGGATCTCAAAACCGGCAAGGTCATCGCCAAACAGGTGGTGCGCGTGCCGATCGTGGAAGCGGACCCGACTCCGACCGCGGCGTTCGCCGACAGCCCGATCTGGACCGAGGATCCCAGCGTCAAGGCCTACGTCGCCACCTGTCAGGCGACCAAGGTCGGCGATCCGATCAAGCCGGAATATTACGAAGGATTACTGGCCGCGGCGCTGATCAGCGAAGCCGTCGATGCCTATGATGAAGGACATTATGCCGAGGCGCTCGACCTTTTCACCACCGCGCGCAAAACGCCGGCCGGGGATCAGCTGCGGGTGTACAACGGCATCTACCTGTCATTGACCAAGCTGGGGCGCAGCGCTCAAGCCGCAGCCGCCTTCCGTGAGCTGGTGGATTACGGCCTGCGCACCAAACGGCTCGCGGTGAAAATCTTGTTCCGTCCGGGATCGGTGCGCTTCGCCAGCGAAGCTACCTTCAGCGCCACGTATGATGCCTGGCTGCAGCAGATTGCGACACAGGCGGTCTCCACCAAGACCTGCCTGCAGGTGGTCGGTCATACCAGCCCATCCGGACCCGCAGCAATGAACGACAGCTTGTCGCTGCTGCGTGCCGAGTACGTGCAGTCGCGATTGGAAGGCGACGAGCCGTCGCTGAAGAAGCGCACGGTCGCCTTCGGCGTGGGGTCGCGCGAGAACCTGATCGGTACCGGCCGCGATGATGCGAGCGACGTGCTCGACCGGCGTGTGGAGTTCAAGCCTATCGAGCCCTGCGGCTAGCTGCCTCGGCCGCGGCCTCGAGCGCCGTGCCGATTTCCATCCATCGAGCCTCCAGCTCCGCGGCGTCGCGCGCGAGGTTGGCGCGGCGGCGCGCCAGGCTCTGATCCCCTGCCGCCGCTTCTTGCGCGTCCAGCAACCGGCGCTCGGCAGCCAGCTGCTCGAGGCGCTGTTCGACCTGCTCGAGCTGCTTGCGTAATTTCGCACCGGGGTCATGGCTGCGCGCCGCCTTGAGCTCGCTCTTGGTGCGCGATTCGCGCGGTGTCCTGCCGCGCGATTGCAGCCACTTCTGATAATCGTCGAGGTCGCCGTCGAAGGGTTTGACCTTGCCGTCCGCCACCAGCAACAAGGTGTCCGCCACCGAATTGAGCAAATGCCGGTCATGCGACACCACCACCAATCCCCCTTCGTAATTCTGCAGCGCGACGGTCAGCGCGTGCCGCATCTCGATGTCGAGATGATTGGTGGGCTCGTCCAGCAGCAAGAGATTCGGACGCCGCGCCACCAGCAGCGCCAGGGCCAGCCGCGCTTTCTCGCCACCGGAGAAGGTCGCCACCGGCTCGAAGGCGCGGTCGCCGCTGAAGCCGAACCTGCCGAGATGATCGCGCACCGCCTGGCTCTCGCCTGACGCGAAATCAGCACCCCCCAAGTTGCGTACATGCCAAAAGGCATCGCAATCGATCCGCAACTGTTCCAGCTGTTGCTGCGCAAAATATCCCACGCTCAAATCCGCAGCCGCGATGCGTTTTCCCGAGAGCGGCGCCATCGCACCGGCGAGCAGTTTGGTGAACGTCGATTTGCCCGCGCCGTTCGGCCCGAGCAGAGCGATGCGGTCCTGCGGACTCACCGACATGTCGACGGGCGCGAGGACCTGCCGCCCCGGGTAGCCGCAGGCTGCGCGTTCGAGGCTCAAGAGCGGCCGCGGGATTTTCAGCGGCGGCGCAAATTCGAAGTCAAAGGGGCTATCCACATGCGCGGGCACGATGCGCTCCATGCGCTGCAGCATCTTCAGGCGGCTCTGCGCCTGGCGCGACTTGGTGGCCTTGGCGCGAAAGCGGTTCACGAACGAGGTGATCTCGGCGATGCGGCGCGTCTGGCGGACGTGCAGGGCGGCTTGCAGCGCCAACTCCTCGGCGCGCTTCTGCTCGAACTGCGAGTAGTTGCCGGAGTAGACGCTGATGCGCCGATTCTCTATGTGGAACACCCGATCGATGATCGCATCGAGAAACTCACGGTCGTGCGAGATCATCAGCAGTGTGCCGCCGTAGCCCCGCAGCCATTCCTCGAGCCAGAGTATGGCGTCGAGGTCCAGATGATTCGTGGGTTCATCGAGGAGCAGCAGGCCGGCGCGCGAGCAAAGCGCACGCGCCAGCCCTAAGCGTACTCGCCAGCCCCCGGAGAACTCAGCCACGGGGCGCTCGAACTGCGAGGACTCGAAGCCGAGTCCGTGCATGACCGTGGCGGCGCGCGCCGCGGCGCGGTAGCCATCGATGGCCTCGAGAGTCGCATAGAGCTCGGCCAGCTTGAGCGGCTCATCGGCGCGTTCCGCGGCAGCAATCGAAGCCTGTGTCGCGCGCAGCTGCACATCTCCGTCGAGCACGAACTCGATGGCGGGCCGCTGGTCGGCGGCGATTTCCTGTTCCACGTGGGCGATGTCTTCCGCGGCGGGCAGCTCCAGGTCGCCGCGGTCGGGGGCTAGTTCGCCCCGCACGGCGGCAAACAGGCTCGACTTGCCGGCGCCATTGGCGCCCGTGATGCCGACTTTGTCGCCGCGGTGGACGCTGAAGTTGACCTGCTCGAAGAGCGGCTGCGGACCGCGCCGCAGGGTGAGATCCCGAGCCGATAGCATCGACAGAACTTAAGCGTTTACGAGGACAGGCGCACCGCGCGCAGCATCGGCGCCGCGCACATTGCACTGTAGTGCCCTGCGGCGCCGTCCTGAGCGGCAAGCAGCGCCAGCAGCTTACCCGCTTCCATCGGTTCGCCGAACAGCCGTCCCTGAGCGTAGTAGCAGCCGTGGCTGCGCAGGAATTGGAGTTGCTCGGCGTCTTCCACGCCTTCAGCGATGACTTCGAGCTCCAGGCTCTTGCCCATGTCGATGATGGTGCGCACGATGGCCGCATCGTTGGAATCGACCGCAACATCGCGGACGAACGACTGGTCTATTTTCAAGGTTCCGATCGGGAACTGCTGCAATGCGGACAACGATGAGTAGCCGGTCCCGAAGTCGTCGATGGCCAGATTCAAGCCCATGGCATACAACTCGTTCAGCAGCCCGATGGTGCGTTTCGGATCGGTCATCAAGGTGGTCTCGGTGACCTCGAGTTCGAAACAGGTCGGGGACACCTCGTTCTTGCGGAAAATGCCCCGGCAGCGCGAAATGAAACTGGATTGCTTCAGCTGGCGCAGCGACAGGTTGATGGCGATGCGGCCGGGTTCGGGCACGCTTTTCTGCCACTCGCGGTAATCGGCGCAGACCCGATTCAACACCCACTCGCCGATGTCGTAGATCAGGCTGGTTTCCTCGGCCAGGGGAATGAACTGCGAGGGCGAAATATCGCCGTGCCCCGGCAAACGCCAGCGCAGCAGAGCCTCCGCGCCGACGACCCGGCCGCTGCGCAGGTCAACCTTGGATTGATAGAGGATGACCAGCTCATCGCGCTCGAGCGCGCGCCGCAACTTGCTCTTCAGCATCAAGCGCTCGACCGCCGCCGCATTCATTTCAGGAACGTAGAAGGCGCAGGAATTGCCACCGTTCTGTTTCGAGTGGTACATGGCAGCATCGGCATTGCGGATCAGATCGATGACGTTTTCCGCATCGAAAGGACAGATTGCGACGCCAGCGCTCGCCGTCAGGTAAACCTCCTGCTGGTTCACGTAGAACGTGCGGCTGATCTCATCGAGCAGCGTGCGGGCCAGCGCTTGCAGCGCGGCGCGATTGTCCGTGTCCATGGGCAGATCGTCGATGAACATCGCGAATTCATCGCCGGCAAGCCGGCCGATCACTGCGTCCTTGCTCAAATTGCGCGTGAGACGCTCGCTCAAAATCTCCAGCGTGCGATCGCCGGCGGCATGGCCGAAGGTGTCGTTGACTTCCTTGAAGCGGTCCAAGTCCAGATACAAAAGCGCGAGGGAACGCTGATTGCGCCTGGCGCGCGCAATCGCCTGCTGCAGCAGGTGCTGAAACTGCATGCGGTTCGGCATCTTGGTGAGCGTGTCGTAGCGCGCCAGATAGCGGATGCGCCGCTCGGCACGCTTGCGTTCCGTGATGTTGCGCGCGACGTAGATGCTTCCCTGGAACTGAGGATCCTCGGTGCTGATGGCCGAACTTGCCATGGAAACCGGAATGGTCTGGCCGGTCGCGGTTCGTAGCACGGTTTCGCGCGCCTCCGGCGCCTCATGCGACGGATCGAACGCGCTGCGGTGCGCCTCATCGATGAAGCCGGTGAGGGGCTTGCCGAGCAAATCGGCCGACGAATATCCCAGCAACTCCTGAGCCGCCTGGTTGCAGCTCTTGACGGTGCCGTTGGGAGCGGTGACCAGCACCGCGTCGCTCAGGCTGTTGAGCACGGTGTTCAAGTAGTTCTTGGTAATCGTGGTCTCGTTCAAGTTCTGGCGCATTCGTTCGAGCGCGAACTGAAGATCTCCGAGTTCATCCCGACGCACCACCGCCAGGGGCCGCGTATAATCCCCCTCGCCGATCTGGTCGGCGCTCTTCACCAACGCGGCGATCGGCGAGGACAACTGGCGCGCGACGAACCAGGCACCGGCCAACCCCAGGATCAACAGCGGCACGGTGATGAAGGCGAACGCGCCGCGTATGCGCTTGCTCTGCACTCCCTGCTTGCTGAGCAACTGCGCATGGATGCTCTGCAGCGTGGCCTGCATCTGGGCACGGCTCATGGAGATCTGCAGGGTGCCGACCTTCGGGGCAAAAGGCTGGCTGAGATTCGAACGCACCGTGGTCTGGAGAAAGAACGGCCCGTCGCTGGTGGGCTGGTCGGCGGAATTGCCGCCGCTGAACACCACGTTGTCGTGTGCATCGAGCACCGCGACCCGGGCGATATCCCGTTCATCGAGCAGCTTCTCGGCAATGGCCGCGATCGCCACGGTGTTGCCGCCGGCCAGGACGGGAGCCAGCGACGAACTGGTGATCTTGCTCAGGCTGCTGGCCCGCTGCTCGAGGTCGGTCTCGAGACTTTGGGCCACGGTGGCATAGGTCAGCTGATTGGCATCAGCGGTGTTGACCCGATGCTCGTAGTAGGCGAATCCGCCGAGCAACAGAACGAGGACCGCGCTCACGACCACGGCAATCATCAAATATTTGGTTTTCAGGCTCCGAGCCATTCAAAGGTCCCCGCCGCTTAACTCGGAGACTATACCTGTTCATACCAAACCCTATAAGGGGCGAGGTTACAATCGGCGGGATCAAAGCGACGGAACGGTAGGGATCAAAGGGCTGAAGCCATGCGAATAGACGTTTATTCCGATACGGTGTGCCCCTGGTGCTTCCTGGGAAAGAGGCGGCTCGAGCTGGCGGTGGCCTCGCGTCCGCAATATGACACACAGGTACGATGGCGGCCCTTCGAGCTCAATCCCGAAGTACCCACGGACGGGGTGTCGCGGGCTTCGTACCTCGCCTCGCGGAGCCTCACGGCGGAACGTGCTGCGGAAGCGGACGCCGAACTGGTACGGCTCGGCGCCGCCAGCGGCATTCAATTCCGATTTGACCTGATCCAGCGCATACCGAACACCCGATGGTCGCACCTGCTGCTGGCGTACGCCGGGCGATTCGGCCGGCAGAGCGAGGTCAAGGATCGGATCATGCGCGGCTATTTCGAGGAGGGCGCCAATATCGGAGACGTCGAGGAACTGGTGCGGCTCGGCGCCGAGGCGGGCCTGCCGGAGAGCGAAGCACGTCATGCGCTCATCGTACGCTCGGGGCAGGACGGCGTGGTCGCGGCCCAGCGCCATGCAGCGGTACTGGGCATCACCGGCGTCCCGAGCTTCATATTCGACGGCCAATACACGATCTCGGGCGCGCAGGAGGTGGCGATCTTCGCGCAGGTTCTCGATCAGGTGGCGCAATTTGCCACTGCCAAGGAGGCGGCTCCTTGAACGCACAGGAGCTTACCGGGCAGGCGCGTACTCACATCGTCGATTTGCCGGATCCTCCCTGCCTGCTGCACGCGCACGTGCGCACCGCGTTCCTGGGGTTGCGTCGCGCCGCCGCCGCCGACGGCATGGATCTGGCGCCGCACAGTAGTTTTCGGGATTTTCAGCGCCAATTGGCGATTTGGAACGGGAAATTCAGCGGTGCGCGGCCGATGTACGATGCCGCGGGCAGCATCATCGAGACGGCCGCGCTGGCGCCGGCCGCGCGCGTCGACGCGATTCTGCTCTGGTCGGCCCTGCCAGGCGCCAGCCGCCATCATTGGGGCACGGACATCGATCTCATCGATCGCAATGCCACCGCACCGGGCTACCAGGTGCAATTGACGCAGGCGGAGTTCAGCGCGGGCGGCCCATTCGCGGCGCTCAAAGCATGGCTCGAGTCCAATGCTGCGCGTTTCGGCTTCTTTTCGCCTTACCAGGGCGTGCGCTCCGGCGTGCAGCCGGAGCCTTGGCACTTCAGCTTCGCGCCGGTGGCGGAAAATGCCCGGCGGGATCTCACCCCGCAAATTCTGCGCGCGGCCATCGAATGCGCACCGCTGCTCGGGAAGGAATTGGTGCTCGCGCGGCTCGAGGAATTGCACCAGCGCTACGTGGCGCGAATCGATCAGCCTTAAGCCTCAAGTCAAGCCCAGAGCGCTCTAAGGCGATTCAACATCAGGCCGCGAACCTGGCCGATAGGGGTGTCTTCGGAGGTAAAAAGCGGCGGGCTGCGGCGCAACATCGGCCAGCGTTCGGTGCGCAGAACCCGGTGCAAATACTTCAAGTTGCGATCGATGGCTTCCAGGTAAGGATTCTTGCCGTCGAACAAAGGTTCGATGTAGCGGAACGCGCTCTCGAATTCGCGCTCGAGACGTTCGACCCGGGTTTCGCGGACGAACTCGGGGGTCTGGCGCAAGAGATCCACACCGGAGCTGTAACGCACCTGCAAGCTGCCGTCGGTGGCTTGAGCGGCAGCGATTCCCGCCAGCACGAATTCCGGGTAGAGACGGTCGCGGCACTTTTCCAAGTAGCAGCGATCGGCCATCTGCGCGATCAGATCCGCGGTACCGAGAATATGTCCCATCTTGCGGTCGCGCGCATCGGACAGCTGGATCTCGCTGGGTTTGATTTCGTAGCCGGTGAAATGCACAACGCGTGTGGCGATCGGCACCCAAGCTTCCATGCCGATGGTGGGCAGATAACGCGCCAGATAGCGCGCGCCGCGCGTCACGTGATACAGCGTGTATTCCGCGCCGTTGAGATGCTGTAAATCGTCGAATTCGCGTATGTACCCGGCGTCGTGCAGCAGCGAGGTGACCAACGCCATGGCGACGCGGTCGGCGCCGAAGCGCAGGTTTGCCTCCGCGGTGCGCTCGTAGCCGACCATCATGCGTGCCGCCGCCAGCGTCATGTCGAGCGAATGCTGCCGGTCGTGATAAATGGTGTCGACGGCATGATAGCCAGGCATGCGGCCGGTATAGAGCTTGTCGAAGTCCTCGAAGGCGATGGCAACTCGGTCGAAGGACTCGCCGGGCCAAGTCGTGGCGAATAGCTCGCCCACCGCCACGCTCACCGCCGCGGTGGAGCTGACTTGGACGGTATTCGTCACGTCGTAATCGTTACGGCGGAGGTCGTACATCCACCCAATAGTAAGCTGTTACGCCGCCGCGCGCCATTACACACGTCGCCTTTGCGGTACAGGTCACTCATTAAGTCAAGTCGCGGAAACACAAGCGTTTTTTGTGCGGGCAACGGCGCCCGCCAAGGCGCTTCAGTACACCTTGAGGCCGCCGAATCTGGAGCGCACCCGGCGCGCCAATGTGGCATATCCGAGCCAGAATCCTGCGGCAAGCGCCGCCACCACACCCGCGCCCGCCAGCCACGCCGATACGGGAGGACCGTACATGGGCAGCGTCGAGGCAGCCGCGACGCCGTCCGGCAAGCCCCTGGCCGGCGCGGCCGCGCCGCGCGCCGCCGCGCGCGCCTCATCGAGTTCGCGCTTGAGCTGCAGGAGTTCGTTGCGAGCGGCGGCCTCCGCGAGCGCGGGAGTGGTCGCGCGCGAACGATCCAGTTCCTCTTCCAATTGCTTGACCCGCAACACGGCCGGTTCCTTGGTGGTCAAGTAGCTGGACTTGACCCACCCCGTGGTGCCGTCCGGCAGTCGCACCTGCGTGAAATCGCCGCTGACGCTGATCGTCTCGAGGGTTGCTCCCGAGTGCAGAGTGGCCAACCGCTGGCCCTGGCTGTTTTCGTCGGCATATACGCCCAGCACCAGCTCGTCGCTCACATAGGCCGTAGCGCCCATCGCCCGGACTGCTGTCATCGTCAACAGCAGACCGGCGGCGCGCTTCACGCGGCGATTCCGGTTTGCTTGAGCAACGGCCGAACGTCGGGCTGCCTGCCGCGGAAACGCACGAAGGCGTCCATGGCATCGATGCTGCCGCCGCGCGCCAGAATGGATTCGCGAAATCGCGAAGCCGTCGTCGCGTCGAACACCCCGGCTTCTTCGAATGCCTCGAAGGCATCCGCGGCGAGCACCTCGGCCCATTTATAGCTGTAGTAGCCGGCCGCATAGCCGCCGGCAAAGATGTGCGCAAAACTCGACGGCATGCGGTTGAACGGCGCCGCGGGCACGACTGCGACGCGCTTGCGCACGCTCGAGAGCGTCTCGACCACCCGTGCGCCGGCCGCCGGATCGAAGTTTGCGTGCAGCTCGAAGTCGAAGCTCGCAAGCTCGATCTGACGCAGCGTATCGAGAGCCGCGTTGAAGGTGCGCGTGCCGAGCAGACGCTGCAGCATGTCGAGGGGCAGCGGTTCGCCGGTGTCGACGTGCGCGGAGATGAGCGGCAGCACTTCCGCGCGCCACACGAAGTTCTCCATGAACTGGCTCGGCAATTCGACCGCGTCCCAGGCCACGCCGTTGATGCCGGCGATGCTGGGGTAGGAGACGCGAGTCAGCATGTGATGCAGGCCGTGCCCGAACTCGTGAAACAGCGTGGTCACCTCGTCGTGAGTCAGCAGTGACGGTGCCGCGCCGACCGGAGCGGTGAAGTTGCAGACCAGCTGGGCGACGGGGATGGCCGTGCCGGAGGGCAGAGCCTTGGCGATCACGCACTCATCCATCCAGGCGCCGCTGCGCTTCTCGCTGCGCGAATAAGGATCGAGGAAAAAGCCCGCCACGACGCGCCCGTCGGCATCGAGCAAATCGTAAAAGCGCACGCTCGCATGCCAGACGCTCGCGCCGAGATTTTCGCGCACGCTGATTCCGTACAGCCGCCGTACCAGGGCGAACAGACCCTGCAGAACCGTGGGCAGCGGGAAATACGGGCGTAGTGCTTCCTGCGACACCTTGAAGCGGCTTTCCTGCAGACGCTCGCCGTAGAAGGCCATGTCCCATGCATTGAGCTTGCGCCCGGCGAACTCTTCGAGATCGGAGAATTCCTGGCGCGCCGCAGGCATGCAGCGCCGCGCCAGATCATCGAGAAACCCGAGCACCTGCTTGCTGCTCTTCGCCATGCGCGTCGCCAGCGCGTAGTCGGCGTAGTTCTTGAATCCCAACAGCTGGGAGAGCTCGTGGCGCAGCGGCAGAATCTCCGCAATGATGGCCTGGTTGTCGAAGCGCTGCGCGCTCGGCCCCAAGTCGGATGCGCGCGTCACCCACGCTTCGTAGATGTCGCGGCGCAGCTGCTCATTCTCGGCGCTCGCCATGACGGTGACGTAGGTCGGTTGATCGAGCTTGAACAGCCAGCCGGGTTGATTGGCCTCGCGCGCATCCGCTGCCGCGCGATCGATGGTGTTGTGAGGCAGGCCGGCGAGCACCGCACCGTTGGTTACATGGCGCGTGTAGGCGCGTCCCGCATCGAGGACGTTTTCGGCGAACTTGGTGCCGAGGTGCGCCAGACGCTGCGCGACCTCCCGATAACGCGTCTGCTTCTCCGGCGGGAGATCGACGCCGGCGAGACGGAAATCGCGCAGCGCATTATCCACCACCTTGCGCTGCTGGGAATCGAGCGTGTCCCCCTCGGATTTCAGCACGTTCGCATAAGCGGCCTGCAAGGCCGCGTTCTGTCCCAGCTCGGAGGAATATTCGGTGAGCAGCGGCACGCACTGGTTGTAGGCCTCGCGCATTTCCGGGGAATTGGCGACCGCATTCAAGTGCCCGATCGGGCTCCACACGCGGCTCAGACGGTAGCTCAGCTCCTCGACGGGAATCACCAACGAGGCGAAAGTCGGTGCGGACTGGGACGTCAATTCCGCGATCCGGGCGCGATTCTCCGCCAGGACTTTTTCCAGGGCCGGGCGGGCATCAGCGGCCGTGATGCGGTCGAAAGCGGGCAGAGAGTCGATATCCAGCAGTGGGTTGTTCACGCGGCAATTCTAGCAGACCCCCGCGCCTGGCTTGGCGAATGCCCTCACGCGAAACTTAAGTATCATTGCGGTCTCGCCCGAAATCCGCGACGGAGTTAACAGTGTCGACCTCAAGCTTCGATCTCATCACCGTCGGCGGCGGCAGCGGCGGCCTGGCCTGCGCGCAGCGCGCCGCCGAATATGGCGCCAAGGCGGCCGTCATCGAACCGAAGCCACTGGGGGGCACCTGCGTCAATGTCGGCTGCGTTCCAAAAAAAGTCATGTGGAATGCCGCGGGTCTGGCGCTCGGCGTCGGGGATGCCAAAGACTACGGTTTCGACGTCGCCGTCGGCGCCAACGATTGGGGCATCCTGAAAGCCAAGCGCGATGCCTATGTGCTGCGCTTGAACGGCATCTACGAGCGTAATTTGCAGACCAAAGGCGTCGCTTACGTGCGCGGCGCCGCGCGCTTTCTCGACGCCCATAGCGTCGAGGTGAACGGCGAGATCTTGCACGCACGGCACATCGTCATAGCAACCGGCGGTGTTCCGCGCATTCCGCAACTGCCCGGAGCGGACTTGGGAATCACGTCGGACGGATTTTTCGCGCTTCAGCGCCGGCCCAAGCGCGTCGCGGTCATCGGCAGCGGCTACATCGCGTGCGAACTCGCCGCTTCCTTTCACGAATTGGGCAGCGCCGTCGAATTGTTCATCCGCAAGGATCACCTGCTGACGAATTTCGACATCATGCTCGGCAAATCGCTGATGCGGGAGATGCGCGCCGCAGGCATAGGCGTCAACGAGCACGTCGTGCCGGCAGCGGTGCACGAGAGGTCGGGCAACAAGGTCTTGGTGGCGCAGGATGGCCGCGAGTTCGCGGATTTCGATTGCCTGCTATGGGCGATTGGACGCGATCCGAACGTCGGAGAGCTCGATCTTGCGAAAGCCGGCGTGCTGCAGGATGACCTCCAGCACGTGCGCACCGACAAATTTCAGAACACCAGCGTGCCCAACGTGTATGCAATCGGGGACGTCACGGGGCGCGCGGCGCTGACGCCGGTGGCGATCGCCGCCGGCCGGCGCCTGAGCGACCGTCTGTTCGGCGGCAAGCCCGAGCGCCACCTGGACTACTCCATGATTCCGACGGTGATTTTCACGCATCCGCCCATCGGGACGGTGGGTTTGACGGAGGCCGAAGCCCGCGCGCAGCACGGCCACGCCGTAAAGGTATACATCGCGGATTTCACCCCCATGTATCACGCCTTGACGACGCGAAAAACCCATACCGACATGAAGCTGGTGTGCATCGGGCCGGAGCAGCGCATCGTCGGCTGTCACATCATCGGCGCCGGCGCCGATGAGATGCTGCAGGGATTCGCGGTGGCGGTGCGCATGGGGGCGACGAAACGCGACTTCGACGACACCGTGGCCATACATCCCACCAGCGCCGAAGAGCTGGTCACGATGCGCTAGGTGTGCTGAGCGATGCGCTAGGTGTGCTGAGCGAGAGCCGCGAGCACGGGCTTCGTGTTGGGACGTATGCCGCGCCACAATAGGAACGATTCCGCGGCCTGCTCGACCAGCATGCCCCAACCCTTGCTGGTTTTTCCGGCGTGCTGCGATTTCGCCCACAAGGTGAACGGCGTGTGGCCACGGCCATAGGCCATGTCGTAGCAGACCGTGTGCTCGTTGACCAAGCCGGCGGGCATCGTGGGCACTTCGCCCTGCAAGCTGGCGGCGGTGGCATTCAAGATCAGATCGAAAGGAGGGCCGCTCACTTCGGAGAAACCGCACGGTTTGATCTCGGCCATGTCGGCGAAGTCGGTTGCCAATTGGCGCGCGCGATCCGCCGTGCGGTTGGCAATCACGCACTCGCCCAACTCCCGTTCCAACAAGGGTCCGAGAACGCCGCGAACCGCGCCGCCCGCTCCCATGATCAGCACCCGCTTGCCGGCGAGCACCAATCCCAAATTCCGCTCGAGGTCAGCCATCAGGCCCAACCCGTCGGTGTTGTCGCCGAGCAGCGAGGTATCCTCGAAATAGGCGATGGTGTTGACCGCCTGCGCGCGCTCGGCCCGCGGCGTGAGTTCGTTGACCAATTCCGCCGCAGTCTGCTTGTGCGGCAGCGTAACGTTGAGGCCGCGCACGCCGGAGGCGAACAGGCGCAGTGATTCGCGCCGAAAATCGACCGGCGCCACGTCGAAAAGCCGGTACACCAGATTCTGGGCGGTTTCCTTGGCGAACATGCCATGAATGAATGGCGACCAGCTATGCGCCACCGGATGGCCCACCACACCGTATTGATCAGGCGCTTCCGCGCCGATTGCCGTACTCATTCCGCAAGCCACTCCGCTGCGCGTTTTGCATAGTAGGTAAGTATGCCATCTGCGCCGGCGCGTTTGATGCATGCCAGCGATTCCAACGCGACGGCGCGCTCATCGAGCCAACCGTTGCCGGCGGCGGCCTTGATCATGGCGTATTCTCCGCTGACCTGGTAGACGAAGGTGGGCATGGCGAACTGCTCTTTCACGCGCCGCACGATATCCAAATATGGCAGTCCGGGCTTGATCATGACCATGTCCGCGCCCTCGGCGACGTCGAGCGCCACTTCCCGCAACGCCTCGTCGGAGTTGCCGACGTCCATCTGATAAGTGTGCTTGGTGCCCTTGCCCAGTTGCGCTGCCGAACCGACCGCTTCGCGGTACGGTGCGTAGAAATTCGACGCGTATTTGGCGGCATAGGCGAGAATTCTGGTATGCACGAGATCGGCGCTTTCGAACGCGGCGCGGATGGCGCCGATTCGGCCGTCCATCATGTCCGAAGGCGCCACCACGTCGGCGCCCGCATCCGCATGCGACCGCGCCTGGCGTACGAGCGTCTCCACGGTCAGATCATTGATGATATGGCCGCCTTCATCGATGAGACCGTCCTGGCCGTGGGTCGTAAACGCATCCAGGGCCACGTCGGTAATCACGCCGAGTTCGGGAAACTCCTTTTTGAGCGCCCGCACGGCTTGCTGGGCGATTCCCTGCGGATTCCAGGCCTCGCGCGCGTCCAGCGTCTTCCTTGCCGCCGCTGTGGATGGAAATAGGGCGACCGCCGGAATCTTCAGGCGCATCAAGCTCTCGCCTTCGCGCAGCAGCTCGTCCACCGAATAACGCTCGATTCCGGGCATGGACTCGACCGGCTGGCGCTGATTGCGGCCCTCGACGACGAAAACCGGGTAAATCAGCGAATCCACGCTCAAGGTGGTTTCACGCATCAGCCGGCGCGAAAACTCGTCCCGCCGCATGCGCCGCATGCGAATCAACGGAAATCTATTGCCGGAGATTCCGGTCATCTTCGTTGTGACTCCTCTTCCCATTACAGGCACCATCGCGTTGCCGCGTCGGTGCCGCCGGCGCAACGCTGTAATATCGCGCCTACGAAGCGAGCTGCCGGATGCCAATTTAACCATGAAGGATCGTTTTGGCGGAAATCAAAGACGCGCCCGGTTTCAGGCGCTGTGCCAATCGCTGCGTCCGGATCTGCTGCGCTTCGCATTCTGGCTGTCCCGCGATCGCGCCCTGGCCGAAGACGTGGTCCAGGAAACCATGCTGAGGGCGTGGAAGGCGCAGGATTCGCTGCTGGACGAGGCTGCCGCCAAACCATGGTTCCTCACCATCATCCGCCGCGAATTTGCGCGCACTTTCGAGCGCAAGCGTCTGCCGGCCGTCGATATCGATGAACTCATACGCTCCGAGGAGCCGATCCTGGCCGCCGCGGAGGAAAGCGATCTTGCGGAAATGCGCGCCGCCATCTTCAAGCTGCCCGATGAATACCGCGAGCCGTTGGTGCTGCAGGTTCTGATGGGTTATTCGACCGCGGAGATCGCCCGGGAGCTGGGGTTGTCGGGTCCCGCGGTGCTGACGCGCCTGTTTCGCGCCCGCCGTCAACTGCGCGCGTTGTGCGGCGAGGACACGGCGCAGGATCCGGCAGAATGATGGACCACGAGGCATACCGGCGCGCGCTGCTCGCTGATCCCTCCAGCGACGATGCCGAGCTGCGCAGGCATCGTGAAGCCTGTCCGGAGTGCCGCGCGTACGCCGAGAGCTTGCTGCGCTTCGAGTCGCGGCTGGAGCGCGCCTTGAAACTCAACTTTGCCGCGCCTGCCGCACGCTTGCGCCCGGGCCGCCTTGCCCTGGCGGCCAGCGTATTGCTGGCGCTGCTGGCCGGCGCCGTATGGCTGGCAGCGCCGCGTGCCAGTCTTGCCGCGGCCGTCGTGGCGCATGTCGTGCACGAGCCGCAGTCCTGGGTCCCGCAAACGCCCGTGGCGGATCCGAAGCTCGCCGCGGTGCTGCGCGATGCGCACATGCATTTGAACGGCGAGGCCGGCGCGGTCAGCTATGCCGCCAGCTGCGAGTTTCGCGGTCACATCGTGCCGCACCTGGTGGTGCAAACCGCAGAGGGGCCCGTCACCGTCATGGTGCTGGTGCACGAAACCGCGGCCCAGGAGGTGCAATTCGACGAACACGGATACCGCGGCATCATCGTACCGGTCGCGGGTCACGGCAGCATTGCGCTGCTCATGCGCAGTTCCGATGCGCGAATGAACGATGTCGAGGAGGTTGCCGCGCGGGTACGCGAGGCAATCGCGTGGTCGAACTGAGGCTTGGGCTCCCTAAATCCCGACCTCGCCCAGAAGCTCGACGATGCGCCGCACGCTGCCCGCCAGCGCCGGATGTTTGGCCTCGAATTGCACGGCGACCCGTTCCAGCCGCTGCGGCAGCGAGGAATCTGCTTCGCCGAGAGCCTCCGGCTGTTCGGCCAGCCGCTTGATATCGGGAAGAATCTCGCCCAAGGGACGATGCGCCTCAGGATCGCCTCGATGCGCATCGCTCAACTCGGCATGCAGCTTGGCGAGGCGCTCGCGCAGTGAATCTTTGTCCATGGGGTGATCCTGTCGGTTGACTGGGCTCTATTGTGCCATTCGCTCGGGCGTAAGTCGGGCGACTTCCACATAGCCGGCGCCGGCTACGGCTATGCCTTCATGAATCGACGCATAGGCGTCGCGCAGATGCTCATCCGCGCCGTGGGGAGGATTCACGAGCATGACGCCGCTGCCAGCCAAACCTAAGCCTGCGTCGTCCGGATGGATGGCCAAATCCGCGAACAGCATCTTGGGAATCTTCAGAGCCTCGAAGCGCGCATGCACCAGGGTGCGTTGCGTGGCACTGCGGATCGGATACCACATGAGAAACATGCCGGTGGGCCAACGCCGGTAAGCATCGGCAAAAGCCTGAACCATGGCCTTCAATTCATCGATCGATTCATAAGGCGGGTCCATCAGCACCAAGCCGCGGCGCTCGGGCGGCGGCAGATACGCCTTGAGGACGGCATACCCATCGTCGATCTGCGTCGAGATGCGTCCGGCCGATTCGAGTTCGCGATCGATGGCGCGCGCTTCCGCCGGCATCAATTCCACGAACAGCGCCCGATCATGCGGGCGCAGGCACCGGGCAATGAGCGCCGGGGAGCCGGGATAGCGCGGCAGGCGCTTGCCGCGCCGCGCGCGGATGGCGGCAAAGTATTCGCGCAGCGGCTCCGCGCCGAGCGCATTGACGATCAAGCGCTGAATGCCGCGTTCCGCCTCGCCCGACTTGGCCGCTTCGGCCGCCTGCAAATCGTAAAAGCCACGGCCTGCATGCGTGTCGAGAACGAAGAACGATGAATCCTTGCGGCAGAGCGCCTGCAGGCAATAAAGCAGGGCTACATGCTTCGCAACGTCCGCGAAGTTGCCGGCGTGGTAGATGTGCTGGTAATTCATCGCGCCGGCGCCATGCTTGCGCGCAATGCATCTACGTAGTTGTGTATGACATCCGTGTGGGCATCTTCCTGCCATCCCCCGGCCGCCGGATTGGTGTGAACGTCGCGCGGCCGGCCCTCGGCATCGATCGAATACAGCGTGAAGTTCAGCGCGCGATTTGCCTCATCGGCCACGGTGTGCGACCCCGCTGCCGCGGCATACATACTCAAGACCGCGCCAAAGGTGGAGTTGACGCCGCCCCAAGCCTGCGGGTCTTCGTCCTGCTCGTGACACACGGTGGTGCCGAATTCGACGTGCGTGAAATTCTTGCGCGTGAAATCGATCAGAAGCCCGGCATCCTCGAGCCAGGACGGCTGTGCGGCGGCGCGGCGCTCGAGCAAGTAGCGCGCCAAGTTCAGCGGCGCCCAAGCGGATCGATTGGTGGGTGTGTCGTGGTCTTCGAAGAATTGGGCGAAGAGGGCGCCGTCCGAGGCCGCGCTGGCCAGCTGATGCCGGCTGATCCAGGACCACAGCAGATCGCGCGGCGCGCGAAATTCCGCGAACTCAAGGTGCACTAGGGCCTCGT
>Ga0302325_10004073_pt1 | contig 33949 bp, 30 predicted proteins | sample Palsa_T0_2_FD_201948 | JGI IMG/M metagenome (GOLD analysis project Ga0302325, IMG submission 201948) | Peat permafrost microbial communities from Stordalen Mire near Abisko, Sweden - Palsa_T0_2 | ecosystem: Environmental > Terrestrial > Soil > Palsa > Peat permafrost | place: Sweden: Abisko... | reverse complement strand
AATGTGGCGTGGCGGTCGTTGCCGGCGATACCAAGGTTGTTGGCCGCGGTGATTGTGATGGGATGTATCTCGCCACGACGGGAGTTGGCTTCCGCGCTCGCGGTACCCGTCTTGCCGTGGACCGTGTACAGGCCGGCGATTGCGTTCTGGTCAGCGGTCCGATTGGCGATCACGGCACAGCAGTGCTGCTTGCGCGCCAGGAATTCGGCCTGCGCGGTGATTTGGCATCCGACGCTGCCAGCGTTCTGCCGCAGGCCCAGGCCTTGATGACCACGACCGGCCTGCGGTTTATGCGCGATCCGACACGAGGCGGACTCGCAACCGTGGCACATGAACTCGCTCGCGCCACGGGCCTGACCGTCCGCCTCTCGGAAGCGCAGATACCGGTAAGCGACTCTGTCCAATCCGTATGTGAGTTGCTGGGCTTCGATCCCATGTACCTGGCGTGCGAAGGTCGAATCGTCGCTGTGGTCGCGCCGGAAACAGTCGAGGAGGCTCTGACAGCGCTCCGTAACGTAGCCCCCTTGGCCGCGTCGATCGGCAAAATCAGCGTGGGCTCGCCGCAGGTTATTCTGGAGACAAGCTTCGGCGGTGAACGTGTGCTCGATGAGCTCGAAGATGATCCGCTTCCCCGCATTTGTTGATAGTAGTCAGGGGCGTTGTCAAGATGATCGGCTCGACTGAGGCGGTCTTCTGCATGGTCCGTGGGAGCGGACTTTGTACCGCGGTCCACGTAGTCATTAGCGCTTGCGCAAGCTCATGACGTAGCGGGAAAGAGCCACGACTTGCTGTTTCGTCAAATCGGGCTTAGGCATCGTCATCGGAATCGTCTCGCCATCCCAATGAGTAGTCATGATGAATTTTTGTAAGGCAATCTCGGTCGTGCCCGGCCGGTTCGCGATATCGTCAAACCGCGGCGCTGACTCGTCCAGCGTTGGACGAGGAGACTCCGAATCGCTTGCGACGACGTGACAATTCGAGCACGCTATCCGCGCCAATTGCTTGCCCTTCAGGATACTCTCGGAATCCGACGCATAGGTATCCACACTGCACAGTCCGCTGCAGACAAGGTAAATCAGTCCTGACACCGAGGCGCGCCTGATGGCCGGCAGGTCGAAACCTCTGTCAGTCGAAGGGTTTGGGTGCATCTCACTGCGTGGGAGTATGTTCCGCGTTGTTCGCACTATAGCTGAGCACGCGGAGCTCTGTATTTTCACGCTGGGCGCGCGCTGGGCGCAAATCCTAGACGCGCGAATAGCGGAACCTTGATGAGATCCAGCAGGAACGCGAAGATGACCGCTGCTGCAAGTGTGGCGGCAACGAGCCACGCCGGCAGAGGTCTCATGGCGATTCCACCCACAGCCAGCGTCGATGCGATGCCGATGTCGACCATGGACGAGGCGGCCAGCCACAAGCTTGGGCGAGAGCCCCACAGCCGCCCGCGCTCGCGATTGTTATAGGTCGTCGCCTGATTGCCGAACACGATTACCACGAAGGTCAGTGTCCTTAGCGATTCGATGTCGTAGCCTAAGCGATAGGCGCCGCACACCAGCGCGGCGCTACAGAAGATCAATTCACCCAATCCCATCACCAGGCCCGCGACCGTGAGGCGGCCGATGTTCCAGGTGTTGGGTTGGTGTGAACCTCGCACGTTGTCCGTAGTCAATGCCATGCCCAGGAAATCGCCGGTGATCATGATCAGGACCATGAGCATCGGCGTCAGGATGGCATGGCCGGTCATGATCAGTCCGACCGCCAGAAAAAGCACCTGTACGATCTTCTTTGTGAGCGAGTTCAGCGTGTAGGTGAGGATGCGCTGAAATGTCACGCGACCCTCCTTCACTGCCGCCACGATGCCGATCAGTCCGGGCTTGGTGAGGACCACGCCGGCGGCCGACTTGGCAACATCGGTCGCCGTCGAGACCGCGATCCCGATCTGCGCCTGACGCAGCGCCGGCGCATCGTTGGCACCATCACCGCACATGCCGACGATGTGGCCGCCCCTCTGAAATGCCTTCACAAGTTTGTACTTGTCCTCCGGCAGCACGCCGGCATAAACCGCAAATTGCTCCGGATGCACGCTGTCCGGGATAGGTCCGGGTGGGCACACGGCGCCGTCCAGTCCCACGGCGCGCGCTACGATGGCAGCAGTCGCGGCAGCATCTCCCGTGACCATTACGGTGCGCACACCAAGCTGCTTCAGTTCCGCGATTAGTGGGGCAGAGTCTTTACGGGGAGGATCGCTCAGTGCAATGAGGCCGATGAGCTTCATCATTGACGGCGCGCCGGCGGCGACCGCCAGGACGCGAAAACCCTGATCCTCCAGCGCTTTCGCCGATCCTGCCGCGGTGGCAGACGCTTCGCTGAGGCCGCTAACCACGGCATACGCGCCCTTCACTATCCGTTGCACTGTGCCGCTCGAGCCCGTTGCGCTCGCCTCGGACATCTTATTCGCCGGATCGAATGGTACGAAGCTGATCAGTTGCGGTGCATCGGTGGCCGGCTTGATTGCCGCGGCGGCGCGAATGGCGGCGTCCACGGAATCTTGCCCGCCATCTGAACTGGCCAGTGCAGCCAGCGCCAGAACATGCGCCTCGTCAAGGCCGGGCATGGGATGTACGCTCGTCACCGTTAGCGAGTTCTGGGTCAGCGTGCCGGTCTTGTCCGCGCACAGAACATCCGTCGTTCCGGCTTCATCCACCGCCGACAGGCGAGTCGGCAGCACGCCCAACTTCGCCAGGGAGCGTGCACCGATCGCCGCTGCAACCGTAAAGGTGGCGGGCAGCGCAACTGGTATCGATGCCAGGATCGCGGTTAGGACCAGCGGTATGACCTCGGCGAGCGGCATCTGCAGAAAGCAGGCATAGCCGATGAGCAGGAGGATTACGACGCCATTGAACACGGCGAGATTGCGCACTACACGCAATACCGCCTTCTGCTGAGAGCTAACGACGTGAGCGGTGCGCACGAGCTCCGCGGTGCGGCCGAATTTTGTATGCACGCCCGTTGCAGTGACTGCTGCGACGGCTTCACCCCGACGTATAAGCGCGCCCGCGAATGTCTGCGCGCGCGGGCCAGCTTCGATGGGGACCGACTCACCGGTGATCATGGATTGGTCGAGTAGAACCTCCCCACCAATCAGTGTCACATCCGCCGCCACTACGCCACCAAGCGACAGTTTCACCAGGTCCCCGACTACCAATTCGACGGCAGGAATCGTTTTCCAGGCGCCGTCGCGCTTTACGGATGCATTGAGCGCCAGCCGCGATTTCAATGCGGCCAGGGTGGCCTGGGCGCGGCTCTCCTGGAACAAGCCCAGTGCCGCATTGAACACAAGGAGCGCGGCGATGATGCCCGCCTCGACATACTTGCCCAACGCCAGTTCGAGCACGATCGCTGCTTCGAGCATCCAGGGAACCGGCGCCCAGAACTTATCCAGGGCGCGGCGCAGCGGATGCAGCGCCGTATCCGGCATCGCGTTGGGACCATTGTTTTGCAGGCGAGTGCGAGCTTCCTCGCTCGACAAACCACCGTCTTTTAAATCAATTGCAGCCTTGGTGGGGGAATCGCGGGCAGCGGGCGGCGATGTCGTGGCGTCGTTCGTCGTTCACTCCTTGATCTTGGTGATCTTCGAACCCTCGAAAGAGAGGTCTCCGAGCAGGCCCTTTTCATGGAATATAAAACCCAGAATCGGCTTGCCCAGCGTGGCGGTATCATACTGACCGCCGCTACCCTGCTTCACCAGGGCGAAAGAGGTGTCCGCGCCGGCAGACCAATCCGCGCTCTTTTGGAACTTGTCGAGCGACTCGGGTGTCATGAACAGGATGACCGCGCTGTGGTGAGCGACCCCCAGCGTGAGGCCAACCGAGGCAGAGGTAACGCTATAGTAGTTGACCGTCTTGCCATTGATCCACAGCACCCCTTCGCCGAATTCACCTGCGACGCCGGCACCGCCCTTGGTTACTCGCCCGAAGACCAAAATGCCAGATGCCTTGTCCGCCAGCTCCTTGTGCTGGGGATTGAGCGCATAGAAGAGCGTAATAGCCCTGTTGGCGCTCGCATCGATCTCGGCTTTGGTGCGGGCGAAAGACGGCGCGCTGGCGATCAGAGCAAATAATGTCAGGCCGGTGATGGCCATTATGGATTTCAGTTTCATGATGATTCTCTGTGGTGAGTTGATATCCCGCGTGCCCTGATCAGTAGTAGCCAATCAAGGCGGTCGGGGGCGATAGAAGCAGGCTCGCGCCACGCGAGGCGCGTGGCACCCGGCTGTGAAATTTGGACGGCTTCACGACCAGCACGTCACAGCGCAAATCGTCCAACATTCTCTCGGCGGTGTTACCGATCAGAAGGCGCTTGAAACCTGTGCGCGATACGGCACCCATGACGACAATGGCGCAGCGGCTCTGTCGGACCCCCTCGAGGATTCCGTTAATGGGGTCGCGCGCAATCAGGTATCGGCGCGAGCGTGCGATCCGTGTCGCACGAAGCGCCCGGTCGAAGCTGGCCATCGCGGCGCGTTGCGCATGTCGCTCAAGCCCGTCGATCACCGCCGGCGTAATAGCTGTGTCGGGAAGCGTGCTCACCCTTGCATAGGCATGAACGGCATGCAGACTTCCCCGCAACGCCCGGCTCAACAGACTCCCCGTCTCCAGGATTCGCTTGTCCAGCTGCAGCGGTTTGGCAAATGCATGGCTCGGGTCGACTGCGGCGAGCACCGACGGATGGCGGTACGGATGCGGGTCCTTGACCAACAGAACGGAGACCGGGCTTAGGCGTACGAGTTCCCAATCCGTTAAGCGCATTAACGCGGGGAAGCGGTGCCGGGCCGCCTGTCCCGACGCGACGATGAGATCTGCCTTGATGCGCAATGCGCGGCGCACGACTGCCTCATAGGCTGGGAAGTCCCATTCGGCGTGCACGCTTACCTTCAAACTGTGCTGCCGCAGGCGATCGGCAATGTCCTCCAGCCGGTGTACGGCGCGCAGTTTCAATTCCCGCTCCAGGTCGACCACGCTGAAATCGCGTAGACCGTTCAGATCCGCGTAAATGGGCGCGTCGAGGCTATGGTAGAGCTCGACCTGGGCCCCGCAAGCTCGCGCAATTTGCGCAGCCTTAAGCACTGCGGGAAGCGATTTGGCATGCAGTGCCCCGACGGCAACCAGGACTCGTCTAATCGGCGGCATCAGGGCTCTCCAAGAGGGTGCCGTCTGGGCCAGGTCCAGGGCCAGAGCGGGTGGGGCGTCAACGGAATGCTATCGAGGCCCAGGCGCGTGGTCGGTGCGGTGCCGTACCAAGCAGATTCAGGGCATCAGCACCGCCGCGCCTTCGAATCTTCCCGCGCGCAAATCAGCGAGCGCCTCGTTGGCCTGTTGCAGCGGATAACGGGTGGTCTTGACGGCGATGCCAATCTGCGGCGCGAGACGCAAAAAGTCCAACCCATCCTTGCGAGTGAGATTCGCCACTGAGAGCAGCTCGCGCTCCTCCCACAGCAGGCCGTATGGAAAGCCTGGAATGTCGCTCATGTGGATACCCGCGCAGACCACACGTCCACCCTTGCGTACCGCGTTGAGCGCTTGCGGCACCAGGGCGCCGACTGGTGCAAAAATGATCGCCGCATCGAGGGGTTCAGGCGCGCTCTCATCCGAGCCGCCAGCCCAGGTGGCTCCCAGGCTCAAGGCGAACGCCTGACTGCGCTCATCGCCTGGCTTGGTAAAGGCATAAACAGATCGGCCCTGCCATTTGGCGACTTGCGCCAGGATATGGGCCGATGCGCCGAAGCCGTACAGCCCCAACTTCCTTGCTTCCCCCGCGATGACCAGCGACCGCCAGCCGATTAGCCCGGCGCACAACAACGGCGCCAGCGACATGTCGCTTCCGGACTCTCCGAGTGAAAACGAAAAGCGCGCGTCCGCGATGGCTGCGGTAGCGTAGCCGCCATCGCGCGTGAAGCCGGTGAAGAGCGGGTGATCGCAGAGATTCTCGCGACCCATCACACAATAGGGACAGCTGCCATCCGTGTGGCCCAGCCAGGGTATGCCCACCCTCTCTCCCAATTCCAGGCCCCTGACGCCCGCGCCGATCGCATCGATCCGACCGACGATCTCGTGTCCGGGAATGATCGGGAAAACGGGGTGGGGAAGTTCTCCGTCCAGAACATGCAGATCGGTGCGGCAAACACCACATGCGGCGACCTGGACGCGAATTTCGTTCGGCCCCGGCCGGCGATCCTCAAGTTCCGTCCACTCGAGCGGGCCTTTGACTTGGCTAAGTACCATGGCGTGCATGGGAATTTGGTGGACGTCCTAGTTCGCCGCGTCCATGAGTCGTTTCGCGATGGCCTCCAGTTCGGGTGCCGTCAGCGCAGATAGATCGGCTGTTTCGGTGGCTATCACTCTCTGGGAAATCTCGGGGTGGTGATTTTTCAGGTGCTCCACCAGCACGTCCAAGGCACTGCTCTTTCCAGTGCCGTGTCCTACAAACACAATCTCATCCGCCGGCGCCAATGATTTGGCCACCTCTTCATAGAAGGAGGTCTCTTCGGGGACGCGGTCACCCTGATAATGTGCCTCCTTGCGATGGATCAGGTGATGGTGGAAGTGATGTGGATCGTACGGCCTTATCGTCACCCCATCATGACTGTCGCCGGGTTGTTGATACATATGGGCAGAATGGTGATCGATGACGACAACCATGCGAGACGCTCGCACCAGCGCCGTCGGCGGCGGTTCAGCTTCTACTCTCTTTAGAAATCGTCGCAGTCGCGATACCTCCTCGACACCTAATTCAGGTGTGTGCGGTCGCTTGAACAATTCTCGCTGCGTTCCGACGACGAAGGCGAATTCGTCTCCACCTTGAGACTGCACGTGGCCTAGGTGCCCAATCAGCTCCAGGGTATCGGTCCAATGCAAATTGCGCGGCAATTTGCCGTGAAGGACACTCTGGTGGAGCGCCTTGAGCTTGTGGGTGAGATGTTCGCTCACGCTGAAACGCTTGAGGGATAGATGTAGTCTGATTGGTCAGTGCTGCTCAAAGTAACCTCGCTCAGTGTTGAAAAGATTGGACTTACGGCAAGGCTCGTCCGTTCCCAACAGGAAATGCAAGCTAACCGGAGCGGACGGTGACGTCGGTGCGGCAACGTACGGTGAGAAATTACCAGAGGCCTGACGATCGCGGAATGAATATTCAACCCGATGTGACTTATAGCTGCCCGATGCATCCGGAGGTTCGGCTGCCCGCAGCCGGTACCTGCCCCATTTGCGGCATGGCGCTGGAACCGGTCGAGCCCACTGCGGATCTTGCCCCGGACCCCGAGCTGGTCGCAATGCGCCGGCGGTTCTGGATCGGCCTGCCGCTTGCGTCGATCGTGCTGCTGCTCGCCATGGCGCCTGATGCGCCCGGGCTCGCCTCGATCACAGGTTCATCCTGGTCGCCGTGGATCCAGTTCGCGCTATCTACTCCTGTCGTGTTGTGGTGCGGTTGGCCGTTCCTGGTTCGCGGAGCGGAGTCGATGGTACGGCGCCGGCTGAACATGTTCACCTTGATTGCCTTGGGCGTTGGGGCAGCCTATCTCTATAGCCTCGCGGCTTTGTTCGATCCCCAGGCGTTCCCGGCAACGCTTCGGGACGCCCACGGACGTGTCGGCATCTATTTCGAGGCCTCGGCCGTGATCGTCGTTCTGGTCCTCTTGGGCCAGGTGCTCGAGTTGCAGGCGCGGGAACGGACCGGCGGCGCCATCCGTGCGCTGCTGCAGCTGGCGCCCAAGGTTGCGCACCGCGTGAGCGCCGATGGCGCAGAGAGCGATATTTCGCTCGAGCAAGTCAGCGTGGGCGATCGCCTGCGCGTGCGTCCGGGCGAGCGCGTACCGCTCGACGGAGTCGTGGAGAGCGGCGCCAGCAGCGTCGATGAATCCATGCTCACCGGCGAATCGATGCCCGTTGAAAAGGTGGCCGGCGCGCGCGTGGTCGGCGCTTCGATCAATGGTACCGGCGCATTCGTTATGCGTGCCGATAAGATAGGGAAGGATACCCTGCTCGCGCAAATAGTGACGTTGATAGCGGCTGCGCAACGCAGCCAGCCACCTATTCAGCGCCTCGCGGATCGAATCGCCGCCTGGTTTGTGCCGAGCGTCATTGGCATCGCGGCCTTGACGTTCATCGCTTGGCTCGTCTGGGGTCCGGCGCCGGCAATAGCGCATGCGCTGGTGGCGGCGGTCACCGTGATGATCATTGCCTGTCCCTGCGCGCTCGGCCTGGCCACCCCGATGTCGATCATGGTTGCGGTCGGTCGCGGAGCGCACTCGGGCGTACTGATCAAGAGCGCAGCATCGCTGGAACGTCTGGAGAAGGTGGACACGCTGGTCATCGACAAGACCGGTACCTTGACTGAGGGCAAGCCGCAAGTCACCGGCCTGAGGCCGATGCCCGGCGTCGAGCAGGACGATCTCCTGAGCGTCGCGCAAGGGCTGGAACAAAGTAGCGAGCACCCGGTGGCCCTGGCCATTCGTTCGTTCTCGGGGCGACATTCCGTGCCGGCCGCCTTGGTCACGGAATTTGCTTCGATCACGGGGCAGGGTGTTCGTGGCAGTGTCCGGGGGGAGCCCGTGGCGCTTGGCAACGAGAAAATGATGGCAAGCGTCGGTATCGACCTCAGTGCGGTAGCGGCCGAAGCACATCGCCTGGGCGATGACGGGGCGACAGTGGTATTCGTCTCGCGAGGAAAGGCACTGTTGGGATCAATTGCTGTTGCCGACAGGGTAAAGGCCTCGACGCCCGCAGCGCTCGACGCGCTGCGGGCCAGTGGTCTCAAGGTTGTGATCGTGACGGGTGATAATCGTCACACGGCGCTGGCGGTCGCCCGGCAGCTCGGAATCAAGGATATCGAGGCGGAGGCATCGCCCGCGCGGAAGGGCGAGATCGTCAAGCGGCTGCAGGCGGAGGGCGCAGTGGTCGCCGTGGCAGGAGATGGCATCAACGACGCACCGGCGCTAGCCTCGGCCGACGTAGGGATTGCCATGGGAACCGGAACGGACGTCGCGATCGAGAGTGCCGGAATCATCCTGGTCAAGGGCGATCTGACGGGAATCGTTCGAGCGCGGCAGCTCAGCCGCGCGGCCATGCGAAACATCCGCCAGAACCTGGTACTGGCCTTTCTATACAACGCCCTTGGCATCCCAATTGCCGCCGGTGCTCTCTACCCACTGTTTGGACTGCTGCTGTCTCCAATGGTGGCGGCAGCAGCGATGAGTCTCAGTTCGGTGTCGGTGATCGGCAATGCGTTGCGGCTTCGAGTGATCAAGCTTTCGACGGCGTTGCCGCCGCAATCCTGAGTGCCGGCGCGATGGCTGCGCGTCGGTCTTCGAACTTATGGTCAGACGCTATTGTGAGGATATATATATGTTACGGAGCATGAAGGATCTGGAGAACTGCACGATTTGCGCGATCGACGGCACCATTGGTCATGTCCGGGATTTCTATTTCGAGGACGACACCTGGGTCGTCCGCTATCTTGTGGTCGATACCGGGAGCTGGTTGTCGAGTCGAAAGGTACTCATCTCGCCCGTGGTGCTGGGCCAACCGGACTGGACAGAGAGGGTATTGCCGGTGTCGATCACGAAACAGCAGGTCCGAAATAGCCCGAACATAGACACCGACAAGCCAGTGTCTAGACAGCACGAAAAGCAGTATCTCGAGTACTACGGTTATCCCTCCTACTGGGGTGGCGCCGGATTGTGGGGTGCGGGTGTCTATCCCAGTGCGATGTCGAGCACCTGCGGTGGCGGGGTCAGCACCGAGTATGCCCTGCGCCAGTGCGATGCCAGTCGGACCGAGAGCGACAGCTATTCGCTTGAGGAAGGTAATCTGCACCTTCGAAGCTGCAAGGCTTTAATGAAGTACCGCATCGAGGCAATGGATGGCGGCGTGGGCCACGTCCAGGGGTTGCTGGTCGATGAGGCGACGTGGGCCATCCGATATCTGGTGGTGGAGACAAGCAATTGGTGGCTCGGTCACCAGGTGCTCATTTCGCCGAAATGGATCGAGGACATCAGCTGGGTCGACACCACGGTTTCCGTGGCGCTGTCGCAGCAGGCCGTCAAAGATGCGCCGCCGTATGACCCGGCAACGCCGCCGAGTCGGGAACAGGAGATATCTCTCCACAAGCACCACGGTCGTGCTGGTTACTGGGCGGATGAAGTGAATCTGGAGAATCCGCAATTCGTAGTCGTTGGACCAGGGTCGACGCGCGGCGGCAGAGGTAGCGTTAACGGTCGTTAGACCTCTGGAACAGCTGAATGCGCGAAAGGAGACAATGTGCCATGTCAAACCGTCGTCCACCAGAGCTTGCGAGTGTCCCGTCATCCCCCATGGACGGCATTGCAGCGCGCCACCTCATGCAGTTCAAGGCCGTCCGAATCGAGATTCTCGATCAGCTCGGCCAGCCGGTGATAGTCACGCCGCGAAACGGTGAGCGCAGGGGTCCCGTGGTGGCAAGCGGATTTTTGTTGCGAGACGACGCGGACCTCTATCTCTATACATGCTGGCACGTCGTCACAGGAATTGAGCTCGCGAATCCGGTGCTGCCCGGTACCAATCAACGTCGAAGCCGATTGAAAGTCTCGATGCAACGCAGTGAGAAGTCAGATTCCTTCGAAGTCGAGCTGTATGAGCAGTCGGGTGAGGATGTGTTTCTGCCGCGGTGGGAGCAGGACCAACAATCGGTGTCGAATTCAAGTCTCGCGATGGCAAACCTGGTGCAACCATTCTGGCACGATATCGTCCGAATCCGCCTGCCCTCCAGCGTCGTCACTTCGACCGCGCAGGTCTTGAGCCGGTTCGACTTATGGCGCGACTTGATTGCGCCCGCGGATCCGTTGTTGTTGGTGGGGTACCCCTACGGATTCAGCGCCAGGCAGCTGACTCCGGCGCCGATCGTGGTGAAGCGGCACGTAGCGGCGATCTCCCGGGACGGTGCCCGCCGTGAAATCCTGATCGATGGGGCCGGCGCGCCCGGGATGTCGGGCGGTCCGGTGTTCTATGAGTGGGACAACCGCCTTTATTTGTTCGGCATGTATGTGGGAGTGATCTTTCCGGACTCTGCCCCGGACAACGAGCCGGAGCGAACCGGCGCGTTGGGCATCGTATGTCCGATGAATCTGCTCTCACATCGTCTGAAGCTGGCCCGGGCGCGTCCGCCAGCTAATTAGTTATGCCGCAGTAGTTATGCCGCAGTGCTCCGCGCCTTGTTCACCTCCGCAATCACATCTTCGGCAACCTGGCGTGGTACCGGGTCATAGTGTGAAAACTCCATGGTGTACGAGGCCCGGCCGCTGGTCATGCTGCGCAACTGCCCGATGTAGCCGAACATTTCCGATAAGGGCACTACAGCAACCACGGCGATGTTGGCGCCGCGCTCGATCTGGTCCTGGATCGTCCCGCGCCGACGATTGAGATCCCCGATCACATCGCCGAGATGGTCCTCAGGCGTCACCGTCTCGACCTTCATCACCGGCTCCAGCAGGATCGGCCCCGCCTTGCGAATACCTTCACGAAAGGCCGCCTTCGCGGCAATTTCGAAGGTCAGCGCGTTGGAATCGACATCGTGATAGCTGCCATCGGTGAGCGTTGCCCGAAAATCCACGGTCGGATAGTGGGCGAGCACCCCGTCTTCCATCTGCATGCGCAGGCCCTTCTCCACCGACGGCACAAACTCCTTCGGCACTGAACCGCCGGAGGTGTCGTCGACGAACTCAAAGCCCGCGCCGCGTTCCAGCGGCTCGAACGTGATCCAGACTTCGGCGAACTGGCCCGAACCGCCGGTCTGCTTCTTGTGGGTGTATTTCTCTTCAACGGTCCGCGTGAAGGTCTCGCGAAACGCCACCTGCGGCTCGCCCATGACACCCTCGACACCGAACTCCGTGCGCATACGATCGAGCGTGACTTCCAGGTGCAGCTCGCCCATGCCGCGCAGGATGGTCTGGCCGGTCTCACGATCGGTTTCCAGATGCAGGGACGGATCGGCACGAACCATCTTGCCCAGGGCCGCGCCGAACTTCTCCTGTTCAGCCTTGACTTTCGCCTTCACCGATACGCTGATGACCGGATCCGGAAAGCGCATGCGTTCCAGGATCACCGGGTTCGCGCTGTCACACAATGTGTCGCCGGTTTCGGTATCGGCCAGAGACACCAGCGCCACGATGTCGCCGGCGCGCGCTTCTTCGATCGGGTTAGCTTCCTTGGCGAACATCTCCACCATGCGGCCGATCTTCTCGCGCTTGCCGCGCGTGGAGTTCTGCACCGAGGCGCCCTTGGTCAATACGCCCGAGTAGACGCGGATGAAGGTCAGGGCGCCGTAAACGTCGTTGATAACCTTGAACGCCAATGCCGAAAACGGCTCATCGTCGCTGGTCTTGCGCTCGCCGGTGGGCTCGCCGTCGGCATTGACAGTCTTGATGGCGGGCACATCGGTGGGGGCCGGCAGATAGTCGACTACTGCATCCAGCACCTGCTGCACGCCCTTGTTCTTGTACGAGGAGCCGCACAGTACCGGCGTGAACGCGGAGTTCAACGTGCCCTTGCGCAGCGCCTTACGCAGTACATCGGCGGAGGGGACGGTCCCATGGGTCAGATACGCCTCCATGGCCTCATCGTCCTGTTCGAGACAGGTATCGACGAGTTCGGTGCGATACCGGGCGATCTCGGACAGGATCTTGCGGTCACTCGGTACGGTGATCTTGAGAGTATCGGCGATGTCCGGGGTCACATCCAGGCTTTGCCACTCAGCATCCTTGTCGTCCGACTCCCAGACCAGGGCCTTCATCTCAACCAGGTCGATCATGCCCTTGAAGTCCTCTTCCGAGCCGATCGGCAGCTGCACCGGCAGCGGGCGAGCGCCGAGCCGCTTCTTGATCATGTCAACGCAGCGCAGGAAATTGGCGCCTTTACGGTCCATTTTGTTCACGTAGCACAGCCGCGGCACATCGTAGTTGTTCGCGAGGCGCCAGTTGGTTTCCGACTGGGGCTCAACGCCCGCCACGCCGTCGAACACCACCACGGCGCCATCGAGTACGCGCAGTGAGCGGTTGACCTCGATCGTGAAGTCCACGTGCCCCGGGGTGTCGATCAGATTGATTTTCTTTTCGCGCCAGAAGGCGGAGACCGCGGCACTCTGAATCGTGATACCGCGTTTCTGTTCCTGTTCCAGATAGTCGGTGGTCGTCGACGTCTTCAGGTCTTTGGTGTCATGAATGTCGATGATCGTGTGCTTGCGTCCCGTGTAGTACAGGATTCTCTCGGTAGTCGTGGTTTTCCCGGCATCAACGTGGGCGATGATGCCGATATTGCGGATATCAGAAAGAGCAGTTGTGCGGGCCATTAGAGATTCCTGGGCGCCTTCGGAGCGCGACTCAAAGTCCTAAAAATAAATGAAATGGTCGGGGTGACAGGATTTGAACCTGCGACTCCTACGTCCCGAACGTAGTGCTCTACCAGGCTGAGCTACACCCCGAATTCAATCGTCGACGCTGGAGCTAATGCTTGCGTGCCACCGCGAAGCGGACCAGCGCCGCCAGAGCTTCCCGGTAAGGCGTGTCGGGCAGGACCGCCAGAGCGGCAAGCGCCTGATCGGCCTCGGTTTGCGCGAGCCGCGCAGTGTACTCAAGGCCTCCTGACGATTCAATTGTGCGCATCACCGACTCGGTGCCCTCCCGGCCGCCGCTTTTGATGATGTCCCGGATCTTGCCGGCCTGCTCCGGGTCGCTGTGGCGAAGCGCATATATAAGAGGCAGCGTGGGTTTGCCCTCGGCCAGGTCGTCGCCGAGGTTCTTGCCCCTGAGGGCCGGATCGGACTGGTAGTCGAGCACATCGTCGATGAGCTGGTAGGCAATGCCCAGGTGCCGCCCGTAGTCGGACAGGGCGCGTTGCAACACGGTGTTGGCCCCGCTGAGCACCGCCGCGACTTCGGCGCCGGCCTGGAAGAGCTGGGCGGTCTTCCGGTAAATGACCTCCAGGTATCGGGTCTCGGTGGTGTCCGGGTCGCGGGCATTGATGAGCTGCAGCACCTCGCCTTCGGCGATCAGGTTGGTGGCATCAGCCATGATCTCGATCACGCGCTGGGAGCGCGAGGCGGCCATCAGCTGGAAGGCCCGGGAATAGACGAAATCCCCGACCAGCACGCTGGCCTGGTTGCCATAGATCTCATTGGCCGTATCGCGGCCGCGGCGGCGGGCCGACATATCGACCACATCGTCGTGCAGCAGGGTCGCGGTATGGATGAATTCGATGAAGGCCGCGGCATGGATGCAGGCCGGTTCGGTGCTGCTGCAGGCCCGCCCCGCCAGGACCACCAGCAGGGGGCGCAGGCGCTTTCCGCCCCCCCCAATGATGTGCTCGGCTACCTGGTCGACCAGCGGTACGGTACTGTGGAAACCGCGCCGAATGGCCTCATCGACGGCCAGGAGCTCCTTGTGCACCAGGGTGCGGATGCTCTGGAGCGCCTCGCGGCTGCCGGGATCGCTGCTCAACACTCTGTTTCTCCAAGAGAATGCGTCGTTTGACCCGCCGTTCCAGCATCGCTAGAATGCGCGACCTTTGCGCACTCTCAGCAGGTCCCGGCGGTGTCTCTCTGACCCTCCGGTGCGGAACTCCTGGAGAGTCTATACACACGGAGCTTCCGGACAATGTACGCGGTCATCGCCACAGGCGGCAAACAGTATCGGGTCGAGAAGGGTGGCGTGCTGCGCATCGAAAAGCTCAGTGCGGAACCCGGCTCGACGGTTGAATTTAATGAGGTTCTGATGGTCGCGGACGGCGACGTCGTGCGCCTGGGCAAGCCCCTGCTGGCGGGTGGCAAGGTCACTGCCACGGTCGAGAAGCACGCCAAGGGCGACAAGGTCGTCATCGTGAAATTCCGTCGCCGCAAGCATTACATGCGGCAGAAGACTCATCGTCAGCACTTCACCCAGGTGCGGGTCACCGAGATCAGCGCGCCCTAGGGCGGAGGAGCACTCAAATGGCACACAAGAAAGCAGGCGGCAGCACTCGTAACGGTCGCGATTCCCACAGCAAGCGGCTGGGCGTCAAGCGCTTCGGCGGGGAGCAGGTGCTGTCGGGCAATATCATCGTGCGTCAGCGCGGCACGAAAGTGCGTGCGGGCGACAACGTCGGTGTCGGCACGGATCACACGCTGTTCGCGACCGCCACCGGACGCGTCGACTTTCACGTCAAGGGCGCCGATCAGCGCCTGTACGTGCGTGTGCTGACCGATGCGCCGCCTTCGCCATCGACCAAAGTGAACTGAATAGAAGCGATTATGCCGGCAGGCGATTTTCGCGAAGGAAACCCCGGCCAGCCCGGGGTTTTTCTTTGTTGGAACGTGACGCATGAAATTCGTCGATGAAGCCACGCTCAAAGTGCAGGCCGGCAATGGCGGCCGCGGCTCGGTAAGCTTTCGTCGCGAAAAATCCATCCCCTTCGGCGGCCCCGACGGCGGCGATGGCGGCCTGGGCGGCAGCGTGTGGTTGCGCGCCGGCGAGGGCATCAACACGCTGGCGGACTTTCGCATCGCGCGCACCTACAAGGCCCGATCGGGGGAGGGCGGCTCCGGCAACGGCTGCTCGGGTCGCGGCGGCGACGATCTCTACATCGCCGTCCCGGTGGGCACGATAGTGGCCGATGCCGATACCGGCGAGCAGCTCGGAGACCTGACGGTGGCTGGTGCCGAACTGAAGGTCGCGCAGGGCGGCAAAGGCGGCTGGGGCAACACGCGCTTCAAGTCCAGCACCAACCGCGCACCGCGCCAGTTTGGAACCGGGCTGCCGGGCGAGCGGCGCACGCTCAACCTCGAGATGAAAGTCATCGCCGACGTCGGTCTGCTCGGGTTGCCCAACGCCGGCAAGTCCACGCTGATCCGGGCGATCTCATCGGCGCGGCCGAAGGTGGCCGACTATCCGTTCACGACGCTGTATCCGAATCTGGGCGTGGTGTACTGCGGTGAGCACCGCAGCTTCGTAATGGCCGATATCCCGGGCCTGATCGAAGGCGCGGCCGATGGTGCCGGACTGGGCTTCCGTTTTCTGCGGCACCTGCAGCGCACCGGTGTGCTGCTGCACATCGTCGACATGCTGCCGCCGGACCCGGATGCCGACCCGGTCCGTGATGCACGCTCGATCGTCGATGAGCTCAAGAAATTCGATAAGAACCTGGCGAGAAAGCCGCGCTGGCTGGTCATCAACAAGCGTGACCTGCTGCCCGATGAGGAAGCCGAGGCACTCGCCGCCGACATCGCGCGGCGGCTGCGTTATCGCGGTCCGCGGTTCCTGATTTCAGCCGCGACCGGCCGCGGCACGCGGGAGCTTGCTGACGCGCTGATGCGGTTCCTCGAGCAGCGCCTGACCCCAGCGGCCAAGGCGCGCTAACGGGCCAGCGCGCTAAGATGGTCCGATGCGCAATAGCAAGGTCCGCGCGCGGATCGCCGCCGGCAAGCTGCGGCTGCGCGTGCGCGACCTGCGCAATCTCGGTGCGCGCACGGAACAGATGTTGGCCCAGATCGGCGTCCATGATGTCGCTGAGCTGCGCCGGCGCGGCGCGGTTCGCGTTTTTGCGGAACTGCGTCACGCGGGCGTTACTTCCTCATTGAACATGTTCTGGGCACTGGCCGGGGCGCTCGAGCCGTGGCCGGAGGGGCGACACTGGCGGGAGGTCGCGCGCGGCGATTCGCGCCTGTCACTGCTGCTGTCGCTCGAGGACTATGAGGCCCCGCAGGGGTAACATGTCGGCTTCGGTCGAGGCGAAATAGAACAGGGAGGACACACCGTGAGTTTGTTCGGCAACAGCAAAGGCGGCGATCTGAATCGCCAGTTCATCGCGCGGCCCGATTCGGCCAAGGACGACATCCTCTACAAGTGGCCGGACATGACCATCCGCATGCTCACGCAGGTGACCGTGCAGCCGGATGAGACGGCGCTTTTCATCAAGGAAGGCAAAGTGGCGGGCGTGGTGCCACAGGGCCGCTCGACGCTCGACGGCAAGCTGATTCCTTTCCTCGGCGACATCGTCGACTGGGCCAGCGGTGGCAACATGTACCGCGCCGAGCTGTACTTCATCGGTACGCGCGAGTTCGTCAGTCTCCCGTTCGGCGGAACGGTCGACAACATCGAAGACCCGGAGACCGGTCTTGCGGTGGGACTGCGCGTGTTTGGCGAGTACGCACTCATCGTCACCGATCCGGCCACTCTGATCACCAAGCTCGTCGGCACCCGCCAGGGTACCAATGACATGGTTACCGACTGGGCGCGCGAGCAGGTCCTCAAGGCCCTGCGCACGGGGCTGGTCAAGCAGCTGACCAAGCAGAAGTGGCCGGTGCTGGGACTGGCGGCGCGCACCGATGAAATCGAGACCGCACTGCTGGCCGATGTGCAGGCACCGCTCACCCCTTACGGCATCAAGATCACGCGGCTGGGTAATGTCACCATCACGCTGAGTCCCGAGGACGAGGCGACCCTCAAGGGCCTGCGCAAGGACACCGCCTACAGCCGGCTCGCCGGCGGCTTTCGTGAATATGGCGTCGGCGCGGCGCTCAAGGGAATTGGCGAGGGTGCGGCTGCGGGCGGCAACGCCGGGCCAGCCGCGCTTGGCATCGGCATGGGGCTCGGCGGCATCGTGGCCGGTATCGGCGGAGTCCCCAGTGCACCGCCACCGGGCTTCAATTCGGGCGGCGGCGGCGGTGGTGGCGCCGCGCCCGGCGGCGGTTCGGGTCCGGCGGCCGGTGGCGCGACCGTGACCTGCGGTGCCTGCCAGACCGTGAATGCCGCGGGAGCCAAATTCTGTTCGAACTGCGGCACGACCCTGGCGCCGCCCAAAACGGCTCATTGCACCCAGTGCGGCAACACCATCGCGCCAAATTCCAAGTTTTGTGGCAATTGCGGTACCGCGGTGGCCTGAGGGGAGCCGACGCGTGAAGAGACGGTCGGCCGGGGCAGCCCGCATGGCGAGGCATTGCGCGCTGGCGCTATTCGCGCTGTGCGAGGCCACGGCCGCATTCGGCCGGGCCGGTGGTGGTGGCCACGGCGGCGGGGGCGGCGGCGGCGGTCACAGCGGCGGCGGCTTTTCGGGCGGCGGGCACTCGGGTGGCGGCGGGGGCGGTTCGATCGGCGGTGTGATCACGCTGATCATCATCGCGGTGATCATCTGGTACATCATCCGCCGCGTGCAGCAGCGCGGAAACTCCGGGGCACCTCCGACCTCGGGTTCGGCCTCGCGCGAGGCCATGGGCGCGGCGCTCGGGGCCGCGGTGCTCGGCGCTCTCAATGCCTCGCAGGGCCGCCGTCCCGGAGCCCCGGCCGCGTCGGCGGCTGTTGCATCGGCAATTGCGACCGTGCGCGAGCGCGATCCGAACTTCGAGATGGAGAGTTTCCTGCAGCGCGTGGAGATGACCTTCTATCTCGTGAAGCGCGCCATCCGGAACAACGATGTCAATGCGCTACGCCCGTATCTGAACGATGCGTTGTTCGCGCAGATCGCGCAGAGCCTGGCGCAGGCCAAGGCGCAGCATCGGCACGAGCTGCTCGAGAGTCTCAATGTGCGCTCGGTGCACGTCATGAATGCCGAACTCGGCGAGCAGCAGCAAAGCGTGCTGGTGCATTTCGACCTGGTCTATCGCGGCAAAATGCTCGACGACACGAACCGCGCGGTGGCCGATGAGGGCGCCGACACGCGTCACGGCGAGCAGTGGACCTTCGTGCGCGCCGCCAGCGCCAAGACGCCGGTGGCCGGTGGGGTCACCGCGTCGCGCTGCCCCGCCTGTGGCGCGGAATTGCGGCTCAACCTGGACGGCACCTGCACGCACTGCCGCGCCAGCGTCACCAACGGCACCGTCGATTGGGTGGTTGCCTCGGTGCAGCCCGCGCCCTTTCTGGGTCATGGGTTCGATCTGCTGGCGGGCGCGCCGGCGCCCACGGTCGATGAGGGGCTGGCGACGCTCAAAGCCGCGGATGCCAATTTTGCGCTGGACGCGTTCTGCGGCCGCGTGCGTACCGGATTTACGGCGTTGCAGGATGCCTGGTGCAAGCAGAACCTCGATGCGGGCCGGAATTTCCTGAGTCCGGGTGCCTACTTCGCGTGGCGCAGCCAGCTCGAGGCCATGGCATCCGAGGGTCGGCGCAATGTCATGGAGAATCTGCAGATCCAGCGCGTGCTCCCCACGCGCGTGGTCCACGGCCAGGTGTTCGATGACCTGACCGTGCGTATCACGGCCAGTTGCGCCGACTACGAGGTCGATCAATCCGGGCGCGTGGTGTTTGGCGATCGAACGGCGCGGTCTTTCAGCGAGGAGTGGACCTTCCAGCGTTCCGTGGGAGTCGCGACTTCCGGCAAGCCGGGACCGCTCGAGAACACCTGCCCGCGCTGCGGTGCGCCGCTGCAACTCACGGCCATCGGCGAGTGCCGCTACTGCAAGGCCGCGGTGACCAGCGGCAAATTCGACTGGGTGGTCTCGCGCATTGAGCAGGAAGACGACGAGGGCGGGGCGGGGGGCGATGGGCCGGACATCGGCTCCATGATCGCGCGCCAGGTGGGCGGCGCGATCGTTGGTGGTCTGCTCGGCAGTCTGCTGGCGGGCGGCTCGCGCCGCGACGACAGTTAGCGGGCGCTCGAACCCAGCGATACGGCCTTCACGCGCGCGGCCAGGCGGCTCTTGTGCCGGTTAGCCTGGTTGCGGTGAATGATGCGCTTGTTGACCAGCGTGTCGATCAGGGGCACCGCGGCCTTATAGCTGGCCTGAGCCCCGGTCTTGTCGCCCTTGGCGACCGCGTCGGCCACTTTGCGGATGGCCGTGCGCATGCGCGATCGCAGCGTCACGTTGTGAGCGCGGTGTTTCTCCGCCTGCCGAGCCGCCTTTTCCGCCGATTTCGTATTCGCCACGCCAAGCTCCTTTGATCAGCCGCGCAGTTTGGGGAAGGCCCCGGGGCTTGTCAATCGTAAGTACCCGCGGCGGGCGCGCCGGCGCGCGTAATCCGGCTATAATTCAACGCTTTGACTTCGAGGCCCATGCGACTCATCCGCCGGTTAGAAACCGCCCATCCCCGCGATTGCGTCCTCACCATCGGCAGTTTCGACGGCCTGCATCTGGGCCATCGGGCGCTGATCGAGCGCGCGCTGCAGCATGCTGCGCAGCGGCAGGTGCCGGCGATGATGGTCAGTTTTGAGCCGCTGCCGCGCGAGTATCTGCAGGCGTCCGACCCGCCGGCGCGGCTGACCAATTTTCGCGAGCGCTGGCGCCTGCTCGAACACAGCGGACTTGACCGGCTATGCCTGCTGCACTTCGCCGAGCCGCTGCGGTCGCAGACGGCCGAGCAGTTCATGCAGCATCTGCAGGCCGCGCGGGCGCGGGTCATCGTGATCGGGCACGACTTCCGTTTCGGCCGCCACGGTGCGGCCAATGCGCAGTGGTGCGTGGAAAATGCGGCGCGCTTCGGACTGGAATTCGATGTGATTGATTCGATCCAGAGCGGCGGTGAGCGTGTCAGCAGCGGCCGGGTTCGTGCCGCGGTTGGCGCCGGGGATTTCGCCACCGCGCAGCGCCTGCTCGGACGCGCCTATTCGATGCGCGGTCGCGTGCGCCATGGCAATCAGCTCGGGCGCAAGCTCGGCTTTCCGACCGCGAATATTCCGGTCAAGCGCCGGCGCGTGCCCCTGGCCGGGGTGTATGCGGTCTGGGTGCGCGGCGCGGGTACGCTGCGTGAGCCATGGCCGGCGGTCGCAAGCCTTGGCACGCGGCCGATGGCCGGCGGCGGACTGCCGCTGCTCGAGGCGTGCCTGTTTGATTTCGACGGCGATCTCTACGATCGCGAACTCGAAGTGGAGTTCGTCGCGCTGCTGCGCGGCGAGAGTACGTTTGCCTTCGCTTCGATGGAAGCAATGGTGACGCAGATGCATCGTGATGCTGCCGACGCGCGCCGCATCCTGGGTATCTGAAATTTTGAAGGTGTCGTGAGTGACTGACTACAAGCAAACCGTCAATCTGCCGCAGACCGATTTCCCGATGAAGGCGGATCTGGCAAACCGCGAGCCCAAGCAGCTGGAGAGCTGGGCGGCGCTCGATATCTATCAGCGCATCCGCGAAGGCTCGGCCGGCCGGCCGCAGTTCGTGCTGCACGATGGGCCGCCCTATGCCAACGGTCCGCTGCATCTGGGCCATGTGGTCAACAAGGTGCTCAAGGATATCGTGGTCAAATCCCACACCATGGACGGCTTCGATGCGCCGTATGTGCCGGGCTGGGATTGTCATGGGCTGCCGATCGAGCTGGCCGTGGAGAAAAAGCACGGCAAGCCCGGCCAGAAACTCGACGCCACGGCATTTCGCGCCGCCTGCCGCGCCTTCGCCACCTCGCAGATCGATCTGCAGCGCACCGGTTTCAAGCGGCTCGGCATCTTCGGCGATTGGGAGAATCCCTATCTGACCATGGACTCGCGCTACGAGGCGCAGCAGATCCGCGCGATCGGCAAGATCATCGCCAACGGTCATCTGTATCGCGGCGCCAAGCCGGTGCATTGGTGCCTGGACTGCCGCTCGGCACTCGCGGAAGCGGAAGTCGAATACGAGGATCGCACCTCCACCGCCATCGATGTCGCCTTCCGCGTGGTCGATGCGGCGGATTTCGCGCGCCGCACCGGGATCGATCCGGCGGCCGTAGGGCACCACATCTCGATCGTCATCTGGACGACCACTCCCTGGACGTTGCCCGCCAATGAGGCGGTCGCGCTGCGCGATGAATTCACCTACGTGGCCGTGCGCGTGGAGCGTACGGGGAGCAGTGAAGTGCTGGTGCTGGCCGCGGATCTGGCGCGTGCCTCGCTCGAGCGCTATGGCTTGGGGTCCGGCGTCGAACTCGGCCGGTTTCCCGGTCGCGCGCTCGAGGGCCTGAAGCTCAATCATCCCTGGCTCGAGCGCCAGGTGCCCGTCATCCTCGGTGAACATGTGACGCTCGAGGCCGGCACCGGTGCCGTGCATACCGCGCCGGCGCATGGTCAGGAAGACTATGTGGTGGGCGTCAGCTACCAGCTGCCGGTGGTCAATCCGGTGGGGCCGGATGGGCGCTTCGTGGCGGGCACGCCGCTGGTGGCAGGCCTGCGCGTCGATGAGGCCAACCCGGTGGTGGTGCAGGAACTGGAGCGTCGCGGCGCACTGTTGCGACAGGAGTCGCTGCGGCACAGCTACCCGCACTGCTGGCGGCACAAGACCGCGCTGATTTTTCGCGCCACCCCGCAATGGTTCATCAGCATGGACCAGAGGGGACTGCGCGCGCACGCGCTCGATGACATCACGCGGGTGCGCTGGACGCCCGCGTGGGGAGAGCAGCGCATCACGGCCATGATCGCCAACCGTCCCGACTGGTGCATCTCGCGCCAGCGCGTCTGGGGCCTGCCGCTGGCGCTGTTCGTGCACAAGCAGACCGCGGCCCTGCATCCGCGCACGCAGGAGCTGCTGCTCGAGGTGGCCGCGCGCGTACAGCGGCGCGGCATCGATGCCTGGTTCGAACTCGATCCCAAAGAGCTGATTGGTGCGGACGCCGCGGACTACGACAAACTCGTGGATGTGATGGACGTCTGGGCCGACTCGGGGCTTTCGTTCGAATGCGTGCCCGCCATGCGCTCGGACTTTCACGCGCCGGTGGACCTGTACCTGGAAGGTTCGGATCAGCACCGCGGCTGGTTCCACAGCTCGTTGCTGATGTCGGAAGCGCTGTACGCGCGCGCGCCATATCGCGGTGTGCTCACGCACGGCTTCACGGTCGATGACAAGGGCCGCAAGATGTCCAAGTCCTTAGGCAATGGCATCGAGCCGCAGGACATCTGGAAGACACTTGGCGCGGACATGCTGCGTCTGTGGGTGGCGGCCACCGACTACGCCAACGAGATGAGCCTGTCGCAGGAGATTCTCAAGCGCATGAGCGATTCCTATCGCCGCATGCGCAACACCGTGCGCTTCCTGCTCGGCAACCTGCATGATTTCGATCCGCGCGAGGCGCTGCCCGGAGCTACGCTCGTGGCGCTGGATCGCTGGGCGATTGCGCGCACGGCAGCGTTGCAGCAGGAGATCGCGCAGGCCTACCGCGACTATGCCTTCCATGTGATCTATCAGAAAGTGCACAACTTCTGCGTCGTCGATCTGGGCGGCCTGTATCTCGACATCCTGAAAGATCGTCTCTACACGCTGCCCGCCGCGAGCACGGCGCGGCGCTCGGCCCAGACGGCCATGTGGCACATTGCCGAAAGCATCGTTCGCTGGCTGGCGCCGATCCTGTCCTTTACGGCCGAAGAAATGTGGCGTCATCTGCGCGGTGAGCGTCCAGCCTCGGTGTTCCTGACCACCTGGCACACATTGCCCGAGCTGCCCGCGGACACCATCGACTGGGCCGCGCTGATCGCGCTGCGAACCGCGGCCGCCCGCGAGCTCGAGCGGCTGCGCATGGGTGGTGGGATCGGTGCGCCGCTGGATGCTGTGCTTGAGATCTGGTGCACGGCCGCGCAGTTCGGACGGGTCGGTGCGCTCGGCGAGGAGCTGCGATTCTTCATGATCACTTCGCGTGCCATCGTGCATCCACCCAGCCAGTCAGCACCGCCCGATGCCGTGGCCGCGGCGGGGCTCGAGGGCGTGTGGTTGCGCGTGAGCGTGGCCACCGATCCCAAGTGCGTGCGCTGCTGGCACCATCGGCCCGATGTGGGCCAGTCGGCAGAGCACCCGGAGCTGTGCCTGCGTTGCGTCGGCAACCTGGCACTCCCCGGCGAATCGCGCCGCTTCAGCTGATAGGGCGCCCATGAACAGTGCAACTCCCAACGGTGCAACTCCCAACGGTGCAACTCCCAATCGCGGCAGCCTGCCTTTCCTGGGGCTCTCGGTGGCCGTGGTGGCAGTCGATCAGCTGACCAAGTTCCTGATCGAGCGGCACCTGGCCCTATTCGAGTCGGTGAGCGTGCTGCCGGTGCTGGAGATCACGCGGTTGCACAACACCGGTGCCGCCTTCAGTTTTCTGGCGGATGAAGCCGGCTGGCAGCGCTGGCTCTTCACCGCCCTCGCCATCATCGTCAGCATCGTGCTGGCGCTATGGTTGCGCCGCATCCCGGCATATGCGCGCGTGCTGGCCACCGCCGTGGCGCTGATCCTGGGGGGCGCGATCGGCAATGTGATCGATAGGGTGCGCCTGGGTCATGTCATCGATTTCATCTATGCCCACTGGGACCGGCATTACTTCCCGGCCTTTAATGTTGCCGATTCAGCCATTTGTGTCGGAGCGGGACTGTTGCTGCTCGATACCTGGCTGTCGGGCCGCCGGGGCAGGTAAGATCGCACCATGAAAATCGTGCTCGCCAACCCCCGGGGATTCTGTGCCGGAGTGGATCGCGCCATCGACATCGTCGAGCGGGCGCTGCGCATGTTTGGCTCACCGATCTATGTGCGGCACGAGGTGGTGCACAACCGCCACGTGGTGGATGGCCTGCGCGCCAAGGGGGCGGTGTTCGTCGAGGAGCTCAACGAGGTGCCCGATGGGGCCACCGTGGTGTTCTCGGCTCACGGCGTCTCGATTGCCGTGGAGCAGGAAGCGGCGCGCCGCGGGCTGCAGGTGTTTGACGCCACCTGCCCGCTGGTCACCAAGGTGCATATGGAGGTCAGCCGCTTTGCGCGCGAGGGGCGGGAAGTCATTCTGATCGGCCATGCGGGCCACCCGGAGGTCGAGGGCACCATCGGCCGTTTCGATACCCGCCACGGCGGCACCATCAAGCTGCTGCAGAGCCTCGAGGATGTGGCGCGCCTCGAGGTTAGCGATCCCGAGCGCCTGGCGTTCGTTACCCAGACCTCGCTGTCGGTCGATGACACAGCCAACATCGTCGCAGCGCTGCGCCAGCGGTTTCCGTCGCTCGAGGCGCCGAAGCGGGAAGATATTTGCTACGCCACCCAGAATCGCCAGGATGCGGTCAAAAAGCTGCTCGCGGAATGCGACCTGCTGATCGTGGTGGGTTCGCGCAGCAGCTCTAATTCCAACCGCCTGCGTGAGTTGGCTGAGCGCAAAGGCGTGACCGGTTATCTGGTGGATGGTCCGGACGAACTGCAGCGGCAGTGGTTTACGGGGGCATCGACCGTTGGCGTGACCGCGGGTGCGTCGGCGCCGGAGGTGCTGGTGCAGCAGGTCGTCGAGCGCCTGCGGACCTGGGGCGGTCAGCTGCCCCTGGAGCTCAAGGGCATCGAGGAAACCGTGGTTTTCGGGCTGCCCAAGGCGCTGCGGGCGCGCGAATCGGTCTGACGCGTCCAGCCATTATGTTCATTGCCCGCGCTGGCTGATCCCGGCCGGCGTGGCGCTATACTGTGGTCATGGGCATGGAAATTGCCAAATCCGCATCGAGCCGCGCTGAGGTTACCTCCCGATTGTCGGCCTGCGGCATCCGGATTACCGAGCAGCGGCTGCGGATTGCCAGCATTCTGCTCTCAGCACCGCAGCACCTGTCGGCCGAGCAGATCGCGGAGGCGCTGCGCCACGAGGGTGCGCAGGTTTCCAAGGCCACGGTCTACAACACGCTGAACCTTTTTGCCGCGCATGGACTGATCCGACAGCTCAGCGTCGATGGTGACTGCGCCTGGTTCGACTCCAACATTGGCCCGCACTACCACTTTCGCGACGAGCAGACCGGGGCGTTGCACGATGTGGAGCTGCAGGATGTGCAGTTCAGTCGCCTGCCTGAGCCGCCGGAAGGCATGGAAGTCTCCGGCATTGATCTGGTGATTCGTTTGCGGCGCCGAAGCAACGCCTGACCCGGTGGCGCTGCCCGCGCCTCGACAACCCGTAGGGCCTAACTGAAAATGCCGGTTCGAAAAGGCCGGCGGGGGAAGCAATTTGGCTGGCAGCGAGAAGGTGCTCATCGTCGGCGGCGGCATCGGCGGAATGTCCTGTGCGATCTCGTTGCGCCGAGCCGGGATCTCGGTTGATCTGATCGAGATTGATCCGGCCTGGAAGATCTACGGCGCCGGGATCACGATCACCGGTCCGACGCTGCGCGCGCTGCAGACCCTCGGCGTGCTCGATGAGATGAAGCAGCACGGGGCCACCTGGGAAGGCGCCTATGTTTTCACGCAAAACGGGCAGCTGATCGACGAGATGCACTTCCCGCCGATCGCCGCGGACCTGCCCGGCACGGGCGGCATCATGCGGCCGGAACTGCACCGGATCCTCTCTACCCGCACGCTGGCGTCCGGTGCGCATGTGCGTCTGGGAACTACCATCGAGACCCTGGCCCAGGTCCCTGGCGGCGTCGAGGTGAAACTCACCAACGGCCATCGCGAGCACTATGGCCTCGTGGTCGGAGCGGATGGCATCTACTCGAAAATGCGCGAGCGCGTATTTCCCGAGGCGCCGCGGCCCAAATTCACCGGCCAGGTCATCTATCGCATCGTGGCGGAGCGGCCGGCAGGCTTCGACCGCACCCATTTCTACATGGGACCGGACTCGAAGCTCGGCTTCAATCCGGTCTCGCGCACGCACATGTACATGTTCCTGCTGCAGCGCTCGCCTTCCAATCCCTGGATAGCGGTCGAGGATCAGCCGCGTCGGCTGTACGAAGCCATGGCCGGGTGGGGCGGCATCACACCCGAAGTGCGGCAGACGGTGCTGACGACCAACGCGCACACCATCAATTACCGGCCTCTCGAGGCGGTACTGCTACCCAATCCCTGGTACCGCGGCCGCGTGGTGTTGATCGGGGATGCCGCCCATGCGACCACACCGCACCTGGCCTCGGGGGCCGGCATGGCGGTCGAGGATGGCATCGTACTGGCCGAGGAGATTACCCGCGACGGCGACATCGATGCGGCCTTGCCGCGCTTCATGCAGCGCCGGTTCGAGCGCGGCAAGCTCGTGGTCGAGAACTCGCTGCGGTTGGGCGAGTTGGAGATGACGCACGGCTCGCCCATGGAGCACACCCGGGTGATGATGGCCGCGGTGGCAGCGCTGGCGCAGCCGGCGTAGGAGCGGACCGTTGCCGACGGCCTTCGGCCTGTTAACATAGCCGCCCTCCAAGCCGGGGTAGCTCAGCTGGTAGAGCAGCGCATTCGTAATGCGCGGGTCGGAGGTTCGAGTCCTCTCCCCGGCACACCGTTTCTCGATCCATTCCGGTTAGCGAAGTTGCATCGTGGTGCAATCGGCATTGCGCGCCGTACCACGGTGTACCAGTTGCAGGCTCGATTCGGTCACGCCGACGCTGAACTTGGGCTGCAGCAGCGTGCCTTTCACCAGCACCGGCGCCTTGATGCGCAGAATTCGCAGGCCTTTGGGATCACCATGAAGCTTGAGATCCAGCGTCTCGGGGTCGAGTAACACGCGGCCCTCGCCGCTGATGAGCACCGGCTCGCTATCGATGAACAAGCGCGCCGGTACCATCACGCCGGCACGAATATCAAAATCAGCTGCGGCGCAAGCCACCGCCACCTCATGGCTGTTGCGCGTCAAAGTCAGGCCCAGACCGCGCAGATCCACACCGGTCAGCTCCGCCAACGAGTCGCGTATCGTCCCCTGCAACACCGAAGCGCTCAGATTGCCGTTGGCGCCGGCGGCCAGTGCATGCAGTGAGTCGCCCTGTCCCTGGGCATGGATTTGCAGTAGCAAAGTGCCTGCGTACGGCGGCGGCTCGGACTTATGCGGCAACTGCGCCAGCTGCAAGCCCTTGACGGTCAGCTCAATCCGGCTGTGAGCGGGGGTTTGATTGGCATCGGCGTCGAGATGCAGCAGGACGCTGCCGCCCATGAAATGCCCCGTGACCTCTGGTGCCTTGATCAGGCCGCGCTCGATCGTAAACGGAGCGGACAGATCGGTTAGCTCGACTCGCGATAGCACCAGACGGCTGACACTGAATTTCACGGCTGCATCCACGCGCCGACTGGCGGCAGTGATGAGCTGTACATCGGAAAAGAGTCTGGGCGGCGCGTCGGGATGCGGATCGCGCCCCGCGGCACGCAGTCCAACATCGGCCAGCCGCAACAGTGCCGAGCTGAGATCGACGGTCACCAGGGTGCGGCCACTGTCTTGCGTGTCGAGCGACACGCTCCCGTGCATATCGCTTTGGCCCGATACCACCTTCAGATCATCGAATAGAGTTTTGCCGTTGCGGCGCACGATGCGCCCATGTAAATGAAAGGTACCCGTGTTCGGCAGGCTGACGCCGAGCAAATGGTACAAGTCGCGTAGATCGGCGCCGCTGGCCTCAAACTCCGCATCGACCAGGCCTAGATCGAACGGATGCGGCAGCGAGCCATGCGCCGTGAAAACCGTGCCGCTCGAGCGCTCATCGAACTCAAAGGCGTACGGTTTGTCGGGTGTCGCTGACGGTAACGCATCGCCTTTCAAGTGAAAGCTGACTGCACGCTGGTTGAGCGTGCCGGAGCCTTCCATCTGCAAGGGCTGAACCGACTCTGGACCGAGGATGGACAAATCGCCGTCGTAAAAGAGATGCAAACGCTCATCGGCAAGCGTCAGGTGGCTATGCGTCAGCTCCAGCGCGTGAATCATCGGCAATGGTGAGCCCGCGGATTGATCGGGGTTCACGCGCTGCCAGTTGGCGTGTCCCGCGCTGTCGCGCGTGAAGTGCAGCTGCGCGGTGTCAATCTTAAGGAGAGTCAGTCCGGATTGATGACTCAGCAGGGGTGCGAATGTGACGGTGAGTTTAGCGATTTCCGCCGTGATGCCTGGCTCGGTCCAGGGCGGATTGCCGATGGTGACTTGCTCCGCCTCGATCCACGGACTGCCTGTCAGCAGGTGCAGGTGCAACGCACCGCGCACGTCGACGGGACGGCCGTTTTGCCAGGAGACATAGCGGATGAAGCTCGAGCGCAGGAGATTTGCGTTCCAGGCGAGCAGCATCGCCGCAGCGGTCACAACCACAATGACCAGCAGCAACACAGCGACCACCGATTTCACCAGGCGATGTCGCATGGCGGATCTCAGGTGGCAATCCAAATGAATCGGGTACGCCGCATATCGATCCTCTGACGGGACAGGGCTGGCATACTACCGCCGGTTCAGCTCGTGGCGCGGTTATTCGCCTCGCGCAGATTCATGAGCGCCGCCAACCCCGGCCAGCGTGGACTGGCGCGCAGAACCTCCCCGGTGGCGCTCTGCAGATACACCGCCACCGTGGAATCGCGTCTTTCGATGGCTTTCTCGAACCAGTCCGCGGCCAGTTCCAACTCACCACAGCGAGTATGGAACATGGCCATCCCCATTGCGGCACCATATTGCTCGCCGTCGCCCAGCGTCCGCAGGACCTCTCTTCCCCGGTCTCCCTGGCCCAAACGAACCAGCAGGCCGGCGTACAGGCCGACGCCCAGGCCGAACCACGGCGCCAGCGTGGCGATAGTTTTTGCAAACGGAAGAGCCTGCTCGAACATTCCGCGGTCTGCGTAGTTGTATGCGACATACAGATTGGTCATCGGAAAATTCGGATCCAGGGCACGCGTATCCAGCAGAAGTTTCTCTGCCTCGACAAACCGGCCTACGGCGCCCAGGCACATCGCCAGCATATGCCGCGAAGTCATATGCAGTGGGTCTCCCTGAACGGCCAGCTGGAGCTGCGCCACCGCCGTCTCGCGCTGGCCCGACCCCAGAAAATACATCCATCCGCAGCCCATGTGATTGCGCGGTGACCCATGGCCATCCGGGGTGGCGAGCGCAAACTCGCGGGCGGCTTCCTTCCAGTCATAATCATAAGTTGCGGCCAGTATGCAAAGCGGCCCGTGCGCATCCACCAGTGACGGGTCCAGCTCCAATGACCTTTGCGCTAACGCGCGGATGACCGGCGCCACCTCATGCGCCGGAGACAAAGCCATTGCCGTGCGACCGATCAGGCATACGGCATATTCCGTTTGTACCAACGCGTATTGCGGATCGAGCGCAATCGCCTGCTCGTAGTAAACCCTGGCCTGATCCATCGACTCCGCGGTGACCTGCCAATGGAAATGCCGGGCCTTCAGATGGGCTTCGTAGGCCGGGAGCAGGGGCGTGTGACGCGTTCTGCCGGCAGCTTGCGGAGCAAGCTTGACCTTCAGCGCATCAAAAATCGCGGCGGAAATCTCATCCTGCACGGCAAACACATCCGCCAGCTCGCGGTCGAAGCGCCCCGACCACAGGTGAGTCCCGTCTGTTGCTGTGATCAACTGCGCCGTCACGCGGATCCGGGTGCCTGAGCGGCGCACGCTCCCCTCGACGATGTTCGCCACGCCCAGGGTCTCGGCGATTCTGCGAATATCCGTATTCTGGCCCTTGAATGCAAAGGCCGAAGTGCGCGCGATCACCTTGAGCCCGGGTATCTGTGTCAGTGCGTTGATGATCTCTTCCGCCAGACCGTCGCTGAAGTACTCCTGCTCCTTATCACCACTTAAGTTGGCGAATGGCAGCACGGCGATGGATGGTATGTGCTCAATTGCGAAGCGGGCGCCGCCAGTCGAGACAGGCGCCCGGACACTGGCCAGGCCCGCTGCGTCCTTCTGCATGAATCGACGCAGGCCACCCAGGTAGTTCAACCATGAATGGTCGGCTGGATCCCCAGTCCAGCGCGACAGATCCGCTGTCTGCGTCAGCTCGAATATGATCGGCCGCTCGCAGGGCTCGATCATCACGGGAACCAGAGTTTTGAGACGGTCGGCCAACGTTGCCTCCGCTCTCACCCAACGGGACTGCACCGAGGCTTTCGACCACAGGACGATGACCGCCTCGGCGCTCCTCAGGGCGTTTTCAATTGCGACATCAAACGCATCTCCCGAGCGCAACGACGCGTCCCACCAGACGGTGAAACCTTCGCGCTCGAGGCCCTCGGCAAACCGCCTGGCAGTTGCCAGATCATCATGGCAGTAGGAGATGAAAAGATTAGCCAAGAAATGATGCCGAACCGCAACGCGTTACGCGACCGATGGATATTATCGCACTCGACGCCCTGGTAAACCCGCGGCGCCAAAGGGCGCAATCGACTCAGTACGCCCCCATGTAGTCTTTCTTGCCGATGGCCAGCCCGTTGTGCCGCAGAATGGCGTAAGCGGTACTGGCATGAAAGCCAAATTGCGGCAAGCCGTAGTTGGCGAGGTACGTCTGGCCGCTCAGCTTTTTTTCCTTCGGCGTACCAGGGCGCAGCACGATGGCTTTCGCTTCGCTACCTTCAAATTGTGAAGCATTCAGCCCATCGATGAAGTCCAATGTCCGGGTCAACAGAACATCAAGATCGGCAAAGCTTTTCTCGTTGCCTTCAAAGGTAGGGACTTCGACAGCTGCCAGCCGAGCCGACACCCCGCGTGCAAAGTCGGCGGCAATCTGTACCTGCTTTACCAGCGGAAACATGTCTGGATACAGGCGTGCCATTAATAAGGCCTCTGGCGCTATTGAGTTGGCGGCGGCATGGGCGTCGGCCTTTGCGAGTATCGCTTTCAGGGCCGTCAGTAACTGCTTAAAGACCGGGACAGAGTTGGTATACATGGGGCTGGTCATTGACGTTCCTCGGTTGACATGAAGAGTAGAGCGCTCGGCAGCGCTCATACGTTACAGGTTCATCTTGCGCCGACCTCGCGCTTCTCGCCAATCGCAAGGGGTCGCGCTACCATCGGGCAAATGACGTTTCGCCAACAGATGCAGCGGCAGACTGCCAGGTTCAGGTGGCTCATGTGGGGCGGCATGCTGATCGCGGCGGCGGTATCCTCAGCGCTGCACCATGTGAAGCCGGGCGCGCAGGTCTACGTGTGGGTGGCCGTGGCGTGGCTGGTGGTAATAGGCGTCGTGCTCCTGAGAACCCGATGCCCGCGTTGCTCTGCCAGGCTCCCATGGACGATCCAGCAGATCGCCAGGCACAAAGAAATCGCTTCCTGTCCTCAATGTGCGCTGAGTTTCGACGAGCCATCGCTGCCGCTTGCGGGTCGGTTAGCGCTCTGACACGAGCGGCTGGCAACGTTGGCTACATCGCCTTGATCAGCGCGGGAATCTCTATGGTTGCAAAGTTGCAATAGGTGTCGGAGACCGCGTAGGGCAGAATGACGAGATTATTGTGACGCAGAGCGCCGCAGGAATAGACGACGTTCGGTACGTATCCCTCGCGCTCGGATAATTCCGGCCTGAGGAGCGGCTCGGAGCAGCGCCCCAGGACCTTTGATGGATCGCGCTTGTCGAGCAGGGCGGCGCCAATCGAATATCGTCTGACCGGACCCACGCCATGCGTCAGCAGCAACCAGCCCTGGTCGAGTTCGATCGGCGATCCACAGTTGCCTATCTGCACGAATTCCCACGGGAATTCCGGCTTGAGTAACGCGACACCCTCATTCCAGGAGTACAGATCGTCCGAATGAATGAGGTAGAGGCTCTCATTGTCCTGCCGCCCGATCATCGCGTACTTGCCCTTGAACTTCTTCGGAAAAAGGGCCATGCCTTTATTGCGCGCGGCGGTGCCCTTTAGTGGGGTCATTCGAAATGAGTTGAAGTCCCTGGTCTCAATCAATTCTGATCTAATGGCCTTGCCGCTGTAGGCAGTGTAGGTCGCGTAGAAAGTTCTACGGCCACCTTCATGAAATTCCACGAAGCGGGCATCTTCGATGCCATTTGATTGTGATTCGGTGACCGGGAAGATCACCCGCTCGCTGAGGTCCTGCTCGGACTTGAACGAGACATCGACGCAATCCGCCGGTGCATCCGCTTCATGCGGCTGCAGGTGCGGGATTGACGCCTGGCGCGCAGTGGAGTCCAAGGAAACCTTGCCGTCCGCCGCGATAAGTCCCGATCGGAAAGTCAGGGAGGAAATATGACCTTCGCCGACAGCCCGCACGCTCAGGATGAATCGCAGCGCGCCATGCGCGACACCCGTTTGATCCGGATGCGCAACGATGCTCGGATTGAACAGTGCCGCCGCTTCAAAGGAATACTCGTGCAGGAAATATGCGCCGACCAGTTGCCGCTGTGTCTGGCTGAAGGAGGCGTGTGCGGCAAAGACATCGTTCATATCGTCAGCGCGGGCCTCGAAAGTCGCCAGCAGGTCCCGATGCCGTTCCTGAAAACTTTCCAGCACGTCGCTCAATTGGCGGCCAGCAGTCTCAGGATCGAGGGCCAGGACGCGATCGACGATGTGATTGGCGCGCCGTCTGTCGGTCAGGTTCAGTTCCCGCGGTTCCGTGGCCGGCTTGAAGGGGCGCAGCACTACGCGTGCGGGATTCGGGCGCAACTGAAGCGCCTGGCGGTTTAAGAGCATGGGCTGTAAAAGATTTCCTTGGGTGTATCAGGCGTTGACGGCCCGAATGGATGCAGGCTTTGCGTGCTCATCGGTGAGACTCGCAAGCTCACGCATTTGCGCAAGACTGAGCAGGTAGGATACAGCGGATTCGCCGCCCCGGTTCTCGTTGGCACGGTCCGGGTGCAATCCATCGCGGCAACTGCCTGTGTCCAGGTCGACCAGCGGCGATGACAGATCATTGCTGCCTAGAAACCACGCGAACACCCGGGCCGCTTCTGTTCGCCAAGCCGGATCGCCGTCGGCTCGCCACGCGGCCACACAGGCGGCGATCGAGGCGGCCGCCTCCAGCGGTTGCTGATCGAAGGCTCGCGGTGGCAGCCGCTTGGCGCCGAAGCTTTCCGAGCCGACAGGCCTGAAAATGCCCGTCGGGGAGGTCTGCAGGCGCATGAGCCAGCGCAGCGAGCGCAATCCGGCGTTGACATAGGAGGGCGTGTGGGTGGCACATCCCGTCGCTATCAAGGCCTGTGATAGACGCGCGTTATCATAAGCCAGACTGTCCTCGAACCATTCCCAGCCTCGGGTCTCGGCCGCTGTCAGCAGAGCCACCAACCTGTTAGCGAGTAAGCCGCGCAATCGGCTTGCGGCGCAATCTTCCGCCACCGAGGCGCAATAGGCGTCCAGTCCAAGCAACGCAAAGCTCCATGCTCGCGGCGAACTAA
>Ga0302325_10004072_pt1 | contig 33950 bp, 27 predicted proteins | sample Palsa_T0_2_FD_201948 | JGI IMG/M metagenome (GOLD analysis project Ga0302325, IMG submission 201948) | Peat permafrost microbial communities from Stordalen Mire near Abisko, Sweden - Palsa_T0_2 | ecosystem: Environmental > Terrestrial > Soil > Palsa > Peat permafrost | place: Sweden: Abisko... | reverse complement strand
AGAGAGCCAACAGCACCTCCACCACCGCCTCACGGCCCTGCCCATAGATCGCCTCCGCCTCAACGCGCTCCACGCACAGGAATTCGACGCGCCCGGATTATGTCCCCCAACCCAACTGAACGACTACACGAAAGCCCTGGTTTCCAGGGCTTTCGCTTCATAGCGGGGGAACGATCCGATCCCATTAGCGACCTTGCGGTGCCCGTGGGACGAGCCATGCCCGGCTGGCCTGGATCGTAGCATCGGCGCGGCTTGGAGCGACAGTGAGCGCAGGGAGGTTGGATCCAAGGGTCGTCCCTACGTGGCTCGTCTAATGGCACTCAATCGTCGTCCCTACGCTGCGAGTGCAGCGTAGGGCTCGCCCGCTACGCCTGCGGCCTCAGCGAGCCCGGCAACGCCATTTCGATACTGCTGCTGGCTGATGAAGAGATGGGAGTGGCTCCGGATCGAGAGTGTCTCGACGCCAGCCCGCGTCAGATGCGGACCACGTGAGATTCGCGGCACAATCAGGAGCGGGACGTGCTCGACGACCCACGGCCAGCGCTCGCCGTCGAAGCTGCCGACCTCGCTCACGAACTCTGGGTCGAAGCGAGCCTCGGCGGTGACCTCTACTGCACCGACGAGGCGCTGGTGACCCGAGGCGTAGATCAGAACGCGATCTCCAACCTCGAAGCCCGGCCGTCCACTCCTCGGGCACGCAAACCATTCCCGCCGATCGCGCACGAACCAGTCCTCATCGAGCCATTTCTCGCTTACGCCGAGGCTCTTGATCCAGTAAGACATCGTAACCTCCCGTCTCTATTGACATTTCTTGGCGTTAAAGGCAAGAATTGAGCATAACACCACAATGCATAGGGCATTGCTGGGTTCTTTTAACGCAGCGAGTGGCCGTTTCGAGGCACCAGGGGTCGGGCGGTCCACTTCATGCGGCCCAGCCGGCGCCACCCCTCAAGTTCCTACAGCACTTCTAGAAGCGAGGCCATCTGCACATAGGTCAGTTCCAAGGCCAATGAGGCCTTCCACGCCGCCAGCGCGCGCCGGGTCCGCGCCTTCCGTCTGGGCACGAGGCCGGCCCTGCATCCAGGGCCTGGTTCTGGCTAGGCCTTGAGATCGCGTGCGAGTTCTGCTCTGATCGCGCGCCAGCCAAGACAATCGAGTGGCCGGACGGGTGTTAGAGCACCCGCCCGGCCCGTGTAGCACCGAAGGACGGACCTTCGATGCCACTGGACCACCGTAGCTTTCTGCGGAGACGGTCCTGCGGGTCGCTGCGTCCGTGCGTGTCGGTGCCCGAAAGGAGCCGCAATGAGCACGACAGACAACGATGACGAGGCGCCGAGCAAACGGTTGGAGCTACCGGAGTCAGCCCGACAGTTCCACGAGCTATACCTCGCCGACCTCGCCCGCGTTCGGCCAGTCTCGGACGCGCAGATACTCGCGGCGATCGACCGCGCCGAAGTCCACGACGAGCAAGACGACGCCTCGCGCGCAGATATCGCCGCGCACCTGGGCTTCGCGCATAACTCGTGGACGACAAAGCAGCTTCGGCCGCAAATCGACGCACTCAAGGCCGCTGGACGAATCCGCGACGTTCGCCGCAATGGGCTGGACTTGCTAGCGCTGACGGACGCCGGACGCCGGACGCTTGAAAATGCACAAAGCACGGGAGCCGTGGTCCTCCCGGAGTCTCCCCAGCATCGAAAGTGGCGCCACTCGCGCACGATGGCTGGCCACCGGATCGACGGGTTCCGCGAAGCGCTCCGAACATCGATGACCGAGGTAGGCGCGCTGCTCGACGCGGAGCAGACACCCTCGGATACATGGTTTGAGTTCGGCAAGCGGCTCAGCGCTGAGTGCAGGCGCCTCGGGTCCGCCACCTACTGTCTATTCGAGTGGGCCGAGCCCGACGAGGCGCGTGCTGATGTTGACGACGTTCTAGGCCGACGCAGCGTGGGGGGCTGGGATAGCAACTACGGCTACTAGTAGTCCCTCAAGCCAGCATCGCCATTGCGACTCTGTAGACGCGGCAACTGACGATGCTCAAAGGCATCTTCAAGTGACGATGCGAGTGAGTTCGTGCTCATGGGCGATCCGCGACTGAGCAGCGGAGTAGGCAGCGCGGAGAGCATCCGCGTAGCTGCCAGCCAATCGACCAATACGAACACAGTCAAAAGCGAACGGCGTAGGAGTGCCGATGAGCGTAGCCTTGATCGGGCCTCCTGCGGCCAAGACGCTATGACGCAACTTGTTCGCGACGGCGGAGGTAATGCTCTCGCTCTGAACTAGGGTCTCGATCACCTCAAGTAGTTTCGTCGCCTCTGCAACATTCTTCTCGATAGCATCGGACCGAGCCTGGAGCCCCGGAAGAAGGGGTGTCAGCGCAGTGCCCTTTTTGGGACGAGTGGTAGCACGCCCCTCGGTATTAAAGCTCACCAAGTCCAGAACGTCGAACAGAACATGATGCCCTGGGCGAAAACGCACCTCCCACTCTCCGTCGCCTAGAGGCGAGCCCAGCGGAAGTTGATACGAGCTAATCTCGCCTCGCTCGATGACCTCGCTGCGGGGCTTGATGGGCAGGAGAGTCGCAGTACGCGGATCCCTGGCCCGTCCATCCGGACGCAACATGAGGTCGCAGGGTTGTCCGACAAGTATGTACGCCGGGCCTGCTTTTATCTTAAAGATATCACCATTAGCAATCGGCAAACCTGCCTCATTAACATAGTCACTACCCTCATAGGCCTCGGCTCGCTCCACCTCAGCCGCCAGAACCGCCGACTCCTCCCGCGCCCCGTCGGTCCGCTCATGCAGGAGGTTTCTCACGTCCTCAATGGCGCGTCGGGTTGACTTGTCTACGGCCACCACCCGTCGTGCGTGAGCCAAGCCGAGCGTGCCGTAAAGTCGGAACCAAGTGTCACCCTCCCACTCGCCACCTTCTCGTGACGCGCGGAAAACCAGGTCCTCCAGCATGGTCGATGACCGCTCACCAATCATCTCCGCCGCCCTTGCGAGTCCTCCCTCCAGCGATGCTCGCACCTTCTCACGTAGCCTCAGTATCTGAGACGCCTGCAAAGTCCTGCGAATCTGCTCGACTACCTCACTGATATCTCCAGAATTGTCGGGGTCACCGAGCAGATTCTTGTTCACCACAACCAGTCGTGAGCGATCGACATGCGCATCTGGCGCCCACCCCTGCGCCGCACTCTCCTCATCTCCCGCCGCCACCTTAGTCGTCAGCAAGCCAACGATGTGATCGTATCCACCGTTTAGCACTTCACCCGCAGGGACCAGGCCGGCCGTGTCATCCGAGTCACCAGTCTCCCGTCCAAAATTAACATCAAACAGAACCAGCGCCCTCCTTTTGTCTGCCAGCAGCTTCTCGCTGAGACGCTGCCACTCGTAGAGTGTCATGCCACGGAAGTAGCACGGCTCGACCAGATCACGTAGGCCTGTTGGATCACCTCTAGGGTCCACGAAGCCCTCCACCTTTAGCGCCGCAACCAGCACCTTCACCTTCTCTGCGATCGGCACCGCGTCCCAGTGCCTCTGCACGTGATCCTCATAATCGCCGCCGTCCGGCAACTCGGGTAGTCCCTCAACCTTCGGTCCGTGGCCGGGGTCGAAGGCGAGGGTGTAAGTAGACGCGGGCGGCGCAAAGTCGTCGTCGATCACGAGCACCCGTTCGACCCCGAGCAGCGTCAAGAGCTTGTGCAGGTGGGGCTCAGGCATCAGGGCATAGCTCCCGTAAAGTCAAGGACAAAAGTTCGTCGCCGTTCAGCCTTGTCGGGCTCACCCAGGTATATGGTCACGTTATCGTCGTTGAGAACCTGGCGAGCAATAAATAGCCCAAGACCACGACCCTCATCTCCCGTGCGCCCGGAGACGAACGGCTCGAATATGGCTGTTTCCAGGCCGGGATCGACACCGGGACCATTGTCGCGCACACTGACCAGCGGGGACTTGGCCGTAATGTCAATGCGTGGGGTCTTAGTGCCAGCATGACCGAGCCAAAACTCGCTGTTGATCAGAAGATTGTCTAGTGCCTGCTGGAGGCGCCCACGATTGACGTGCACCTGAAAACCGGCCCCGAGCACACGCACGTCGATCCCCGCAGGGGAAAGCCGAGCACGGTGATACCCGGCGACCTCCTCTATCAGCGTGAGCACGTCGACGTCCTCACGGCGTGCTCGCTGGTACCGAAGCTGCGGCTCGAGATGGCGCAGCTGGAGGCGAATCGCTCGGACTGCGGACTTGACCTCGCTCGCCAGTGCTCGTGCGGGGCGATGCTCAGGTCCCTTGAACTGAGGACCCAGTGCATCGACACGGGCCTGTAGACGACCGGTAATGTTGGTCATCTCGTGCGCCACTGTCTCAGCCACGATCCCAAGGCCAATCGTTTGATAAGCGGCGCGCAATTGGTCCCGCAGTTGTGTGCGCTCCCGCTCGACTTCCAGACTACTGGCCCCAAGCTCGTCCAGGTCGTGGCGTAGGCTCTCCCCCTCTGCGGTTAGCTCTTGCAGGCGTGCAAGTAGCTCGCTCGCCACGCGAGCCTCACTCATCTGCTCCGTTGTGATGAGTGCCGATCCCTCCCCAAGCTCCGACAACATGCGTTGCACCGACGCAACCGCTGCCACAGTCTCACGTGTTCGCGCCTCGCGGCTGGCAACGGCACGGGCCAGCTCGGCAGCCTTTTTGCTCGGTGGCTCCGCTACGGGCATCTGCGACCTTTCTGCCCACGTACTTAGCTCGCGTCCGATCTGTGACTGAACAAGGTTGATGCGATCTACAAGCACCTTTATTAGAGCAGCAAATGTTTGGTATGGGCCGTTCGCGACAAAGCCCTCTCGATCCGTTGTCTCCTGCAATTGGGCGTTGTCGCGCGCTGATAGCTTGATGTAGCCAACTGTGTTGCCGGGTCGCAGCGTCCAAAATGACCGGCCGCCGGTAAAGCCAGTACCAAGACGGAGAAAGTCATCGGGCACGCGTATGCCGAATCCGTCGCGGTAGACCTTCACGCCACGTACATCACGCACCCATCTCTTGTATAGCTCATCCGACTCGAAAACAGTGGTGTCGATCTCTACATCACGAGCCAAGCTAAACGAGTCAAGCTCGCCGGAAAACGGGCCTGGGTCCACCCACGCGACCCGGCGTTTGTCATCTTTGCGGGCGCGCCCTGAGCTGCCCGGTGGTGGCACGTCGGCGAGGGCCACCGCGAGGGAGACATCGAGCCACCACGGCGATTCTGATGGCTCGACGTTATGCGACTTCAGCGGGCCGGCAGTGAGGCGACGTCGGTACTCTGCGCCATGATCAGGTTCGACGTGACCGCACCAAAACTGCGTGAGGCCTTCGTTGGTGGCTGCCGGCTTGAAGGCCTTGAGCTTGAAGCGGCCTTTTAGCGTCAAGCGCGAACCGTCGAAGTCGAACCTCCACCTAAGGTCTGCGAGGTCGCGCCGCAAGTCGGCGATCAGCCCCAGCGGCATAGGCTCGGTCTGCGCGGGATCGTTGAGATAGACCTTGAGGTCGAACTGATCAATTTCATGAAACGGCGAGATCAGTGAGAGCATCTGCTGCTGCATTCGCACACGATCTACCCAGACCTCTGGGTCGGAGAGGGCCGTCACCCTGATTACCGTGCCTTGGCGGCCAACCACTGGTGCACAGGCAACATCGGCGTCAAACGGTGAGGTGAGACCCCAACCACCGGGCTCGTCTTTCGCACGCTTCAGAGTTCGTCGTTCGTAGTGTGGTCGGACGTCGGAAAGTGCTTGCTGACGCTCAAAGTCGATGCGACTGAATCGGAGGATATGCTCCTCTGCAACGCTGCGCGGCCGTGTGCGAATCTCTACCTGGGTGCCGATGCGTAGGACACCTAGCCGACCCAATCCCTTGTCGCCAAGGGGCGTGCGCCCGAGTCGATTGGTCTTCATTTTGTCCTTCATTTCCCGCTTATTGAGCGTGGAGATCAGAAGCCATCCGTGGTCAAGCTCGTCGCGTGTCATGCCATCGCCGTCATCCCGTACCTCAAGCCATCCGAGCTGAGCTGTCTGTTTGGGCGATCGCGGATTGGAGGCGAGCTGAGCCTTATCCCCCGCGCTGAACGGAGTGTGTGTATCGATCTCAACAACGACCGACATGGCGCTGGCGTCGTAGCTGTTCTTGACTAGCTCCACAAGGGCCTGCATCTCGTCGGTGATCAACTCGTCGCCTAGGCGAAAGACGACCTCTGGATTGATGTCGAACGAGGGAGCGTCAGCGTCCGACATAGAGCGAGGATCGGCGGGACTCACGGTGCGATCCGTCGCAGCACGACAACATGCTCTTGCTGCATCGTCGCTCCGGTGCGGTTGCGCGCCGCCATCCGCTTACGGTGTGGAGGGATCTCCCGATCTAGGGTGCCAATGTGCGAAAACCCATGCGCGGACGCAAGATCGACAAGCATTTGCTCAAGAGGTACGATTTGGCCGCCGACCCGCCGGGAGCCGACGGTCCATGCCGCTACACCTCCATATTCGAGTGTGCCAGCGATGACCCCGAGAGCGGCATCCAGGTCTCGTGTAAATGCCAACACGCGATTGCGTCGATCACGCTTCTCGTTTGCCAATGCATCTACGACGTCATTCAGCGCTGGCGACTGCGAGCGCAGTCTGCATTCGTCGCATGCCTCTATGTACTTTTCACCACCCAGGCTGCGACGATCTATCTCATAGGTACTCGACAGGTAGTCGTTGCCCGCCGCGACATCGATGTCGCTCATGTCGATCCACTGCAACGGCAGATAGGCATGCTGACCGTATGGGACGGTTGATGTGTTGTCACCGTAGGGCGGTGAGGTCACAACCACTGCACTCCGCTGCCCATGCCACGTAAGTTTCCGAGTGTCACCGAGTTGGAGGCTCACGTTGCCGCGATACCAACCTCGTGAGAGAACGCCAGCCTGTGATAGCTCATCGGCTGCGGCTGCAAGACGTGTGACGCTCTCCGCAGCGACACGCGCAAAGACTTCGCGCGGATCAGGCCGCGTGGCGACCTGCTCAAGTGGTCGCCGGTGCAGCTTGACGGTTGTAGTACGCGAATTGCTTGTCAGCCGAACGGTCTCTGCAAGGCAAAGCCATAGAAAGCGGCGAGTAGCGACCTGCGGCTCCATACGAATCCGGCGACGTAGCGCTGTCAACCCAAGCGCAACGTCCTCGGTGAACCAGTGTCGCCAGTTCGCGAATCGCTCCTCAGGGCGACCTCTAAGGACACCTGTGGGCACCACTCTCGTTGCCGCATCAGCGAAGGCGCCAAGATGAAAGGGTCCGCTCTTGACTCGACATATGAGGATGGCTAGGGGGTTCACGTCCCATCCAACAATGTCCCTTCCGAGCACCATCCCGGCCGCGAGCACCGTACCTGACCCGACAAAGGGGTCGAAGACGGGTCCTGTCGCGTCCGGCGCTTGCGCGAGCAATGCCGCGGTGAGATCACGTTGCATGTCGGCGACCATCATCGCCGGGTATTGGAATAGAGCGGGATGACTAGAGCTGCCCCGATCACTGTAGGACCACTGGTCCTCGTGCTCGGCACGCAGCCGCTTCAGATGCCTGCGTAGCAGCCGATCCTCTGTCCGGTGTGGCGACACCTGTCAGCCACCGCGGTCCGACTCGTGTCCGGTCGGGTTCGTCGTCTCCGTCTCCCCGAACAGCCCGAGTTCGTCCAGCGTATCGCGAGCAAGACGCGCAGCAGCTTGCGCACCATCCTGCGTGGCAGCAGGATTGCGATAGCTCGCGATCGTCTTGAGCGCCTGGCGCATCCGCTCGGCGTCAGCTTGGGTGATGGGCATCACACTGAGGGCACGGTATCGGATGGGACGGATCATCGGTGCCTTGAGCCCCCGGCCTCATCGCGTAGATCCTGCAATTAGCCGACAGTCGCCTTGCACCGCTACAGCCCGAATCCTGTCTGCTCGAAAAGTCCTGAGAACAGGGGACGTGATCGAGTATGCGCTGGAACAGCCGTCGCTCCGGTACGGGGTCGTCGTCGCCGACGGCTTCTCGGCCCCTGGACGAAATTAGTTGTCTCGCTGAGGAGTCAGCCTGCATTAACGGGGTGATGGCAAGCTCTGAATCCGCAGCGATCCCCCGTCCCGCCGGACTGCCGCTCGTGCGGCGTGGTCACGCACGCTGGCTCGTGCGCGCTCCCGGCCAGCGCGGCGCGCTGTCCCCCGAGGAGGCCGCGCACGCCTTGAAGGCCAAGCGCGCGGAGCTTCGCAAGCGCCTTGACTGGCGCCGCGACGTGGCGGGGCTGCCGGAGCATGTGCGTGACGAGCTCGTGGACGAGGCGATCGGGCTTGTGGTCATGTCGAGCAAGCCGATCCGTGATGAGCAGCACCTACAGGGCGCGTTCTGGTCGTCGATCGGCTATCTGCTCATGGCGCACCGATCGGGCCGGCGAGACTTGCACGTCGGCTCACAGCGCCGCGTGGACTTCGAGCCCGTCGTCGAAGTGCTCCCCGGTGATGACGATGAGCCATTCGATCTCGTGGCCGCCCGCGAGCGGATCGCCACAGCCGCCGATCTGATGGCGCAGCTCGACCCGTTCGAGCAGCGGGTGATGGCGGTGATGGCCGCGCACGGTCTCGGCGTCAAGCGCGCAGCGAAGGCGATGGGCGAGCCGATCAAGACCGTGCTCGCCGCCCAGCGCAGCGCACAGCGAAAGCTCGATCAAGTAGCCGCGATCACCGCCGCCGGACGCATGTGCGACTACCGACAGCCAGCGATCCACGCACACGCGCAGGGAACCGCCCACGCCGAGCAGGAAACGGCCGCCAGGGCACACCTCGCGGCCTGCTCCAGTTGCAGGTCTTCCTACACGACCCTGTTGCGGGAGATGCGTGCCCGCGAGTTCCAGCGCGCGGCGAGCGCGGCTTTCCTGCCGCCGCCGATGCTCGTCGCCGGGGTGCATGGCCGCTGGATCGAGCGGCTTACCTCGCTGCTCACGACCGGCCGTGCTCCCACTGGCAGCGCGACAGCCGAGCGCACCGCCGGGATACTCGGCGGCGGCGGGCTGGTCAAGGCAGCCGCCGTGACCTCAGCGATCGTCGCCGCGGGCGCAGGCGTCGGCACGAAAGTCGTGCACTCGCTCGAATCAACAGCGCCGACCCAGCACCATCGCAAAGTCCCCGCCCACCCTGCGCCGAGCGCACCCACCGCGAGCGGTGCTCCGACTACAACTGGCGCCGGCGGACTTACCACGCAGACGCACGTCGCCCTGCACCCAGCTCCCGTCAAACACCCGAGCCGGCCGGCGCCTCTACCCAACCATGCCGACGAGTATCTAGCGCTCGGCGGAAGCGCGAAGGAAAACACCGAGCCGCGAGCCACGGCGGCGTCGGCGGGAACAGCCGCGCCCGAACCTGCTCCGGAATCTCCGCCGCCGACAGCAACGGGCGGCGGAACGAACCTCAACTACCTCGGCAATTGAGCACGAGCCATACCCATTGGAAAGGAATCCAAGACGATGACCATCACCCGACCCTCTCTCCAGCTCTCTGCATCTAGCCGAGGTTCCGCTCTCGCGTCGCTTGTCGCAAGCGCTTTGCTCGCGCTGGCCTGGCTGCTGCTTGCTCCAATCTCGACTGCAAACGCGGGCGAGTGGGTCCAGCGCTCATGCTCGGTCGGCACCGAATACATCTTCCCCGAAGGCTGGGAAAGCAAAGACGTCGGGGGCTACAACCAGACGCCCGCCGACAACTGCGAACGCTTCTATAACGGCGGCGGCTTGCGCGTCGATATCGCGCCTATGGAATCGGGTTATCTGACCCTCGCGGGCCAAATGTGGTCATACAAGCCGCCCGCCGGCTCCACGATCGCGGGAGGATCCCTTGCTGTGGATATGACCGCGCGTGAAGGCGTCGCGCTGATCGGTGCGAAGGTCAAAGGCGAATCCATGATCCTCGCCAAATGCGAAAGCCCCGGCTGCTTTCACTACATCAGGGACGTGTCGATCACAGCCGCTGGAGCGAGCGAAATCTACGAGCAGGCCGCCTGCCACGGCAAAGCCGCGGTCTGCCGCGCGCCAGAAGGCGAACCGTTCAACCACGAAGGCGACGGTGTGTTCTCTGCCGAAGCGGAAATCTCAAGCGCCCAGATACTCCTATCGACCAGCGCGGTCCCGGCTGCCTCGGGGCTAGGCGGAACGCTGCTGAACAGCACGGTCGCGGGCAAGGCCACACTGAGCTTCACCGCGACCGACTCTGCTGGGCCGGGCGTCTACCAGGTCAGAGTCAAGGTCAATGGCGAACAGGTCTTGGCCGAAACGCCGAACATCAACGAAGGCAAGTGCGTCGCCACCGGCACCAGCGAAGGCGCTCGCGCGTTCAACTACACGCAGCCATGCCCAACCGAAACGCCCGTCAACGCGGAAATCAACACCGCTGGCCTTGCCGACGGCACGCACGCGCTCACGGTAGAACTCGAAGACGCTGCGGGAGACGTAGCCACGGTCTACACGGGCACGCTGACGACCGTCAACCACGCCACGACTACCGTCGTCGCGCCAGTAGAAAGGGGTCCGTGCAACGGCACGCCCTGCGACGAAGCCGCGAAGCTGAGCGCTACCGCAGGCGAGGCCAAGACCTTCACCCGTTCCTTTGGTCACTCGACGGCCACGCTCACAGGCCGTCTCACGAGCGCGACGGGCGCTCCTATCAGGGGTGCGCAGGTCAAGCTCCTACAGCAGATCGTGGGCTCCGCAGCGACGACCACGGCCGCAACTGTGACCACGAGCCCGACCGGGGCATGGAAGATCAAGGTGCCCGCCGGACCCTCACGGCTCCTACAGGTCGCCTACTACTCGCACACCCTCGACACCACGCCGGCGTCGACCCTCGGCTTTCACGAGAGCGTGCAAGGCATCGTCTCGATGCACGCGCCGCATAAGGCCCATCTCGGCCGTGCCGTCGTATTCAGCGGTCAGCTCGCCGGGGGCTACGTGCCCGCTGGCGGCGAGTCGGTCCAGATGGAGATTCTCTACGGTGGGCGATGGCGCACGATCGAAGTTCTGCCCACCAATAGCAAGGGCCGGTGGACCTACAGATACGTGTTCACTCTTGGCGCGGGAACGTCCTATCTCTTTAGGGCCGCGACCGTCCCGAACGGCGGCTACCCGTTCGCAAGCACCCACACCAAACCAGTGCGCGTGACCGTCGAGCCATAGCCCACAGCACGACCTCGCCCCGCTGCACACTGCGCCCGCCGCTCACCCGGCGGGCGCAGCCGTTTAATCTGCCACCGCCCTAATTCACTGTCGCTCACGGAGCGGTGCCTGCATTAACAAGCATGGACCCCTTCACCGAGAGCGAGCTCTTTGATGAGGACATGCCAGCGGCTTCACCGCTGAGCGTCGAGGAGCCGACGGAGGCTCTGAGGCCATCCGCGACCGGCAGATGGGCAGTGCCGGCAACTGCGCCTGTACGTCGATGGCTGGCTTGCGTCGCGGGCCTGCTGGTCGCATTGCTGGCAGCCGGCCTGCTGTCCGGGGCGGGCGCCACGCACCGTCAGCCGTCAGCCCCCGACAGAACACACGGCCACGACCGTCATCGCCCACGGCGCCGGGTGAATCACCGACGGTCGGCAGGCAAGCGCGGTCGTGTGTTGGTGGCGTCACCATCACCCAAAGTGAGCTCCGAGAGCGGTATGCCGCCCAGTCACGTTGTGCCTCGTCCCACACGTGTCGGGCGTGTCGGAACCGACCGTCCCACTTCTCCGGTACAGGTCGGAAAAATGGACCAGACACAGTTCGATTATCTAGGGCGATAGGGGTCAGGTGATCGATGATGACTGGAACTTGGACAGAGTCCGTGGTGGGTCTTGTGACGAGTCGTCTTGCGCTGTTGGCGGACCCGACTCGTGTGCAGTTGCTGACGCTGCTTGAGCAGGGCGAGGTTCCGGTGCAGGAGCTGTCAGACAAAATGCCGACTACGCCGCAGAACGTGTCCCGTCATCTGTGCATCTTGCATAGGGCTGGGCTTGTCTCACGGCGCCGTGATGGTAACTGTGTGCTGTATTCGCTTGCCGACTACTCCGCGTGTCGCCTTCTCGATCAAACGCTCGCGAGCATCCGGGGACAGATTGACGAGCTGGCCGATCTAGTGAGCCTCGCCGCAGCATAGTCCCCTATCCCCACCCGAAAGTACCAGGAGCCACCGTTGCGGCTGCACGGTGGCTCTTGTGCGTTCCGGGGCGCGTACCTATGAAAGCCATCGCTTTAAACCTAGTAAACCTAGTTCACTTGTAATAGCTAGTTCCGCTTGTGGTGTTGGCGGGGTTCCGTCCATACCGTCGCCCTATGACTGTTTTCCGTAGGACGACAAAGGGTGAAAGCCAGTCAGCCAACGACCGCGCATTGGTCGAAAGCCTCTCTCGGCTGACTCGCTTTGCGGGACGTGTTCTGTTGTGGGGTTGCGTGCTGTTGCTGCTGGTTCGCGGCATCGCGTCCTACTTCGACACGACCTCGCAGGTGCCCACGACGACTCGCGGTGTGACGGTGACTGTGACACAGCCCGCCGACACCGAAACCTCACAAGCGCAAGGGAAGTGATCGGCGTGTCACACATACGACGCATCTTGCAGGTCTGCGTAGTAGCGATCTACGCGGTGGTGTTGTTCCCGGCGACTTCACTCGCGGCCGGGAATGATGTCGGCGCGAACGTCGGCGGCCTTCTCAAGCATTACGCGGGAGAGCTGTACGGCGGCATCGTCGGCGTCATCAGCTTGATGTTCCTCGTGAATCGCCGTTACACCGAGCTGGCGGTGTTCTTGTTCGCCGCGATCGTAGTCGCGTGGATGGTGTTCGCACCGTCTGACATCGCTAAAGCCGCCGAAGGCATCGGCAAACAGATTTTCGGTTGACCGAGGGGACTGTTTGCGATGAGCGATGAAACGCACACGATCCGCTCTTACCAGCGGATATTCAGGCCCGACCGGCGTATCTACCAGATCGACGGTCGGCGCCTCCCGGTGCCCGGCGGCGTACCGCTTGAGTGGCTTGGCTGGGCATTCGCCTCCCTGGTGGCGATCCTTGTCCTCAGCCAGCGCTCGATCCTGTTCGCGCTGGTGGCCGGAGCTATCGTCGGGCTGTTGGGCGCAAGCTCACACGGCTGGCCCGGCGCCATCGTTGGTGCGCTCGCGGGGTTCGGGGCGACTCTCCTCGCGGGCGTGTTGCTGGGGTGGCTTGACTGGCCGCTGCGACTACTGATCGCACCCGGCATGGTCGCGACACTCGCCGGGCAGACCTCGCCGGACGGACGGCCCGCACACCGTTACCTCACCTCTTTGGTTTCTCTGCAAGCGCGTGCGGCCCGCCGCTCGCTGGATAGTGCGATCGCTCCCGATGGGCAGGCGCAGGTGTGGGCGCCGCAGGTTTGGGTCGCCCCGGATGAGCACTCGCCGTTGCTTCACCACGGCAAGGTACGAGGCCCGGCGCGGCTCGTGTTCGCCCGCCCGGTAGTGGCGATCCCCGGCCGTGGCCGGCTGATCGTCCGTCACGCCGAGGGCCACCGGCTGCGCAGCGGCGAGCGGCTTTGCGAAGTGGTCGAGCTGACTGACGGGCAGATCGTGGAGGTCCGGCCATGACCTTCCCGTTGCGTTACGCGCACGGCAACGTGCTCCTGGGGCGCGGTGGCGAGGCCGCCGGCCTGTACCGGCTTACGACGACCTCCTACCTGTACCTGCCTACGGGTGAGAAGTGGTCGCTACAGCGCCGCCTACAAAGGCTCGCGCACACGATCGCGGCGGACTTCTCGCTGTGGCGCGTGAACCGCGCCTACCCCGCTGAGCGGTACGTCTCCCATACGGAACGCCTGCTCGATGACCGCCACCAAGATCCTCGGGCGTGGCAGGCGTTCCTTGCCGGTCACGAGCAGCGCCTGCACCAGCTCGGGTCGCACACCCCGGAGATTTACCTAGCCGTCTCGCTCGCCGGCAGCACACCCACGGGCGTCGGCTCAGGGCTCGTCAGGAGCGTCGATCGTGTGCGGCGCCGTGTCGAGGAGCTGGCCGGGATCGGGTCCGCCTCCCCGATCCCGGCCGCAGAGCTAACGGAACTCGCTACCCGCGAGCAGCGCATCTATGAGCGCGTAGGCGGTGTCATTGGCGCCCGCCGCGCGAGGACCGCAGAGCTTCAATGGCTGCTGCGCCGCGCCGCTTCGCGTGGTGTCGCTGAGCCCGAGCTTGACCGTCACTGGCAACCCGACGCGCTCATCATCTCCGCCCCGGATGGCGGGGTCGCGTTCAAGCCGCTCGGCCACGACCTCGCCCGCTGCGCGAACGCCGCGATCACCGAGCAGCAACAGACGCTTTTGGTTGATGGTGAGCAGGGGCGTTGCTATCAGGCGATGCTTGCGCTCGGCGCGCTCGCGGACGCCCCGGAGTTTCCCGGCGCGACCGCCGAGGCGCTGTTCGCACCATTGGAGGCTGTCGGCTTCCCGGTAGACGCCTCCCTTCACGCACGCTGGCTCGGGAACAGGCAGGCGCTCGCGCAGGTACGCAAGCGGATCGCCGATGTCGAGCACGCCTACAACGAGCAGGTCGAAGGCGCCGCGCACGGCCCGAGCCTTATGGCCGGAGCCGACCGTGTGCTTGCCCGCGAGTACGAGGCACAGCTACAAGCGGGCGGGCACCCGCCGATGCTCTACGCGCAGATCTCACTCGCCGTCGGGGCTCCCAGCGAGGAGGAGCTAGAGCGCAGGGTCGCTGTCCTGAAAGAGCAGTACGGCGACATCACCCTGCACCGCCCAGCCGGGTTGCAGCATGAGCTTTGGCTTGACCACTTGCCGCGAGCGGACGGGTGGGTCTGAGGTGCGCAACTACACCCAACAGCTCACCGTCGAGCAGTTCGGCGCGTTGATCCCGACCGGGAGCCGGATGGTCGGCTCGGGGCGCGGCCCATACCTCGGGTACACCCCGACCGGCGCACCCTTGCCGGTCAGGTTCGACCCGACGCAGGCACCAAGAGAAGACCGCGCCTCAGCAGTCCTCCTGATCGGCACACTCGGCAGCGGCAAGACCGTTGCGGCACAGACGATCGAGTACGCCGCCGAGCGACGCGGCTCGCTCGTGGTGGACTTCGACCCGAAGCCCGACCACGGGCTGCACCTACTGCCCGAGCTTGACGGGCGGGTGCAGGTGCTTGAGCTGTCCGGCGATCCTGCGCAGCAGGGCAAGCTCGACCCGCTCGCTATCGGCCTCGAGGACTTGCGCGAGGAGCTTGCCTGCTCCTACCTGCTTGAGCTTTTGCCGGGCAACACGAGCGCGTGGGAGAACGCCGTTTCCCTCGCGGTCAAGGACACCGTAAGCGAGGGATCACGAAGCCTCTCCCGCGTTGTCGAGCTGCTGCTCGCGAGCGAGCGCGGCACCGCTAGGGAGGCCGGCGAAGCGCTTGAGGTGATCCGTGACTTCGGCCTCGCGCGCCTCGGGTTCGGCAACGGGCAGAGCACCGACCTACAGGCCGAGCGGCCTGTCACGACGATCCGTATGCCCGGCCTGTCGCTGCCGGAACCATCGGCAGCGCGGGACACCTACACCCGCGCTGAGCGCGTGTCAGTCGCCACCTTGAGCCTCGTTGCGGCGTATGCGCTCCAGTTGATTTCAAGGGATCGCTCGCGGCACAAGGTCGTCGGCCTTGACGAGATTTGGTTCCTGCTCGCCTCACCGCAGGGACGGCAGATCATCAACCGTCTGGTCAGACTCGGCCGCGCTTTCAACGCAACGCTTCTGCTCGGCACTCACCGCATCGGTGACCTGGGCGACCTCTCGGACCTGATCGGGGTCGTGTTTGTCTTCGGCCAGGACTCCGACGCCGCCGCCAAGGCAGCCCTTCGCTTTATCGGCCTTGAGCCGACCCGCGAGCTGGTCGGCCGGGTCCGCGAGTTCCGCGCCGGACGCTGCCTCATGCGCGACCTGCACGGCCGCGTCGGCGAGGTGCAAATCGACCTCGTGTACCCGCACCTGCTGGCCGCGCTGCAAACGACCCCCGACCAAACCGGAAGGAGCGAGGCATGAAGCCCGCCATTCACTCTGCCCTGCGCCGTCTCACCCACGCACGGCGACGCCGACTCGTGCTCCTGCTCGGACTGACGATCGGGCTGCTGTTGCTCGCGAGCCCGGCGGCCGTAGCGAACGATGTCTACAGCAATATCGGCCCGGCGCCTCAGCTCCCCGCCGGGGACTTGGCGAATCGCTACCCGTTCGCTAACTACCAGCTCGACCAATACTTCCCCGGAATCAGCGTCGGCGTATTCAGCGGCGTGGACGTGTCCGGTGTGCCACCGCTGATCGCGTTCTTTATCGCGCAGATCATTTGGCTCATCACAGCGTTTCTAGCGAACGCGGTGATCGTCCTTTTCGAGTTCGCGTTCAACCTCGATTTGGTTAATGGGAACGGCACTCCCGGCTCGGGTGCGCTCACCCCTGTAGCGAGCGCGATCCACAACCTCTACACCAGCACGTTCGGTGCGCCGTGGCTCATAGCCGCGATCGTGCTCGCGGGCTGCTGGGCAATGTGGAAGGCACTCGTGCAACGCCGCTACACCGAGACGGCCGGTGCGCTCGCCGTGTCCCTTTTGTATTGCGTGCTCGCGATCGGGATCGTCACACAGCCCCAGCGGACGATAGCCCCGGCGAGCAAGCTCTCAAACCAACTATCGACGGCGCTGCTATCGCTCACCAACCAAGGGAGCATCGGCAACGAACAGCAGGCGAAGACCGACGCGAGTAACCAGCTCTTTTCGTTCTTGGTGCTCGACCCGTGGACCGTCCTTGAGTTCGGCGGGATCGAGCATTGCACCAACAGCAGCGGCCACTCGGTCGCTGTCCGCCCACTGAGTAGCAATCCGGGGCAGGATACGCAGCTCGCCTCCCAGCTCGAAAACGGCACAGAAGTCGGGGCGCAGGGCAAGACGTGCATCAACAACCGCGACAAGTACGCCTCGCATTTCCTCGCCTATCCCTTTCAGTCAAAGGAACGCAATAGCGAGCACGAAGCCCTAGAAAAGGGTGACACCGGGGATCTTCCCAGCTCCGACCCCGGCAAGAGCGACGGCAGTTACAAGCTCGGCAAGGCCGACGAGCCCGCCGCCGAAGCGATGGGCAAGAACGGCCAGTACCAAAGGCTGCTGCTGTCGATCGTGATCCTGCTCGGCGAGATCGGCGCGTTCCTTTTGTTGGGGGCGCTCGCGCTCGGGGTGATCGTCTCGCAACTGCTGTTGCTGCTGTTGCTGTCGTTCGCTCCGGTCGCGTTGCTGATCGGGATATTCCCCGGACGCGGACACGACTTCTTTAGAGCATGGCTGGCGAAGCTCGCAGGCTACCTCGCGCGGAAGGTGATTTGCAGCCTGATTCTCGCGGTAACGCTCGCCGTCTGCCAAGCCCTCGCAGACGCGACCTCGAACCTCGGATGGCTGCTCGCGTTCGCATTGCAAGCGACGTTCCTGTGGATGGTGTTCGTGCAGCGCGAGCGGCTGACCACGGACCTACTCAAGGCAACCGTCGGCCCGTCCGCCGCTTACGACAAGACGAACCGCCTACAGACCCTCTACTACAGCACCCGCCTCGCGCAGATAGCCCGACGAGCCAAATCGTCGTCGGGCGGATCGTCGGGCGGCTCGTCGTCTTCGCCGCCGTCGTCTGCGGGTGAGGCCGCGTCCGAGTCCGCCGCCGAGGCACCGCCAGCCGCTTGATCGTCAACACCGACCGACACCGGAGGAACCCGCATGAGCTTTCGCATCGAACACAGAGACCCGCTCACTCTTTTGTGTGAGCTGCCCGAAGGGTGGGCGCAAACGTGCGTCACGACCCCAAGGCGTGACATGCCCGTCGCGCACCTGATCGCTGTACTCGATGAGGTTCACCGGGTACTACGCGACGACGGGACGCTTTGGCTCGCGCTGACGAGGGGAGGCAACTCCCACGAGTTCACACAAGCACTCAAAGACACCCGCTGGCTGCAACCCGCGACGGTGGTCCCGAGCGAGCTATTGCTGCTGACCAAGCAGCCCGAGTTCAGCCTTCACCCGCCACACCCAGCGCCCGCGAGCTTCGGAGCGCAGAGCCTGCTTTGTCCTCGCTACCCGGTCGCGCAGCGGCCAGGGCGCCGCTGTCAGCGTTGCCCCGTGCCGCGTCGTGGCTGGTGCGTCCCGTCACCAGGCGCGGCGGGGATACCGCCACGCGAGGTGATCGAGTGGTGCATCCTCGCGAGCACGGTCCCGTGCGCGTGCGCGGTGTGCGGCGCACCGTTCAAGCAGCCCGCCCGCTGCGGTGAGCGCTGGCGCTCGACCTGTACCCACAGAGTCGGGCGGGGTCGCTGTCTGGTCATTGATCCTTTCTGCGGCACCGGAGACACCGGCATCGTCGCTGTTAGGCGTGGCCGGCAGTACCTCGGCGCGGACTCCAACCCGGCGAACGTCGCCGCCGCTCGCGCACGCCTCACTCGGCTACAGGAGCGGGCTCGATGAGCACCGCCGGATGGATGCGTGCTCAGCGTGACCGGCCGATCGCCGAGCACGAGCGACGCGCGGCGATGGCCGTCGTCGTCGTGCTGCTCGCTGCTGCTGCGCTGCTGCTCACGCTCACCCAGCCGGTAAGCCAAGCCCGTCACCTCACCCCGAGTATCGAGCTGGGGCACGAGGGCGCCCCGACAGTCAGCGATCCGGGCGTGCTCATTCCCGAAGCGCGGCGGAGCGCCGAGCGGTTCCTTGCCGGCTATCTCGGCTATGCCTACGGGCACACCCCGGCGAGCCGGATCGAGGGCGCGAGTCGGTCGCTGATCCAGTCGTTTGAGGCGCAGCCCTCGCGTGTACCGCCGGCAGCACGAGTACGCCGGCCGCGAGTCGTATCGCTGCAACTGAGTGTGGTCCCGGCGGGCACGGTCGCGGTGAGCGCGGTCGTGAACGATGGCGGGCTGATCGACTACACGGTCGGGCTGACCCTCGCCCGCGAGGGCGGGCAACTGCTCGTCACCGGCCTGGAAGGCGCGTGATGCGGCGCCGGATGCTTTGGTGGCTGCTGGCCGGCGCGGGCGCCACGGGCTTCGTGCTGCTCGCGATCTTCGCTATCGCGGTCGCTGTCCTCGGTGCGAGCTTCACCGGCTGTCAGCCGAGCGATGAACCGGCGCTCGCTGCTACCGGGCCGACACCTTCCGCCTACGCGCTCCAGAGCATCCCGCCCGAACGGCTGCGCCTCTATCAGCAGGCCGGCAGCAAGTTCGACATCGACTGGTCATTTCTCGCCAGCATTGGGGCGCAGGAGTGCGGCAACGGCGAGTGCGCCGGCACCAACAGCTCAGGGTGCGCCGGACCTATGCAGATCGCCTACGTCCGGGGCAGCGCTTGCAGCCCCGGCGCCACCCCGACGTTGTGGGAACGCTACGGCGTCTCAGCGCACCCCGTCCAGGCACCGAACATCAACGATCCGGCGGACGCGATCTACACCGCCGCGAGGATTCTGCGCGAAGACATGGGCGCCCCGCCGACCGGCGGCACCTACGCGGAATATCGCCAGGCGGCTTGCCGCTACTACGGCGCGTGCTCCGACGCGACGGTCAGCTACGCCGATGAGGTGATGGCTCGCGCCGTGCAATACGGCTTCACCGGCACCGGGGCACCAACCGCCACAAGCCCGCCGCTCGCACAGCCCGTCTCGACTAGCCAGTGCAGCGCGAGCACGCTCACGCCCGAAGCTGCAAGCAGCTCGCAGATCGTCCGGGTCGCGGAAAGCCAGCTCGGCCAAGGCGAGCACCCCGAAGGCTCCAACTGCACGATCTACGGGCCGTGCGAGGAGTGGTGCTCGCTGTTCGCAGCATGGGTTTGGCAGCACGCCGGAGTGCCGCTCCCCGGCTCCACCGCCCTCTACGGATACTCCGGGTCGCTCTACACCTGGACCCGAGAACACGGCGGTCGTGTCCTGCCACCGACAGCGACCCCGGCGCCCGGCGATGCCGTGTTCTACGGGAACGGGCCGAGCGAAAGCGCGCACGTCGGGATCGTCCAGCACGTCTACCCCGATGGACAAATCTCCACGATCGAGGGCAACTACGCAAACCACGTGAATCACATCGGGCCGTTCCTGCCCGCCCAAGCAACCAACGCGGGCGAGACAGCACCGATCTACGGATACGCCCAGCCGCCCGCCCCCGGCAGCAAAGGAAACGGCGCGTGAGCCCCGCCGGGCGCCCATCTCGACGGTTCGCACAGTGGTTCGCGCTGTGGTTCGTGCTGCGGTACGCGCTGCGGTTCACCCCCCGACCGGAGCCGAAGCCGGGTTTGCGGCTCTGTGGTGCGGGATTGCGCTGCTTGGCGTTTTTCGACATCTCTATCTGTGCCGGTAACTTCCTGTGACTCGCCGCCCTCAACAGGACGCTCGGCCGCTGGTTGCTGTTGTCGGGGTGCTGATGCTGCTGGCGCTGTTGCGTAGCCGTGAGCTGCTGCCCGCATGGTTCGCTCAGCACGCCGAAGTGCTCACCGTGTACCTAGCGGTCCCGGCGATCGTGGTGCTGCTAGCGGCGCTCACGTGTCGTGTCGTCGTGACTCGTCGTGCGCTTTCCCGGCGTGTGCGGCTCGTGGTACTCGCCCCCGACAGCTTCGCGCCGACGCTCGACGGTGTACTCCGCTGCGCCGCCCAGCTCTCCCGCGTCCGGCGGCTCGTCGGCGGCTGGCTCGATCCCCGCGCCAGCGCCGTGCGCGTGTTGCTCGACGCACGCGACGGTGCGATGCGCTACTCGCTGGTGGTGCCCGAGCGTGCCCTCCCTGCGATCCGCTCAGCGCTCAGCAACTACGACCGAGTACAGGTCCGCCGCGCCGCCCCCGAGCCGCCGCTGAGCCAGGAGGGGTGTGTGCTGCGAGCCGAGCTGCGACTGGCGCGGCCGAGCAGCGAGCCGCTGGCGCACCTCGCGCTCGACCCCGATCCGCTTCAGAGCTTTGCCAGGTCGCTCGCCGCGATGCACCCCGAGCGCGAGCGCGGCCAGGTCGCCGTCGATCTTCTGCCATGCACCGCCGGGGCACGACGCCGGCTGCGACGAACGCTGCTCAGACAAGCCCGCCGCACGAACACCATCGCTCCCTACGCGAGCGGCGGCGGCATCCTCGACGTGCTCGCCGGTGGTGGGCGCCAGACTGGCCGGCAGCCAGCGGCCGATGTCGTGGAGCAGCGCGCGGAGCGCGAGCAGATCGCCGCGAAGGTGTTGCAGAACGAGCCCCTGTTTCACCTACAGGTTCTCGTGCGCTGCCAAGCGCCCGTGAAGGGCATCGCCACCGAACGGCTGCAAGGGCTACTCGGATGCTTCGACGCCTGGGCAGCCGCCAACTCATTCCGCGTCGTCGGTGTGCGGCTGCTCGGGCTCGCGTTCCTCGGCGCAGATTTGCCGGGCCGGCGCTCGTGGTTTGACAGGCGAATCGACACCGGCCTGTTCCGCCCGGCCCGCCAAGGCATCGTCGGTGCCCGCGAGGTCGCCGGGTTCCTCAAGCCCCCGACGATCAACTGCGCGGCACCGGACGTGCTGCGCCTCGGCGCAGCGGTCTACCCGCCGCCCCGAGGCCTGCCCGAGTACACCGGGCAGCGCGACGTGCTGCCCCTCGGCCGCGTGAGCAGCGAGCAAGGACAGCGGATCGTCGGACTGCGGCTCGCGGACACGTTCTTTACCTACACCGCCGGCCGCAGCCGGTGGGGGAAGACCGAGCTTGCGATCACCCAATTCTTGAGCCTGGTCCGCTCCGGGCACGGCGGCATGTTCCTCGACCCGCACGAGGACGCAATCCGCAGGATCAAGAGCTGCCTCACCGAGCCCGAGCTAGCCGAGCGGATTGTCGAGCTTGACCTAGTTGGCACCCGCTCACGCGAGGGGCAGCCCGGCTGGAACCTGCTCGCCGCACGCGGCCTCTCCGATGACGCGCGGGAGCGGCGCGTGGAGGCGATCGTGGATTCGTTCGCCTCGGCTCTCCAGTGGGGCGAGCGAAACAACCGGGCGCTCACCCTCACGACACAGGCGACCGCCGCGCTGATCGAGCTATCGACCGTCCTGCCCGCCGAGCTTGCACCGACGATCTTTCAGATACCCACGCTGCTCGGCAATCCCGAGTGGCTAGAGGCGATCCTGCCGTACCTCTCGGTCCCGCGCCGCCAGTTCTTCTCAGAGCGGTTCCCAAGGATGGCCGAAGAGGCCATCACCCCCGTCACGAACCTGATCGACCGGCTGCGCTCCTCCACGCAGCTCGCCGCCTTGCTCGGCTCACAGCAATCCACCTATGACATCGCCAAGGCGATGAACGAAGGGCGGATCGTGCTCGCGTGCCCCGGTGCCGGCGGCGCCCGCGACCGGCTCATGGCGAACCTCTTGGTGTTCGACCTGCTGCACGCCGCGAAGGGCCGCGCTCATATACCGCCAGCCCAGCGCCGCGAGTTCTACGTCTTCCTTGATGAGGTCCAGACATACGACGGCGCATCGTCGGGGAACCTCGCCGCGCTGCTGGAGCAGACAGCGAAGTACGGGGTCCGCGCGACCCTCCTAAATCAGAACCCCGAGCGGCTGACACAAGCGACGCTAAACGCGCTGACTACCAACCGCTCGCACCTGATCGCGACCGCCTTGAACGCGCACGCCGCCGCGCTGATCGCCCGCGAGTGGGCCTCAGACCCACCCGCCAACGCGATCACCGGGCTACCCCGCTGGACGTTCATCGCGCAAGCCACCCATCACGGCGGGCTGACCCGGCCGTTCCTGTTCGAGAACCTTGCCGTCACCGACCTGTTCCCCGACGCCTACCGGCCCGAGCAAGTCCCGACCATCCAGCCCACGATCGACAAAGCGTCCGGTCGCGTCAACTCGGAAGACACGATCCGGGCGCTGGACACCCTCGACGAGCGCATCCGCGCGCACCTCACGAGCAAAGCCGACAGCAAGGCCGCCGAGGTCACGACACCGGAGCGCTCGGCAATGCCGAAGCTCCCCGACCCCGAGGACAGCGAATGACCGGAACAGCGCACCCCGAGCTGCGAGCGCTCCCGGCCGTCGCTGTCGAAGTGCTCGAAAGCCTGCACCAGCACCGGGTACTCACGGCGCGGCAGGTACACGCCCTGCACACTCCTGACGCTTCTCTGCGGTGGGCGCAACGCATCCTCACCCGCCTTCACAGGCGCGGGCTGACCGAGCACGCCGCTGGGCCGCACGGCCTAGCGCTGTGGTTTCTCACCGCCCCCGGCGCTGAGACGATCCAAGCGGCCGGGACGCTCGCTGAGCCCCGGCGGCGTCTCACTACCCCGGCACAAGCGGCAGGCCCGTTGCGGGCTCACACCCTCGCGGTGAACGACACCGGGATCGCGTTCGTGAAAGCTGCACGCGAGCACGCTGGCGATAGCTGCGGCTCGCTGTCGTGGCGGCATGAGATCGCGCACCCCTACACCGCCGGGCGTAGCCGCCACGGCGCTCACCTGCTGATCGCAGACGCGCTGCTCTCCTACCTGCAAGCCGCACCAGACGAGTCGCTGATCCTTCACCAGCGGTTCATCGAGCTTGACCGAGGGACGATCCCGCCCGACCATCTCGCCGCAAAGCTCGCCCGCTACGCGCAGCTTCGCCACTACGCCACCACCAAGGACACCCCGGAGGGGCCGCTGTGGCGGGCCTACTACCGCACGTTTCCCCCAGTGCTCGTGGTGCTCGCCGACCAAACACCAGCGGCGGCGCGAAGGCGCGTGCAGAAGACGATCGCGCTGTACCGCTCAGACCCCTCACAAGCACGCTACGGGACCGTACCTATCGCCTTCACGGCGCTCCCCGAGCTGACGGCACGCGGCCCATTCGCACCCATCTTCATCCCCGCTGACCAGCCCGACCACTACACGGACTGGCTCGACACCACCCCTACCAAAACCGTTGAAAGGTGAACACAGATGCAACCGCAGACCTCAATCACACGCCCGCTCACAACCCGCCGCGCACCCGACCAAGGCTGCCCCGCGACACCATCCGCGCCGCCGCGACGACGACGGGTAAGGCGCCGTGGGCCATACCGGACATCGAATCTGCCGCTCGCGGTGTGGCCGTGCGCGCAGACGACGAGCCAGTGGCAGCGCCACGGCCGCTACCTCCCCGAGTCAAACCGGCACCCCGGCAAGATGCTCCCCGCGCTCGCGCGCCGGGCAGTCGAGGCATACAGCGACCCCGGCGACCTCATCCTCGACCCGATGTGCGGGATCGGCACAACACTCGTGGAGGCAATCCATGCGGACCGCCGCGCACTCGGCGTCGAGCTAGAGCCCAGGTGGGCGAAGCTCGCCCGCGCGAACATCGAGCACGCACACCACCAAGGCGCCAGCTCTCCCGCGCGTGTCATCGAAGGTGACGCCCGGCGCCTGCCTCACCTCCTCGCCACACACGAGCCGACGCTCCACGGACAAGTCGGGCTGATCGTGACCTCGCCGCCCTACGGCTGCCAACTCGCGGACGTAGCCACCGAGAACATTCTCACCGGCACGGGGTCGATGCGCCGCGAGGACACCACCAACTACAGCCCCGACCGGAGCAACCTCGGACACGCTCGCGGTGACGCCTACCTCGCCTCGATGGCTGACGTGTACGCAGCCTGCGCCGCCGTGCTCAGGCCCGGCGGATTCCTTGTGCTCGTCACCAAGGACATGCGCTCCGGTGGCGCCCTGCGCAACCTCTCAGGCGACACGATCACACTCTGCGAAGGCCTCGGGCTGCGCTACTGGCAGCGCATCATTGGGCTACTCGGGACGCTCCGCGATAGCGAGCTAGTCATGCGCCCGTCGTTCTGGCAGGTGCTCAACGTCCGTCGCGCACGCGCGCTCGGGGAGCGCACTCATGTAGTCGCGCACGAGGACGTGCTGGTCTTCCGCAAGCCCGAAACGGGCACGCAAACAGCCAGCAGAAAGGCGGCGTGAAGCGATGGCCACCACGCGAAAAGCAGTCTCCAAAACCCCGCGAAAGCCGCGCCGGGACAGCCATCCGGCGACCCGCTCGGCGGCGCCTTCCGGGCGCTTGAGATCACGGCCATGTTCTGCTCTGATCAAACCCGATGAAACACCACGAAACCGCGCAGCTTCAAGCTGGAAACCGGCAGCAGGCGACCCGCTGGAAGGGGCACCGATCGTCGTGTCCGTCGAGTACACCAAGCCCGGCAGTCCGCTCGATGAGCACTTGCGCCGCGAGCAAACCCGCGCGCTGCTCGACCTGCTGGCCGATCACGCACGCCGCCAGAGAAGCCGAGGGAGCCAACCTTGACCACTAGCGACATCACCACCACCGTTACCGGGTCAGCCGCTCGCGCCCTGCTCACGCGAGCCCGATTCACTCAAGACCAGCGAGGCCGGTGGAACACGCCGGACGGCCGCTGGACGTGGGCGACCGACGAGGCGCTGACATGGGCGCTCGTCACGCTCGCCGAGGACGACGACAACCCCCAGCAAGGAGGCAATCAATGACGCGGTTCGCATGGTACGGGCGGCTGTCCACCAAGGACAAGCAAGACCCGACAATCTCTTTCCCCTCCCAGCGCAACGAATGCGAGCGCAAGGCCGTCGAGCTTGGCGGGCGAATCGTCTGCGACTTCACCGACCAAGAAACGGGCCGGCGCGATGATCGCGTAGCGTGGAGCGAACTCATACGCGAGGCACGCGAGCGAGACACGCGCCGCTTCGACAGCGTGGTCATCTACTCAACCTCGCGCCTCTCGCGCGACCTATTCCACGCGCTCGCGTTCGAGCGCGAGCTATCGCGCGCTGGGGTGCAGGTTTACTACTCGGTCGCCGCTGGGGACCAGACCAGCCCAGAGGGCCGGCTCATGCGCCATATGTTTCAGGCGCTTGACCAGTTCGAGGTCGAGAAGCTAGGCCGCGAGGTCCGTCGTGGTCAAACCGAGAACACCCGGCAGGGCTATCGCAACGGCGGCCGAGCACCCTACGGCTACCGACTACACCGCGAGCCGCACCCCGACCCGCGCCGTGCCCGATCCGGCGACCACAAGACACGCCTTGAGCCGGACCCCGAGCAGGCACCCGTCGTCGTGGAAATCTTCGAGCGGTATCTCGCCGGCTGGGGATTCAAGGAGATCACGAACCACCTCAACCGGCCCGGCGGCCCGCCGTCACCGCTGCACGTGGACTCAAAACGCAACACGGCCGGCAAGTGGTCAAAGAGCACCATCCGCTGCATCCTTGAGAACCCCGTCTACACCGGCCGGCTCTACTGGAACCGGCTCGACTTCCGGCAGTCAAAGCTCGGCGAGGGACCACTCGTGCGCCGCCCCGAAGAGGAGTGGGTGCAAGCAGATCGCCGTCACCCCGCGATCGTCACCGACGAGCAATTCCAGAAGGTGCAGGGCCACCACGCCCAGCGCGTAAGTACCGAGGGCTCCCGCCGCCGCAGCACTCAGCGCCGAAGCTACGCGCTGCGCGGGATCGTGCATTGCGCGACCGGACATAACCCGCTGCGGATGCACGGCAAGGAACGCAAGGGCATCACCTACTACGCCTGCTGCTACCGCATCGCCTACGGCGACACCGCCGCCGAAGCCCTCGGTCACGGCAAGTGGCAATACATGCGCGAGGACAACCTCGAACCCATCATCGACAAGTTCTTCGCGACCGACATCTTCGGCCCGCAGCGCGTTCGGCGTTTCCGCGAGCAGCACGCCGCGCTCACCCCGGCGCTCATGGATCAAGACGCGACCCAGCGCAAGCGGCTGACCGCCACCCTCGCGGACCTCGACCAGCGCATCGAACGGCAAGTCGCGGCCATCGAGTCTGGGGTCGATCCCGTGCTCGTGGGCGAGCGCATCCGATCACTCAAGGGCGAACGACAGCAATCCGAGACGGCGCTCGCGCAACTCGACCTCCTGCAACGCGAGCGGATCGGCCTCGATCTAGACGAGGCGTGCGCCGTACTCGACTCTCTCCCAGACCTCTCAAAGCCGCTCGCCAAAGCCGACCCGGAGCTACGCCGCAGCGTCTACGAAGCGTTCCAATTCGGCATCGAGCTAGACCGAAACAAGCCCGAGATACGACTGAAGGCGCTCGTATCGAGCGCCTTCAGCACAACCTCAGACCTTGACGACCTTGCGGGCATGGTCGCTAATGGGGTCATAGCGGGGGCGGGATTCGAACCCGCGACCTTCGGGTTATGAGATCGCGGAGGGCGGGTGAGGTACGGTGTGGATGCCCGTGTTTATTGGGGTTATGAGTGGTTCGCTCGGGCCGGTTTCGCTCAGATTGGAACGACGAATGGAACAATGGCGGACTCATCCTTGCCGGGGCGGTCCCTCGTCTACAGAGACAGAATGCGAGTCGGCTGACGAGATCCCCGCCTGGGCTACTCGCCCAGCGCTCTCCGTTCCGCCGCCTGCGCCAGTATCGCGTAGGCACCCACGAGCACGTCGGTGAGGTTACGATCCCCGACCTCGACCGGGGCGGGTCCGAGCTGGCGCAGCAGCGCGTCGGGTACCTCGCCGGCGAGCGGGCTCACGTGGAAGGCGTCCAGCTCAGGCCCGCAGGACCAGAATGAGTCGAGCACGGTGGTGGACAGTGGCGCGCCTGGTTCGGGCACGCTTGAGGCCCCGGCCGAGGTCGCACTCGTCTTGGCGCCGCGCCCGGCGGGCGCGCGCCGCTTGCGCAGGCTCTCCACGAGCTCGTCCTGATCGCGTCCTCTCCAGGTGAAGATCAGGAAGGGGTCCTCGTCAAAGCGCTCGGCGAGGATGTAGTAGGTGGCCGCGATGTGCTTGCACGGGTTCACCGCGTCTGGGCAGGTGCAGGTCGCGGTCAGCTCGCTCGGCGAGCGCGGGAATAACGACAGCTTGCACGAGTCGAAGAGCTCCTCGATGTCGTGGGGCATCTCGCCGGCGAGCAGCTTTGCGAGCGGCAACGCCTGCGCCGCCATCGCTTTCTCCGCCCGGCGCCACTGGCTCTCGGTGAGCGCCTTGTAACGGATGCGCACGCGATATGGCGAGTAGCGCGACCCCTGCACCTTCGCCAGCACCACCCCGTGCTCTACATCGAGCTCGACGACCTGGCCGGCACGGGCGTAGTTGCGTCCGCGCTTCAGCCGCGAGCCGACGCCGAAGGACTCGAGCAGCTCGATGAACCGCTGCGACCACCATGTCTCGCCGATCTCCCCGCGCCGGCTGCGCGCCTGGATGCCACCCTCCGCGGGCAGTGGCCGCGAGGGCTCATAGAAGGGATGATGGTCGAAGGAGGTCATCGTCAGTCCGCTACCGCGCCGGCCGAGAGCGTCACCAGCTCGCGCAGCTGGGACGTGTCGAGCTCGGTGATCCACGCCTCACCCGTGCCGACGATGCGGTCGGCGAGGTCCTTCTTGCGGTTGATCAGCGTGTCGATCCGCTCCTCGAGCGTGCCCACACACGTCAGCTTGCGCACCTGTACGTTCTTCTTCTGCCCGATCCGGAAAGCCCGGTCGGTCGCCTGGTCCTCGACCGCGGGGTTCCACCAGCGGTCGAAGTGGACCACGTGGTTGGCAGCGGTCAGGTTGAGCCCGATACCACCCGCCTTCAACGACAGCACGAACACCGCCGGCCCGTCCTCGGACTGAAACCGCCGCACCATCTCGTCGCGCGCGCTCCTCGAGGTGCCGCCGTGCAAGAACATGACCTCGCGGCCGAGGCGCTCCTGCAAATGGGTGCGCAGCATGTGCCCGAACTCGGTGAACTGGGTGAAGCAGAGCACGCGATCGCCCTCGGCGAGCGCTTCGGCGAGGATCTCCTCCAGGCGCGCGAGCTTGCCTGAGCGCCCAGCCAGATCAGAGCGATCCTTGAGCAGGTGCGCGGGGTGGTTGCAGACCTGCTTGAGCTTGATCAGCGCCGCGAGGATGATCCCGGAGCGCTCGATCCCTTCGGCCTGCGCCGCCTTTGCGAGCATCTCCTCGACGACTGCCTCGTAGAGGCTCGCCTGCTCCTTGGTGAGGTTACAGTCGACGCGCATCTCGATCTTCTCGGGCAGGTCGCCGATGATCTGCTTGTCGGTCTTCAGGCGGCGCAGGATGAACGGACCGGTCGCCTGGCGCAGCTGTGCGGTGGCGTGCTCGTCGCGGTAGCGTTCGATCGGCCTCGCGTAGCAGCGCTTGAACGTCGCGGCCGGACCCAGCAGCCCGGGATTGAGGAAGTCCATGATCGAGTGCAGCTCGGTCAGGCGGTTCTCGACCGGCGTGCCGGTGAGCGCGACGCGGTGACGTGCCGGCAATGAGCGAATAGCGCGCGTCTGCTTGGTGTCGATTGTCTTGATGTTCTGCGCCTCATCGAGCGCAATCCGCTCCCACTTCGTGGCGCCGAGCGTCTCGCGGTCGCGGGTCGCAAGCGCGTACGTCGTGATCACCAGATCGCTTGCGCGCGCCTCGCGCGCGAACTTTTTCTCCGTCAGCCGTTCGGGACCATGATGCACGTGCACGCGCAGGCTCGGCGCGAATCGCTGCGCCTCGCGCTCCCAGTTGCCCACCACCGACATCGGGCAGACCAGCAGCGTCGGGGCCAGGCGCTTGCGCCGAGGGTTGCCGGTGACGGTCTTGGTCTGTGATGCGGGCGTTCGAGTTGATCCATTTGACTGTCCCCCATTTCTCTGGCGCGCAGCGTGCTCGCGCTCGGCGAGCAACAGCGCCAGCAGCTGCACCGTCTTGCCAAGGCCCATGTCGTCCGCCAGGCACGCGCCGAGGCCAAGACTCGACAGGAACGACAGCCACGCAAGGCCGCGCTGCTGGTAGGGACGGAGCTCCCCGTCGAGCGTGGCCGGGGTGGGGACCTCCCGCAGCTTGCGCTCGACGCCCGTGCCGAGCAGCTCTTTCAGCCACCCGCCGGCCTCGATCTCGACAGGCAGCGAGTCGGTCTTTGTCTGGGCGCCGGCGCCCAGCTCGAGGCTCTCGCGGATCAGCTCGCCCGCCGGCGCCTGGCCCCGCTCGGCGCGACGCTCAAAGAAAGCCAGCGCCGCCTCGACATCCTCGGGACGCAGCACGATCCAGCGCCCGCGCGCCATCACCAGCGGCAGCTTCAGCGCCGCCAGCTCGCGCAGCTCCGCCAGCGTCAGCGTCGCGTCGCCGACCGCGATCCTCCACTGATATGCGCACAGGCCGTCCAAACCGAACAGCCCGCTGCCCTCCTCGATTTCATCGAACGGCTCCATCTTGAGACTGAGACGCAGCCGCTTGTTCCACCAGGGCGGCGCGAGCACGCCGAACCCGGCCTGCTCGAGCGCTGGAGCGGCGTCGCGCACGAACCCGATCGCCGCCTCCGGGGCCAGATCGACGCCTGTCGGGGCGGCCTCGCGCAGCGCTGGCTCAAGGCCCGGCCACAGTCGCAGCGCATGGCCGAGCCCGCCGAGCAGACGCTCCTGCGGGTCCGCCAGCCGGTGGCCGAGCGCCTTCAGCCCATCTCCGTTTGAGCGCCACACCTCCTCGGCTCCGATCAGCACGCTCGGATCGTCCTTCGCCTGGAGCAGGATCTCGACACGCCAATCCGCCGGCTCGTCGGGCTCGTCGGGCTCGCACAGGCGAAAGCAGGTCCGAAACATGCGGTGCTCCGCATACCGCTCTCCCGCCTGGCGCCACTCGTCGAGCTCCTCGGCCAGCACCGCCAGCTCTCGCTCGTGCGCATCGACCGCGACCGGGGCGGGGTCCGTCAACGCCGCCAGCCATGCATCGACGACAGGGAGCTTGCGCTTCGAGCGCCGGCCCGCTCGACGTCCCGTGAGGCCGTCGGCGAGAAAACTCCGCGCGCACGCATCGACGAACGTCCCGAGCAGATCGCCTACGACAGCCTCGGGCGCGTTGGGCTCCTCGGAGGAGGCGATCTCCGCCCGCACGAGCGGCGGCATCGCCGCGACCAGCATCCGCATGCGCTCTGAGTCCTCGGGATCGCCAGGCATCACGCGCCACCACGCGAGCGATCCCTCCTCGCGCCGTACCACTCCGGGGAGCAGGCGACCGCGCGCAACCAGCTCGAGCGCGAGCCTGCCCGCCTCGGCCAGAAACCGCAATGAATCGCCGAGTGCCACACCCTTGGGGTCAGGGGCGCCACCGGCATAGCCGGCGGCCGGCTGGCCAAGCAGCAGCTCGAGCGCGGCGGCCGGCCTCAGCCCGATCGCCGGAACCACCCACAGATCGAGCAGCTCTGGACTGCCGAGGCGCCCCTCCTCGTCTCTTCGCAAGAGCTGCGGAGAGTGCTGCGGACCCTCGTCGAAGGAAGGCAACATCAAGTGCAGCTCGCGTTCGAGGAAGGCATCGGGTTCGAGTGAAACCCCCAACGCCTCGAACGCTCCGGCAAGGTCCCGCACCGCGCAGGCAAACGGGTGCTTGCGCGCCCGCGGTTTCGCCGGCCTGCCCCCTCGACGTCTCTGCGCACGCGCCGGCGACTCCGAGTCCTCTCCCCACACGCACAGCTTCGAGTCCCGAGACCAGAGTCCGTGCAGGGCGATCACGAGCGCATCTTTGCGTGACGGACGGACGCCTCCTTCAGACCACCTTCGCAGCCAGAACGGCCGGCAGACCCGTTGCGCGCTGCTACTCCTCGTTGCCCAGCAGGCGTGCCGACCAGTCGCGTACGGTCGACACTTGCTCCCGCACGGCGGCGCGATCGAGCACTTCTTCGAACCTACCCTCATACCGCGCGGCGACCGCCCACGGCGTCAGCTCCTCAATCTGCTCCCGGCCCTCGGAGAGATCAATCCCGTGATGCTCCAGAAGAGAGGTGAGGTAGCCAATGCTGTGCGTTCGATCGTAGTCGATCTCGTGGAAGGCAAGCACGGCCTTCAGGCGCTTCTCGATCGCCTGCTGAGCGTGAAAGCCCAGCACGTCATCGGGCACGTCTGAGTCATCGAGCAGCCTGTCGAGAATTGACTCGTCCCCTTCGGCCTTGCGCACCAGCAGCAGCGCCAGCTCGCGCGCTTCAGGACTCGGCGACGACACGGCCCTGGCTCATAGCCTCGTGAATCATCGTGCCCTTGACCGACTCCCACTTCCGCACATGCTGCTCGCTGGCTACCACGACATCGGCCGGGATCAAGAGCCGCCCGAGAATCCTTCCCAGACGCACCATCTCCCCAAAGCGATCGTCGACCTCCCGCTCGATTACCAAGAAATCGAAGTCGCTTCGATCGTCCCCATCGCCGCGGGCGCGCGATCCGAACAGGATCACCTTGGCCGGGGGTGCTGTCGCCTCAATCAGCGCTCGCCCGGCGCGCTCAATCGTCACCCCGTCTGCTGTGGCGCTCATCGTGCTTGCTCCTGCGTTGGGCTGCTTTCCGGGACAGACGACGGGGTTGTGCTGAAGGCCCGCTCGACCAGCTGCGCTCCGTTGGTCGGGTCGGGGGCGTAGTGGCGGTAGATCTCGGTCGTCTTGGCGTCGGCGTGGCCCATCCACTCCTGGATCGCGCGCAGCGGCGCGCCGGCGGCCGCCATTTGTGTGCCGAACGTGTGGCGCAGCTCGTGGAAGGTGATCTCACGCACACCCGCTCGTGTGATGGTCTCGCGGAAGCGCTTTCGCATCTTCGACGGGTCGAGCACGTTGCCGGTATGGGGATGGCAGAAGACGAGATCGTCATCTGTGCGGTAGGCCGAGCGCTGGGAGTGAAGCTCTAGCTCTCGTGCCAGACGGTCGGCCATCGGCACCGAGCGTCCCTCGTGTGACTTAGGGCTGTCGAACTTCCCGCGGGTGAAGTTGTCGGCGACCCGCACCCGGCCCGCCAGCCAATCGACGTCCATCCACTTCAGCGCCAGCAGCTCCCCTTGGCGCAGGCCGGTCAGGGCGGCGGCCAGGTAGAGCGGTCGCTCGACGGCGCCCAGCGAGTCGTCGGGGACCGCGTCTATGAGCTCGTCGAGCTCGCGGGGTTGCAGGAAGCGAATGCGCCGGTGCGGCGAGCGGGCCTTCTTGGGGCGATCTACGTGCGCGACCGGATTGGTCAGGACCCAGCCGCGCTTGAGCGAGAATGCGAAGACGCCGTGCAGGAAGTTCAGGTGGTTCTGGACCGTCTTGCTCGACAGGCCGTCCGCGCGCTTGCGCTTGAGGTAGGAGGCGACCCTGGCCGGGTCGATCCTGTCGATCGGCGTATCGCCGAAGAATCCTTCGAGGTGTCCACGTAGGTAGCCGCGGTAGTCCTGAATCGTCGAGCGCTTGCGATCCATCACGTGCTCCAGGTGATCGATGTAGAGCGCGCCGGCGTCGGCGAGGGTCTTACGCTCGGCGGTGGCGAGCACGAGGTCGTGGTCGATCCGCTTGCGAAGCTCGCGCTCGGCCTGAACCCGCGTCAGGCCGCTTGTGCTGCCTTGTGAGCGCTTGGGACCGATCTTGCGCTGGACTCGCCTAGTCCCGGCTCGCCAGGAGCCGTACCAGCTCTCCGTGCCAGTCTTGTCCTTGTAGACGAAGAGACGACCGCTGCCGTAGGAGCGCTTAGCCATGACCGCCCGATTGTAGGCGGCGTGGCGGCCGGCGAGCATCGGTGGCGAGGCCGAGCGAGACCGGGGATGCTGCGCAGGGCGCATGGGCAGCTCAGGCGTGGATGTTGTCGGCCAGCCACTCCTCCAGTATTCGTTGGGTGAAGCGGATGTGCCGACCGACCCGTACGCATGGAAGACGACGAGCCCGCACGGCTTCATATATCCAGCTCGTCTTCACGGAGAGCAGCCGGGCTGCCTCCTCCGGGCGTAGCAGTGGGTCTTGCAGCCGCGCATTCGATGGAGCGGGGACGGACGACTCGTTTGTCGACTTCGTGACGGGTGTCATGCTGTTCCCTTCGGAAGCTCTTGGTTTGTTTGTGCTGTCTTGGTTAATGACCGCCACGCGCGCAAAACGGCCATGTAGTTTCTTCAGGGCCTGTTGGGGCCCTGTGGAAAGCGGGCTCGCCGCCGCGTAGCGAAGCCCGTAGGGCGTAGCGAAGCGGCGGCGATGCAGTGGCGTCCGGTGGCCCGTCGAG
>Ga0302325_10004071_pt1 | contig 33954 bp, 28 predicted proteins | sample Palsa_T0_2_FD_201948 | JGI IMG/M metagenome (GOLD analysis project Ga0302325, IMG submission 201948) | Peat permafrost microbial communities from Stordalen Mire near Abisko, Sweden - Palsa_T0_2 | ecosystem: Environmental > Terrestrial > Soil > Palsa > Peat permafrost | place: Sweden: Abisko... | reverse complement strand
CAAACTCTCTTGCCGTGCGCCTGGCAGAACGATCCACACACAATCCCGCCAGGCACTCCTGCTCGGCTTGGCCTTCAACCTCTACCGTCTCTGGCTGCCGCACGCAGAGAGGATGTCAACAGAGCCAGACCAGTTCTAGAGCTTCTCGAAGAGCCGCGACAACATGCTGCTGCTGACTCGGCGTGATGCGGTTGAAGAAGGGAAGGGCGAGGGTGCGGCGGGCGATGGATTCGGTGATGGGGAGATTGGCCGCCCTGGCGCTGGGGTGCAAATGCCAGGCCGGCTGCCGATGGATGGGAGCAAAGTAGCGCCCGGTGGCGATGCCGCGGGCGGCAAGAAAGGTACGAACGCTGTCGCGGTCGGCGTGCAAAGGCAAGCGTACAACGTAGACGAACCAGCTGATGGTTCGGTCGGGAAGCTCGAGCGGCGGGATTTCAAGATCGGGGATCGTCTCGAGGAGCGCCTGGTAGCGCCCAGCTACGGTGCGGCGCATGGCGAGCAACTCGTCGATGCGGGAAAGTTGGACGCGGCCGAGGGCGCACGCGAGATCGGAGAGGCGGTAGTTGTAGCCGGGCTCGGCGTGGTCCAGCCAGTCGCCTGCCGCGCTTCTGCCCTGGTTGCGGAGGCTGCGCAGGCGGGTAGCGTGGGTTGGGTCGTGGGTCAGGACGGCGCCGCCTTCGCCGGTGGTGAGCTGCTTGTTGGGATAGAAGCCGAGGACAGCTAGATCTCCGAAGCTACCGGCGCGGCTTGAGTTGGCGGGCGGGCCGAATTCCGCGCCGATGGCTTCGCAGGCGTCTTCAACGATGACCAGGTTGTGACGGCGGGCGATGGACTGGAGAGCTTCCATGTCGGCTGGGACGCCGAATGTGTGGACGACCAGCAGGGCGCGGGTGCGGGATGTAATGGCACGCTCGACCGCAGCGGGATTGAGGTTCAGGGTGATGGGATCAATCTCCGCGAAGACCGGCGTGGCGCGCACCTGAAGAACGGCATTGGCGACGGCGATGAAGGCGAAGGACGGGATGATCACCTCGTCGCCTTCGCCGATGCCGAGGACGAGCAGAGCCAGATGAAGGCCTGCGGTGCCGGAGCTGACGGCTACTGCATGCGGAACGGCGTGATATGCGGCAAGTGCGGATTCGAAGGCGGCGAGTTCGGGACCCAGGCTGAGGTGCGAAGTGCGGAGAACGGCGGTGACGGCGTCGATTTCTGCGTCTGTAATGTCGGGGGATGAGAGGGGAATTTCCGGGTGGTCGAGGTTCGCGGTCTCCCAGATCTCAGAAGCGAGATCTGGGGCACCCAGCGTTTGCTGGAATTCCGGTTCAAGATTCATCGGAGCTCTCGTCTCGATCTGGGATTGGTGCAGGCCGCTTGATGAGCAGGTCTTCGAGAGGGACCGTGGTGAGGACGTGGGCGATGGTTTTGGCGGCGGCGCCGTTGCCGTAGGGGTTGGCCATGCCGCGCAGGGATTGGCGGAAATCTGGGCGCAGGGCGTGGTGGATGGCGTTCAGAATTGCCGGTGTTTCGGCGGGGACATCGATAATGTTGCGGGCGCGTTCGCGGCCTTGCTGGCGGATGCCGACGTTGACCACGGGAAGTGCGAACGATGCAGCTTCCATGATGCCGCTGGATGAATTGCCGATCATGGCGTCGACCTGGCCGAGCAGACTCCAGTACGTGATGGCGTCAAGGTTTACGAAGATGTGGCTGTGGCCGCGCGTGGCTGCAAGTGCCCGCGCGCGTTCTATGAGCGCGTAGCTGCCGGCGTCCGAGTTGGGATAAACGAAGATGAGTTGGCCGGAAATTTGCGCGAGGGCTGCGAAGAAGGCATCGGCTTCGGCGTTTGTATCTTTGAGGATGGTGACGGGGTGCCATGCGGCGAGGATGGTGGGCGGTGTGAGGCTGAGACCGAGTTTGGCTTCGAGCGTTGCGCGGTCGAGAAGCGTGGAGCGCGTAAGATGATCGAGCGAGGGCGCTCCGGCGTGGTGGACGCGGCTTGGCTCCTCGCCCATTGCAATGACGCGTTGGCGCGCGGTGGGAGTCGAGGTGAAGTGGATGTGCGCCAGCTTGGTGAGGGCGTTGCGGACCTGGTCGTCGATTGCGCCCTGCGAGACTTCGCCGCCTTCAATATGAGCAATGGGAATGCGCATGGCAAGCGCGACAGATGCGGGAGCGAGCATCTCATAGCGATCGGCGATGAGCAGCAGAATGTCGGGACGCCATGCGCTAAGTGCGTCAGCCAGGCCGAGGATGGCGATGCCGATAGTCTTGGCCATGCCGGTGTCAGAATCGGAGCTGAGCAGGCACTCGATGCGGGCCCGGATGGGGAAGCCGTCGCGCTCGATCTCCTGGATCGTGTTGCCGAACTCGGGTGAGAGATGAGCTCCGAGAGCGAACACCGCGAGATCGATGCTTGGGTGGACGGAGAGCTCGCGTAATGGCCAGTAGAGATGGCTATAGTCGGCGCGCGAGGCGGTGATGACGCCGATGCGGCGCTTGTTGCGTGGATGGGTCATTGCGGAGCGCTTCGGTGGAGACAGATCACAGTTGAAGTATAGATGGGGCGGCGGTGGGATAGGGATGTGCGCTGCATCAAAAGGCCGGTGCGATTGCGTTGCTCGGTCGCATACACTTAGAAGGTTGTGGCGACTTTCGTGCGGAATCGGTCTGCTCGGTTGCGGCTTCAAATGGGGAAGAGATTTATGCGATTGACTGGGGTTTTGGGCCTTCTGCTTTGGATGGCGGCAGCGCACGCGAACGCGGCGGCGCGCTTTGATGCCGATGCGGTGCGGCTCAATAACCGTGGCGTGGCGCTGATGAGCCAGCAGTTCACGGAAAAAGCCGCGGATGCGTTTGCCGAGGCGATGAAGAAGGATCCGAAGCTGGCGCAGGCGGCCATCAACGAGGGTATTGCGCTGCTGACTCTGCAGAAGCTGGATGAGGCGAAGAAGGCTTTGCAGACGGCGATTGCGCTTGACCCCAACAGCGCTCAAGCCTGGTACAACCTGGGCCTCGCGCAGCACGCGGGCGATGAGCTGGATGCGGCGCTGGCCAGTTTTCAGCAGGCGGTAAAGGCCGATCCCCGGGATGCGGATTCGTACTACTTTGAGGGCGTGTGCTTCGCGGACAAGAAGGATTATGACAAGGCCATCCCGATTTTCGAGCAGGCGCTGAAGATTGATCCGCTGCATGCATCTTCGGAGTTTCAATTGGCGCGCGCACTGCAGCGGTCGGGGCAAAGAGAGACCTCGCTGGAGCATTTCAAGCGGTTCAAGCATTTGACGGACACAAAAATAGGCGCGACGATTGCGCTCGCGTATGGCGAGCAGGGACATTACTCGCTGGTGACGCCGGTGGAGGAGCCTGAAGCGGCGTCGAAGGCGATGATTCCGGTGAAGCTGGTGGCGAAGGAGATGGTCTCCCAGGCCTCAAACGCAGGACCTGGGGCACCTAGCGGTTGGACGACTACCGGCGGGGCCTGCATGATGGACGTGACCGGCGACGGCCACATGGACCTGGTGCTGATGCAGGAAGGGGCGCAGGCGATTCGCGTGTTGCATGCCAAAGGCGATGGGAGCTTCGTGGATTGGGATGCGGCTGATGCGGGACTGAAAGCATCGGGTCACGCCGTGGCTTGCGCAGTGGGCGACTTTGACGGCGATGGACTGAATGATCTGGCGGTGGCGCTGGACGATCAGTTGTTGTTGTTCAGAAACCTCGGCAAGGGGAAATTTCAGGATGTTACGGCTCAGGCTGGACTGGTTGCAAAGAATAAGCCGACCGGAATTACGTTTATCGATTACGACCATGATGGGGATCTGGATTTGTTTCTGACAGGTGCGCCGCTGACGGCCGGCGGTTCATCGAATGTGCTCTGGCGCAACAACGGCAACAAGACTTTCACAGAGTGGACGGAGCCCGTTGGGTTGGAAGGTAAGAATTATACAAATTCACAATCCGCAATTCTGACCGACTTCAACAATGATCGAGCAGTTGACATTGCTGTTGCGGGAGATATGAACGCACCGGTCATTTACATCAATCCAAGAGAGGGCAAATATCCTTCGCAACCTCTTTATGACGAGAGCCAGCTACTCAGCGATTCGTCAACTGCGACGAACAAAAAGGGAGTCGATAGAGCTCCAGCTGCTACTTATGGCATTGCCGTCCTCGACTTTAACAAAGACGGCTGGATGGATATTGCCGTCACTCACTGTGTCGCGCCCGGATTGACACTGTGGCGCAACGCGGAAGGCCCGAGCCATGTGGGGCGTCGATTCGAGCGCGTGGAGTTGCCGCTGAATGACGTGCTGCGGGGATGGGGCGTGACGGCGATCGATATTGATAACGACGGCTGGATCGATCTGGCGGCGATTTTGGAGACAACTGCCGGGCCGGTCGTGAAGGTGTTTCGCAATCGCGGCGATGGCACATTTGAAGACGTGAGCCATGCGCTCGGACTGGACGAAGTGAAGCTGCATGAACCGCGCGGATTGATTGCCGCGGACGTGGATGGAGACGGCGCAACGGATTTGATTGTGACGCAGGTGAATGCGCCGCCCGCGCTGCTGAAAAATGTTGGCGCGAACAAGAACCATTTTGTGCGGCTCGATTTGACCGGCTATGCGGACAACAAAACTGCGTTGGGTGTGAAGGTGGAAGCTTTTGCCAATGGCCATTGGCAGAAGTGGGAGTTGGCTGGAGCTTCCGGCTTTCAGACGCAGGCGCCGCCGGAGATTTTGGTTGGACTTGGCCAGGCAGACGGCATTGACCTGCTGCGGATTCTGTGGCCGACAGGCGTGCTGCAGGATGAGATCGATCTGCCCAAGCTGACCAATGGGCGCGCGGTGATTGCGATGAAGGAAGCGGACCGGCGCGGGAGCAGTTGCCCGGTGCTGTTTGCGTGGGATGGCCATAAATACAGGCTCGCGACGGATGTGATTGGCGCGGGCGTGGTGGGCCACTGGTTCACGCCGCAGCGGCGTAACATTCCAAATCCAGGCGAATGGATCAAGGTCGACGGCGCGCAAGTTGCAGCGGTGAATGGACGGCTGAGCATGCGATTCATGGAGCCAATGGAGGAAGTGAATTACATTGACCTGTTGAGGCTTGTGGCGGTCGATCATCCGGAAAATGTTGAAGTGAATCCCGACGAGCGGTTCCTTGACGATCCGCCGTTTGCGTCCGGAAAGGTTATCGCTTCTTCCGGCGCGCGGCTGCCGGTGGGCGCTTGGGACGGAGAGGGTCGCGATGTGCTGGACGCGGTGAGCCGGCGCGATCACACGTTTGCGAGCGGGTTCACGGCTGCGCCATTCGATGGGTTTGCGAATCTGCATGCGCTGACCCTTGACCTGGGCGATGTGGATGCGCAGAAGCCGCTCAAGCTGCTGATGACGGGCTATGTGAACTACTTCAGCGCGACGTCGCTCTATGCCGCGTGGCAGGCGGGCGTGAAGCCAATCTCTCCTGATGCTGAAGCGCAGATGCCGGACGGAAGCTGGCAGCGGATTGCGGACGATGTGGGATTTCCCGCAGGTCTCGAGCGGACAATTGTTGTTGACCTGACGGGCAGGTTGCCGGCGGGGGCGCGGAAGATTCGCCTGGTGACGAATCTCGAGATTTACTGGGACCAGGTGCTCGTAGATAACGAAGCGGATGCGGAGGCGAAGACGACGGAAGTGCCGCTGGCGTTGGCTACGCTGCATTTCCGGGGTTATCCGAAACAGATTGAAGGCGCGAGTCCTGGCGATCTGGATTACGATTACGACCGCGTAAGTTTGACGGGGCCGTTCCAGCATCAGCGCGGCAACTACACGCGATTTGGAGATGTGACAGCGCTGCTGAAGGGCATCGACGATCGCTACGTGATCTTTGGAAGCGGGGAAGAGATTGCGGCGGATTTCGATATGGCGAAGCTGCCAGCGCTGCCTGCGCATTGGAAGCGCGACTATTTCTTTTATGCGAATGGCTATGTGAAAGACATGGACTGGTGGGATGCTTCGCCATTTACTGTGGCGCAACTGCCGTTCCACAAGATGAGTACATACCCGTATCCGCCGAGCGAGAAGTTTCCTGATGATGCGGGCGCGCTTGAATATCAGCTGAACTGGAATGATCGATGGGACTCGGGTGAGCCTGTGCGATCGTATCGGTTTAATTACCGATTGATGCATGCGACGCCTGCTGAAGATGCTGCTCCTGTATATTCGCGGTTCACGGATCAAGGCCAGATGCATTGATGCAGGACGATGCAAGTGCAAAAAGCAACTGCAAGAGCAACCGCAGGTCCTTCGGCTCCGCTGAAGTACGCTTCGCTCAGGATGACAGAGGTGTGGGGATTCAGGATGACAAGGTTGTGGGAATTTTGGGGCGGCCATGACAGATGTGGTGCTTGAATCGGCGGTGCGGCAACTGGAGCTGCTGCGCACCAATGCGATCTCAGTGACAGAGCTGGCGGAGGCACACATTCGGCAGATCGAGCGGCTGAATCCTGCATTGAACGCATTCGCCGATTTCGATGCGGACAAGGCGCGGGAGCGGGCGCACATTCACGATGGGTGGATGGGCCACCGTGCGCGAAGACCGTTGTTCGGACTGCCCGTTACGGTGAAATCTTCTATTGCGACGCGGGGTTTGAAGTGCGAGATTGGCAGCGTGTTGCACAAGGGCGAAGTTCCTGCTCACGACGCGGTGGCTGTGTCGAGGTTGCGTGCGGCGGGGGCGCTGATTCTGGGCACGACCAATTGCCCGGAATTTCTGATGGCGTATGAAACCGACAATCTGCTCTACGGGCAAACGCGGAATCCGTGGGATCTGGAGCGGTCGCCGGGAGGGTCGAGCGGCGGCGAGTCGGCGGCGATTGCGGCGGGGATGTCGGCGGCGGGGCTGGGCAGCGACAGCGGTGGATCGGTGCGCGTGCCTGCACATTTTACGGGGATCTGTTCGCTTAAGCCTACGCCGGGACGGATTCCGGCACGCGGACATCTGCCGCCATGCGTGGGGCCGTTTCAGATACTCGGAGCCATGGGTCCGATGGCGCGGACCGTGGCCGATGTGGCCCTGATGTTCAAGATGCTGAGCGGTCACGACCCGGCCGATCCGGCGAGTGCGCCGGTAGCGCTGCGCCAGCCGGGGCTGGATGAGCTGCGATCAAATCGCATCGGATATTTTGAGGACGACGAGCTGATTCCGGTAACGGCGGAGACGCGAGCCGCTGTCCATGCGGCTGCAGCGGCGTTGCGGGAAGCGGGTTTTCGCGTGGAGCCCTTCAGGCCCTCGACGCTGGAGGCGCTGCGGCAGATATGGTTGAAGTTTTTTGTGCGATGCGGCGCGATGTTTTACGCAGCGGAGATTCGTGGCAGAGAGGACAAGCTGAGTCCGATCTTCAAGGAGTTTCTGGGAATTGCAGCGGGTGCGCCGGCGTTGACGGCTGATGGGTTGTTGAGTGCGTGGGCGGAACTGGATTTGCTGCGGGCAAAGTCGCTTGAGGAGATGCGCAAGTATCCGGTGCTGCTTTGCCCGGTGGCCAGCGTTCCCGCCTTCCGGCATGGGGAGCGGAGCTGGGATGTGGAGGGACAGACTGTGAAGTATCTGGACGCGTGGCGGTACACGCAGTGGTTCAATGCGCTGGCCGCGCCGGCGGCGGTGGTGCCGGTGGGGCGCTCGCCAAAGGGATTGCCGATTGGCGTGCAGATTGTGGCTCGGCCGTTTGAGGATGAGACGGCGCTGGGAATTGCGCAGATTGTGGATGAGACGTTTGGATTTCGTGCGCCGCCGATGGCGCTGGGATGAATGCGGAAGAACCGGCGCGATTCGATTCGTGCTTTCCCACCCATGCGCAAAAACGCGCATGGATGGGGCACCCGGGGTGCTCGGTGTGTCAGGCGGTTTTGCGGCTGCGCGATCGCCTGTTGCACGCTTGCGCAGGCCTGGCTTTGTGGATAGAGTTTGACCTATGGGGATTCCTAAAATATTGATTTTTGGCCGCGTTGGGCAGGTGGGATGGGAACTGCGGCACAAGCTGGCTTGCCTGGGTCAGGTTTCCAACATCGACTATCCGGAGATCGATTTTTCCAAGCCCGATACGGTGCGCGCGGCGATTCGCGAGGCTGCGCCGACGGTGATTGTGAACGCGGCCGCTTATACCGCGGTGGACAAGGCTGAGGCCACGCCGGAGCCGGCATGGGCCATCAATGCGACCGGGCCGGGAGTGATTGCCGAGGAGGCCAAGCGGCTGGGCGCGCTGATGGTGCACTACTCGACGGATTATGTTTACGACGGCTCGAAGAAGGGGCCATGGGTAGAGACGGACACGCCGAATCCGCTGAATGTTTACGGAGAGACGAAGCTGGCGGGCGACAGGGCGATTGAAGCAGTCGGCGGCGACTTCCTGATTTTGCGCACGAGCTGGGTATATGGGGCGCGGGGTGGAAATTTTCTGCTGACCATGTTGCGGCTGGCCAAGGAGCGGCCGGAGCTGCGTATTGTGGACGACCAGACGGGCAGCCCGACAACCAGCGAATGCATTGCGCAGGCAACGGCGAACATTCTCGCCCAGGTGGTTGCGCCCAGCGGCGATGGGCTGAAGGGGCGCAGCGGCGTCTACCACTTGACGAGTGCGGGCCAGACGACGTGGTTTGGATTTGCGAAGGAGTTTTTGAGCAAGCAGGCGACGTGCCCTAAGCTGATTCCAATTCCGGCTAGCGAGTATCCTGTGCCGGCAAAGCGGCCAGTGAATTCGGTGCTGTCGTGCGAGAAGCTGGCGGAGACTTTCGGCGTACGCATGCCTTCGTGGGAGCTGGCGCTGGACCTGGTGCTGGAAACGCTTGCGGAGGGGACTGCGCGGGGTTAGCTCGGACCAGCCAATTTCCCCAACCAGAGTCTTCCTTGGGTGCGAAAAAAGAAGGGGCAGTCCGATTGCGGGCTGCCCTTCTTGTTATAGCCGATTAGAGAGTTTGCAGGTTAAGGAAGATAGTAGCGCAACGACGTCCAGAACATGTTGTCGATGCCCTTGGCGCCAATGGCGGGAGTGCCGGCTCCGGACCAGCCTTCACGAACAGCGTAGCCGTACTGGAAACCCTGGCGGAAGCGGCCACGGTCGCCCTTGTAAATGTCATACCACCAGCCGCCGGTGATTTCCTGCACGTCGCGGGTTTGCGCGCCGCAGGAGCCGCCGGGATAGTAGCCGGTGGAGCTGCCGCTATAGGTGGGGTTGGTGATCGTGTTGCAGCTTGAGTTCGACAGCAGCCGCGAACCATAGCCGACAGCGACCGCGGAAGGAGCCTTCCAGGTTGCACCCCACTTGCCACCGGCCGCGATATCGGCCCCTGTGGGCGAACTGGTGCATGTGGTTGTGCCGGTTACGCAGAAGATTGCGCTGGGAGCGCCAAGTGTGGTTGCAGTGGGGGTGGCTTCATCCTCGCGTCCAGCGTAGTCGCCGCCGTAGTTGAGATAGCCAACGAAGCGTGGAGTGATATTGGCTTCGACAGTGACCAGGCCGGAGACGTTGTGAATCGGCTCCAGGGTGCCGTTGGCGTTGGCGGTGACGTCGGAGAGCGTGGAATCGCCGTAGCGGCCTACGCCGGGTCCAAACAGACCCTTGACGCCAAAGGTAAGAATGTTGGGGATGAGTGGGACGCGCATGCTGGCGCCCATGCCGCCCAGCTTGATGCTGTCCCCGTAATAGCCGGCCGTGGTGAGCCCCGGAGCCGCCAGCACCGTGGAACCGGCGGCGGCGGTGGCGGCGACGTCTGTCAGACCGCCGTAGAGGTTGCCGTTGGTGGTTTCGCCGGGGTACACGGTCTCGTGGGCAAATCCCAGGACGCCGAAGAGTTCCCAGTGGCCCCAGCCGGGGTCGAAGGCGCCCTTGACCAGGAAGTCAGGCGCTTTGTTGAAGGAGATATTGGTGACGTTGGCGCAGGAGTTGACCGTCTTGTAGACGGGGACCGCAACATCGATGGTGTTGCCGGCCGAGTCAGTCTCTGCCTGGTTGGTGTAGTTGACGACGGAAGTTGATGGCGAGCATGCGCTGATGGTGGCGTTGTAGGCGCCGCCATTCTGGCCCGCGCTGCCCAGGACGGCATACGGAGTATTGCCGGCCAGCGAAGCGGTGTAGAGCAATTGCGGATTCTCGAGCGAGACGCCGAAAGCGCCCTTGCTGAAGCTCTTGACTACGCGGAAACCATACTGACGCGTCCACACGAAGCCCGTGACGTAGTTCGGGTCGATAGTGAGCGGCGTGAGAATGTCGCTGGCATCGTTGGAGATGCCCTTTTTGGTTTCGGTGGCCATGGACCACATCTGGCCGCCGGCGAACTTCCAGTGGCTATTGGTCTCGGCCGAGCCCCAGATGACGCGCTGGCGCATGACGTAGCTGTTGGACTGGTTGTTGTTGGAACTGGTGCCGGTGCCCAGCCAGTCAGCCTCGTAATAGCCCTTGAGAGTGCCCCAATTGGTTTTGCCCTCAGCCAGCAAGCTCACGCGCGACTGACGGGCTGTGCCGTAGAACTCGCTGAGCGAGTAGGCGTCAGCGCCCTCGTAGGGTAGGGAGCTGAAAGCGGTGGGAATGTCTCCGCCGGTGGCCTTGCTGCGGTAAACAGTTTCACCCGCTGTGAAGCCGCCGGGAGTGATGCCGATTCCCTTGTAGTGGAGCACACTGGGGCTTTCGATGGCCTTCTTGATGCTGGCGGTCTCGTCGGAGACGGTGGTGGCCAGTGAGGCCTGGTTGCCCTTGAGATCGGTGACAGTCGATTGCAGGGTTGTGACGGCGGCGGCGTTCTCAGTGACGGCCTGATTCTGAGCCGATGCCGCGGCGTTGGCGCGGTCAGCGGCGGCCTGGGCATTGGCCGCGGCCTGCTGCGCGGCTTTCAATTGCTCATCCTTGCTGGCAAGGTCGGATTTGAGGCCGTCAATCTGGCCTTGCATCTCCTGGCGAAGAGACTGGATCTGCTCCTCGACCGTGGGGCCCGGCGGCGTTTTCTCTTTCTTGGTTGCAGGATGCTTTTTCACCGGCGCAGGTTGGTCTTGAGCGCTGGCGTTGGCGGACAAGGCAACCAGGCTGACTGCCAGAATTGCCGCGGCAGAAGTTCTGAGCTTGAAGTTCATTGGGCCTCTCATTTTTCCTCTTGAATCAGGTTGGGTCGTTGAAGCGCACGCTATGGTTGCGAGCGCGTTGTGCTCCCGCACTGCGGAGAACTTGAAGATGGAGCCGGTCTGGGTGTCTGCAATCATGCGGGAGGAACATGGAAATGCGGAAAGCGCTTGAAGACGCAAAACTCTCCTGTGCCCGTTTCCATAAATGAGAGTCGCAGATTCTTGTTAATATTTGACTAATTCACGTATTTTTAACAATTTAGAACGGTTCCGAATTTACACGGCTGTAACAATTCCCGGTCCGAGAGCGCTGGCGTTGAAGTGGCTGGAATCAAGCAGTGAAGACTTGCCGCCCGAATACAGACGGAGTATTTGGCCTGCCGAAGGATATGCCGGAGCTTTTGCTCCGGCATATCCATGTCAGCTTCCTAGTAAATCCAGCGCACCGTCAAAATGAGGGAGTGATTGTAGGTGTGGAGGTGGCTGGTGGCGAGCTGCATGCCGCCGCCAAAGGTGAAGCCGGGACGGGATTGCTTGTCGCCGGGATGCAGCGCAAATTTGCCAATGGTGATGCCCGGAGTGATGAACTCCTGCGTCTTGCCGTCGTTGGGGCCACCCTTGAAGAAGGTGGCGTTGCTCTCGAGCTCAGGCCAGAAGACCTTGCCTATCTTGTATTGCGCGGCAGTATTCCATACCATTGGCCTGCCGGATGCGTTGGTGGCCGGATTGCCTGTGGGCAGCGTCGCGCCAAACGTGGATTGCACATCGAAGTTGCCGAAGCCCTTGCCGCCGGCAATGTTGGGCTGCACGCTGGCGTTGGTGGATCCGTTCTTGGCCTGCCCCGTGGGCAGCGTGGTCAATGCATAAAAGCTGAGCGTATACGCACCGTGCTGCTTGTTTCCGCTGGCAAGGCGGTATTTGCCGAGAAACGAAAAGTCGCCCCAGCCGTCGATGGCGGTGGTGTTGTGCTTGATGTAAGGCGGGAGATCGATATCGAACTCCAGGTTGCCGGGGGTAATGAAGCTGATGCACTTGCTGTTGTCGATGTTCCAGGTATAGGTGCCCTTGGGAGCAATTTGGCGGACGAAGTCAGCCCGCACTACCTGGAACAGGCCGGTATACGTGGTGGCCAGCGGCACCGACCAGGCCGGCTGCTTCGATTGGATGGCGTTGGTGCGCGCCGACCAGCGGGCATAGAAGTTGCCCTGCGCAGGCGGCGGGGTTGTAACAGGCGTGTTTTGTGCGGACAGACTGGCCGAAGCGAGCAGGAGAAGCAGGGAGAGAGATAGAGTTTTCATATTGATTGCTTGAGGATGAAGGGTGTAAGTGGGACTGGCAACCGCCAATGGGGGGAGGGTTTTCTCCACCTTGAGATGTATACAGATCAAGGTCGATGGAACCTGTTGTTTCCCAGGTGCTGAGTATCCAGACCCAGGCACCCAATGTCATTTACCGTCCGGACATCTTATCTCCCCGCTGCCTGACCGGCGCTGAGCAGGTTGGCGAGGATGCGGTAGGCTCCCGGGACCAGCTCGGGAAGCTGACGGTGCAGAGCGTATGCAACATAAATGTAGGTGCCTTTGCCGGGATGGGCGACGACGAGGCCGCCGCGCTGAGGGTCCTGGCCGGGGTCGGCGGTTTCGGTGAGGGCGATGAAGGCGGGATCCCAGGATTCGAGGAAGGAGTGGCCTCGCTCTTCGACCCAATCGTCGAAGTCGGCGGAGGTGATGGCGTTGGGGGTGGTGAGCAGGGGATCGGTGGAGGCAAGGAGCTTAACGGGAGCGGACTCGTCGACAACGCGCTCGGCGCGACCCAGGGAAAGTGGAAGCGGGGCGGGGAAGTTACCGCTTTGATAGAGGACAATGAGGGTTCCGCCACGCTGGACGAATTGGTTGAGGCGCGGTTGGGCGGCGGCCAGGGCAGGTACCGCCGAATAGGCGCGGATTCCGACAACCACGACGTTCCACGCGGAGAAGTCGGACGAAGCTAACTCGGCCGGGATGAGTACGTGCGGGGTCACGCCCAGGGCTTCAATGGCGTCCGGAACCTCGTCGCCGGTGCCCATGATGTAGCCGATGCGGAGGCCTGGAGCCAGCTTGACGTCGACTTTGCGGGTCAGCAACTGGGCGGGTCTGTATAGGTTGTAGGGGCGCAGACCGGCGTAGCCGACGGACTGCCAGCCGGATTGATAGCTGTGGCCAGCGGCGTGGGCAACGGCCTGGATGGTGAATGGGGAGGATTTGGGGCTCGCGGGAGTGACTGAGAATTGGATGGGCTCGGTGTCCCCGGCGGCAGAGAGATGGAAGGGCGCAGACGCGGGTTGGGAGGTCCAGCCAGTAGGAAGAGTAAGATCGACCGTCCCTTCAGCGGTGCCCTGCGCGTGGACGGTTACGCGAACGGGCAGTGCGGAGCCATCGAGGGGCAGGATGCGCGCTTCGGGATCCATGCGGACGCCAATGGCCGGGGTGATGACCAGAGGCTCGTAGATGCCGCCGGGGCCGACTACGCGCTGCATGGTCTGGACGACCTGGCCGACTCGGATGGGCAGTCCGTCGAAGGTGAACTCGACCCATGCGGCCAGCGGCCAGGGGGCGAAGGAGCGCTCGCGATACTCGGGCTGGGTTAGGTCGTAGTAGGCCTGCTCGGTGTTGGGGCGTGTGAAGTAGGGCTGGGTGGGCTGCGCGTCCTCGGGGACTTTGAGCTTGTAGATGACGTCGGTGGTGGAGCTAGTGGAGCTGGTGCTGATGGGGTCGCCTTGCTGCCAGTCGGTGCCGGTCTGGGAAATGAGCCAGGTCTTAACGAGGTGGACATCGTCAGCGGCGCGGGCGGTGTGGATGCGGACGTTGATTTCCTGGCCGGGAGAGACGCTGCGGGGGGTTTCGTCGGGGCCACCGCCGCGGAAGCCGCCTGGGTTCTGCGCGTTGCTTGACTTGGTGGTGAAGGCGGTGAGATCGAGGCCGAGGAGATTCTTGAGGGCCGACTGAAATTGGTCGATTTTTGTGTCGAGTTCGAAGAGCAGGCTGGCCTTGGACTGTGAGTCGAGCTCGGTCGATTCGACGCGTTTCCTCAACTGCAGGGCGAGAAGGAATTTTGGCGCCAACTTGTGGGCAGTGGCAGTGCCGTCGAGGCTGCGGTGGTCGTTTTGAAATTGCGCGAGGGCCGGGTCGAGTTCAAGCTTCAGGAGTTCCTGACGAATGGAAACGGGCGTATTGGAGCCGGCAAGCCCAGACAGTCCTGACAACGATGTGTCGATATCGACCTTGCCGTTATGGAAGAGGTCGTCGTCGGTCTTGATCGCGCCGGGTTTTGCGGCGGCTAGCGGGGCAACGGCCCAGAGGTGATAGCTGGTGCTTGCGGGGCCACTCAGGCTGGGATTCGCGCCGCCGTTCTGCGACTTCTGCTGTCCCCAGCCTTGGCTGGCGAGCTGCGCGTAGCTACGGCCGATGGCGGGGTCGCGCGTGCCCACCTGGAGAGTAACGTCGCTGGATGGGACGCCGGTGGTGATCTCGCCGGTGACGTAGTTCTTGAACTTTGCGGGGGCCCATTTGCCGGTGGCGTAGTCGAACATGCCCTGCGCGGTGACCGGTGCGAACGGAACCATGGAATAGACGGCGAGGGGCTGCCAGACGGTGAGGCCGAGGCCGCCTTCGCTGGCCGGCTTGAGCTGCTCGGGAAAAACGCTGGGGTCAGCGGCGGCTTTGAAGACTTCCTGCGCGATTTCACCGGAGACCTGGTGGTGGCCGTGGCCGTCGGTGATGCCGCCGACGAAAGTGGATACGATGACCTGGGGGCGCTCGCGGCGGACGGCGAGGACAGCGTCATAAAGCACGCGGTCGTGGCCCCAGCGGGCGAAGGCTTCTTCCTGCGTCTTGGAAAAGCCGAAATCGATCTCCGTGCCCCAAAGCTGCTTGGCGCCGTAATATTCGTCGGCCTTCAGCAATTCGTTGGTGCGGATGAGGCCGAGCGCGTCATAGGTCTCGGCGGACATGGCGTTCTGGCCGCCTTCGCCGCGGGTGAGGGTCAGCAGGATGCAGCGGACGCCCTGGCTGCGCGAGAGATAGGTGAGCAGTGCGCCATCTTCGTCGTCGGGGTGGGCCACGATCATCATCAGGCTGGCGGTGGTGGAAAGCCGGCGAAGGGACTGCTCGAGTTGCGCAGCGCCGCGGTTTTCAGGAATGGGCAGAGCGATGCTGCTGGGCTCGGGAAGAGCGATGCCGGCGAGCGGATCGCTGGCGGGGGCCTGCTGCGCGGGCACAACGGCAGCGTACAGCAGGGCCGCGAGAGCAGCGAAGACGGCGATTCGAGAGGAGTGGAGGGCGCGAACCATGGCTGAGGCCAGTGTACAATCCGTGGAGCGTTTGAGCCTCACGGATGTGATGGGCTGTTAATCTGAACCTGCATCGACGGGCCTTGAATCGAGCAGCGGGGAGAACAGGCGTGAGCCGAAGTTGGAGTGGTTGGGCAGGATGCGTCGCTGCGGGGCTGGTGGCTTTGCATTGCGGTATGGCCTTCGCGCAGTTTCATCGCCACAGAGCGCAACCGGTGACAATCTCAGCCAGCTTCACCTTCATGAAGAAGGACGGCAGCTGCGTGGCCGGGCCGATTTTGAAGATTGAGCCGAGGGTGGTTACGGTGCGGGCTCAGATGGGGCCGGTGACGATTCCGCGGCAGGATTTGCTTGAGGTGAGCCAGGGAGATTCGCTGGTCTTCAGCGCGCGCAGCTCATGGGCCGACGTGGAGGAGGTGCATCTGCGGTCGCGCGAGAGTCTCTGGGTGAAGCTGCGCAACGGAAAACTGATCACGGAGATTCCGCTGCAGGTGACGGCGGACGGCTTGGTATACAAGCGATTCTTGTGGCTGAAGAAGCGCTATGCGAAAGCCCAGATCGTTACCGTCGATTATTTGCGAACCAAACCCGATGCAGATGTTTTTGACTACTTCACACAGGAAGCGCCGGCGCTGCTTTTCTTTTATCCGGAGTTTTATGACCGGCTGAAGGGGCTTGAGGGACGGATTCCGGTGCGGCTTTACGATGCAGTGCTGCCAGAGGACGATGCGGTGCTCAAGTGCTCAGAGCGGTAGCTGACATTGCGGGCTTTTCCCTCAGGGCTAGAGCCCACAGCAATACGGTGATGTCCAAGGCTCGGTAACCAAGGAGACCCATGATGATGAAACTGATCAGTCCGATTTGTCTTCTCGCTTTTGTCGTGAATCCGTCTACCGATAGATTTCAGAAATATCACGCCGTCCAGGCTTATGAGATCCGGCCAGGAGTCATCGTGACGCCCATCTACTCTGCCAATCATGACGTATGCGAGATAAGCATTGAAAAGCGGCATTATTTCAACGACGTTGTCAACATGGAAGCGGCAATGTCAAAGGAGGAAATTGTCTCCCTGTTTGATGAACTTGTTCCACAAGGCGACCGAGGCGGGCCAGGATTGAAATGGAAACTTCCGCCGGATACGGAGATTTCTGAGTTGGATGGCGGCGTGCTAAATACACGCATTCCATATGCGAATGTGACCTTGGCGATGTATGGGAAAAAGGACAGCCCAGAAAGACAGAAATACATCACTGCGATCATTTCCTGGAACAAGCTGCAATGTGATGCGAAATGATGTTGTAAACCACCAGCCACCTTTCAGGGTGGAATCGCTAGCGTGTGGCCTCCGTTTGGCATGGTCAACATATGTGCCTCAACGTACGGGCTGAAGCCCGTGCCCTTCAATACTTCACTCATTTCCATTGCATGGCTTCTTATGATTGATTCTTCCTCGAGCTCTACAACACTCGAACGGCGCATCGGGCTGCGGTCGGCTGTGCTGTTCAACATGCTGGAGATGATCGGGGTGGGGCCGTTCATCACGCTGCCGCTGGTGATTGCGGCGGCAGGCTTTCAGCTCTCGGTTTGGGCGTGGGTGCTGGGCGCGGCCATTGCGGTAGCGGATGGGCTGGTGTGGGCGGAGTTGGGTGCGGCGTTTCCGCGCGCCGGCGGATCGTATGCGTTTCTGCGCGAAATTTATGGACCGAAGGGCGCGGGAAACTGGCTCAGTTTTCTCTATGTCTGGCAGTTAAGTTTCTCTGCTCCGCTGTCGATTGCTTCGGGGTGCATCGGACTGGCGAGTTTTCTAGGGGTCTTCTGGCCGGGAATCGATGGAGCGCCGATCGAGGCTCTTCCGGGGCTGCATTATTCCGCGTTTGCCGCCGCGGCCGTGTGCCTGCTGGTGACGTGGATGCTCTATCGCCGGATCAGCGTGGTTACAGGGATGGCATGGGTGCTGTTCGTGGGAGTCATCGCGGCAATTGCGGGTGTGATTGTCTCAGGCTTTGTGCATGCATCGGCTCTGGGCGGATGGCACATGCCAGCGGCGCCCGCGATGCATGCTGCGGCGGGGTTGAAGAAGGCCATGGGGGGCCTGGCGCAAGGGACGCTGCTGGCCACCTACTGCTACTGGGGCTACTACAACATTACTTATCTTGGCGGCGAGGTGAAGCGGCCGGAAAAGACGATTCCGCGCTCGATTCTGCTGTCGGTGATGTTTGTCGCGGCGTTTTATGTGGTGATGGATCTGGCGGTGCTGCCTTCGTTAAGTGGGGCCGCGGCGCTGGGTGGAACCGCGGCGCCTGCCTCTGCCAGTGCAGTGGTGCGCGTGCAGCTGGTGGCGGACATTGCGCGGGCGGCATTTGGCGGGTGGGCGGGGTACGCGATTGCCGCGCTGGTGGTGTGGACGGCGTTTTCAAGCGTGTTCTCGCTGCTGCTGGGCTACTCGCGCGTGCCCTATGCGGCGGCGCGCGATGGGAACTACTTTCGGTTTTTGGACGCAGTGCATCCGCGGCATGGGATTCCGCATCGCTCGCTGGTGGCGCTGGGAGTGGTGGCCGCGGGGTTCTGCTTCCTTTCGCTCACGCAGGTGATTACGCTGCTGGTGATCACGCGGATTCTGCTGCAGTTTTTTTTGCAGCATGTGGGCGTGATGCTGCTCAGGGCACAGCGGCCGGAGTTGAAAAGACCGTTCCGGATGCCGCTCTATCCGTTGCCGCCACTGGTGGCGATGGCGGGATTCGTATTCATGCTGGTGAACCGCAGCCATGCGCTTGAGGGGCTGGCGGTGGCGGCGGGCATTGCGTTGAGCGGGACGGCGATTTATCTGTGGCGGGCGAAGAGATTGGGGGAGTGGCCGTTTGCGCTCGGTTGAAAAGCGGTGCTCTCCCAAGTCTCAAAATCGAGACTCAGGAGCACCCCGCGAGGCTGCAAGTGAATCCAGATGGGGTGTTTGCAACGTTCTTGTAACGTGGGGGCACTCCGAGGTGTCTAATTAACGAAGAGCGAGAGCTTCTCCCCTCGCGAGGTCAAATCCATGCTGATCAAGAAATCTGCGGACATTCCGTCGTCGGAGATTACGCCGCGCAGCGGCTACGAGTGGTATGTGAATCGCAGGAAGTTTCTGCGCGGGGCGGTGACTGCAGGCGCGGTGGCGCTGGGCGCGGAGCGCGTGATGGAGCTGCTTGAGCCGCGGGTCGGGGCATTGGCGGGGACCAAGCTCGACACAGTGAAGAGTCCGCTGACGACCACCGGCGAGGACCTGACCAGCCTGAACGACATTACGCACTACAACAACTTCTACGAGTTTGGCGTGCAGAAGAATGAGCCGGCGCAAAATGCGGGCGGGCTGCCGACGCGCCCATGGACCATCAAGGTGGAAGGAAAGGTGAAGGCCCCGAAGACCTTCGACATTGACGCGCTGCTGAAGTTGCGGCCCCTGGAGGAGCGGGTGTACCGGCATCGCTGCGTGGAGGCGTGGAGCATGGTGATTCCTTGGGTGGGTTATTCGCTCTCGGAGTTCATCAAGCTGTGCGATCCGCTGCCTTCCGCGAAGTACGTGGAGTTTCTGAGCTACTACGACAGGCGCGTGGAGAAATGGACGACCGAGTCGACAATCAATTGGCCTTACTCCGAGGGGTTGCGGATGGATGAGGCGATGCATCCGCTCACGCTGCTGACGTTTGGACTGTACGGCGAGGTGCTGCCCAACCAAAACGGTGCGCCGATACGGATTGCCGTGCCGTGGAAGTATGGATTCAAATCGGCCAAGTCGATTGTGTCAGTGCGCTTCACGGACAAAATGCCGATTACCACATGGAGCGAGATTGCGCCGATGGAATATGGGTTCTACTCGAACGTGAACCCGGATGTGGATCATCCGCGCTGGAGCCAGAAAACAGAGCGGAGGATCGGGCTGCCCTTCTATGCGCAGCGGAAGACCACGCTGATGTTCAACGGTTATGGAGATCAGGTAGCTTCGCTCTACAACGGGATGAATTTGAAGAAGGATTTCTAAGGACAGGGGTTAGGGTTCAGGGGTTAGGGATTAGTTAGTTGATGGGCTTGGTGAGTGTTATGACTCTGAGCAAGGATGCGGAGCGGCAGTTAGCTTCGTTCATGGCGAAGTTTACTCCCGAGGTTGCGGCACTGGCGGAGGATATTCTTGGCGAGATGCGGAAGCTTTATCCGACGGCGCTGGAACTTGTTTATGACAATTACAATGCGCTGGCGATCGGATTCGGGCCGACGGAACGGGCTTCGGAGGCTGTCTTTTCCATCGCGCTGTTTCCGCGCTGGGTGAGTCTGTTTTTTCTGCAGGCGAGGGGATTGCCCGATCCCGACAAGATGCTGCGTGGAAATGGAAAAGTCGCCAGGCACATTGTTCTGCCTTCGGCCGCAATGCTCCATCAAGCGCCGGTGCTGGAGCTGATGCGGGAAGCGGCGATGCGAGCGAAGGTTCCTTTTGACCCGCATGGGAAACGCCGGCTGATCATCAAATCGATCTCTGCAACACAAAAACCGCGCCGCCCTGCGTCTGCATCCGCGAAAACACCGTCACGCCCACAGGTCAAGAGCAAGCAGAAGAAAGTGCGCGCCGGCAGCCTATGAAGAAGTCGACTCTCGTAGTGCTGAAGACGCTGACGTGGATAGCTTGCTTATGGCCAGCGGCGCTACTAAGTTATGGAGCAGTTACTAACAACTTAGGCCCCGATCCCACCGCTAACATCGAGCTAACTACCGGGTATAACACGCTGCTGTTGCTGATTCTCTCGCTGGCCATTACGCCGGTGCGGAAGCTGGTGCCGAAGCTTGGCTGGCTGATCAAATTCCGTCGTCTGCTGGGACTGTTTGCATTCTTCTATGGGACCCTGCATCTGCTTACCTATGTGGCGCTCTACGCCAACTTCGACGTGAAGGCAATGCTTGACGATATTGCCAAGCGCAAGTTCATCACCATGGGCGTTACGGCATGGCTTCTGCTGCTGCCGCTGGCGCTGACTTCGACCAACTGGGCGATTCGCAAGCTGGGTGGCAAGAACTGGAACCGGCTGCACAAGCTGGTATATGCGGCGGCGGTGTGCGGAGCGATTCATTACTGGTGGCAGGTGAAGCCGGGGGTGCTGAGCCCGCTGCGGCTCTCCGTCGTGTTGGGGGTGCTTCTGCTGGCGAGGCCAGTGCTGGCGTGGTGGCAGCGCAAGCGTGCTCGGGCGGTTGCGGCTTGAAGGGGCGGCTTGAGAAGCGGCTGCGCCTATTGAGGATTGGCCGGCGGTGGAGCGGGTGGAGCCGGCGGCGCGAGCGCCAGGTTGATTTCATCGTCGTTCAGGATGGTGATTGGAACTTCCTTGCCGGCGTAGGTGCGGACGGTCACGGTTTGTGCGGTTTCCTGCTGCGCGTCGCCTTGGCCGGATGCGGTTTGTTTCTGCTCTTCATCCGCCGCACCAGAGACCTGGAGGATGTAACTGCCTTCGGGGACGTACTCAAAGGAGTAAGTCCCATCATCGAGCAGATCGGTTTGTCGGGCCGGTTCGCGGTCGTCGGCATAGAACAAACGCAGGGTTGCGTGGTTGATGGCGTGGCCGTCAAACAAAGCGGAGACGGTGCCGGATACTGTGTGCATTCCGGCAAGTGGAATGTCGATGTCCACGCCGGGTGCAGTTTCTCCCGCCGCAACCTTCACTGGCTTCGCCAGCTTTTTGCGGAAGACGTTGCCGTAGCAGATGCGCGGGGCTCGCTCCTCCGCGTCAGATGGCATGAGAGAACAAACCGTATAGACCCCGGCAGGCAGGTTGGTGAGATTGAAACGGCCGTGCCCGTCGCTCACCGCGTGGATTGACCATGAGTCGATGAGCGGAAGGCCGACGGGGGCCCAGGCATCTTTGTCTGTCTTGCGGAAGAGCTGGAAGTGCATGCCGATGGCCGGGCTGCCGTCATCGAAGGTGACCGTTCCTGAGATCTCAGCGGCTCGCTCGATTTGCAGGCTGATTTCAGAGATGCGGTGGACGCCGACGGTGACTTCGGTGAGATGATCTTTCCACGCGCTGATCGCGTAGAGGTGGCGCTCCTTGTCGCTGCCGAGCGCGCTGAGTTTGTCGGGGTCGATGCCGAGCGCAGGGTCGAGATAACCCTCCAGCGTCGCGAACGCGTAGTAGCGGCCGGGCTGGACAGCTTCAATGCGGAAGCGTCCATCGAGATCGGTGACAGTGGTTTCCGCAGCCGGCAGGGGGTCTGCGTCGTCATTCTTTTCGCCGGTTTTTGGCGCTGCGGACAGAGTGACGGTGGCAAAGCGGGCGGGCTTGCCGGTGTCCGCGCAAAGGACGATGCCGGTGACCACGCCCTTTGTGGGGTCGGGCTTTTTGTGCTGAAACTTGTTGCATCCGGCCAGAAGCAGGCAGGCTGCAAGCACGGACCAGAGGCAAACTTGATCCTGACGGACTCTCATTGAAACAAGGTCCCAACTTCAGCAAGATTGGCATCACTCCCTGCAAATTCCACGGCAACGCCGTGCTCGGCGTCCCAGCAACCCACGGTGCTCCATCCCTCGACAGGAGTGTTCGTCGTACGCAGACAGTTCGGCAGCCGACTATTCAGTTGAATTGGAACCAGATTCTCTTGTGAGTGGGTACTTCTGAAATCCTGTTCGGAAGCATTGGCGAACTGAGCCGGAGGTTTTGACCCATGGGAGCTGATGTAAAGCGAGTCGCCCCAGGTTTCGGAACTCCAGAGCATGTATTGTCGCTTTTCTATCAGTGCGAAGTGGCTTTTCCGTACGACAATCTCCCAGTCGGGCGGAACCCTGACCGAGACACCGTCAAAAGCAATTTGGTGAGGGCGAATCATGTAGCTTCCGAAGGCCGCAAGTGTAGGACCGAATAAACAGCAGGCAAAGACTAGCAGGACCGCGATTACTGACCAGCGGATCATCCTGAAGCATACGTCGATTGGCTTCATCGGGTAACTCCCGTGACTAGGAGAGTCCATAGTACTGCAACGCGACAGAACAATGGACCCACTCTGGAGGGAGAAACCAGAGCTTCACGAGTGCGGGCCGGCAATTGCGTTTGTGGCGATTCGTCAATCAAATCGCATCACGCACTGCGCAACCGGGCTAAAGCTCTTGCGGTGCAGCGGCGTTGGACCCAGGCGCACCAGCGCGGCCAGGTGCTCGGGGCAGCCGTAGCCTTTGTGGCTGGCCAAGCCGTAGCCGGGGAACTGGCTGTCGAGCTCGATGAGCAGGCGATCGCGGTGGACTTTGGCAAGGACGCTGGCGGCGGCGATGGAGAGGCTGATGGAGTCGCCTTGAATGATGGACTGCTGCGGGCAGGGCCAGTCGATGGAGTCGATGCCGTCGATGAGCAGGTAATCAGGGCTTAGCGCGAGCTGTTCAACAGCCAGGCGCATGGCCAGCAGCGAGGCGCGGCGAATGTTGATGCGGTCGATGGTTTCTACATCGACGGCGGCTACGGCCCAGGCTACGGCGTTGGCGCGGATTTGGATTTCGAACTCCTCCCGCTTTTTCTCGGAGAGCTTCTTGGAGTCGGTGAGTCCGTCAATCCGGCAGCGCGGTGCAAGAATCACGGCTGCTGCAACTACCGGGCCGAAGAGCGGGCCGCGGCCGACCTCGTCCAGGCCGGCGATGCGCAGGGCGCCCTGCCTGCGCGCGGCTCTCTCGTGCTTCCAACCGCATTCGGGGTGGGAGACGGTCGGCTTGGCCATGGACTCAGTATAAGAAGACGCGCCTGACCTGGGTGTTGAAATCCTGGCAGATGCAAGGGCTGTCGGGCCCTTCTCGGCTATTCTGGGTGAATCTAAGAAGACGATGCAGATTGGAGAATGGCATTGCAGGTTTGGAATTCTTTTCTGATCGCGTTCAGCGTGCTGCTTCCGCTGATCAATCCGCTGGGGTCGGCGCTGGTGTTTCTGGGGCTGGCGGGTGATGCGCCGCCGCAGGTCTACAAACATTTGGCGCGCAAGATTGCGTTCAACAACATCGTCTTTCTGGCGGTGATTGAGCTGCTGGGCGCAACGATTCTGAACTTCTTCGGTATCTCATTGCCAATTGTTCAGTTTTCCGGCGGCATCGTGATTGCGGCCATGGGCTGGGCGGTACTGAATGAACGGGACGCGCGAGCGAATTCAAGAAACAAGCAGGAGGAGACCGAGGAACGCGACGATTCGGTGAGCAGTGATCTGGACGAGAAAGCTTTTTACCCCTTCACATTTCCGATCACGTCCGGTCCGGGAACGCTGGTGGGGGTTTTGACCGTCACGGCTCGCATTTCAGACAAGGTGATTTCGAGGAGTGTGCTGGCGCACCTGGGGGTGTTTCTTGCCGTGGTGGCGCTCAGCGTGCTGGTTTACTTTTGCTATGCGTATGCGCCTGCGATCACCAAGAAAATTCCGCCAAGCACCGCGCACGGGATTCTGCGGGTGATCGCCTTCATTTTGCTTTGCATCGGAGTGCAGATCGCGTGGAATGGGCTGGCGCAGTTGTTGGCTATGGTAGTCAAGCCGTAGAGCATAAGCGCGAGCAAGCAATGAAAACCCCCGGCTGCGAATGCCGGAGGTCCATCTTACGGAGAAAACTCTTCGGATTGTCAGTGGTTCGATTGATTAGCCTAGGCGCGGACTTTGCCCGTGGTGCGGTCCACTTCCTTGAGACGGGCGGCCTTGCCGCGCAGTCCGCGGATGTAGAACAGCTTGGCGCGGCGAACCTTGTAGCTGCGAATCTTCTCGATCTTGTCGATGACCTTGGAGTTGAAAGGGAAGATGCGCTCCACGCCCTGACCAAAGCTCATTTTGCGCACGGTAAAGGTGCCCTGCGCGCCGCGGTTGATGGCGATGACCAGGCCCTCGAAGGCCTGAAGACGTTCTTTATCGCCTTCCTTGATCTTGACCTGGACGCGAATTTGGTCCCCGGGAACGAACTCGGGAAGATCGGTGCGCTTGAGCTTGTCGGCCAGGCGCTGCATAACTGGATGAATAGACATGGTTGCTTCCTGCTGTTGGACTCAGAACTTCCAGTTTACCAGAGAACCGGTTCTTGTGCATAATCTGGGCGCCCAACCGTGTCCATCCTCGGGCTGGCCGGCGAACCGTAGCGCGAACTCCCAGCCGCTTCTGTGTCCGGCAGTGCTGATTCAAGGCAGCAAGCCGAAAACCGCAACTCCCGACGGTGTCCCGACAAAGACTTTGCCATTGACTACCACGGGAGTGATGAACTTGTTGCCGTTCCCGAACTGGTCGCGATTATTCGCAGCCTGGGTGCTGTTGTAGATCTCCTGCAGGTTGGTCGCATCAAAAGCATGCAACACGGCGGGCGAGTTGTTCTCCACATCCCAAACAATTCCGTCCTTGGTTCCGTTGGCGCTCACCGCAGGGGTGGTCCCTGGGTAGGGAAAAATGTTCCCGCCCTGGAAGGCAGCCGTTGTTGCCAGGCGCGCATTTGTGATAGGGAAGGCTTTCAAATAATCGTCGACCGCTCCGTAGTACACCGTGTTGTTGAAATAGGCGGGCATGGACCACACCCCGGCAATCGCCCCGTTGATCTGCTGGTAGATCCCGTTGTCATTCTGCGGGTTGAATTTGCCCATCGAGTCGCGGTTGACCACATAGATGTTCGTGTCCTTTCCAGCTCCCACGGCCAGATGGTGAACGGCGCCCGATGCATCGGTCATGTCCGGCAAGATCAGCGCTCCGCCGGAGCCCAGATCCTGATCCGCATTGGATTCGGCCGTCGTGTCGTAGGCCTGGAAGTAGTCGGCCACGGCCAGCTTGCCGCCCGTGGTAGACACCTTGAGGAACCCATTGCCGAAATCGCCGCTTACCGGGAAGCCATTCGGATCAAGCGTAGCATCGAAGGTCCCGTTGGCGTCGAGGAAGTAAATGTACCCATCGGAATCCGCGGCCAATCCCGAGCCGGACATCCAGATCGATCCTTCGCTCCCGTTCGGCGTGAGATTGAGCACGGCGGTTTGCGCAAGCGTCGAACCGTTGTAGGCCATGAGCCAGCCGGTGTAGGGTTCGTTATCGCAATGCGAGGTCCACCCCAAATAAATCGTGCCATTCAGCAGCAACAGTCCCACGCGCTCAGCGTACTGGCCGGGATCGAAGACATTGTTTCCGCCTGAACTGCCATCGCCATTGCCCGGATAGGTAGCGGTAATCTCCTTTGGACTTCCCGTGAGTTCCGCGCCTGTGGTTGCATCCAGCGCGTGAAGCCGCTGATGATAATCGCCCGACTGGTCCTTCGACATGCCGACAACGAAGATGGTGCCATGCGCGCCGGCGTTGCGATCGATCACCGGCGTCGACGTAATGCCGATCTCAGGCGTGATTTGACCGCAACCGTGATCGTCGCTGGTTGTTTCGTTCGCGCCCAGAATCGAAGTCTTCCATATTTGCGCTCCACTGTCAGCATCGAAGGCGTACACGCTGTCGTGTTCCGTCACCGCGTAAACCACGTTGCGCTGCTGCCCACCCGCGGTCAGGTTGGAGAGGTAAAGCGGCTGTCCATCGACTAATCCATCTACAGTCAGAATCCGCAGCAACCCGAACTTGGATGAAGTCACATTGGCGGTTGTGAGGCTCGTCTCGCTGGCATTCAAGCCCGTTCGCGCGACATCGTAGTGGTAGGTGGTTACGTCGACACCTGGCGTTGCCACGGCAGCACTCACGGTGACTGCAACCGACGCGCTGTGGCTAAGCGTTCCGGAAGTAGCTGTGAATTTTACTGTCGACGAGGTGACGGCGGCTGCCGCCGACGCCGAAAGATTCACTTGCTGCGGCGTTCCTGGGGTGAGATTGAAAGTCGATGGTGAAGCGGTTACGCCGGAGGAAAGCCCGCTCGTGGTTACGCTGATTGTCCCGGAGAATCCGTTGAGGCCTGTGGCCGAGAGTTTCACCGGCTGCGCGCTTCCTCCGGCTGTAAGGGCCACGCTGGGCACGTTCGTCGAAACTGAGAAATCCGGCGTTGCCACGGCAGCGCTCACGGTGACTGCAACTGACGCGCTGTGGCTCAGCGCTCCGGATGTGGCTGTGAACAACACCGTCGATGAGGTGACAGCCGCTGCCGCCGATGCAGAGAGATTCACCTGCTGCGTCGCGCCTGGCGCAAGGCTGAATGTCGAAGGCGAAGCGGTTACGCCGGACGAAAGCCCGCTTGTGGTCACGTTGATTGTCCCAGAGAATCCGTTGAGGGCCGTCGCCGAGAGCTTCACAGGCTGCGCGCTTCCGCCGGCCGTAAGGGACAGGCTAGACACGTTCGTCGAAAATGAAAAATCCGCCGTGCTCTTTGTTGTCGTCACTCCGCCGCAACCAACGATCAGCCCGCCGGATAGGATGATCGGCAGCCAATAGAGCCCGCTGTTCCTCGCTATGGACATGCATCAGCCGTCCTTTCCCATGCCCTTGGATGCAATCAATAGAGTAGCCGTTTTCGCGGATTCGCGAATCCGCCCCTTCAGCCGTAATCCTGGATCGACCTGCCATCCGTTATGCTCGCCGGTCGCGTTTACGCTATAGTTCCCGATATGGATGAGAAGCGGGAATTATTGCGGCATACGTTGGCCACTCTGGCCTACCGGGCAGCACGGGCGCTGGACGGAGCGCCGGATCACTTTGCGGGATTCGCCGGCGCAGGGCGGATGCCGGTGCAGATTCTGGCGCACATGGGCGATCTGCTGGATTGGGCGTTGACGGCGGCAGTCGGGAAGGAACGGTGGCAGACTTCGCAGCCATCGCAATGGAAAAAGGAGAAGCAGAGGTTCTTTGAGTCTCTTCAGGCCTTTGACTCTTTTCTTGCATCGGATGGCGAGATCAAGGCACCGATTGACAGGCTGATGCAGGGGCCTGTCGTCGACGCGCTCACGCATGTGGGGCAACTGGCGATGCTGCGGCGGCTGAGCGGAAGCCCGGCGAAGGGCGAGAATTTCTACGTTGCGGCGATTGCGTTGGGGCAGGTGGGGGCGGATCAGCCGGCGGCGGTGCAGCCGTTCAAATAAAAAATGCACACATGGTTTCGTGGCATCCCACCCTGGCGATCTGTCTCTAAAGTCCATAATATAAAATGACCTGTCATCCTGAGCGAAAGGGGCCCCAAACGCTCTTCAGTTTGGGGGTGGTGAGTCGAAGGATCTGCATTTGCCCCTTCGCGATTTTCTCAGGCAACTTTAGGGACAGGACACTTAGCGACAAAGATAAGAACGTCGCGAGGATGGTGCACCCCGAGGGTTTGGGCCCCTAATAAATAACCCCGCCCGAAGCCTTGCGGCAATCGAGCGGGGAACAAATCGTGAACAAACTGCAGCCCTTTCATCTACAGCGCGTCAAATGGTTTCTTCCTGCCGAAGGGACTCCAGCAACTTGCTGTCTTCTTTGCTGAGGGCAGCGTTTTCCAGCAGGTCGGGGCGGTTGGCGAGAGTTTTGCGGAGCTGCCGCTCGCGGCGCCACTTCCGAATCGCCTGGTGATCGCCGTTCAGCAGCGGCTCCGGCACGCTCAGCCCGCCAAACTCTGCAGGCCGCGTGTAGTGCGGATAATCCAGCAGGCCACCGGCCCCGTGTTGAGAGCGGGGTACGCCTTCCGCGTCGTTGGCGATTTCACTGTCGGCAACGCCGAAGCTTTCAAACTCGCTGGAGGCCTCGTTGCCGAGAACGCCGGGCAACAGGCGCATGGTGGCATCGATGACGACCGCAGCGGCCAGTTCGCCTCCACTCAGGACGTAGTCGCCGATGGAGAGCTCCATATTGCAGTAAAGCTGGTTGATGCGCTCGTCCACGCCTTCGTAGCGGCCGCAGAGGAGCACTACGCGGTCGAGGGCGGCTAGCTGGCGGGCGATGGCCTGGTTGAATGGACGGCCCTGAGCGCTGAGCAGGACCACTTGCGGTGGAGCAGGGCTGGCCTGCCCGCGTTTGATTTTGGGTTCGACGCCCATTGACGCGAGGGCTTCGGCGATGGGCTGGGGTTTGAGCACCATCCCTTCCCCGCCGCCGAAGGGACGGTCGTCTACGGTGCGGTGACGGTCGTGGGTGAAGGCGCGGAGATCATGGACGGCCACTTCGACCAGTCTCTCGGCGATGGCCCGGCGCAGGATTCCATTCTCGAGGAAACCGGAGAAGAAGCCGGGGAAGATGGTGACGATCTCGAAGCGCATCCTGGTCTCGATGATAACGGCTTGGGAGTGCGCGAGGTGCGGGCGTCGTGCTTTCCCACCTTAGCGACAAGAACAAGAGCGTCGCGAGAGTGGGGCACCCAGGCCGATGCGGCCCATCGACGGCGCAGGACAAAATCTGTCGATCAGCGCCAGGCGTTTACCAGAAACTTGGTGTAGGGGTCTTGCGCGATTTGATCGAGAGTGGACCGGAATGCTTCTGGCGGAATATTCAGTTTTGCAGCTGCCTCGTTGATGGTCTGCAGCGCCCGCTCCTGATCCTCATCGTTGGGATCGTCCGCGGTTTGAACCACGGAGTAGATCTCCTGCGCCCCACGCAGCGAAAACTCAAACAGCTTCTGGCTGTCGTCGCCGAAGTAGATCCAGGCCAGCGCCTGACTCACGCAGTCCACCACGTAGCTGAAGTCAAAATTGGTGCGGATGGTCAGGTCGATCGGATCGGCGTAGGCCAAGGCGGTAATCGTGGTAATAGCCTCGTCATTAAATCGCTCCGCGTTGACTTTGCCGATCGATTGCAGCTTCTCAAGTTCGAGGTTTGCGTTCTCCTGATTGTCGCTCAGTCTCTGCAACTGCGCGGCCAGGCGCCTGGCGATGGTGAACAGGGTCTGGGTCGGGAACGCACCCAGAAAGAAGGCCAGGGGGATGGCGACGGGCAATCCCCCGCCAAACATTCCGGGGAGCTTTCCGTCGGTGTTGGCGAGCGAGAGAGCCCAGGCGAAGGGAACGGCGAGCAGGATGCGGAAGACGTAATAGTAGACGTCGATGGTGGTGAAGTCGCGCGTCCGCAGGCGATCGATCTCGTCGGATACAACCCAAACGAAAGCGCCGGCAAGGGCCGAGGCTGCCAGTGTGCGCAAGGTGGTTCCGGGCCCAGTTCCGTTGGCTGCCCAGGCCTGCAGCATCTCGTTGGCCCAGACTCCCGATACGATGCTGAGAACGGTGAGCATAAGCACCGGCCCCACGTAGTACTTGCGGCCGTACCAGCGTGTGAAGTCCCTGCGGAAGGATGCCATATATGCGTCCGAGACCAGCTCCAGGAATACGCAGCCATTTTCGTCGGGCTCTCCTTCTTCGGGCGGGAACAAGGCAAGAACCGGCGCGCCCGGCCGGAACTGGCGGTAATAGTAGACGATGGCATCTCCGGCGAGGGCGCCGAGAAGTTTGTCTTTGCGGAAAGACCATTGATGAGTCACGAAGCGCAATACGGGATAAAGCACGAGCAGCACCGCCATCGCGCAAAACAACTCGATGAGCAGGTTGTCGCGGACTTGATGCGGGCCTTGTGAATACGGACCCAAGACGGAAGGGCCGGATTTGGTTCCAGCCTCCTGCGCGATAAGTGCCCCCCAAGCCACGAGAAGCGTGAGGCAAAATGTGGTGGCTCGAATTGCTTTCGGCCAGAATGCTCTGAGAGGTCGATTGTTTGCGGCTGTCTTCATCGGGTTCAGTTCTCCTTTAACGGGGCGCAGAAAGGAAGTTTAAGTCAAGGCAGTGGTTCATATGCAGGGCCTGAGCAGGACCCGGCCTGGGGGATGACAAGGGACTGGCAATGCAACAAGGTGCTGATTTGCGCAATTTGATACGGGCGGCTATTTCTTGTCAAGAAAAAGTGTAAGTGTCAACTGCTGCGCGAGGCCGGAGCCTCGCCTTGGCCCTGCAGCGAAACCAGAGTTGATGGTCCTCGAAACCGCAGCCTTGGAGTCGACGCGACAAACAGGCTAACTCGCTAACTTGCTATGCCCGCGGAGCGGGCCCTAACTCGCCGCATCTCGCCCAAGAACCCAAAAAAATAAATCCAATTACCCCCAAAATCGTTGCACATGATTACGCCTCAAACGCGCACACTATTTTTAGGTGCCCAAAATGTCCTTTAACTCCACTTCCCGCATAGCCGAAACCGCGCCCGGTCAACCCGCCCGCACCCCCGCCGTCCTGCGCTGCTGTGACGCCCCGGACCGCTCCCTCCTGGAAAGCAAAGCCAAGAATCTCGAAAAGTACCACGCGGGAAACATACCGCCGAAGCCTAATGCGCCGCCATGCCCGACCACTCCGGCTACGAGAACATCCGCGGCTTCATCGCCTGCACCTCGTATGGCATGGTCAACGGCCTCATCGACGCCATCGAGGGCTCAAAACTCCACTACGCCGCCCAGGTCTCCAGCAGCGCTCTCCGCCTCGAACCAAAGCACCAGAAACGCCCCGCCGCCTGACCACCCCCTACCCCCCTACCCAGTAGTAACCATGAGCACAGAAAAGTAATGTTACTTAGTTTAAGTATTTTATTTTCAATGATTTGACGCAGAATTCCCTACAGAGAAACCGTCGATATGGCTATTTATGAGACCGATTTTAGTGTCCTGTCTCTAAAGTCCATGACATAAGAACGACCTGTCATCCTGAGTGAAAGGGGCCCCAAACGCTCTTCAGTTTGGGGGTGGTGAGTCGAAGGATCTGCATTTGTCCTTTCGCGATTTTCCCAAGGAACTTTAGAGACAGGACAACATCTAGTCGTTGAGGTCGATCAGGCCTTCGGGCAGGGACATTTCTACGCGCCTGCCTGCCAGGTCGATGTGCCGGAGATGGCTTTTGGCGAAGGGGATGAGGATTTCTTTCTTCGAGCCCTGGGGTACGACGACCAGCAGAGCTACTGGTCCGGCGGTGCGGTCCACATCCTCGATTTGGCCGACGACGACGGGGCTTGAGCTTGCCACGTCGAAGAGGGTGCAGCCCATCAGGTCACCGATATACACTTCGTCGGCGGCGAGGGGTGCGCGCTCGGCCAGGGGGATGGCGACGATGAGGCCGGTGAGGTTTTCGGCGGCGGAGATGGAGTCGGAATGGGCGAAGTGAAGGACGATGCCGCCCTTGTGCAGCCAATGAGCTTGGAGTTCGACTTCACGAGGGGCTGCGTTTGTTTTGGCGCGTGGGGCATCGGGGTTGGCGATGAGCCAGAGGCGTCGGCGGTCGGCGAATTTTTCGGGAAAGTCGGTGAGGATGTCGGCGAAGACTTCGCCTTTGCGGCCCTGGGGACGGCGGATGCGGGCCAGCCAGACCCATTTTTGCTCAACCTCAGGCGTGGTCATCGCGGCCTTCCGGGCCTGCACGGCGGGACAGGAGCTCCATGGAGCTTGGCAAGCAGCCTAGTCGTCCTCTTCGAGGATGTCGAGCGTGTAGCGCCGATGGAGCTTCATGCTGACAGCGCCCAGAATGGTGCGCACCGAGCGGGCAGTGCGGCCCTGTTTGCCGATGACCTTGCCTACATCCTGCGGCGCGACGCGCAGGCGGAGGACTGTGCTCTCATCCCGGCTCACGGATTCGATCTGGACGGCGGATGGCTCATCCACCAGCGCCTGCGCGATCTCGCGCACCAGTTCGGCAACTGAATTTGGTGAAATTGAATCGGATTGGGTCATGCTCGTGCCTCTGCCCTGACCGCATGGGTTCTGAAATTATCCACTTGAATCAGTGCGCAAAATCGTACCACCAGAGACGGCCCGTCGTCTGCAAAAGTGTGTGCGGTTGTAAAAAATCCACCTGAAATGGACCTCCCGCAGTCCAATATGGCGTCCGAGGATGCCTATAGCGGCTTCACAATTGCTGTACCCCGGAACCACCGCTCTCAAGTGCCTTTTTCCTCAAGAAAAAGACACCCTTCGCTGCATTACAAAGGGCACGTGAATTGTGGACCCGCTCTAGGATGCGGAGCGGAAAGATCAGGCCTGGACGGCGGCTTCGGACTCAACCGGCGCTTCGGCTGCAGCCACAACAGGTACCTCGGCGGGGGCCTCAACCTGAGCCTTGGCTGGAGCTGCGGGCGTAAGCGGGGCGGCGGGAGCGGCGCCGGCGGGATTCTTCGTCACCAGCTTCTCGACGATGGTTGAAAACTGGGCGCCCTTGCTGCGCCAGTAGGCGATCCGGTCGTGCTTCAGGTCCACGGTGGCGGGGCTGGTGCGCGGGTTATAGGTGCCCACAACCTCAATGGAACGGCCATTGCGGGCGCGGTCTTTTTCGATGACCACGATACGGTAGTAGGGCTGCTTGCGGGCGCCAACGCGCGCCAAACGAATCATCACCACGGCGATACGGTTCCTTTCGAAATCCAATGCTCTGTTAGTCTTAAGGGCTTTTCGGGCCAGCGGCGGAGAATTTCAGGCGCGCTTGGCCACACAAGACTCAACATCTAAGTATCGCCGAAATTGGGTTTTGGGGCAAGTTGTCAAGGCTGTTGCTGCGGGTTAATTTCCAGGTCACCCTCTCCAACGCGGGCCAAGTTCACTCAAAATGAACCTTGGCAACAACGTCTGTGCGGCGGCTTCTTCAAACTACCTGCTCGTCCAGGGACTATGCTTATTTTGGTCCATCAAGTTTCTCAGAACAGGAATCGGAAAAGACATTGAAAAGCAGAACGCTTCTGGCTGCATTCCTATTTATGCCGCTTGCCTTCCGGGCCGGTCATTCCATTCCCGGCAGCCCGTTGGCCCGCGCTCAGGAAGCGTCCCACGCGGCGATCCCCGAATTCTCAGGCTTTGACGTGCAGGTCACGCTCTCAGAGAAGGCAAAAGTCAGGCTCACCGCCAGCAAAGAAACCATTATCGTCGCCGGCTATCTTGTCGGCGACCCAAAGAAGCAGGCTGCGAAAAAGTACATTGACGAGATGGGCCAAGTGAGTCTCGGCACGATCAAGACCGAGATCCAGCCCGGCCAAGTCGCTCACTTCGGCGAAGTCAAAATGAAGAAAGACGCTCTCGCGCAGATCGACGACAACGGCCCTCAGCTGCTCATCAACGTCTACTCGGGACGCAAATCTTCCAAAGACAACTTGGTCGATTGCGGTATCTACGAGGGCGCCCTCAAACCTGTGGAGGGAACTACCATCCCCATCGCCTGTAAGCTCATCGGGGAGTAATTGTCGATGCGCCAGTCTCCGTTTTTTCTACCCCGCCGGAAACAAGAACTTCAGCATCGGCCTCACTCTTCGCGCCCAGCTTGCTTCGTCGTGCGTGCCGCCGTGGACTTTCTCAAAGTGCAGCGTCTCGCCCGGCACCCAGTGGTTGGCTTTCAGGCGGCGGTTTAGGGCCTCCACATCGTGCACGGTGCGGCGGCCTTCTTTGTCGCCGACGTCGAGCCACAGGCGCGGCCGGTCCCAGATTTCCGGTGCGCGCTCGTTGAGGTAGCCGAGGATGCTCTTGTGGTTCCACCAGACGCTGGGTGAGAGTATGGCGAGCTTGCCGAATTGCTCCGCATGCCGGAGCCCCAGGTAGAGGGTTACTAAACCACCGAGCGACGATCCACCCAGGCCGGTTGAGTCGCGGTCAGTCTGGACGCGATATTGGGTCGCGATGAAGGGAAGGATTTCGCGGGTGAGGGTGA
>Ga0302325_10004070_pt1 | contig 33954 bp, 24 predicted proteins | sample Palsa_T0_2_FD_201948 | JGI IMG/M metagenome (GOLD analysis project Ga0302325, IMG submission 201948) | Peat permafrost microbial communities from Stordalen Mire near Abisko, Sweden - Palsa_T0_2 | ecosystem: Environmental > Terrestrial > Soil > Palsa > Peat permafrost | place: Sweden: Abisko... | reverse complement strand
CCGCCGGCGGGCGCACTCCTGCGGCCGATCGGCATCACCCCGACGAGCTTCGCGCCCTCGGCCGTCAAACCGGCGCTGCTACGGGTGCTCGTCGGCGCGCTCGCCGGCGGCTCGCGGCCCGAGATCGAGCCCGCGGCGCGGCTCGAGATCCGCCTCTACGGCGCCCGCGGGAACTACCTCGGTCTCCTGGCGAGCCTGCGCGACCTCCTTCCCGGGCGCTACACCTTCGCCATCACGGGGCGCCGCCCGGGCGGCGCCCGGCTCGCGGCCGGAAGCTACGAGCTCGCGCTGCTCGCCTGGCCGACGGCCGCCGGCGCGCCGACGCGTGTCCGGGTCGCCTTCCGGATAGCGTAGAGGGGAGAAAGGCCGGCCATGCACGCGAGCCATCCCGGAGGACACGCCGAGCGCGTCGCGGCCGCGCGACGGCCTGGCCTCCCTCCCCGGCGGCGCACGCGGCCGCTCGTTCTCGACGAGCGCGCGCGGCCGCTGCGCATGGCAGCCCCGCGGCTCGCGCTCTCGCCGTCCGCCGCGGCGGGCCCGATCAGGGATGCGAGCTCCTGAGCGCGGTCACGCTCTACCTCGCGCCGGGCTGCCACCTGTGCGAGCTCGCCCGCGGCGAGCTCGAGCGTCTCGCCGCCGAGCTCGGCTTCGCGTTCAGCGAGGTCGACATCGCGGGGCGCCCCGAGCTCGAGCGCGCCTACCGGGCGTGGATCCCGGTGCTCGAGGTCGACGGCGAGCGCGTGTCTGTCTACCGGCTCGAGGAGGCCGCGCTGCGGGCGCGCCTGACGCGAGCCGTGGTCGTTCGGGGCCCGGAGGACACGTCACAAGCCCGGCCTCCCCGAGAGAGTTTGTGACGAACCGAACCCGTTTGTCCAGACGTTCGGGCAGAATGCTTGTTCATGTTGCAAAGTCCCCTCGACGGACTGCCTCCGCTCGACAACCGGGTCGGCGTCGGGGTCGCCGCGCGCCTCTCCCGCTACCTCCAGGTCCTCACCCAGGCCCAGAAGATGGGCAAGGACAGGATCTCCTCGCAGGAGATCGCCGACTACACGAGCATCAACGCGACGCAGATCCGCCGTGACCTCTCCAACTTCGGCAAGTTCGGCAAGCGCGGCGTCGGCTACTCCATCGACGGGCTGCTGGCCGAGATCCGCAAAATCCTGCGCACCCAGGGCCAGCACAACATCGCTCTCGTCGGGGCGGGACGGCTCGGTCAGGCGATCGCCGGCTCGCCGATCTTCGGCGAGCACGGGATCACCATCGCCGCGGTGTTCGACACCGACGAGACCAAGGTCGGAAGCCCGATCGGTGCCGTCGAGGTCAGCCCCTACGGTCGGCTCGAGGAGGTCGTTCACGACAAGAACATCGTCATCGGCGTCCTCGCGATCCCCGCCACCGCCGCGCAGGCCGTCGCCGACGACCTCGTCGAGGCCGGCGTGCGGATCATCTTCAACTACACCGAGGCGCTGCTCGACATGCCTCCGGAGGTGAGCGTCCACACCTCGAACCCCGCGGTCGAGCTTCTCCACGCACTGTATTTCCACCTGGCCTGAGTGCGGATCGTCCTCTGGCACGGGTACCTGCTCGGCGGCACCGGGTCGAACGTCTACACCCGCGCGCTCGCGCGCGAATGGTCGCGTGCCGGGCACGAGGTCACGGTCGTCTGCCAGGAGCGCTCGCCCGCCGACTACGACCTCGGCGGGGCGCGCGTCGTCGTGCCGGCTCTGCCGGGCGGGCTTCTGCCGGTCTTCGTCCTCGACGACTACCCCGGGCTCGAGGCCCGGCTGCTACAGGACTTCAGCGCGGCCGAGCGCCGCCGCTACGTCGCGGCGAACGCCGCCGCGGTGGCCGAACTGCCCGCGCCGGAGCTCCTGTTTGCAAACCACGCGCTCATGGGCGCGGCGATCGGGGCGGCCGTGGGCGGCCGCTACCGGGTCAAGGTGCACGGCTCCGAGCTCGAGTACTCGATCCGCGGCCGCCCCCTCCTCGAGGCCCTCGCACACTCCTCGCTGCGCCGCGCCGAGCTGACCGTGGTCGGCTCCGAGCACATCCGGAGCGTGCTCGAGGAGGTGGTGGGGCCGCTCGAGCGGGTGGCCTGCGTTCCACCGGGGGTCGACGTCGAGGAGTTCGTTCCGCGCGAGGCCGCCGTCGCGCTCGCGAACCTCCTGGCCGAGGCGAGGAACGATCCGCCCAATCCGGCCAACCGCAACGAGCGCCTGCCCGACGAGGGGAACGCCGAGCGCCTCGAGCGCTTCTTCGAGCACGAGCGCCCGACCGTCGTCTACTTCGGGAAGTTGATCGCCAACAAGGGAGTGCAGCTCCTGCTCGACGCGCTCGGCTCGCTCGAGGCGCGTGCCGTGATCGTCGGCTTCGGCGACCATCGCGCGGCGCTCGAGCGGCTCGCGGCGGTGTTGCCGCCGTCGCGGGTGCTCTTCACAGGGCCACTCGAGCACCGCCACCTCGTCCACCTGCTCCCGCTCGCCGACGTCGCCGTCGTTCCCTCGATCTTCCCCGAGGCCTTCGGCATGGTCGCCGCGGAGGCCGCCGCGTGCGGCTGCCCGCCGCTCGTCGCGCGCCACTCGGGGCTCGCCGAGGTGGCAGCCGGGCTCGAGCAGGCCTACCCCGCGCATCTGCGCCACCTGGCAGCGTTCTCCCCGGGGGACGCCGCCGACCTGCGCGCGCGCCTCGCCGAGCTGCTCGCGCTACCAGGCGACGATCGCGCCGCGCTCCGGGACGCCGCCCGCGCGGCGGCCCGCGCGCGCTGGTCGTGGGCGACTATCGCGGCGCGTCTGCTCGAGCCCGTCGCGTAGCCTTGGCGTCTCATGGGTGAGGAACAGCGCCTCTCGGCCTCCGAGCAGCTCGTAGCCGCCCGTGCCGGGTTCGAGGGCGGCACCGATTTCACCGTCGCGGTCGAGGAGGAGTTCGCGCTGCTCGACCCCGAGACGCTCGCGCTCGTCAACCGCTTCGAGGAGGTCAAGGCGGCCGTCGGCGGGAGCGAGCTCGACGAGCACCTCGTCGGCGAGCTGATCGCCTCCGAGGTCGAGCTGCGCACGGGCCGCTGCGGCGATTTCGGCGAGGCGGCGGCGAGGATCGCCGCGCGCCGCGCCTCGCTCCACACGCTCGTCCGCGAGCTCGGCATGGCGGTCGGGGCGACCGGGACGCACCCCTGGAGCCGCTGGCAGGACCAGCGGATCATCGACACGCCCCACTACCGCCGCAACAACGAGGTGCTGCGCTACGTCGCGTGGCGCAACAACACCTTCGGCCTGCACGTGCACATCGGCATCCGCGGCCCCGACCGCGCGATCGCCGTCTGCAACGCGCTGCGGCGTTTCCTGCCCGAGCTGCTCGCGCTCTCGGCGAGCTCGCCCTTCGTCGAGGAGGTCGAGAGCGGCCTGCACTCGGCCCGCAGCCAGATCTTCACGCGCACCTTTCCACGCTGCGGGATCCCCGATGTCTACGACGGCTGGCGCGGCTACGAGGAGTACGTGCGCTTCCTCTACCACACCGGCTCGATCGACGAGCACACCCAGCTCTGGTGGAGCGTGCGCCCGCACCTCGCCTACCCGACGGTCGAGATCAGGATCTGCGACGCCCAGCCCGACCTCGCCGACGCCCAGTCGCTCGCCGCGCTCGCCTACGCCCTCGCCGTCCGCTGCGCGCGCGCCCACGACGAGGGGGAGCCGCTCCCCGACCTGCCCGCCCGGCTGATCGAGGAGAACCTCTGGCGCGCGATCCGCTACGGCCTCTCGGGCTCGCTCATCGACTTCGAGCGCGGCGAGCCCGTCCCGGCGCGGGCGCGGATCGAGCAGCTCGTCGAATGGGTCCCACCGGTGGCCGAGGAGCTCGGCGCGGGGACGTTTCTCGCGGTTCCCGCGGCCAACGCCGCCGAGCGCCAGCTCGCGCGCTGGCAGGAGGGTGCCTCGCTCGAGCAGATCTATGCCGAGCAGGTACGCTCGGGTGAGCGAATTGGCTGAGGGCGACGCATCCGCGGGTCACGAGGCAGGCGCCGAGCCCGGGCGCGAAGCCGAGCCGGACGGCGTCTCCGGGCCGTCGCCTGACAGCGAGGCGGGCAGCGAGCCGGGCAGCGAGCCGGAGCCCGCCGCCGCGCAGCCTGCCGCGGAGGGCCGGGCGGACGCCGACAGCGGGCTTCGGCCCGAGCGCGAGCCGCCCCCCGGCAGGGAGGCGGTCGAGGGAGCGGGGTCCGCGCCGGAACCGCAGCCGGAGCCGGAGCCGACGCCGCCCGCGGAGCCGACGCCGGCCCCGCAGCCCGCACAACTCGACGACGTCTCCCTGGACGGGATCATGGACGCGATCCGTAAGGCGAAGGTCAGCGAGCTCCTCCTCTCCACCGTCTCGACGCTCGCCTCGGTCGCCTACGGCAAGCTCGAGGTCGCGGATCTGTCCGAGGCAAAGCTGGCGATCGACGCGATCGGGGCGATGCTGCCACTGCTCGCGGGGCAGCTCGAGGCCCCGATTCTGCGCGATTTCGATCAGGCGCTCACGAACCTCCGGCTCGCTTACTCCGACGCCGCCTCGGCGGACCAGTAGAATCCCGCCGCGCCGAGCTCAATCGGCGCTCGACTTTGCAAGGGGGGAGCGTAGCCAATGAACTGGTTCATGCATCATCCTGTTCTCGTCGGCCTCGTCGGCGCCGGCGTCGCCGTGGGCTACGGGGTGTGGCTGACGCTGTGGCTCCTACGGCAGCCTGACGGCAATGAGCGCATGCGCGAGATCGCGCGCGCCGTTCAGGAGGGGGCGGCCGCGTACCTGCGTCGCCAGTACACGACGATCGCGATCGTCGCAATCGTCCCGTTCATCCTGATCGGGGTCTACGACAAGCTCGGCTGGGGCACGGCGTTCGGATTCCTGATCGGCGCCTCGCTCTCGGCGAGCGCCGGCTTCATCGGCATGAACGTGTCGGTGCGCTCGAACATCCGCACCGCCGAGGCCGGGCGCAGCAGCCTTGCCGCGGCGCTCAGGGTGGCGTTCAGGGCGGGGTCGGTGACCGGCCTGCTCGTCGTCGGGCTCGGGCTCGCCGGGGTCGCCGGGTACTACTGGCTGCTGACCGCGGGCTTCAACGACAGTCCCGTCAAGGCGATCCACGCGCTGGTCGGGCTTGCCTTCGGCGGCTCGCTGATCTCGGTCTTTGCGCGCCTGGGCGGCGGCATCTTCACCAAGGCGGCCGATGTCGGGGCCGACCTCGTGGGCAAGATCGAGGCGGGGATACCCGAGGACGACCCGCGCAACCCGGCGGTGATCGCCGACAACGTCGGCGATAACGTCGGCGACTGCGCGGGGATGGCGGCTGACCTGTTCGAGACCTACGCGGTCACCGCGGTCGCCGTGATGCTGCTCGGCACGGTCGCGGGCCTGAGCTCCGCGCACCTCTACCTCTTCCCGCTCGCGATCGGCGGCGTCTCGGCCGTCGCCTCGGTCATCGGCACCTTCTTCGCCCGCCTGGGTCGGGGCGAGAACGCCGTCATCGGCGCGCTCTACAAGGCCGTCATCGCCGCGACGCTCATCTCGGCGGCCGGCTTCATCCCGATCACGATCGCCTTCGACAAGGGCCAGTACGGATTCCGCGACCTGTACGTCTCGGCGATCATCGGCCTCGTCGTGACCTTCCTGCTGGTCGCGATCACCGAGTTCTATACCGGCACGCGCTGGAGTCCGGTGAAGCTCATCGCCAAGGCCTCCCAGACCGGCCACGCGACGAACATCATCGAGGGCCTCGCCGTCGGCATGCAGGCGACCGCCGCGCCGGTGATCGTGATCGCCGCCGGGATCCTCGTCGCCCATCACTTCGCGGGGCTCTACGGCGTGGGCGTCGCGGTGATGGCGCAGCTCTCGATGACCGGCCTGATCGTGGCGCTCGACGCCTTCGGCCCCGTGACAGACAACGCGGGCGGGATCGCCGAGATGGCCGATCTGCCCGAGTCGGTGCGGCAGATCACCGACCGCCTCGACGCCGTGGGCAACACGACCAAGGCGGTGACGAAGGGCTACGCGATCGGCTCCGCCGCCCTGGCCGCACTCGTCCTGTTCAGCTCCTACACCTCGGGCCTCGCCCAGCACGGCCTCGCGTCGAGCTTCAGCCTCTCCGACCCGTGGGTCATCGCCGGGCTCTTCATCGGGGGCCTGATGCCCTTCCTGTTCGCCTCGCTCGCGATGCAGGCGGTCGGTCGCGTCGGCGGCCTCGTCGTGCAAGAGGTGCGGCGACAGTTCCGGGAGAACCCCGGGATCATGGCGGGGACGCAGCGGCCCGAGTACGGCCGCGCGATCGACATCGTCACCGGCTCGGCGATCAAGTCGATGCTCGCCCCGGCGCTGATCCCGATCGGCTTCCCGATCATCGTCGGGATCATCAACGTGCGCATGCTCGGCGGGCTGCTCGTGGGAACGATCGTGACGGGGCTCTTCCTGGCGATCTCGATGACTGCCGGAGGGGGAGCGTGGGACAATGCCAAGAAGCTGATCGAGGACGGTCTCTACGGCGGCAAGGGCTCCGAGGCACACGCCGCCTCGGTCACCGGGGACACGGTCGGCGATCCCTACAAGGACACCGCGGGCCCGGCGATCAACCCGATGATCAAGATCACGAACATCGTCGCGATCCTGATCATCCCGCTCCTCGTCTCGATCCACACCTAGGCGGCCGGCCGAGAGCGTGATGCGAGCCGATGACGCCCACGTTCCCGGCTCCGCCCTCGCAGAGGGCGCCCCGCGAGCGGCGGAGATGGTCTTCCGCCCCCACGGGTGCGCTACGCTGGACCGGGTGAACGGGACCGGGTGACACAGTGAAGGTCGTTGTGATCGGCTGCGGCCGCGTCGGGAGCGCGGTCGCCCTGAGGCTGCGCAGCGCCCGCTGGGAGGTGAGCGTGGTGGACGAACGCGAGGAGGCGCTCGGGCGCCTCGGCGAGCAGTGGAACGGCGAGTTCCACGTCGGCCACGGCATGGACATCGGGCTTCTGCGGCGTGCCGGCATCGAGGAGGCGGACGCCGTCGTCGTCACCACCGACGGCGACAACTCGAACATCGTGATCGGCCAGATCGCCCAGAAGCAGTTCGACGTCCGCTCGGTCGTCGTGCGCATTCTCGATCCGGCGCGCGCGGAGTTCTTCAGCCAGCGCGGCCTCAACGTCGTATGCCCGACCAAGAACGCGATCGAGACGCTCGTCGGAGCGGTCGACGCGGTCGGTGCCCACGAGGCGGCACTCACCTAACCCATGTATCTCCTCATCGCAGGCGGCGGCAAGGTCGGATCGAACCTTGCCCGGGGACTCTCCCGCACGGGCTACGAGGTCACGCTGATCGAGCGGCGTCCGCTCCGTTTCGAGACGCTCGAGGCCGAGTTCGAGCACCAGGTGCAGCTCGGGGACGCGACCGAGCTCTTCGTGCTCGAGCGCGCCGGCATCAAGCGCCCGCCCGACGTCGTCGTCGCGGTCACCGGCGACGACGAGGACAACATCGTCATCTGCCAGCTCGCGCGCGACCGCTACGGCGTGGAGAAGACGATCGCGCGCGTGAACGATCCGCGCAACCAGCCCTACTTCGACCTGCTCGGCATCTCGCCCACCGTCTCCGCGACCGCGTCGATCATGGGTCTGATCGAGCACGAGGTGCCCGAGCACGGCCTCATCCACCTGCTCGAGCTGCGTAAGGAGAACCTCGAGATTGTCGAGATCACCGTCGACGAGGGCGCGGCCTGCGCCGGCAAGACGATCCGCGAGGTGGCGCTTCCCGAGGGCTCGCGCGTGATCTCGATCGTTCGCAACGGCAGGGCCGAGGCGCCCGACGGCTCGATGCAGCTCGCCGCCGGCGACGCGGTGCTCGCGATCCTCGAGCCGGGGAAAGAGGACGAGCTGCACCGGCTTCTCATCCGCGCCTAGCAGCGCCTTCGAGGGGCGTCCGGGCGACGGAGCCTCCCGTCGCGGCCTCGCCCGGCCGCGGCGCCGCCTCGGTCGCCGCGTCCCGGGGCCGCGAGGCGCGCCCCCGGGCCGGCCGAGCCTCAGCCGCTTCGTCGGCGGCGGACCTGCGGGCCCTGCTGCCCGAGCGCCGCGTAGGCGAGCGTCGCGAGCGACTCGTTGAGCGTGCGCAGCTCGCGCGCGATCACCGCCAGGTCCTCGCGCGCCTCCTGGCGGCGGTTGAGGCGGTTGAGCTCGGCGGCGATGCGGTCGAGCCGCTCGAGCAGCGCCTCGAGCTGACGGTCGGTGACCTCGTGGGCGTCCATGGGATGGGCCGATTGTAGTTCGCTCCCGCACGCCGATCGCGTCCTGACCCTCTCGCCGCGCCGCGCGAGGCTCCCCTTCCGAGCAGGCGGCGATTTGCGCATACTCGGTGGCGATGCGCGCGGCGCTGCTCACGATCGGGAACGAGGTCGTCTCCGGGGACGTGACCAACACAAACGCGGCCTGGCTCGCCCGGCGGCTCGAGGCGCTCGGGATCGGCGTCGTGCTCGCCGCGGCCGTGCCCGACGAGATCGCGGTGATCGCGGAGTTCGTCAACCGCGAGCGCGTGCGCGTCGACCACCTGCTCGTCACCGGAGGGCTCGGCGGCACGCCCGACGACCTCACCCGCGACGCGCTTGCGGTCGCCTTCGCGGTCGGCCGGGAGGAGGTACCCGAGCTCGCGGCGGAGCTGCGGGCACGGTTCGTGCGCCACCCCGACTACGCCGCCGCCTGGGCGTTGTTGCCGGTCGGGAGCCGACCGCTGCGAAATCCCCGCGGCGGCGCGCCGGGATTCGTGATCGAGAACGTCTGGGCGTTCCCCGGTCTGCCGGCCGAGATGGAGGCGATGTTCGACGCCCACAGCGAGGAGCTCGGCGGCGGTGCGCCGATCGGATCGTGGCGGCGGCTGTTCCACACTGGCGAGGCCGAGATCGTCGCGCTCCTCACCGAGGCGGCCTCGCGCTGGCCCCAGGTCGCCATCGGCTCCTATCCCCGCTTCGCGCCCGGGGGACCCGAGGTCGAGATCGTGCTCAAATCGATCGATCCCGGGCCGCTCGCCGAGCTCACCGCCTGGCTCGAGCCGGAGCTCGAGCGCGTCTCGCGCCCCGCCCCCGCGCCCGAGGACGCGGCCGCCCGCGGCCCGCTAGCGTAGGAGAGAGTGCACGTGGTCGAGCCCGAGAGCTACCTCGCCGGACTCAACGAGGCCCAGCGCGAGGCCGTGACGACGACGGAGGGCCCGCTGCTCGTGATCGCGGGAGCCGGTTCGGGGAAGACCCGCGTCCTCACCCACCGGGTCGCCTATCTGCTCGCCGCCGTCGGCGTCGAGCCCAACGAGATCCTCGCGCTCACCTTCACCAACAAGGCGGCGGGGGAGATGCGCAGGCGCATCGAGGACACCGTGGGACGGAGAGCGCGGGCGATCTGGATCCTGACCTTCCACGCCGCCTGCGGGCGGATCCTGCGTCGGGAGGCCGAGCGGCTCGGCTACCGCTCGAACTTCACGATCTACGACCAGGCCGACCAGATCCGGCTCGTGCGCCAGTGCCTCGAGGAGCTCGGCCGCGACCTCAAGCGCTTTCCGCCTCGCAGCATCCACGGCCAGATCTCGAAGGCGAAGAACCTGCTGATCGGCCCGGACGAGTACGGCCTGCGGGTCGCGAGTTTCTACGATCAGGCGGTCGCCGACGTCTACGCGATCTATCAGCGGCGCCTCTTCGCCCTGAACGCGGTCGACTTCGACGACCTGCTGATGCTCACCGTCGAGGTGCTGTCCCGGTTCCCCGAGGCGCAGGAGCGGTGGGCGAACGCGTTCGCGTACCTGATGGTCGACGAGTACCAGGACACAAACCACGCTCAGTACGCGCTGCTCAAGCAGCTCGCCGGCGTCCACCGCAACCTGATGGCGGTCGGCGATCCCGACCAGTGTCTCGTCTCGGGCTCGCTCGTGACCATGGCAGACGGAACGACGAAGCCGATCGAGGAGGTCGGTGTCGGGGATCAGGTGCGCTCGTGCTACGGCGGGGGGCGCTTCGGGCCCGCGAGGGTCAGTCGCGTGCACCGCTCCGAGAGGCCCTCCGGGATCGCGATCACGACGAGCTCGGGCCGCAGAATCGTTTCGACGCCCGAGCACGTGCACTTCGCCGGGTTCGCGGCGGGACAGGCGCTCGGGCCCCACATGACCTACCTGGCCTGGACGCGGGGGCGAGGCTTCAGGCTCGGCCGGTCGTTGCCGGAGGCGGGCGCTGCGCGAGCGCGGCTCGGCGGCTCGGCGCAGGCCCTGCCCCCGGCGAACGCCGATGCGATCTGGGTCATCGCCACGCACCCGGATGAAGCCGGCGCGCGTCTCGGCGAGGCTGCGCTCGCGCGTCGCTACGGACTTCCGAGCGCGTCGTTCGGCGCGCCCGTCGCGGGCGGCGGCGGCGGGGGCGGCGCGGGATCCCATCGGGGGCAGGAGGAGGTCGACACGCTCCCGGGAGCGGCGAGACTGCTCGCCGACGAGGGGCTCAGCTTCCTCTACCCGCACCTCAGGGCGGAGGCGGACGACGCCGCGAGGACCGACGGCAGGCGGCTCTCGATCTCGCTCTGCGGCGACGAGCGCGCCGGGCGCCCGCTGCACAGGGTCGCGCTCCGCGGGTGCGACGAGGCCGGGCGCGCCGCCGCCGAGGCCCACGGGCTCACGCTCAGCCCGCCACGGCGAGGCTCGAGTGGCTGGCGCTACGAGAGCGCCGACACCGACTTCGGTCGCCTCGTCGCGCTCGCCGATCGACTCGAGCGGCAACTCGAGGTGCCGGCCCGCTTCAGCGCCCGACTCGCAGCGGGCGGCGGCCGCGCGCCCGGCTCGATCCCCTTCATGCCGGCCTCGAGCGTGCGGGTCGGCATGGTGATGGTGACCGGCGAGGGCAGCCTCGACACCGTGGCCGAGGTGGAGCAGGTCGCTCTCGACCGCCCGGTGCACGACATCGACGTCGAGGACACCCACAACTTCATCGCCGACGGCCTGCTCACCCACAACTCGATCTACGCCTTCCGCGGCGCCGACATCCGCAACATCCTCGAGTTCGAGCGCGACTTCCCGGGCACGCGCACGATCGCGCTCGAGCAGAACTACCGTTCGGCGAACTCGATCCTGATCGCCGCCAACGCCCTGATCTCCCACAACCGCGAGCGCAAGGAGAAGGATCTCTGGTCCGAGCTCGGGGAGGGCGAGCCGGTGACCGTCGTCGAGACCGAGGACGAGCACGCCGAGGGGCGCGCCGTCGCGGCCGAGGTCGAGCGGCTCGTCGACGGCGGGATGAGCCTCGGCGAGATCGCGGTCATCTACCGCACGAACGCCCAGAGCCGGGTGCTCGAGGACGTGCTCGTCCGGGCCGGCACCGCCTACCGGGTTCTCGGCGGCGTTCGCTTCTACGAGCGGGCCGAGATCAGGGACGCGATCGCCTATCTGCGCGTGATCGACAATCCCGCCGACGCCGTCTCGCTCGCCCGCACGGCGAACCGGCCGCGGCGCGGCGTGGGGGACGCGTCGCTGAGGAAGCTGCAGACATTCGCCACCGGCCGGGGGATCACGCTCTGGGAGGCTCTCGGCCGCGCAGAGGAGGCCGGCCTGGCCACGGCCTCGTTGCGCGCCGTCGCCGGCTGGCGCTCGCTCTTGCAGTCGCTGATGGCCCGGTCGCTCGAGCTCTCGATCGCCGAACTGCTCGAGGAGCTGATCGAGCGGAGCGAGTACTTTCGGTTCCTGCTCTCGACGCTTCCCAAGTGGGAGGCCGAGGGCAAGATCGAGAACCTCGAGGAGCTCGTCGGCGTCGCGCGCGAGTACGCCGACGCGAGCCCGGAGGCGAGCCTCTCGAGCTTCCTCCAGGAGATCTCGCTCTACTCCGACCAGGACGCGCTGGGCGAGGACGAGGGCGGCGGTGAGCTCACGCTGATGACCGCGCACAACGCAAAGGGCCTCGAGTTCCGCGTCGTGTTCATGCTCGGGATGGAGGAGGGCATCTTCCCCCACTCCCGCGCGGTCGAGGAGAACTCCCTCGAGGAGGAGCGGCGCCTCTGCTACGTGGGTATGACCCGCGCGAAGGAGCGCTTGACGATGCTGCACGCGACACACCGCTCGCTCTACGGCCGCACCCAGACGAACCTCCCGTCACGGTTCCTCGACGAGCTTGCGGGAGAGCGGGTGCAGCGCACCCGCCTGGCGCCGACATCCTGGTCGGGCTACGGGACGCCCGAGGCCTCACGGCCGGCGCGGAGCGTCCGTCCCGTCCTCGCCCTCTCGACCGGCGACACCGTCCGCCACGAGACGCTCGGGGTCGGGATCGTGACGCGGATCGAGCCCGACGCCGTCGTCACCGTGCGCTTCGAGGACGGCACGGAGCGCCGACTGCTGCTCGAGTACGCGCTGCTCGAGCGGGTCGCCTAGCGGCGTCCGCGCGTCGCGGGCGCCGGCCGGGGACGCGACCGGTCCCGCCCGGGGATAATCACGCCGTGCCGGGATTCGAACGCCTCTCCGCCGCCGAGCTGCTCGCCGGCTACCGGACGCGCGCGTTCACTCCGCAGGAGGCGGTCGAGGCGCTCGGCCGACGCATCGAGGCGCTCAACCCGACGCTCGCCGCCTTCACGACGCTCTGTCTGGAACGCGCGCAGGCCGAGGCGGCGCTCGCGACCGCGCGCTACCTCCGCGACCAGCCGCTCGGCCGGCTCGACGGCGTCCCGCTCGGGGTCAAGGATCTCTACGACACGGAAGAGCTGCGCACGACCTACGGCTCGCTGCTCTTCGCCGACCACGTGCCCTCGCGTGACGCAGAGACGGTGAGGCGGGCGCGCGCCGAGGGCGCGATCGTGGTCGGAAAAACCCAGACGCACGAGTTCGCCTGGGGGATCACGTCCGTCAATCGCGCCATGGGGACGGCGCGCAATCCGTGGGATCCGACGCGAATCTCCGGCGGCTCGAGCGGCGGCTCGGCGGTGGCGCTCGCGGCCGAGCTCGTCCCGCTGGCGCTCGGGACCGACACCGGCGGCTCGATCCGGATCCCGTCCGCCTTCTGCGGGACCGTGGGCCTGAAGCCGACCTACGGGCGGGTCAGCACCGAGGGGGTCTTCCCGCTCGCGCGCACGCTCGACCATGCCGGCCCGATGGCCCGCACCCCGGCCGACGCGGCGCTCCTCCTGGCGGTGACGGCGGGACTCGACCCGGCCGACCCGTCGACGGCGCAGGCCCCGCCCGGCGCGCTCTCCGGGCGCGTCGACGGATCGCTCGCGGGAGTCCGGGTCGGGCTCTGCCCGGACCTGCATCCCGTGCGCCTCGCGCCGGCGCTCGAGTCGGCCTTCGCGCTCGCCACCGAGACGCTCGCCGAGCTCGCGGGCAGGCCCACGGTGGTCACGCTCCCCGAGGCGAGCCAGGCCTACGCGACCTACACCGTGATCCAGCGCGCCGAGGCGCTCTTCGTGCACCGGCAGGCCGGACTCTACCCTGCCCACCAGGCCGAGTACGGCGCCGACGTGCGGGGTTGGCTCGAGCTCGCGACCGAGGTCGACCTGTCCGACTACCTCGCGGCGAGCGCCGAGCGGGAGCGCCTGCGCGCCGGTTTCCGGCGCGTCTTCGCCGAGGTCGACGTGCTGCTGACCCCGGTCGCAGCGAGCTCGCCGCTCTCGATCGACGAGACGACCGTCATGCACTTCGGCGAGCGCCTCGCCCTGCGCGACCTTGTGCTCGGATACACCGTGCCGCAGAATCTCGCCGGTCTCCCCGCCTGCGCGGTGCGTGCGGGATTCGACGAGCTCGGCTGTCCCGTCGGCGTCCAGCTCACGGGGCCGCCCTGGGGTGAGGAGATCGTCCTCCGCGCGGCGCAGGCGCTCTTCGCCGCGAGCGAGGAGCTCCAGCGCCGTCGGCCCGGGATCGCCGTCGAGGCGAGCCGGCGCTGAAGGCCCGCCGGTTCGCCGCGCGCGCATGCCGGGACGGGGGCGGTGCGCCTCCCGGCTGGCATCGGTCGGCCGCGCGTCGGCGGGGAAGGAATGACGTCGGGCGCGTGCTCTAGCGGCGTGTGCCTGGTGCGGAGCCGACACCGGCCAGCTCGACGAGCGCGCGCGTCCGGGAGGCGAACTGCGCCGGTGTCTGCAGCCACGGCTCCGCGCTGCCACGGGCCGCCTCGCCGAGCCGGCAGGCGAGCTCACGGTCGCCGAGCAGGCGCGCGAGCGCGGCCGCGAGCGCTCCCGTCGAGCCGGGCTCGACGAGCAGGCCGTTCTTCCCGTCCGCGACCAGGTCGGGAATCCCGCCGACGCGCGTACCGACGACCGGGCGGGAGCGACAGAAGGCCTCGATGATGACCCGTCCCATGCCCTCCGAGCGGGACGGCAGGACGAGCAGGCTCGCCTCGTCGAGGGCGCTCGACACGCCTCCGGCGTCGAGCGTGCGCGTCCAGCGAACGCTGTCTGGATGCTCGCGCAGGAGCGCGGCGACCACATCGGCGCGCGTCCCCTCTCCGACGATGTGCAGCCTGGCTGCGGGAAGGCTTCCGGAGACGAGGCGCCAGGCCTCGACAAGCCCGTCGATGTTCTTGTAGGGCTCGAGCACCCCGACAAACAGCGCGACCGGCTGTGGCGGCGGCTCGACCGGCGCGTGCTCGACGAACGCCTGCAGATCGACGAAGGTCGGAAAGCTCGCCGCCGGCTCGAGTCCCAGCTCGCGCACGATCCGGGTCGTGTAGGGAGAGATCGTGCGCACCGCGTCGACGCGGCGCAGCGCGCCGGCCGCGACCGCATCGGCCAGCGGGCCGAGGGCTGCGCGCAGGGGAGAGCCGTAGAGCCGCGTCGCCGAGCGCCAGTCTCCCTGGACATCGGTGACGATGCGGGCGCGCGAGCCGCTGACCCGCCGGGCAACGAGCGCGGCAGCGGCCTCGTACGGGCTCTGTGTCACGACCGCATCGGGCCGAAATGCCCGCAGGAGACGGGCGACCCGCAGCGGCAGCAGGAGCCAGAAGGCACCGCCCCCCAGGCGCCGCGCGCCTGCGGACGCCACCAGGACAAACGGGCCTGACCGACGCGGGCCGTCCGTCGAGGTCGCGAGCACGCGGAGGTCGAGCTCCTGCCCGAGCGCGTCCCACTTGCGCGCGAGGCTCGCGTTCAGCGGGAGCCGGTACCGCGTCCGGCTGACAAAGAGGACACGCGGCTTGTCCATCAGCCGGACGCGACCGTGAGACCGCTGCCACGCCGTTCGGCGTTCCCGCGCACGTGATGCAGTGTAATTCGGGCCCCACACCGAGACCGGCGCGGGCCTTGCTCCCCGTGGAGCTCCGGGATCGCGAGCGTCCTGCAGCGCCATCCTCGCGCGGCAGCGCCCGTGCAGACCCCCGCGCCGTGCCGCGTGCGGATGCGAGGGGCGTGGACGCGAGCCGTCACCTCGTCTCGCTCGAGCAGCCCGGGGTCAGCGGCGTGCTCGAGCGGGGAGATGACAGGGCCCCTCCGATCAGGCCCACCTGCCGGTCGAGCTCGTCGGCGACCGATCAGGGAAGCCGCGACGGGCCGGTCGGCTGCCCACATGTCCAGGCGCAACGAGCACAGCGTCGAGCGGCGAGCGGCCGCGACTCCCCGACCCCGCGCGAAGGCGACCAGGGCGATACAGGTTGAGGTAGGCGCAATCGGGCGCTCCCTCAGGGGGCAGATGGTGGATCGAGAGCCCCTCGGCCCCGGCTCTCGATCCCCGTCGCCTCCTCGGCCCGAGGCGACGCGATCTGCTCCGGCAGACCGCCGACGCTCGCCCCGCTAGCCTTCGATCCCGAAAGGTGCGGCGTTGTCGGTAGAAGCTCAAGGTAGAGGGGACGGCCCGACCGTCTGGTCGAGGCGTTCCTGTCGGAAGATCAGCTTCTGTCTACGCATCGGGGTTCTCTGTCTCGCACTCGGGATCGCCGCTCCCGGGGCTGACCGTGCCGCAGCGGCCGGGGGGCCGACCGGTGACGCGGCGACGATCGCCTTCTACCGCGCGGCGCAGGGTGCCTACCGCAACGTGCCAGCGGTCATAGAGAACCGGACCGGCTACCTGTCCTACACCTCGGAGGGCTCGGTTCCCCGCTGGCAGTACGGGTTGAGGCCGACCGCCGGATTCACGGCGGCGAGCGAGTCGCTGCTCGTGCTGCTGAGCGGCGGGGTGATCACCAAGTACGTCGACACCGCACGAGCTCCAGGTCATGCGCCGCTGAGCATCATCGAGGACTCGAGCGGCGTGTGGTCGATGGCCGCGGGCAAGTGCTACTTCGCGAACCCGCGCGCGTCGGGCGTCGGGGGCTGGGCCGGCCAGTTGATCGGCGTCGTCGGAAACTTCGCCCCGATGCGCCGCAGCGGCGACGTCGTGACCATCACGTCGACCTACCCCTGGGGCAAGAGCGGAACCGCGACCGAGATCGACCGTATCTCGGCGACCACGAAGCAGTTCATCTCGTCGGAGATCAAGGTGATGACCGCGGCGCCGTTCACCTTCACGATCACCTTCCGCGAGGTCCTCAAGCCGGCGACCGTGGCTGCTCCCGAGCCGCATTGCTGAGCCCCGCTCGCTGGCTGCCCGCGGCCGGTGTCCACGCTCAGCCCGATCCTCCGGAGCTCCGCAGGCTGGCGGCGGGCGTCGCGCGGTCCAGAGAGAGAGAGAGAGAGAGAGAGAGAGAGAGAGAGAGCCGGCTCTCGCCGGGCGCGCGCCCGTCTCATGGCGGGTCGCTCGGCTCGAGAAGACTCTTCAAGCCAAGCCGGCGCCGACATGCGATGTGCTGTTTGCAGACCGATCGGGCGTGACCTAAGATCGGAGCAATGGGCGTAACGAGTAGAGCCGCCCGGCACGCCGGGGGCCTTTACGGGAGAACCTTCAGGCGAGCACTGTCGCCGATACACGCGATCGAGGATGAAGCGCACCATCTGCACGTGATCGAGCAGCGCGGAGAGAGCGCCGAGACTCCCTACATCGCGATGCTCGGGCTCTTTTTCTTCTTGGCGTCCATCTTCGCGTTCCTGTTGATCGTCGCCCTCGCCGCGTACTACCTCGCCTAAGCCCGCTGGGCGCCGAGCCGCGTTGCGGTCTACTGTGGGGAGCGGTCGGAGGGATCCTAGGACGCCCCGCGCGGAGGGCGTGCCGTGACGCCTGCTCGGGGCTCGCGCGCGGGTCGGCTTTCGATCCGATCGCCGAGAGCTCGGCGACCCCGAAACTCGACCCCGACACTGGCCGCGGCCAGGGCGCGACCTTGCCGGTGCCCGCCGCCGGGCGCTCCTCCTCGCCGGTGCCCGCCCTGCGGGCTGATCGTCGAGGTCGCGGCGCTCGAGTCCCAGCACGCGGCTGCTACTCGCGTCGATCGGCCCCTCGCGAGGATGCGGCGATCGAGAGATCGTCGCAGCGATCGGGAGGGCCGGCTCCGCCTCGGCATACTGCCGACACTCCCGGTGTCGGCCGGCGCCGGGCGGCGTTGAGCCAGCGCAGTTTCGGCCGCTCCCCGCCAGAGTGCGGGTCTCAGCGCGGGATGACGAAGAGCCCCGCGATGCCGAGAGTGAAGATGACAATCGCGAGGAGCGAGTCGCGCCCGAGGCGCAGGACGCACGGTTCGTGCCGCATGATCACCCCGAAGGCGTACACGGCCGTGAGCGCGATGCCGAGCACCGCCAGCCAGGCGTTGAGGCTCCCGGCGGTCGGGAGGACCGGTTTGCCCGCGATGAGGTCGGCGACGACGAAGAGGCAGAGCTGGAATGAGTTGCCACCGAAGATGTCTGCGACGGCGAGCTCGTTGTCGCCGAGCCGTACGGCGGCGATGCCGGAGCTGATCTCGGGTAGCGCGGAGGCAACGGCGAGAACGGTGGCGCCGAAGATGACGCCGTTGATGTGGGCCCGGTTGGCGAGTGTATTACCGGCCAGCTCGAGGATCACGCCGGCGACAAGCGTGATCAGGCAGCTGGTCCCGAACACGAGCAGCGCCCGCGAGGTCGAGTCGGTGATCGGTGTCGCCCTCTGGTCAGGACGAGCCTGTTCCCGTTGCGGGCGCGCCGAAGCGCCAGCGGGGGTGTGGAGCTGCCAGGCCGGCGATCGTCGGGCGCGATTGAGCGCGAACAGGCCCCCGACCCACACCGCGACGATCGCGAGAGACGCGGGGCTGATGGGGCCGATGCGCGTCGACTCTGGCAGCAGGGCGCCCATCAGCGCGGCTGACACGACGAGGACGACGAGAAGCGCCTCGAGAACAGGAACGAGCGATCCGACGAGGTAGCTCAGCGAGTCCCGACGCGACGACGCCGCATCACAGAAAACGAGCACCATCGTCTGCATCGCGATGCCGCCGATCAGATTGCCGGCGGCGAGGCCGAGGTCGCCCTTCGCCGCGGCGGAGACGGTGATCGCGATCTCGGGCAGCGTCCCGGCTATCGCCAGCAGGATCATGCCACCCAGCGCCGAGCCGAGATTGAAACGCCGGTCGATCACGTCGGTCGTCCTCGAGAGTGCCGTCCCGGCAACCCACGTCGCGACCGCACCGGCAGCGAATACGACGAGTAGTAGAAGCGTCGAGAGCGATCCCAATCGTCATCCCCAGATCGTTCGGCCGACTGCGCAACCTGCTGCGTCCAACCATCCGAGCTCAAGGGTTTTATCACCAATTGGCCGCGCCTCCGGAGCAGCGTCCCTCACCCGCACCGCACGCCGCGGGCGCGGCCTGTCGCGGGGGAGCGTCGTGAGCCCGCTCGTACGTCGACGCGGTGGAGGGCGGTGCATCGCCAGATGGTCTGTCGGTCGCGCAGGGACCGCGGAACGAGGAGATCGCGCGGCGGTTGAGCCGCCGGCGCAAGGCGCAAGCTCGTGTCGCAGGCACAAACGCGTGAAGGGCGGGGCGTGATTGGTCGAGCGGATCTCGGGCGCGCCTCTCCGACCGCGTGGCGCTCGCTCTCGGGGACGCGACCTCCCTCTGGACCTACCGCTGCTTGATCTCGATGCGAATGCACCGCGCCGCCCGAGTTCTGGGCGCTCGTTATCAGTCCATCAGTGCGAACAGGCTCTCTCCAGAGGGGTGATTCGCGGCCCGTTTGAGGATCGAGGCTGCAGTTTCGAGCCGCTCGATGTGCGGCCAGCCTTCCGAGGAGGCGGGGTCTGCTGCTCGACGAAGCTCGGAGCCGGACCCAGCTCCTGGTCGGCCGAGGAAACGAAGAGCGAGAGCTCGTCGACCAGGCGAACCTCCTCCTGCGGACCGCGAACGCGGCGCCTTGCCGCGAGGCAGTAGCGCAACGCCGACGCCGAGATCATCGCGCTACTGGTCAGCGTGTAGCCCTCGCTGCACACGAATTTGCGATGTGTGCGCGCCGTCGCCGACGATCGTCATGTGTGGCGCTGAACACCGAGCTCCTGCGCGCGCGCCGTGAACTCCTCCAACAGCTCCCACCACTGCGCCCGTGCCGCCGCGAGGTCGCGCTCAATGGCTAGCGCCCGCCGGGGACGTCCGAGCTCGGCGGCGAGAATGGGCCGCGCGTACCTGGTCGATGAGGAGCGGCGGAATGATCGGATGCCGGCTGCTTCGACACCGCCGGCGTGCCACGCAGGGCGACCCTTCGCACCGCGAATCCGGCCCGGGACGCTCGCGTTTCGAACGGATCTCCCAGACACGATCGAGCAGGAGACCGACGGCGGTGAGGCGATTCCGGCTTCGTGCGTATCCGCTCCATCATCGGCCGGGCCGCGCGGCTCGTGTGCATGGGCCAGGACCACAGGACGCTCGCACTCGGCTCCTGGAGCCAGGCTCGCTCGCGCGAGGGGCCCGCCGGCGCCAACGATTCTGAACGGCTCGCGGGGCCGGCGCCGGTAGTAGGAGTCAGCCTCTTCCGTATGTATCAGGCCCGCAGCACGGTTCGCGGGATTGTTGGGCGAGCCGGGTCTGTCGATCCATGAATCATGATGAGTCCCAAAGAGCGCGCCCGTCTGCTGTCCGCCTACCACGCCCACGTCGAGCGGTTCGACGCGATCGCGCGTCAACGCGCGCGAGCCGGGATCCGTTCGGCGCCACTATCGCAGCCGGTTCGTCTGCTGTCCGTTCCCCCGGGCTCTGAGGCTCGCGACGCTGAGTGACGTTGCAAGGCCGAGTTTGTGAGCCAGAACTCATAGGCGGTCGACAGCCGAGGAGGCTGCGCCGCCCGCGGTCGATCAGTCTCTCATACTGCAGTCGATTCGCTCGCGGCGAGCGCGACCGCCTCGGTACGCAAGCCTCCGGGGTGTTCGCAGCCGAGTCCTCTCATCAGCCCGATCGCGGCTTCCACCGCGCGAGGTGTGATGCAGGCCCGAGCATCGAACGCAAGAGCGTCTCCCTCGCTGTACCTGCCCGCCCGATCCACAACGGCGGCGGCGGCGAGGAGGGTGCGGGTGCCCACACCTCCGTCTCGCAGCACATCGGTGAACCACCAGCGGTTCGCCTCTGGTTCGCGGCGCAGACTCGCGCGAGTGCCCTCGTGATGCGCACTCCGGCGTCGCGACCGGCAGGCCGGTGGCTGGGAGCCGTGGGCGAGGCCGGCCCTCCAGACGTCGGAGCCGCTCCTGACCGCGACAGCCTCAGCTCAGCCGTTGACGCCCACGGCGGCTCGCGCTCGATCTCGCGCCGGCCCCTGCCAATTATCGGCTAACCAACCCGTGCGGCAGCCGGAGTCCCGGACCGCCGCATCGCCTCGTATGTCCTGACGGCGAGGTCGAGCGCAAGCAGCGAGTCGCCGCCGCACACCTCGATGCACCATTCGGAAAGCGATCGCCCTCCCTCTGGCCGCGCCAAGTCTGTGATCTGCCCTGCGTGCTTGATTGTCTGTCCGCTGACACCCATCTATGGCCTTCCCTCGGTTGACTCACTCGATCTGGATATCGGCAGCCCAGGCCAAAAGGGTAAGGTCGGTCGAGGCGGGTGTCCGCGCTGCCGGGGATAGCGAACGAAGGCACGTGGTACACGGGCACGTCTGGCCGTCGTGTGTGCGCCCCTCCCTTGGGAGACGACGAACTCGCAACAGCGCGTCACTCTGCAGGAGTACCCGCGAACATGACTCAGTCGGCAGTCCACTCTCTCGCTCGCGACGAGACCGCGGGAGTTCCGAGCGCCCCGACGAACGTCCTCGCGCGCTCCCGCTCTGACTCGGATGCCTGGGCGCGATCGTGTCCGCGGTTGCCCGCGTCGGCGCTGCCGGCAGGTGTTCCAGGCTCGTGAGGAGCTGCCCTCGGTCAGTTGGTGACGAGCGCGATCGCGAAGCCGTCGTAGCCTTTGCTGCCGACCGTCTGGATCACGGTCGCGAACACGCGCGGTTCTTCGGCGAGACGCTCGACGAAGGTGCGCATCCCTCGGACGCTCGGATCCCGGCTTTCCTGATCAATGAGCTCGCCCCGTCGAACAACATTGTCGGCGATGATCAGAGTGCCGGGCCGGCCGAGCTTGAGGGCCCACTCGAAGTACTCGGGAGTGGTGCTTTTGTCCGCGTCGATGAAGATCAGGTCGAACGGTCGCAGACCCTCAGCGGAGAGCTGCTGCAGCGACTCGAGCGCGGGACCGACGCGCTGCTCTACCAGTTCGCTGAAACCGGCGCGCGCGATGTTCGCGCGCGCGACCTCGGCGTAGGCCGAATCGAGCTCGAGTGAGATCAGTCGTCCGTCGTCGGGGAGCGCCCGCGCGAGCCAGATCGTGCTGTACCCACCGAGCGTACCGATCTCCAGGATGGAGCGCGCACCCTTGAGCCGGGCGAGGAGCTGCAAGAGCCTGCCCTGGGTCGGCGAGACGTCGATCGGCGGAAGCCCAGCCGCCGCGTTCGCGCTCAGCGCTGCGTCAAGCGTCGCATCCGGACCCACAAGCAGATCGGCGAGGTAGTGATCGACCGCTGTCCATCGCTCCGCGGGCATGTCGAGCCAGACTACCGACTGGAGCCGCAGGCCACATGCGCGCCACGGGTCGCGCTCGCCGTCGCCCTCTCCCGACTGGGGCGGATGGGCGAGCGTCGATCCGAACATCTGGAAACCCGGCTCGCACGGGTGTTTCTGCTGATTGATGCGTTACACTGCCTCGGCGAGGGCGGTTAGCTCAGTTGGGAGAGCACCAGCTCGACAAGCTGGGGGTCACTGGTTCGAGCCCAGTACCGCCCATAAGGAAGTGCCTGCAAAATCCCGGTTTCTGAGCGCTCTTTGCGCTCGGGTCGCTCCTCGCGAATGGGCACAAGTGCCCATACGGCTGTGTCGGACAGCAGACCAACGAGCTGAATCCCTCTGTTCATGCGGGTTGCAGCGCTGTGACGACCGGTAAACCACGCTGGGGGTCATTTCGGCCACCGAAAGCGGAGGAGCTTCGATCTCGCCTCTCGGCGAGGGCGGCCTCGCTCACTAGTTCCGCCGTCGACCTCCTACTTACCGTGGAATTTCGTCTGCAACTGTCAGTAGCAACAGAATTACCCTAACTAAACGGGTTTAGCGGCCTCCACATAGCAGAACTCTTGCCATCGGTTGCGCCCACCGGGTTCCATAAGGGCTCCACGCGATAAGCGCCAAAACGTCCTGTGTCGTGCTCGCCAGGCTCGAAGCGAGGCGGTGGCTCGCATGGTGTGCTACTCGCGACGGAGCGAGAGTGCCAGGCTGGGAACCAGGAAGGACAAGAGAAAGATCGGCAAGATGCTCTTTCCGCCGCATCGGAAGCTGGCGATTTCGCCCTCGGCGACGTCGAAGGTCTTCGTGCGGCTGGAGCGTCGGCCGTTACGGACTTGCAGGTTATGGCGTCCGGGTTCGACCGGTATGTCGATGGTTTCGTTGAGTTCCACGGACCCGACAGGCTTGCCGTCGACCACTGCGTCGTAGGTGCCGCGGCGGATCTCCGCTCCGATGGTTTTGTGGGTCAGCTTCAGCGTTGCGGACATTGCTGAGCTCCGCCTTTTGAACGGCAGTTTCTCTGCGTGCACGGCGACCAACGACATCAACGCGACGACCGTCCCTCCCGTTGGTTTGTGACCTGGGAGCTGGTGCTGCGACAGGTCATTCCTGTGGGCGGCTTATTCGTATTGAAGGGCGTTGAGGATGTTGAGTCGGGAGGCGCGTCTGGCAGGGAAGATCGCGGCGAGGAGGCCGACGAGGATCGCGGCGATGATGAAGACGATGAGTGTGCCCCACGGGATGGAGAAGGGGAGATTCTTGAGCGCGCGGCCGAAGAGGGCGGCAAGCCCCACGCCAACGGGGATGCCGAGGGCTGCGCCGAGCAGGGCTGTGATGACCGCTTCGTGGCGGATCATGCGTCGGGTTTGGCGTCGCGTCATGCCGATGGCGCGGAGCATGCCGAGTTCGCGTGTGCGCTCGAAGACGGTGAGAACGAGCGTGTTGACGATGCCGAAGAGGCTCACGATGATCGAGAGTGCGAGCAGGATGTAAAGGAGATTGAGCAGGTTGGTGATCGATGCTTCCTGTGAGTTGATGAACTGCTGCTCGGTTTGGAGGTTTGCGTTCGGGAACGGGGCGAGGGTCCGGTTTAGCGCGGCTGTGTTTGCTGCTGTGACGCCGCCGGGGGTCGATATGAGGGTGAACACGTTTTCCGGGTGTGGGTAGAGCGCGTCGAAGCTGCGGGCGGAGATTGACAACGTCCCGAGTGGATCCTCGGCTTCGGGCGGTGTGAAGATGGCGTCGACGTGGAGTCGGACTGTGCGACCGGTTGTTGTCTCAAGGTTGATCGGTGAGCCAACGGTGAGATGGTGGGTGGTCGCGAAGCTGTTGTCGATGATCGCTCCGTCCGTGTCGAGCGACGCGATGGCGTTGTTGGTGCCTGCCTTCCAGCGGAGCTGGAGGAGTTTGGAGAGGCCGGGGTCGAGGCCTGCGACTTGCAGCGTCTGGCCGAACGCGCGGCCTTGTCCGGAACGCTCTCCGGCAACGACCGTGGCGACCCCGGCCTGGCGCAGGGCGGTTTCCGAGGCGGTCGAGGTGGGCGTGAAGCCATTGACGGAGGTGAGGACGTAGTCGCCTCGGAACTCGTCTTTGACCGACCCGATGACTGACTGTTTGAGCCCCTGGCCGAGCACGGCGAAGGCTGTCACGAGCGCGAGTCCGATCATGAGTGCGGCGGCCGTCGAGGCGGTACGGCTCGGGTTGCGCGTCGCGTTGGAGCGCGCGAGCCTCCCGGCGGCGCCGCCGATCCGGGTCGCGGGCCAGCCGAGCACGAGCGCCAGCGGGCGGGCGACCGTCGGTGCTGCCATCGCAACCCCGACGAAGACCGCGAGCACACCGACGCCGACCAGGAGCAGGCGGGGGCCGGTCGCGAGTCCGGAGACGAAGGCGCCGAGGCAGATGAGCGCGACGGCACCGGCACACACGAGGAGTGCGATCTCCGGCCCGAAGCGCGCAAGCCGCGAGGGCGGCAGTACCGAGCCCTCGCGTACGGCCGCGATCGGGGGGATGCGCGTGGCCCGCAGCGCAGGCCGGAGGCTCGCGAGGACGGTCACGACCGTACCGACGACGAGCGAGACGATCACCGTGCGTGTCGCGAAGACGAGGCCCTCCGGGGGGAGCGTCGAACCGGTCGCCGCGAACAGCGCCTCGAGCCCTCTGGCGAGCCCGAGCCCAACGAACAGGCCGACCACGGAAGCGACGAGCCCGGTCACGAACCCCTCCAGCAGGACCTCCAGCCGCACCTGCCGCGCGCTAGCGCCCAGTGTCCGCAGCGTCGCGAACTCACGCGTCCGTTGCGCGACGGTGATCGAGAGCGTGTTGGCGATCACGAACCCGCCCACGAACAGGGCGATCCCGCCGAAGGCGAGCAGGAAGTAACGGAGCGTCGAGAGCAGCGAGCCGACGTTGTTGACCTCGGTCTGGGTCTGCTGCGCGCTCGTGCGCGCCTGCGTATGCGGCGGCAGCACCAGTCTGATCTGTGAGACGAGCGCGGTGTTCGACACCCCGGGTTTGGCGGCGACGTCGATCTGGTCGAGCTCGCCCTGCTCGCCGAACAGCTTCTGGGCTGTCGGGAGATCGAAGATCGCGAGCGTCGCGCCGGCGGGCGAGGCCGAGTTTCCGAAGTCAGCGATCCCCGAGACGGTGTAGCGGTGTTCGCTTCCGCCGTTGACGATCACGCTGACACGCTGACCCAGCCTGTAGTGCTGGAGGTGGGCCGTATTGGCGTCGACCGCCAACTCGCCCGGCGTCGAAGGCCAGTTGCCGCTCACGAGCTTGAGCGGACTCAGGCGCACAGCTCCCGTTGGGTTGATGCTGAGGCCGAGACCGGGCGCGCTCCCATGCGCGACGACGGTCCCGTTTGGGTTGACGAACTGCGCGCTGCCGCCGACGGAGCCTGATGCGGACGCGACCCCGGGGAGATGCTCGATCCGGGCGAGCGTCGCCGCCGGGAACGACGGCGCCGCCGCATGCCCGAATACGGCCTTGCCGGTGACGATGGCGTCCGCGTTCGCGTAGGCGACGGCGTAGACCGACCGTACTCCGGAGTCGATCGTGTCGGTCAGCACGTAGGTTCCGCTCACCATCGCGACGCCCATCACAACCGCGAGCGAGGTCAGCACGAGCCGAAGCTTGCGCCCAAGGATGCCCTTGAGCGAAACGCCGATCACGCCGGCACGAGCGTTTCGAGCCCGTTCATCGTCCCGAGAATCTCCGCCTCGCTCTCACCACGGCGGTCGAGAACGACCTCGCCGTCAACCAGGTAGAGGATCCGGTCGGCAACCGCCGCCGCGCGCGGATCATGCGTCACCATCACGATCGTCTGGCCGTAATGGACGCTCATCTCCCGCAGCAACTCGAGGATCTCAGCGCTCGACTTCGTGTCCAGGTTGCCCGTGGGCTCATCGGCGAAGACGACCGTCGGCCGGCTGATCAGCGAACGTGCGACCGCGACCCGCTGCTGCTGACCCCCGGAGAGTTCGGCCGGCCGGTGCCCGAGGCGACCGGCGAGTCCGACCTTCGTCGTAAGCTCGGCGAACCACGCCTCGTCCACCTGCCGGCCGGCAACCGAGAGCGGCAGCTTGATGTTTTCCTCGGCGGTGAGCATCGGCAGCAGGTTGTAGAACTGGAACACGAAGCCGATGTGGTCGCGGCGCAGATGGGTGAGCTCGTTGTCGTTCATCCCGGTGATCAGCTCCCCGGCGATCGTCACCGTGCCGCTTGTCGGCGCGTCGAGACCGGCCAGGATGTGCATCAGCGTGGACTTGCCCGACCCCGACGGCCCCATCACCGCCGTCAACTTGCCGCGCTCGATCACGAGCGACACGCCGCGGAGCGCGTCCACCGCGGTATCCCCGTGCCCGAAACGTCGAGTCAGCTCTACGGCGGTCACAGCCGCTTCGGGCGCGATCACGGCAGGGAACAGCTGATCCGACGTTTCGCGCGCGTCGACGATCGCGCGCGCTTGGCCTGTCTTACTTCTTGGGTGCGGGTCGCTTCCGCCGTTGGAACTTATTCGCTGACGCTCGGCCCGGTCGGGTTTTCGCCGCGTCCGGCGCATCCGAAACAGGTGCACCGCCGTGCTGATCGCCAGGACGACCACGAGCAGTCCAATGGACAGCGCGGGATGGGACGAGAAGACCAAGTCGAGCACGACGGCGACAGTGACGAGCGCAACAGCCAACATGACCCGAGCCTTTCGGCCGCGAGGACCGAAACGGCGAACCAGGAAGAACAAGAACATGTCTAGAAGCCTCCACGCGTAAGCTCCGCTGACGTGGATGTCTCGCCGCTCGGATCGGTCAGCCGAGCGGGTGTGTCGCCTGTCGTATCGGTAAGGGAGCGCTCCGCGGTTTCCATTCCGGTCTCCGTTCGTTGGGTAGCGGCGCTCGCGGCTTGCGGTGGGGTGAGTGGCGCTGGAGCGGTGGCCGCGGTCAACGCACCGACCTAACTCGCGCGGGCGAGGCGATGGTGGAGTGACCCGCTCCGGGGTTTCCTGATCGGCCGCGGAGCTTCCTCGGGGATGTCTGGTACTGCGCGTAGGCCCCGGCGCGTCGCGGGGGCCGGCGGAGGCTCTCTCGTGTGCCAGAGCGCTGATGGCTCGTGTCCCTTGAGGAGCATCCAGCCCGTGTGGCCGGCGATCGTCGCGTCGAACACATCCGCCGTCATCCAAACCACCCCGAAGCACTTCGGGTCGTGGCATTCGCAGAAGAACGCGATCGGTTCGCGGCACGCAAACGACCCCGACAACTCCCGCATCGTTGTGTTGACGATGCGCATCGAGGTCGACTCGCGTCCCGTTTCGGAGACGCCACGTAGCCCCGTTTGATCCGGTTGGAGAAGAAGCGTTTCTGTAAGGAGAAGTACCACGGTGTGCCTCCCGGCAAGGTCAAACATGTGTCGCCGACCGAAAGTGGTGGTCAACGACCTGCGACCCACGCTGCTGAGGGAGGACATCTCTGCGAGATCTGCTGATAAGACCTCGCGGTGGAACTGCTACGCCGAAAAGCTGTTTGACGTTACCATCTCGATTCTAGCACCCGTACCGGGAATGCCTTTCTGGCGATCGGGAAACCCGCGGCGGTCGATGGGTCGCGGACATCCTGTTCGCCATCGGGCTGCTTCTCTGCGTCGCCGCTTTCGCGGCTCAGATCGGGCGTAGGGCGCAACTGACGGCGGTTGCCTTGTTCGTGCTGCTCGTAGTCCAGGCCGCGCTCGAGTTCGCGGGCCCTGCCGGCCTACGCGCCCTGCATCCGGTTCTGGGTCTGCTCGTGCTCGGCGCGGCGGCTCACATCGCCCTCAGCGCTCGCCGCGGCAAGGCAGCTCACGCTCAAAGCGGCCTCTGACCTCCGCGCGACGAAGCTATTGTCGCCGCCCGCTCATCGGGCGAATGGCCTCTCAGCGCCTCCAGAATTCTCAGGGTCCTGTGCGACCACGAACGTGTCAGGAGGTGCGACGTAGGAGGTCGGGCTGATTGGTGCGGTGCTGTATCGGAGATGGAGGGGCCGGCCGTTTGGGTTGGTGATCCTCCGTGGCCGTCCTGCAGGGGGAGGCCGCAAACCACCGCAAGCTGCTGCGGTCAAGAGCCGTGGTGGTGAGCGTTGCGGAAAAGGCGCGCCGTGAGCGCGTCAGGTGAGAGCCAAGAAGGCGAGCGGAAGCGATCCACTGATGACGTGTCGAAAGAGAAAAGACGACATCGAAACCGAGGCCGAGGACCTGTCTCGGGATGAGCCTGGGGGTTACCTGCCTACTGCCCAAGCGGTGTCCGGCATGAAGGTGGCGCGAGCTTGGCTCGGGCTCCGGTGTGGAACGTGGGAACCTGCGCTGCGATACCGCGGCCGGTCAGTGGTGCAAGTGCTGGCCTGCGACTGGTCGCAAGAGCGAGACGTCCAAGCGGCTGAATCCGTGAGGGCCAGAGTAGTGTCGCGTAGCGCAGGGGCGGACTGCCCCGTGGTAGCTATGAAGCCCGGTAACGCGGGTGGAGCGACGGGGGCGGATCATCCTGGTTCGTTGGCTGGTCAACCGCGGTGACGTGGGAGGAGCCGGTGGGCGAACCGAAGCCTGAAGGCAAGCCATTTGCGATTTCCAAGCGGCTGGTCTGGGAGGCGTGGCTGAGGATCAAAGCCAACGATGGGGCTTCGGGAGTCGACGAGGAGACGATCCAGGCTTTCGAGGCGAACCTTGAGGGGAACCTCTACAAGCTCTGGAACCGGATGTCCTCGGGGAGCTACATGCCGCCGCCGGTTCGGGCGGTTGAGATTCCGAAGAAGGGCGGGCAAGGCGTGAGAACGCTCGGCGTGCCGACTGTCGCAGACAGGGTTGCTCAGACGGTCGTGCGGCTGGTGTTGGAGCCCGAGGTGGAGCCCTTGTTCCACCCCGACTCCTACGGGTACCGGCCGGGACGGTCAGCCCTGGACGCGGTGGGACGCTGCCGGGAGCGGTGTTGGAGATACGACTGGGTGATCGATCTTGATCTCCGGTCGTTCTTCGACTCGCTGGACCACGCGCTTGTCCTCAAAGCGGTATCTCACCACACCGAACTGCGGTGGATCCTTCTCTTTGTCGAGCGGTGGCTCGAAGCACCGCTTCGTCTGGAGGACGGCACCCTGCAAGCCAGGGATCGCGGTAGCCCGCAGGGCTCGGCGGTCTCACCGCTGCTGGCGAACATCTTCTTGCACTACGCGCTCGACATGTGGCTCGTCCGGAAGTTCCCGGACGTCCCATTCGAACGCTACGCGGACGATGAGATCCTGCACTGCAAGAGCGAGCAGCAAGCGCACGACGTGCTCGACGCGATCATCGAACGGTTGGCGCAGGTCGGTCTGGAACTCAATGCCGACAAAACGCGCATCGTGTACTGCAAGGACTCGAACCGTCGCAGCTCTCATGAGCACGAGCGGTTCGACTTCCTCGGCTACACGTTCCGTCCGAGGCTTGCACGGAACAGGGCTGGCGGTCTCTTCGTCAGCTTCTGCCCGGCAGTCTCCGACGGCGCCGCGAAGGAGATCGGGCGCACGATCAAACGCTGGCGGCTTCACCTGTGGAGCGGAAAGACCCTCACCGACCTCGCACGAGAGATCAACCCAATCGTGCGAGGCTGGATCAACTACTACGGCTGCTTCTACAAGTCGCGGCTGATCCTGCTTCTTCGACACATCGACGAATACCTCGTCCGATGGGCCATGCGGAAATACAAACCGCTGCGCCGTCACCGCACGCGGGCACGGAGTTTCCTGGCAAACGTCGCAATACGGGAGCCAACGCTCTTCGCCCACTGGTCGGCGATCGCGCCGCCGCAAGCCGGATGATGGGAGCCCGGTGAATCGAGAGGTTCACGCCGGGATCTAAGAGCGCCGGGGGGTGTGAGTCCCCCCGGCGACTCGCCTCAGACAGTCCGAAGTGGCCGGCGACGGATTGTTTTTTCAGGCAACAGTTCTGGGAGCGGCTGATAGCAAATGGCGTCCTTAGTGTTGTGGCGTTCTATCTGAGGTTCGGGCTCGCATTGGGGGTAAGTGAAGTACATCTTCGTCGGCGCCGACCCGTATCGCGGGTGACTCCGATCAGGATTATCGGAGTTGGGTTGTCGGCTTGTTCATCATTCGGAGCATTTTGAGGCCGCCGCCGTATCTGATGTATCGCCAGGTGAGGGCGGCGGCGAGGCCGAGGAAGATGATGTTGAGGCAGGTCGTGTAGTTCCAGCTGATGTTGGCTTCAAGAACCTTCGCGTTGCGGGCGGTTCGCTCTAGGCCGAGGCCTTGGAAGAGGAGCTCGACGATCAGTCCGGCGGCGACCATCGTGGCGTAGAAGGTGACGAGCAGGAAGCCGGCCATTTTCCAGCCGTAGTACTTCTTGTAGATGTGCAGGATTGGCAGGATGATCAGGTCGGCGAAGATGAATGTGAGGACGCCGCCGAAGCTGATGCCGCCGTTCCAGAGCACCGCTGCGAGCGGCACGTTGCCGACTGAGCAGACGAAACTGATGATCGCTACCAGCGGTGCTATGAGTGGTCCCCAGAGCTTGGCGAGGGTCGGGTGATGGGCCAGGAACAGGCCTTGCCAGAAGGAGTGGGGCACCCATGCCGCCAGTGCGCCTGCGATCAGGAGCCCGGCTGCGATGTCTTTCCAGACCGCGGCCCAGTCCATGACGAAGTAGTCAGCGGTGGCAGTGAAGCCCTGGGGAGTGCGCAGACGTTGCCACCAGGAGCCTTCGGCGTTGGCTGACATGTCCATCTCGGCATGACCTTCCATCGAGCCGAGGCGGCCCTTGTTGGTTTCAGTTCGGGCCTCGTCGACGAGTTTGTCCTTGAGGAAGATCCGGAAGAGGACGGCGACCAGCACGATCATCACTGGGCCGCCGACGAACTCGCCGAGCACGAACTGCCAGCCGAGGACGACGGCCATGACGATCCCGAGTTCGAACACGAGGTTGGTCGAGGCGAATTGGAAGACCATCGCCGCCGTGAAGTCCGCACCGCGCTTGAAGAGTGAGCGAGCCAGTGCCACTGAGGCGTAAGAGCAGGAAGAGGATGCCGCACCGAGACCGGTCGAGACCAGCAACGTCTTGGGTGACTCATCGGGCATCAGCCGGCGCATCTCGCGCTTCGAGACAACTGCCTGTACAACCCCGGAAAGGGTAAAGCCGAGGATCAGGGCCCAGAGGATCTCCCAGGCCATGCCCGCGCTGAATGAGAGTGCCTCGACGATCTCGTGGCGGATAGAAACAGAGAGAACCATTCCGGGATCATGACTTTCGTTGGGGCCGCGCTCGCGCTCGTGGAGCCATCAGACCGTCCCGAGACGAGGAACCAAGCCGCTTTAGGTGCGTTCTATGAGGCTTCTTGAGGGCAGAGAGGCGTTGAGGGGCCCGGGAGAGTGATGGAGGAGCTCCTCGCTGCGTCGGCGGTGCTAGGGGGCGTCAGCGGTCGGCCTTCGGCTTGGGTTAGAGTTGAGGTGCGGTTCCTTGAGCGACGGGCATGTTGTCGCGGGGTTGGCCGCAAGCGGGCCACAGCGATCGGCCCGCACGATCTGGCCCTAAACAGCATGGGTTGGGGGCTGGTCGGCCTCAATCCTTGGTCGGCGGTGGAGTTTGCGACGGCTGAGGGAGGATCGGGATGGTCATTCGGGGAGACACTGTGGTGCAGCCATCGGGCGGCCTGGTCGCGGCGACTGCTTCGCCGAGGCCGCTTTCGCCAGAGTCGCTTCGGCGACTGGATGCCTATTGGCGTGCTGCCAACTACCTTTCGGTCGGCCAGATTTATTTGTACGACAATCCGTTGTTGAGACGGCCGTTGGCGTTGTCGGACGTGAAGCCGCTTGTGGTGGGGCATTGGGGCACGACGCCGGGCCAGAACTTCATCTATGTGCATCTGAATCGGGTGATCAGGAAGTACGACCTGAACATGTTCTACGTGGCCGGGCCCGGCCACGGTGGCCCTGCGCTGGTCGGCAACACCTACCTCGAGGGCAGCTACAGCGAGGTGTATCCGGACGTCAGTCAGGACGAGGCGGGGCTCAAGAAGCTGTTCACGCAGTTCTCGTTTCCGGGCGGTGTCTCGAGCCATGTCGCGCCGACGACGCCGGGCTCGATTCACGAGGGTGGTGAGCTGGGGTACTCGCTCAGCCATGCGTTCGGGGCTGTCTTCGACAATCCTGACCTGATCGTGGCGTGTGTGATCGGTGACGGTGAGGCTGAGACGGGGCCTCTCGCGACTGCGTGGCATTCGAACAAGTTCCTCGACCCGATAAGCGACGGGGCGGTGCTGCCGATCCTGCACCTGAACGGCTACAAGATCAGCAACCCGACCGTCCTGGCGCGCCTCGAGCCGGAGGAGCTGGAGCAGTTTCTGCGAGGGTGCGGGTGGGAGCCTCTCTTCGTGGAGGGGGAGGAGCCCGAGGTGATGCACCAGCTGATGGCCGGCACCCTCGAAGAAGCGATCGAGGGCGTTCGGCAGATCCAGGGCGACGCGCGCGGGAACGGCGACGCGACCCGGAGGCGATGGCCGATGATCGTGCTGCGCTCGCCGAAGGGATGGACGGGCCCGAAGTTCGTCGACGGTCTGAAGGTTGAGGGCACGTTCCGGGCGCATCAGGTGCCGCTGCTGGTTGACGTCGAACATCCCGATCATCTGGAGCAGCTCGAGAGCTGGATGAAGAGCTATAGGCCGGAAGAGTTGTTCGACGAGGACGGCCGGCTGATGCCGGACCTGGCCGAGTTGGCGCCCGTGGGTGATCGGCGGATGGGGGCCAATCCGCATACCAACGGCGGGCTCCTGCTGCGTGACTTGCACATGCCGGACTTCCGCGTCCATGCCGTGGAGGTGCCGGCGCCGGGATCAGTTGTTGCGCAGGACACGCTCGTGCTCGGGAAATTCCTGCGCGACGTCGTGAGGCTGAACGAGGATCAGCGGAACTTCAGGATCTTCGGGCCCGACGAGACGCTCTCGAACCTTCTCGGCGCGGTCTTCGAAGAAACAAACCGACAGTGGGACGCCCGGACGGTGGGCAACGACGAGTTTCTCGCGCCTGCCGGGCGCGTGCTCGACTCGATGCTGAGCGAGCACCAGTGCGAGGGCTGGCTGGAGGGCTATCTGCTGACCGGCCGGCACGGCCTGTTCAACTGTTACGAGGCGTTCATCCACATCGTCGATTCGATGTTCAACCAGCACGCGAAGTGGCTGAAGGTGACGGCGCAGCTGCCCTGGCGGCGCCCGATCGCCTCGTTGAACTACCTGCTCGCCTCGCACGTCTGGCAGCAGGACCACAACGGCTTCACCCATCAGGACCCCGGGTTCCTCGACCACGTCGTCAACAAGAAGGCCGACATCGTCCGGGTCTATCTGCCGCCCGACGCTAACTGTCTGCTGTCGGTGTTCGATCATTGCTTGCGTAGCCGCCATTACGTGAACGTCGTTGTCGCGGGCAAGCACGCGCTTCCGCAGTGGTTGACGATGGATGAGGCGGTCGTTCACTGCACGGAGGGGATCGGCATCTGGGGTTGGGCGAGCAGCGACCAGGGCGCCGAGCCGGACGTGGTCATGGCTTGCTGCGGTGACACGCCCACACTCGAGGTACTCGCGGCCGTCTCGATCTTGCGCACGCATTTGCCCGAGTTGAGGATCCGGGTGGTCAACGTCGTTGACCTGATGAAGCTCCAGCCGTGCACGGAGCATCCGCACGGGCTGAGCGACGACGACTACGACTCCCTGTTCACAAGGGACAAGCCGATCGTCTTCGGCTTCCACGGCTACCCGTGGTTGGTGCACCGGCTGACCTACCGTCGCGCGAACCGGAACCTGCACGTCCGCGGCTACAACGAAGAGGGGACGATCACAACGGCCTTCGATATGCGGGTGCAGAACTGCCTCGACCGGTTCCACCTGGCGCAGGACGTGGTCGACCGGCTACCGCATCTGGGCTCCGAAGGGAGCTACCTGAAGCAGCTAATACAGGACAAGCTGATCGAGCACAAACGCTACATCGACCAGCACGGCCAGGACATGCCTGAAATCCAGGATTGGAAGTGGGACAGCTCGAACGATCCGCGCGGGGGACGGAAGCAGTGACGCAAACCAAGGCGACGGGCGCACCTCGCCGGAAGCAGATGTCCAAGCCTCCCCGATCGAAGCATCAG
>Ga0302325_10004069_pt1 | contig 33956 bp, 35 predicted proteins | sample Palsa_T0_2_FD_201948 | JGI IMG/M metagenome (GOLD analysis project Ga0302325, IMG submission 201948) | Peat permafrost microbial communities from Stordalen Mire near Abisko, Sweden - Palsa_T0_2 | ecosystem: Environmental > Terrestrial > Soil > Palsa > Peat permafrost | place: Sweden: Abisko... | reverse complement strand
GGTGAACAGGACATCCTTGCCGTCCGGAGTCCAACCCGTGACCAGGCTACCGGTGGGCTCCCAAGTGAGACGCCGCGGCACGCCGCCGTCGCTGCTGACGACGTATACGTCAGTCGTTCCGCGCTCTCGCGCTGAATACGCCACTTGCGAGCCGTCGGGTGAGTAATAAGGTCCCGCGCTCACCGCGCCAATCGAAGTCAAGCGCCTGGCGTCGCCGCCCTGGCGGGGCACCGTCCAAATGTCGCCCCCATACAGAAACGCGATGCGATCTTGGCCAAGGCTTGGATTGCGAAGCAACAGCGGCGCGGCGCTCGCTGACGCGCAAAACATGAGGCCGGCGATAACACTCAAACCGGCGCTGACAAATACGCGGAACATGTGCACCTCTATATGAAGGACGGGAAAAAACTCGGCCGAAACTATACACGATGATCGTGTCTAGCCGTTCAAGAAGCGCATCCCCGTCTCGTCATAGCGCTCGCCCGCGGCAACGCCGCTCGGCGCGGCCCCGGCGATGCGCTGAAGATCCGCGGCGCTCAAGCCGATATCCGCGGCGGCCAAGTTCTCCGCAAACCGGGTAGCGTTGGTGGTTCCTGGAATAGGCACGATATGCGGGCCTTGCGCCAGGAGCCATGCAAGGGCGAGTTGTGCGGGGGTGCAATGCTTTTCCTTGGCGATCTCCTGGACCCGATCGACGGTGGCCAGATTTTTTGCAAAGTTGGCGCCTTGAAATCGCGGCGAGTAGCGCCGGTAGTCCTTGGCGTCCAGATCCTCGATGCTGCGGTAGCGGCCGGTAAGAAAGCCGCGCCCCAGCGGGCTGTAGGGGACAAACCCGATGCCAAGCTCATCGCAAACTTGCAGCACGCCATCCTCCGGATCGCGGCTCCACAGGGAATACTCTGTTTGTACGGCCGTGATCGGATGGACCTTATGAGCTTTGCGAATCGTCGCCGCACTCGCTTCCGACAAGCCAATGCCGCCGACTTTGCCGGCTTTGACCAACTCGGCCATCGCGCCGACGGTCTCCTCAATGGGCGTGTTGCGGTCCACGCGATGTTGATAATAAAGGTCGACCCGTTCCACATTGAGCCGTTTCAGCGAACCCTCGCAGCAGGCTCGAACGTAATCGGGTTTGCCGCTGATGCCGCGCATTTTTGGATTTGCCGGATCGCGCTGGATACCGAATTTCGTCGCGAGAAACACCTGGCCGCGCCGTCCGGCGATCGCCTTGCCTACCAGGACCTCGTTGGTATACGGACCATAGGCATCTGCCGTGTCAAGGAATGTCAGGCCGCGCGCGAGCGCATTCTGAATGACTGCGATGGCGTCGGCCTCCGTCGCAGCATCGGAGGCATAGAATTCCGAGAATCCCATGCAGCCCAAGCCGATGGCCGATACCTGCGGACCGTTGCGGCCAAGTTTGCGCATCTTCATTGGCATACCCCGTAGTCAGTTCGACAGCGCCGATTGCAGCTGCAGCGAATCGCTGGGATTCAAAAAACGTATCACGCCGTCATCCAGCGAGCCGAATTTGAGGCTTAGGACGTCTTTCACGTAATTTTGATGCAGCTTCCAAGGCGTTTTGGACCCCTGTTTCGGCAGCTTGTCGGCGACACGCTGAATGTACCCGGAATTAAGATTCAACCAGGGCTCCGCTTTCACAGTGGGATCATCGTTTTGCGGCACGCAAACTTTGTAGCCTTTAGCTTGCATATGATTCAGGACGCGGCAGATGTAGTCGCAGGTCAATTCGCTCTTCAATGTCCAGGAGGCATTGGTGTAGCCGAACGTCGAGGCCAGATTCGGAATTCCGCCGTACATCGTGCCCTTGTAGTTGAGAGTGTTGGCCGGGTCGATGTGACGTCCATCGACGCTGATTTGAATGCTGCCGAGGGCGACGAGATTCAATCCGGTGGCCGTGACGATGATGTCGCCCTGTAGTTCCTTGCCGCTGCGCAATTTGATGCCGTTTTCGGTGAAGGTCTCGATTTCGTCAGTGACGATGGTCGCTTTGCCTGCTTTGATTGATTCAAACAAATCTCCATTGGGAACCAGGCACATGCGCTGATCCCATGGATTGTAGCGCGGAGTGAAATGCGTACCGACGTCGTAGTCCGGCCCCAATGCGCCTTTCGCGCGATCGAGAATCCATTTCTTCACCCGCTCCGGACTGCGTTTGCAAAGGCGAAAGAAATAGATGCCGAATAAAATGTTTCGCCAGCGCACCAAATTGTAGGCCAGCATGGCGGGTAAATGACGCCGCAAAAAATTGGCGAGCGCGTCTTGCTCGGGCCGCGCGACCACGTAAGTGGGCGAGCGCTGCAGCATGGTGACCTGGGCCGCGGTCTTTGCCATCGCAGGCACCAAGGTAACCGCGGTCGCGCCGCTGCCGATCACAATGACGTGCTTGCCTGCGTAGGCCAAATCCTCGGGCCATTTTTGTGGATGCACGAGTTGGCCGGCAAAGCGGTGGCTGCCGGGGAAGACCGGGGTATAACCTTCTACGTAGCTGTAATAGCCGCTGCAGATGAAAAGAAAGCCGCACGTGAAGCGCGCCACGTGCTGATCAGGTCCGCATTCCGCTTCCACCGTCCACAATGCATCTTTGGACGACCAAGAGGCGCGCACAACCTGATGATCGAAGCGAATATTTTTATCGATTCCGTAATCCTTCGCGGTCTCGTTGATGTAGTTCAGAATCGAGTGACCATCGGCAATCGCCTTGCCCTCCACCCACGGTCGAAACGAATACCCCAGGGTGAACATGTCGGAATCCGAGCGTATTCCCGGATAGCGGAACAAATCCCAGGTGCCGCCGATGTTGGCGCGCCCCTCCAGAATTGCGTAGGTTTTCTTCGGACAGTTGGTCGTCAGACTGCATGCGGCGCCGATACCGGAGAGGCCGCCGCCAACGATCAGCACATCGAAATAATTGTTCGACACTAGAAATTCTCCATTGCAACGACGCGCTCAAGCCGCATTGCGAGCCCCAATCTTTCGGGCAAATGCGGTTACCGTGGCGAAGGCATCGCGGGCTTCCGGCAGCAGCGTCACAAACACCGGCCAAACGTGGGGCAGACGATCGCGCACGATCAATTCAACCTTGACACCGGCGGCTGATGCGCGTTCCGCCAAACGCAGGGTGTCGTCGCGCAGGATCTCGTGACGACTGGCGAACAGTAGCATGGGCGGCAATCCCGCAAGATCCGCGTACAGCGGCGAGGCGCGTGGATCGCGGGCATCAGCGCCGGCGAGGTATATCGCCGCAGCCTCGCGAATGCCGCGCGGCGTGAACATGGCGCAGCTCTTGGCATTGGCCTCCACCGATTCGCCCGTGACCGCCAGGTCTGAATAGGGCGAGAAGGCGACGATGGCCTTCGGCAGTGCGAAGCCGGCGTCTCGAACTCCGACCGCGGTGGCGATAGCGAGTCCAGCCCCGGCCGAGTCTCCTGCCAGCACAATATCGGCTTCCGGGTGACGGGTGAGCAGCCATTGGTAAGCCTTGGCGGCGTCTTCCACGGCGGCGGGAAATGGGTGCTCGGGGGCCAAGCGGTAATCGAGTCCGTAGGCCGGGGCTTGAAATGCCTTGGCCATGGCGATTAATACCTGCCGATGAGTCTTCGGCGAACCGAATAGATACCCCCCGCCGTGCAGGTACAGCACGATGACGGGGGAGCGATGGGATGCGGTGGGCGACAAGTCGGCGACATCGAATTCCAATCCCTGCTCAGTGCGCAGGCCCTCGACGCTGTAGCCGGGCGGAACCGCCAGGGCACTGCGGGGCGCATTTTCGCCCATCGCTCGCAGACGTTGCACGTTGATGGCCTTCTTGCCGTGGCGCTTCATTGTGAGGCGAAAAAATCCATTCAAAAGCATGGCTTGCCAGCTCAGCATCAGCACCTCCCCTAGGCTCTCGAGCCCAAAGGAATTATACCTGGGAATCGCGGCTGCACCCTCCAAGGCAGCTTCGTTCGTATTCCTACCAAGGCTCCAGGGATAACCCCAAAAGGGCCGCAAACAGGAGACTGGTCCATGAAAATGCGAATGATGATGATTGCGCTAGCGTGCATGTTGCTGCCGGGATTGGGAGCCGCACAAGACGCCAAGCTCAAACTGCCGGAATTCAGGTCTCTGGCGGCCAAGGCCACCGAATCGGTCAATATCAGCCTGAGTCCGTGGCTGCTGCATATGGCCGGGTCTTTCATCGACGACAAGGATGAGGACAGTGTCGCGACCAAGCACCTGCTGGCCGGCATCAAATCCATTGAAGTACGCAGCTACCAGTTCGCCAGCGACAATGCTTATTCCGCTGCGGATATTGACTCAGTGCGAAGTCAACTGGCGGGCTGGAGTCAAATCATGCAAGTTCACCATCGTGAAAAGAGCGAAGATGTGGACATGTATGTACTCATTGAGGACAACGTAACCAAAGGATTTGCGTTAATCGCCAGTGAACCGCGCGAATTTACAATCGTCAACATTGTCGGATCCATCACGATGGACGACTTGCCGAAGCTGCGCAGCCGCTTGCATCTACCGAAAGTCGCCGATTCGCAAATTAATTTGCTGATGTAGCGGCCGCGCGCTTGAATGAGGATTCCACGGACCTGTTGGATGAGCAGCTTACGAGAGCGCGCGGCGGCCAGCGCGCCGCGCTCACGCTCCTAGTCCAGGCGCATCAGCGATCGGTCTACAGTTTGGCATTGCGCATGCTGGGTACGCGAGATCTTGCGGAAGACCTGACGCAGGAAGTATTCATGCAGATGAACCGCAACCTCGGCACGATTGAGTCGAATCGGCACCTGGGCTTTTGGCTGCGCCAAGTAACCAGTAATCGGGCGATCGATCAATTGCGGCGGCGCGCCCGAGTACAGATGACTTCTTTGGATGAAGAAACTCAGCTGTTCAGCGCCGAGGAAGCGTCTGATCCGCTGCTGCAACGCCACCTGCAGGCATTGCTTGCGGAATTGAGCCCGCCGGCCCGCGCCGTGATATTGCTGCGCTATCAAGAGGATTTGGATCCAGTGGAGATTGCGCGAACGCTGGACATGCCGCTGAACACGGTGAAGAGCCATTTGAAACGATCGCTTCAGACCATGCGGGAAAAAACCGCCGGCCTGCAACCAATGCGCTGCGAGGGTAGTTCATATGAGTAAAGATATTGAATCTCAGATGCGCGCTGCGTTGCGGCCCGTCGCCCCCAGCGAAGAATTCTCGCAAAGGCTCGCGGCGAGTGTTGCGAGCGCGCGTCCCCCGGCGCTTAGAGGCCGCCGCAGTGGTGCGCGCCTGCATCCTCTGGCGTGGTGGTTTTCCGCGAGTCTTGCCGCATCGCTGCTTCTGGCGGTCGGCGTGCATCAGCACCTGCAACAACAACGATTGCAGCAAAGCGGTCTCGAAGCGCGCCGCGAAGTCATGCAGGCGCTCAAGGTGACGAGCCAGAAACTGAACCTTGCATACGAAGCGGTGAAGAGCCAATCCTCATCGCTGACCGACGAAGGAAATTCTGTATGAGAAAGTGCACATCAATTTTGTTTTTCGTGCTGTGGGCGCCCGCGCTGGCCCTGGCTGCACCGAACCCCAAGCTGGCAATCCCGAGTTTTTCTGCATTGGCGCAGAAGGCGACCGAGTCGGTGACCATCACATTGGATCCGGGATTGCTGGGGCTGGCGGCGAAGTTTCTCGATAGCAGCGATCCGCAAGATGCCGCTACCAAGGACGTGCTGAAGGGTTTGCAAGGCATCTATGTCCGCAGCTACACGTTCGACAAGGATTCCGTTTATCAGCAATCAGATATCGAGGCGGTGAGAAGTCAGCTGGCGGCGCCCGGCTGGAATCGCCTGGTGGAAACGCGCAGCCGCAAGACGCACGCGGATGTTGATATCTACATCATGCTCGACCATAACCAGGCCATTGGCCTCGCGCTAATCGCCAGCGAGCCGCGGCAGTTTACAATCGTGAACATCGTTGGGGCGATTGATCTGGACAAGCTGCATAAGCTCGAGGGTCAATTCGGCGTGCCCAAACTTGACTTGGATCCCTCGAAGGCGGCGCAAGCCCCGCAAAAATAGCTAGTGGGCCTTGGATCCCGCCTGAGCCGGGTTGATCGAGGCCAGATCTTTCGGCGGCTGCATGCGCGCCTTGCATTCGCGCCTTGCATCGTTGTAGGAAAGGTTGCGGTTGACGGACATGTGTTTGCTCATGCACTCGCTGAGCTGGTGCTTCGCGAGAACCGCCGGGCTCTCGGGCTGCGCACCTACGAGCGGTGCGGCCAAGATCAAACTGCTGCAAGCGAACGCCTTCAAAAAACGCTTCATTGCCAATCCCTCACATGGGCGGCAGCTTGGCCGTGCCGCGCGCCGGCGGCAAGGGCCCAGAGTCGCCATCGACTGTCGGGGTTGCACCGACAGCTTGATATCGAAGGGCGGTCGGTTAGACTGAACTGAAGGCCTTGGAGGTGGGGGGTGGACGTGGGGAGTCAGAAAGGAAGCGCCGTCATAGTTGCCGGTTGCCTACTCGGCAGCGCCTTATCGATTGGCTCGACGCCCACCATTGGCGCACCGGACCTGGAAGGGACTTGGACGAACGCCTCGCTGACGCGGTTCGAACGGCCGGCCGAATACGGCAACCGGCGCGCCTTGAGCCAGCGGGAAGTCGACGCGCTCGAAAAGAAGAACAGCGACTTGGTCGCCTTGGGAAACAAGCCCACGGATCCGAAGGCGACCGTCAAGGATTTGCCGGCCGACTGCAGCGGCGGACGCGGCGAGAATTGCAATTACAACGCCGCGTGGACCGACCCTGGCACGACTGTGATGCGCGTGCGCGGCGAGCCGCGCAGTTCCTTCATTACTTTTCCCGACAACGGACGCCTCCCTGCCTATACCGCCGACGCCGTTGCCGCCGGCGCCGCGGTGCGCCGCTACGGCCCGTCGCTGCCGCCTGGACTGCGGCAAAATGACAATCCCGAGACGCGAGCGCTCGGCGAGCGCTGCCTGACCTCCTTCGGCTACAGCGCCGGGCCCGTCATGTTGCCGCTGCTGTACAACAATACCTATCAAATCGTGCAGGGCAAAGACGCCGTGGCGATCGTCGTGGAAATGGTTCACGACGTTCGTATCATCCGCTTGAATGCGCCGCATCGCAGCGATGGGCTGCGTCCCTGGTTTGGCGATTCAGTCGGGCATTACGAAGGCGACACGCTGGTGGTTGAAACCACTAATTTCCCTGCTTCACAGACGTTCTTTGGATCCTGGGAGAATCTCAAAGTTACGGAACGCTTCACCCGCGCCGGCGTCGGCCGCGTGCTGTATCAGTTCAAAGTGGAGGACCCGACTGTCTGGACGCAGGCTTGGGGCGGCGAATATGAATTCAGCAAAGCGGGCGGCCGAATATATGAGTATGCCTGCCATGAGGGCAACTACGGTCTACAAGATATTCTCGCGGGGGCGAGGGCGGAAGAGGCGGCGGCGGTCGCTAAAGACGCGGTGAAGGCGGCCGCGGTGAAATAGATTTCCACCTGGCCGCGTCAGCGCGGTCTTAAGTCTGGGCACGGTCTTGTCCGATGCCGCGCGAAGATCCCCCGACGCAGAATCCTTACTCCTTAAAAATGCAGGAGACTCTCATGGCGCGCAATACTCTCGAGGGCGTACGGGTAGCGATTCTGGCAACAGATGGATTCGAGCAATCCGAATTGACCGAGCCGCGCAAGGCGCTCGATGCCGCCGGCGCAGTTACAAAAGTCGTCTCTCCCAAATCCGGCAAGCTTCGAGGCTGGAATCACAAAGAGTGGGGCGAAGAGGTGCAGGTCGATCAGCTGCTCGATGGAGCAGACCCTAAAAACTTCGATGCGCTGGTGCTGCCCGGCGGCGTCATGAACCCCGACGCGCTGCGCATGCAGCCCAAAGCGGTGGCCTTCGTCAAATCATTTTTCGACGCCGGCAAGCCCGTGGGCGCGATTTGCCACGGTCCGTGGACGGTGATCGAGAGCGGCGCTGCGAAAGGGCATCGCATGACCTCATGGCCATCGCTGAAAACGGATATTCGAAACGCCGGCGCGGATTGGGTCGATCAGGAAGTCGTCGTGGACGCCAATCTTGTAACCAGCCGCAAGCCAGACGACATTCCGGCATTCAACCGCGAGATCATCAATCTATTCAGCCAGTCGGCGCGGCATTAGGAGCAACGAGGCGCTGCAGCGTGGTGGCGTCCGCCCACGCGGCGCCAGCGGCGGTATTGTCGAAAATGCACCAAGTCTCCGCCGCCGCACCAGCGGCGAGGGAGACGTCCCGCAAACGGCCGATGGAATACGGCGAGTAATACACGCGCGGCGCGCCATGCAGCCGAAAATAGGCGAAGTCCGGGTGAGCCTGCGCGGCGATTTCACAGCCTGGCGGCACCGGGTCTGCCGCGACCCGCGTAACGCGATAGGTCTCTAAAACAGCCGTGGCTTCGCTTCCAAACCAACTCGGGTTGCGCGCCTCGCAGACAATATGCGCTGCGGTCTCCTGGCGCAGCACCTTAAAAAACCCGCCCGCGATCGGAGCGTCAAATGTACGGCTAGGCGGCAGCTGCACCAAGATCACCGCCAGTTTCTGTTCGAGTCCGGTGGCGCCCTGCATGAACGCAACGGTTTCGCTTTGGGCTCGAACGAGGCCGAGCTCATGTGTAATCACCCTGGACAACTTGACCGCGAAGCGAAATGACTCCGGCACGCTGGCGCGCCAACGCTCATAAGTCGAGCGGCGATGCGGTTTATAAAATGAGGAGTTGATCTCGACCGCATCGAACAATGCCGCGTACTGCTCGAGCACCGAGCTGCTTGCCGCGTGACTGACGCGCAGCGCTTTTGGCAGGGCCCATCCTGCGGTGCCGATGCGAACCGTCGTCAGCGCCGCGCCGGCCACATGCGGTCCAGCATCCCATCGCGCAATATGAACTGATGCCAGAGGGCAGTCAGTGCGTGTAGGCCGGCCAGAGCAAATATTGCATACGCCAGGTAGCCGTGTAGATCTTCGGTCGGATGAAAGATGGCGCGATCCGACTTGATCCCGAAATCGACCTTGAAAATCCCAAAATCAAAGACGCGGCCGTGGTAGACAAAGGTGATAATGCCGACAATGGGCGTGACGAACAGCAGGACATACAAGCTGAAGTGCATCACTGATGAAGTGCGGCGCGAAAACGTTCCGCTACTTTCCATCGGCAGCGGCGGTTGATGCCCGCGGCGCCACCAGAAACGCGCCATCAAAGTGAACCACAGCAGCAGTCCGAGAAGCGCATGGATGTTGATCCAAAACCGCTGGGTTTGCTTCGGCCAGGAATCGTGCAGTAGACCCAAAACTCCGACGCAAACCACCAACACAAACATAAGCCAGTGAAAGGCGATGGCGCCGGAGCCATAGCGGCTGAAGGCGTGTGGGTCTTGTGCTGATTGCATCGCGCGAAGATACACTGTCCGAGACGGGTGACTGCAAGCTCGGTAAGTAGATAATACCTTAAGTAGCTTGGCTATTTGATTGATAAATATAGAAATAAATTCGCAGAGGAGCCGGGGACATGAAAATTGCTGGAACAGGGGTCGTGATTACGGGCGGAGCCTCTGGAATAGGTCGAGCGGTGGCGCAGGCCATGGCTGAGAGGGGCGGACGCGTCGCCATCTTTGATCTGAATGAGGCCGCAGGGCAGGACGTGGCAAGGGAGCTGGGTTCCGGCGCGCTATTTGAGAAGGTCAATGTGACGGACGAGAGCTCCATTGCCGCCGCCGTCGCCAAGACCATGGGCGCATTTGGCGCGATTCACATTTGCGTCAATTGCGCGGGGATTGGCAGTGCCCACAAGACTTTTGGCAAGGATGGGCCATTCCCGTTGGCGGCATGGAACAAGACCATCGCAGTCAATTTAACCGGCACTTTCAATGTCGCGCGGCTCTGCGCGGAACAGATGGCGAAGAATCAGCCGCTGGACTCAAACGGCGGGCGCGGCGTTATCGTCAATATCGCCTCAGTGGCTGCATACGACGGGCAGATCGGTCAAGTCGCCTATAGCGCGAGCAAGGCGGGGATAGTGGGCATGACTCTTCCCATGGCACGCGACTTGTCGAGCATCGGAGTTCGCGTCAATACCATCGCGCCTGGGTTGATTGAGACGCCGCTGCTCGCGGGCCTGCCCGCGGAAGTTTTGGACGCACTCGCCAAATCGGTCCTGTATCCAAAAAGGCTGGGGAATCCCGGCGAGATTGCTCAGCTCGCAGTGGCCATTGTCGAGAACGATTACATCAACGGCGAGTGTATTCGGGTCGACGGCGGTATCCGGATGCAACCGCGCTGACAGGCCCTGTCATTGAACCAGGCATCGCTGCCTGGTCAATGGCGTCATAGGTTCAAGCTTCGATCAGCGGCAATGATCGTCGTGATCGCCGCAATCGTGCCACGCGTTCTCATGGTAGTAGCGGTTGTGATCGCGATCGTAGTAACCCTCGTGGTAACCCGGCCCCGCGACCACGCAAGCGGATGAGAGCGCAATGAGTCCCAATAGGATCCCGCCCCGAAAAATGCTTTGTGTATTTGTCATGTATGCTCCAGTTTGAAGTATTCATCGTACCCGCGGCGCAGTGGTGCCACCGTCGGCGGCTTCCAACCGTTGCTGTAAGCAATCGTCTACATTGCTCAAGTATTGCCGCTATTGGTCGATACGCTGCCTATAGCCCGTTCGAGGCGCGCAGGTTCAAATCGATGCTTAAGCGCAGCAAATTGGCCGCGATACTGATGGCAATCCAAGTGCTCGTCTTCGCGCCTCACGCACTCTCTGCCGATACGCGCAACCTCACGGGATTGCCCGCGTATCCCAATCTCAGCAGCGCGGTGATGGGGGGCACTTTCAAGACCGATACACTTGGGCACTGGTGCATGCGCTTTTGGGCCGACACAGCGGATTCGCTGCCAACAGTCGAGGCCTGGTACCGCAGAGCCCTGATCGGCGCGAGCGAAATCGACCTGACGCACGACAAAACCTATAAGAACTACAGCGGCCTGGTGGGCGTCAAAATCGTCTTAGGGCTCGACTATGTGGTCGTGTACAAAGCCTCCGGCCAGGCGCCGACTACCATTGATTTATACCGCTGCAGTCCGATCAATTAGACTGAACGCCGTTCGCTTTTGCCGGTCAGAGCTATCCGGACTTGCCGGACGACTTACAATAAATAAAGCAGGGGTGTTATGCAGCGGCCAGCAGCTCGAAAAGTAGCGGTGAGTTACGGCGAACCCAAGCGCCTGTCAGTGTTGCTGGTTTGCGCCCTAAGCGTGCTGCCATTGAAGGGATTCGGCCAAGGCTCGCACGTGCCGACGCTCGCGGAGTCCTTGAGCCGTACGAGCATTCGTGCGCCGGCCATTTCGCCCGATGCGCGCTCCGTGGCCTATCTGCAGCGCGAGACCAATTGGAAGGAAAATGAGTTTGTCTGGCAGCTGTGGCGGGTCGATGTGGGTAGCGGCAAGGCAGTGCAGCTGACGCGTGGGAAGAAATCGGTCGCATCGGCGGCATGGTCTCCCGACGGACAGTGGCTCGCCTTCGTCACCGAACGCGAGACGAACGTTATTGAGCCGTTTACGGTCGTAGAGAAAGAACTCGCCGCAACGGAGGACGGCAAGGCGGGCGCATCTCCGGCGCCAAAGCCGGCCGCAAAGCAGATCTGGCTCATCGCCCCGGATGGCGGGGAGGCCTGGCCACTGACAAAATCAGAAACCGATGTTGATGAGTTTCAGTGGACGAAGGATGGCAAGGGGATGGTCTTTACCGCGGCTGAACCTGCCAATAAAGCCGGCAAGACGCGTAAAGAGCGCTACAGTTCCTACGAGGTGGTCGAGAAGGATTTCGAACCACATCAGCTGTGGTGGGTCGATGCCGACGCCGGGAGCAGGGCGCTACAGCCGCAAGCGGCGCAGCAATTGACGTCCGATCCTGCGTTGAGCATCAAATCGTTTGCGATCTCACCGCAGTCCGACCGTATTGCGTTCAGCGCCGGCCACAATCCGCTGCTGGCCTTCATTCAGGACGAGGATATCTATCTGATGGATCTGCCGCGAGCAGGGTCCGCCGTCGGGGCCGTGTCGAAAATCGTCGCCCTGCCAGGCCCGGACCGCTCACCAGTCTTCTCCTTGGACGGCACGCAACTCGCCTTTATTTCCAGTCTCGCGCAGCCAAAATTCTTCTATGCCAATACGCACATTGCACTGGTCGATCTCGGCACCGTCCTGAAGAGACCGGCCGTGACCGCCGCCGATGTTCGCGATTTGACCCAAAATTTCGACGAGGACCCGGACGCGCTTGCGTGGGTTCCGAGCGGACTGTATTTCGGCGCCACCCAAAAAATGACCGCAAAGCTGTTTCGATTGGATGCATCGTGGCAGATCCAGCCTGTGTCGATGGACGATCACTTGATCATCAACGAGGCGACGGTGACCCCGGATGGTGATGCCATTGCTTTCACGGCAGATGATGCAACCCATTTGACCGAGCTTTATATCTCGAGTTCGAAGACCTTTGCGCCGAAGAAGCTCACCGACCTCACGGCTCAGGTCAGAGGCTGGAAACTGGGCAGCGTCGAAGTCGTCTCATGGAAGAGCAAAGACGGCACCGTTATTGAGGGCGTGCTGCACAAGCCGGCTGACTATGATCCGAAGCGCAAGTATCCGCTGCTGGTCAAAATTCACGGTGGGCCCACCGGGGTTTCGCAACCCAGATTTCTGCCCAATGACTATGCGTATCCGGTGCAAGCTTTCCTGGAGAAGGGCGCCTTGATCCTCGAGCCGAACTATCGCGGCAGTGCCGGCTACGGCGCAAAATTCCGCGCACTCAATGTGCGTAACCTAGGCGTGGGCGACATGTGGGACGTGATGAGCGGCGTTGATGCCCTGATCGCCAAGGGCATGGTAGACCCCAACAAGTTGGGCGCCATGGGTTGGTCGCAGGGCGGCTATATCTCCGCCTTTCTCACGACCCATACCGATCGCTTCAAGGCAATTTCCGTAGGCGCGGGCATAAGCGATTGGACCACATACTATGTCAGCACCGATATCACGCCTTTTACGCCGCAATATCTAGGCGCTACCCCGTGGGACGATCCGCAGATCTACGCCAAGACCTCACCGATTACGACGATCCGCCAGGCAAAGACTCCCACACTGATTCAGCACGGCAGCGCGGATCATCGCGTACCGGTGCCCGATGCCTTCGAGCTTTACCGAGGACTGCTGGACCAGCACGTCGATGCGCGATTGATTCTCTACACCGGATTTGGCCATGGCATCGATAAGCCGAAATCGGCACTCGCGCTCGTGCAAGCGAATCTCGACTGGTTCGGGCATTTCATTTGGAACGAGCCGATTCCAAAGGACTCTGCACTCTACGGCAGCAGCGAACTTCAGACGACCCGTTGATGGGCAGGTTTAATCTGCTTTCAGGTGAAGTGCGAAAGCCAGCGGAGAACGCGCTCGATCGAGGGTTTGTAGGGCGGACGAATGATGCCTCCGCCCGAAAAACGCGACTGAATAAATACCGGCTTTTCCTTGGAAAATTGCCGAAATCCGAACTCGCCATGATAGTGGCCTTGCCCGGATGCGCCAACGCCGCCGAACGGCAGGCCTTCTTGCGCGATGTGCAACAACGTGTCGTTGATCGACACGCCGCCGGCGATCGTCCCAGCCAGGACCTGATCACGCGCCGCCGAATTCTGGCCGAACCAATAAAGAGCCAAGGGCCGCTCGCGTTTATTTATATAAGCCAGCGCCTCTGCGAGGGTATCGTAGGGAACAATCGGCAGGATTGGACCGAAAATTTCTTCGCTCATGACGCGCATGCCGTCACTCACGTTGAGCAGCAACGTTGGCGGCAACTGTCTGCCGCCGGCAGCCAAAGTCGAATCCAACGGCTCGACCTCGATGACGGTTGCACCGCGCCCGCGCGCATCCTCGATGAGCTCGCGCAAACGCCGCAAATGGCGTTCGCTGATGATTCCGGAGTAGTCAGGATTTGAGCGGAATTTAGGATACAGGCGCCTCATGCTGGCGCGTAATTGCGCGACGAAGCGATCTACGTCGTTGCGCGGCACCAGCATGTAGTCGGGCGCGATGCAGGTCTGTCCGGCGTTGATCAATTTGCCCCACGCGATCCGGTCTATCACGCCATCGAGATTGCACGACGCGTCAATGATGGCGGGCGACTTACCCCCGAGTTCCAAGGTGACCGGGGTCAGATTCCTGGCTGCCGCCTGTGCGACTTCCCGGCCGACCGCCGTCGACCCGGTAAAGACAAGATGGTCAAAGGGTAGGGCGGCAAATTGTTTGCCGACAGAGGCATCGCCTGTCACCACCGAGACCTCATCGACCGCAAAAGTCTTTGCGATTGCAGAAGCCAAGGCTTGGGAGAATGCCGGCGTCAGCTCCGATGGCTTCAACATGGCGCGATTTCCCGCGGCCAACGCGCCGATCAGCGGCGCCAACGCGAGCTGCAGCGGGTAGTTCCAGGGACTGATGATCCCAACCACGCCGAGCGGCTGACGCATGATCATGGACCTTCCCGGGCGGTAGGCAAACGCCGTGGAGACGCGGCGCGCCTTCATCCATCGCGAAAGATTTCGAATGGCATGCCGAATTCCGCTCTGCAGAAACAGCGTCTCGGTAATGCGGATCTCGATCAGCGAGCGTGTGCCAAAATCGCTCGAAATTGCCGCGGCCAATTCTTGGGCGTGCGATTCGACCAGCAGATTCAAGCGCCTCAATCGATCCAGGCGAACAGCCTGAGAGGGCGACATGTCGGATTGAAAGGCATTTTGCTGAACTCGCAACAATGCCCGCAAATCTTCGGCCGGCGGATCCGGGAACAAGCCGGTGGCAGATGCACTCATAGACGCACCGGCAGCTTACTGAAGCCACGCACGAAGGCGGAGCGCACCCGCGTCGGCTCGCCGACCACCTCGATACGCTCGAAACGTTTCAGTATCTCTTCCCACAAAATCTTCAGCTGCAACTCGGCCAGGCGATTGCCCACGCAGCGATGAATGCCGAAGCCAAATGAAAGATGCTGGCGAGGCCGTTCGCGGTCGATGATAAATCGATCCGGATCGCGAATGGCGCCGGCATCGCGGTTGCCCGACAAATACCACATCGCGAGCTTGTCGCCCTTCTTGATTTGTTTGCCGCCCAGTTCGGTATCCGCCATGGCGGTGCGCCGCATGTAAGCCAACGGCGTCTGCCAGCGGATAATCTCAGAGACCATGCCTTCAATCAGCGCCGGATTGGCACGCAGTTTGGCCATCTCTTCAGGAAAATCGTTCAAGGCCAGCACGCCGCCGGTCATCGAGTTGCGGGTCGTGTCATTGCCGCCAACGATCAGCAGCACAAGATTCCCCATGTATTCCAGCGGGCCCATATTGCGAGTTGCTGGGCCGTGCGCCAGCATGGAGATCAAATCCGAGCGTGGTGCTTCATTGACGCGCTCGTTCCACAATCGCGTAAAGTACTCCAGCATCTTGCGCAGCTCCGCCATGCGCACTTCGGGCTCCGGAGCGTCGGGATTGGTAAGCTTGTTTGCGGTCGAGATGTCCGACCAATACGTGAGAAGCCGGCGGTCCTCTAGCGGGAAGTCAAACAGCGTCGCCAGCATGTAGGTGGTAAGTTCGATGGAGACTTTGTCGACCCAATCAAATGTCTCATTGCGCGGCAGACTATCCAATACTTTGCCGGTACGCTCGCGAATCAGATCACGCCAATTGTTGAGATTGGCCGGCGCCACGATGGGACTGACTGCCCTACGCTGCTCGTCATGCTTTGGCGGATCCATGGCGATGAACATTTTCAATTTCTGCTCATCATCGTCGGGAAAGTCCATCAACGTAATCCCGCCCGCGGAGGAATAAAGGTCGTGATGGCTGTCAACATGCAAGATGTCTTGATAGCGTGTGACCGACCAATAGGTGTCAATGCCTGGCACGGGACTGTGCGAGCGGTGCACAGGATCTTCACGCCTGAGCCGCTCGAAGACATAGCCCACCGTGTCGTCGACAAATCCTTGGGGATCTGCGGGATCCAGTTGATCCAGGGGGAGGGTCAGAGCCCGTGCACGCGCGTCGGCGCCGGGCGCCACGAGAGGACTGGTTGCGTTCATCTGGCGTTTCCCTTCAGTGCTGTGATTCGGGTGTAGCAACGATCAGACCATCCAAGCTCGCATCAACATCAATCTGACAGGCCAGCCGCGAGGTGTCCCGCAACTCAGCTACCAAATTCAGCATATCCACTTCGCACGCAGTGCGCGCTCCGACCCGATCAGCCCAGGTGGGATCGACGTAGACGTGGCAAGTTGCACAGGCGCAATTACCTCCGCAATCGCCGTCGATGCCATCAACTCGATTATCGGTGGCAGCGCGCATGAGTGTCGTGCCCGCGGCTACTTCAACGGTGCGGCGCTCGCCATCGAACGTGATAAATGTAATTTTCGGCATATCTATCAGCTAGTTATGTCTATTATCTCGAAACGGTTCAATAATCTACCGCCGCGTTGCTGCCTGCCAAATCTCCCACGCCTGCCAGCGAAGTCAAGCTAGCGACTAGATCTGTTTTCGTCGCTTGCCGTTCGTGCCGTCATCACTTGCGGTGGGCCCGCACCAGCCGGGCAGGTAGTCCGCGATGTCCTTTTTGGCGAGCGTCAGGGCTTCTTTGAGCGCGCGGCGGAAGTTCTTTTGCACTGTTTTCTTCTTGATGTGCCGGCGCAGGAAGTCGCCCCAGAGAAACTCAGTGAATGGAATGGTTTCCTTAGCAAAACCCCCGGCCCGCCGCAGCTCGCCGGCGAGTGTTCGGAAGGGGTCATCGCGCAAGTCTTTAACGGAATTCGGCAGTTCGGTGTGAGGGCGGCGGCGGCCACGCTCGTCATAGGGATGCAGCCAGCCGCGGTTGTCCATGACAAACCAAAATGCCGCGGTCTCGAGTTTGCGCAGGTCCGCGATGACCAAGGTGAGCACGCTCTTCACGCCCTCATCGTGAAGGGCTCGCGCAAGATGATGGTTATCGATCAAGTAGTGATGGCCATCGGGACCCAAGATGACGGGGATCATGTGTTTACCGAGATATCTTGCGGCCTTTTTGCCTTGTTGTTGACGCAAATGACTGCGCCGCTGCGCGACCTCTCCTAAGCCGACCGTAATCTGGGTCGGTCGAAGGTTCGAAATCAGTACAGGTCTCACCACGGGTCTAATCTTGGTATCCATTTATATTCCTGGCTCGTGTTAGGTATCATCGGACGACGATCTGGCCAGCAGCGGCCTGCCCAATCTCTCACAAAGTGGCTCTGCAAAGAAAGCGGGAAAATCGTTGCCCAGAGGGTGCATTCTTCAGCCCAAACGATATTCGGGTGCGACGGGCACTTGGCGCGAATGTTTGATAGTCTGGGTACTTGAGATAAGAGCGCGCGCCAAGCGCCGAATGAGAAATCGAGGAGACTAGGCATGGATGGTCTAGGTGGCGAAGTTTCTTCGGTTAAGTCAATCGCCCCATTGGGATCGATTTCTGTACCTCTGGTTCGCGTGACCGAGACCCAACTCGCCGTCGTCGCGGCATCATTGGGGACGATCTTCGAGTGGTACGACTTTTTCTTGTACGCGACCCTCGCTGTTTTCTTCAGCGCACTATTCTTTCCGCCCGGCAATGAAACTGCGGCGTTATTGGCAAGTCTCGCGACCTTTGGCGCCGGATTTGCCGTGCGGCCATTCGGTGCGCTCATTTTCGGCGCTCTTGGGGATCGCATAGGCCGCAAGAGAACCTTCATGGTAACCATGGTGATGATGGGGTTTTCGACCGTGGTGATTGGATTGCTACCGACATACGCGCAGGTGGGTGTCTGGGCACCCGTGCTGCTGGTATTCATGAGACTGACGCAAGGACTTGCCGTTGGCGGCGAATATGGAGGTGCCGCCGCGTACGTAGCCGAGCACGCCCTGCCGTCGAATCGCGGCTATCTGACGAGTTGGCTGCAGATGACCTCAACGGTGGGCCTGTTGCTATCGCTCCTGGTCATTCTGGCGTGCCGCCTTATGCTAGGCGATGACGCCTTCAAACTGTGGGGTTGGCGCATCCCGTTCCTGACTTCCATTGTGCTATTGGCAGTATCCGTCTACATCCGACTGCGACTTGAAGAGTCGCCGATTTTTCAAAGGATGGAACTGGCTGGAGAGACGTCGAGGTCGCCGATTCGCGAAAGTTTCGGCTCCTGGGCCAATCTGCGAGGTGTGCTCATCACCTTGTTCGGAATTACGACCGGCATGACGGTCATTTGGTACGGCGCGCAGTTTTACGCGTTGTTTTTCATACAAAGCACGTTGCACGTCGATTACAAAACAAGCTACATCATCTTTGCGATTGGATTGAGTCTGGGAGCGCCGCTGGTCGTCCTATGCGGCGCGCTGTCGGATCGAATCGGGCGCAGACCGGTCCTGATCGCGGGGATGCTCTTAGGGGCGTTGACGTTTATTCCTAGCTTTCACGCACTCGCGAGTTTTGCAAACCCCGGGTTGTCAGCCTTCGCGGAGCAAAATCCGATCGAGATCAGCGCCGCTAACTGCACGTTCTCTCTATTCGCACCCCCAGTCTCGGCCTGCGACAAAGCGCGAAAGTTCTTCAGCCGCAATGGTCTGTCGTATTCGTCGATTCCCGCTCCCGTGGGCGGTGGCATGGTCACTCGAATCGGCGCCACGACATTGCATGGATTCGATGAAGCAGCCTATACGAAGGTGCTGCAGGATTCCGGCTTCAAAGGCACAGCCGAACACGTCAATGCAGTTGGTGCGATCGCGGTCGTGGTTTGGCTTATGGCGTTGGTCGGCATGGTCTATGGGCCCCTCGCCGCGTTTATGGTCGAAATGTTTCCGGCAAGAATTCGCACCACTTCATTATCGGTACCCTACAATCTTGGCGTCGGAATTCTCGGCGGCTTTCTACCCTTCATAGCCGCTGCGCTGGTGATCTACCAGGGGAATATTTTCGCGGGGCTTTGGTATCCGGTCGGTATAGCTCTTGGGTCGGCGCTCATTGCGCTGTTCGTGCTGCCCGAGACGAAGAATCGTGCGATTAACTAACGCGCGTGCTGCAGAAGCCGGCCCAGGGCATGAGCTGCCGACGTTAAGGAATCCTTAACAGTCGATCAAATAGTCCGTTTGTTGTGCCTTCGCGCGCGGCGCACTCTGTTTACTGTTCGATCAGTTCAGTCAATGGAGTAAGCCCACATGAACAACATCTACTTGTCCAGGGTCGCGCAAGGCCTTCTGGCGGTGGCCGCCACGAGCGCAACCGTACTGGTTTTGCAATTTGCGATGCTGGCGTAGCGCGATGGCAATTTGGGCCTGTATCGGGCAGTGGCGGCTCGGCGCGCGAACGCTATGTACCTGGGGAGCGGTTGCTTTCGCAAGGCTCAAGGATCTTGCCCCTTATGCGTTGATAGAACTTCTGTTGCCGGGCGGCTCGGTCGTGGCGCTGACGCTGTGGTTCTATCGGCGACGGAAGAGGATGCCGGGGAGTATCTAGGCGAACGCGTCGAGCAAAGTTCCCAGCATTTTATTCTCTGTGCTGATCACGTTTGCGCCGGCTTCGGCCAGTACCAGAGCTTGATTTAAATCCAATAACGATCCGGTGACATTTGGGCTGTCCGGATTGGCGATCTGTTGTGCGTCTTCACTGAGCTTCTGGTTGCCCGTGGCGATTGCTGCGAGGCCGCTGTTCTGCGCATTCGGCGGGCTCACCGATGGGAAGATGTTGCTGATGGGGCTCATCTTTGGTCTATCGGCAATTCGCGCTTACACTTGAGAATTGAGCTGATTTGACAGATTCTGTGAGCCGGCGAGGGACTCTTGCCAATTTCTCCTCCGGAGCCGGCATGCAAGACGAAGCGGAAATTACGATCAGCGGGGTCAAGTTGACCCACGATGAATCGATGACGGTGCGGGTCGCAATTGATACGCTCGCAAATGTATTGGCGGAAGGTCTGGAAGAAGGCGAGACCAGAGCTTTGACCGATCGCTATTTGAAATCGCTCAGCCGCATTCAAGTGCTGCTGGAAAGCCGCGAGACGCGCAAGCAATAGCCGCGGCAAACCATCATTTCCTGCGAATAGACAAATGCCAGCGACGTAACGCGACGATCGCCCAAATAGCCTCTACAACCCCAAAGGGCCATGCGCCTTGCAGAAAGCCGTAAATTGAACCAAGGACACATGCGCCGGCGAATGCGAGGATGAACCAATGGCTCCGAGTCTCAAGCGCATATGTCACCAACATCGCCGTTACTGCGAACAAGCCAAAGAGCGTCAGTCGATCCACATGCACTTCGAGATCATATGAAAATCGACATGTTTCCGCGAATCCTGCTGCACATCCGGATTGGTGCCTTCATGGCGCTCGCGCCATTGGCGCTAATCGGGGCATCGGCGACAGCGCAAGCCCCAGAACCGGTCGTCATTGGCGAGAAATTTCAGATCGAGTCCAAGGTGCTGGCGGAGACCCGGACCTACGTTGTCCACACCCCCGCTTCCTATAAGAGCGGGAAAGATGCCTATCCCGTGCTCGTACTGCAGGACGCGGAGGGTCACTTCGCGCACACGAGCGCGGCGGTTGATTTGCTATCGGCGAACGGTCGCATCCCCCCGATGATCGTCGTTGGCATCAATAATACCGACCGCACGCGCGACATGACGCCGTCCAAGCCCAGCACGGGCTTCGGCGGCACGCCTTGGACAGGATCGGCCGGGGGAGCGGACAAGTTCCTGTCCTTCATTGCCGATGAGCTGCTGCCGACGATCGACGGCAACTATCGAACCCGACCTTATCGCGTGCTGATCGGCCATTCACTTGGAGGTTTGTTCGCGGTTTACGCGCTCATGAACCGCCCGGAGGTCTTCAAGGGCTATCTCATTATCAGTCCGTCGTTGTGGTGGGACGATCAGGCCTTGGTCAAGGCGGCGGAGCCGTACTTCGCCGCTCACAAGGATCTTCGTGCCGATCTCTACATGACTATGGGAAGTGAAGGCCAGGCGATGCTGGGCGGCGCGTGGAAGCTTTCAGCAGTACTCGAAGAGAACAAGCTCAACGATTTGCGCTGGCAGTTCAGGCGCTCTCCCGAGGAGGATCACGGCACCATTCCCTATATGAGTACCTACGAGGGACTCCAGGCAATTTTCGAGGGCTACCGGATCGCGGATCCAATCGCACTGTTCGAGGAGGGAGGCCTTCCGGCGTTCGAACGGCACTACGCCAATGTGTCCAAGCGCCTGGGGTATACCGTTGAGGTTCCCATGGGAGTGTACGGCGGGATGGTCTTTGAACTGTCGAATCGCGGGCGCTTTGCTGAGGCCGAAGAAATCGGTAAAAAAATGTTGGAGCTCGATCCGAAGAACACATGGGCCCTTTCCGCGCTTGCGCAGGTCGCGGCGAAGCAGAAAGACGATGCTCGAGCGATCGGCTATCTGACTCGGGTGTTGCAACTCTATCCGGGCAATTCCCAAGCACGCAGCATGCTCGCGAATTACAGAGTGGATGTCGACAAAATCGTGCCGAGCGTAGACGTGTCCGCCAAGGCCGTGACGGCCTACTTGGGCGAGTACCATTTCAAAGATGAACAGCTGAAAGTCGCGTACGAGAAAGGCAAGCTCACTGGCACCAGTTCCGCCGGTAAGTGCGAGCTGCGGGCACTGACGCAAACCAAGTTTTATTGCATCGATGCCGAAGTGGCGCTCCAGTTCAGCAAGGATATCCGCGGCCGTGTGGTCGGCGTCAGTGCAGAGTATCCGGACCACAGCGACGAGTATAAAAAGGTCAAGTGATTTGAAGGACAGGAGACAACTGCGGCATGGAAGGTCGCCTTCGGCGCATGCTAGGATCACTGATGCGCTCACATTTTATAGTTGTACTGTTGATGTCCGTTCCTCTACCGGCGCTTGCCGCGTCGGGGCTCCATGATTTCAAGAACGTAGCCATCGCGCCCGATGGCCACCACATCGCGTCGATCGAGACTCAGGATGACGGCAGCGACAGCGATGCGCCTGCATCGCTCGTGATTCGAGATCTGGTCGGCGGAGCCGTGACCGTGCCGCTGCCGTGCACTGCCGGACCCGACTGCAATGTGGATTCGCCCGCCTGGAGCACGAACGGCCAGCTTGCTTTCCTCGTGTCGCGACCCGAGGAAGGAGTCGCGGAGATTGACACGGTGGACGCCGAGGGCGGCGCGCTGCACCGAGTACTCAGTTTCAACGGAACCTTGGATCGATTGCGTTACGGGCCGGGCAACCGCCTGGCCGTGCTGGCGACGGCGCAGGCGCATAAGCTGGTCGGCCGCGCTGAGGCGGGCGCGCCGCTGGTGGGTGACATCGGCAGCGAGGCCGATGAACAGCGCATCGCGGTGGTCGACGGCGCGTCGCTGAAATTTGTCTCGCCCGCGGATCTCTATGTCTATGAATTCGATTTCCTACCTAATGGCGGCTTCGTAGGCACTGCGGCAGCCGGGGACGGCGATAGCCAGTGGTGGGTGGCTAAGTTGTACTCGTTCGAGCAGTCTCAAGTTCGTGTGCTGTTTGCTCCGCAGCCGCGTGAACAGCTCGCCGCACCGACGGTGTCGCCCGATGGAAAAAATGTGGCGTTCATCGGCGGATGGATGAGCGATTTTGGCTCGACGGGCGGCGATGCATACGTGCTGCGTCTCGATCAGCCGGGGGCGATACCCAACAACTTGACCGCTGGCTCGCATGCAACTGTCACGTCACTAGATTGGAGTTGCGGGAAGGGACTCATAGGAATGATGCTGGCCGGCGATACGGTGACGATCGCAAGACTCGATACGGCCGGAGCGAAGCTTGTCTGGTCCGGACAGGCGTCGCTCACCGGCGGAACTGGGAACGGACTTTCCTGCGGGCCGCATGGCGTAGCTGCGGTGAGTTCGAGCTTTGGGGCGCCGCCGGAGATCGTGGCGGGACCCCTGGGCCATTGGCATCCGATCACGCACGAGAATGCGGCGATCGGCGCCGTTTCATTCAGCGCGCATTCGGTGACGTGGCGCAATGAGGGATTCGAGGTGCAGGGCTGGCTGCTGCAACCGACGGGCGGCGAACCCGGAGTGAAACGGCCGATGGTCGTGTTGGTGCACGGTGGGCCCGAGGCGGCCTCGACGAACAAGTTCTTGCCCGCGTTCAGCCAGGCGCGCACCTTGTTGCAAGCGGGATGGGACGTCTTCGAGCCAAATTACCGGGGCAGTTTCGGTCAAGGCGAAGCCTTTGCCGCCGCCAGCATCCGGGATCTGGGAGGCGGCGATTGGCGCGACGTGCTCACGGGCGTGGATGCCGCGGAGCGGGCAGCGCCAATTGACGATTCTCGAGTGGGGATCATGGGCGGCTCTTATGGGGGCTACATGGTTATGTGGGGCGTTACACAGACGCATCGGTTTCGCGCTGCTCTTTCGCATGCGGGCGTTTCGGACTGGCTGTCCCTCGAGGGCGAGGCGCCGCAGGCGGGATCGGATGAAGTGAACTTTGGCGGATCCGTCTACGATGATCCCACGCCGTATCTTCGGGCGTCGCCGATCATGCACATGCGCGGCGTCAACACGCCCACTCTGATGACGGTGGGCGAGCGTGATCTCGAATGCCCAATGCCGCAGAGCGAAGAGTTCTACACGGCGCTTCAGGCGCTTGGCGTGCCGGTCGAATTTCACGTGTACCCGGGGGAAGGCCACCATTTGCAGAAGGCGGCGGATCGCGCGGATTTCCGTAAGCGGACCGTCGCCTGGTTTCAACGCTGGTTTGCGGCGGCGGCCGTATCAGATAAGTAAAGGGGGAAAGCGTGTGCCTGAAAAGATCTGGAGTGCGGTGGAGGCGTATTTTGACTCCGAGCTTAACGCAGTAGACCCGGAGATAAGCGCGGCGACTGAAGTCAGTGCTGCGGCAGGACTGCCTCCGATCCAGGTGTCGGCGGCGCAAGGTAAATTGCTATATTTGCTCGCTCTGGCCCAAGGGGCGCGGCGAATATTGGAGGTTGGCACGCTCGGCGGCTACAGCGCGCTGTGGCTGGCGCGGGCGCTTCCCGCGGACGGGCGACTCGTGACGCTCGAACTCAATCCGCATCATGCCGAAGTTGCGCGCAGAAATTTCCTGACTGCCAAGCTCGCGGAGCGGATTGAGCTTCATGTGGGGCCGGCCCTCGAGAGCTTGGCGCGCTTTCGCGCGCAGCGCGTCGCTCCATTTGATCTTGTCTTCATTGACGCGGACAAAGCTAACAACCTGGGCTATGTTCAGGCGGCGTTGGAGTTTTCCCGAATCGGCACGTTAATCGTGGTCGACAATGTCGTGCGCGACGGTTCAGTCGTATCCGCTAAGCGTGATGCGGCGGTGCAGGGGGTGCGAAGCATGACCGCCTGGATTGGAGCGCAATCGCGCCTTGCGGCCAGTGTCATCCAGACAGTCGGAAGCAAAGGATATGACGGCTTTCTGCTCGCACGTGTGCAGGCGAATTGAAAGGCCGCTCGCCGTCACACCCGTGGTTAATCAACATGCGCCTCGTTCGCGCCGCCGGTAGCGGGGGCGGCGCTGGGAGTGGCAGCGGCAGTGGCGGCGGATTCGTTCAAGCCAATCCGTAAATTTTTGTAGCTGAAGAGCGCGTTGTAGAGCATGCGAAATTCACCAAAGTTCTGCCACCGATAAATGGGGTTGGTGGCAAACATCAGCACCTGCCCGGAATCCACCGGTGATAGCACGATGGCGGGTCGGTCCTTGATCTCGTCCGCGCCGTTCATGAAGCCGCTGAGCACGCTCTTCTCCCCGCCCGGAAACTCCATCAATATGTTTTGCTTGTCGCGCAACGGTACGAAGAGCAACGCGGTACTTGCCCAACGCACCGAGAGCGCGTGATCCGTATAGCCGTAAAAGATCGGGTTGGCGGGTTTCAATACATTGGCGGTGACAATCGGGCCTGGGGCGTAGAAGGCCGACGAGGGTCTTTTGACCTCGATCTCGGGCGCCAAGCCGAAGTCCGCCGGAACGGCGCTCGACTCGCCGAGCGTAATCAGCGTGCCTCCCTGGCTTACGAATCTACGCATCTCTTCGAGGCCGGCTAGCCCCATTCCGCCGCGGATGTCTGGCGAGGAACCGTAATCGCCCAAGAACTTGTATCGTTCCGTCTTGGTGTAGGGCAGCGGCTGGCCGTACACCGGGATGTCGTATACCACATCCTTGGCCGAGCGCCCCTGACTGGGAACAATGATCACGTCGTACTTCGCGTGAAGATTTCCCGCCCGCACCTGTTCCTTAAAGATCAGTTGGTACGGCGTTTCAGACTGGTCAAAAGCGTAGCGAACCCAGCCGACATTCTGAGTACTACCCCAGGTGCTGTAAATTGCGACGCGTGGTATCGCCGCCTCGTGCATGCGGATAGTGGGCTTGCTCGGCAAGGCGATCGCCGTGAGGCCAAGCGGGATTATCGCAGCTTTCAGTTTTTGGTAAGCCCCACCCTCGACGATGAACGAGCCGGCCGGAATCGTGCGATTGTTCGAGGTAAATGACTGCTCGGCGATTTGGATCGAAACACCGCGCAGTCGATAGCGCAGCACTGCGAGATTGATTGAGCCATAGTCCAGCACGGCGTAGGCGGGCGCGGGTGACGCATCGATCGTGCCTTGCGGGTCATAATGGTCGACCGGCTCGATGGGAATGTCGAGTGCGGTCTTGTCCGCGCTCTCCAGGACCTCAACATGGACCATCATGCCCATCGTCCATGCGGCATCGTCGTAGGTTTTCAGTTTCGTGTCGGGGAAAACCTGCTTGCTGAGCAGGGTTCTCGCGAGCCGTCCATAGGGTTGATCGAGCTTGACCACGAATGAACCTGGCGGGTAAGTGCCTTCCTTAATTTTGACCGTTCCCGTCGAGCGGCCGATCTCGATACCTTGCAGCCGCAACAGGTTGATCAGTATCGCGGCGCGCGTCATGTCAGACTGGCTGCCTGGAATAATGAAGGCGTAAGGCGCCCGCGTCTGACCCTCCGTCAGAGCGTCACGACTCTTCTTGTAGAAGTTTTCGAGCACCGCCTGAGGAAACATTGATGTCTGCTGCAACCCGGTGAGCAATGCGGTTTCCATATAATTGGTGTTATCGCGCATCGACCACTGCACCACATCGTAGGCGGGAGAAGGCCGGAACCACTCGCGGGTAGTCTGATCCTCGGGATGGAGGCTGTCGGTCGCGCCCGGGACCGGCTTCACGTGACGCAACATGGTGGTGGCACCGCCGTTACCAAAGGTCTCGTACATTCGGACCAAGCCATTGTGGTTGGAAGACATAAAGGCAACGTAGCCAGGCGACCACATGTCGACAAAACCGTGCGTCCAGACGCCGGGCATGCCGTACTTAGCCAATTGCGCCACCTCGAAGTTGGCGAACCACGGCATTTCACCGTACAGGATCGGGTCGAGCGCGGGATTTTGCGGCGCTTGTCCACTGAAGGTGTACAGAAATGGGACTGACTCATGCAGGTCATGAATGATCTGGGGATGCCAGTCGAGATAGAAGCCGAGCAGATTGCGTGGGCTCAATCCGGTGAAATTGATGTCGCGATTGTTGTCGTGAAAGATATACTTTCCCCAGTAGGGCACGTTATGCACTGGCGAAAGATCGTCGGTGTCGTCGATCTTGTTGCGGTAATACCAGTCAGTGTAGCGGTCGCGTCCATCGGGATCGGTTGCCGGGTTGATCGCGACGATCACGTTCGTGCGAATTCCGTTGATGACCGGACTATCCTCGACGGCAAGGCGGTAGGCCAATTCCATCAGCATCTCAGGCGGCCCGGTTTCCGAACTGTGTAGTCCCCCCAAGACCACGTACATCGGCTTGGTTTGTGTGATGATCTCGCGCGCCTGAGCCTCATTGATCTTGCGCGGGTCGGCCAGCTTCGCCAGATTCTGCCGGTTACTGTCCAAGTTGCGTATATTTTCTTCAGAAGAAAGCAGAACGAGGACGGTTTCGCGCCCTTCCTCGGTCTTGCCGGTAACGATCATTTTCACGCGAGGCGATTTGTCGGCCAGCGCCCGGTAGTATTTCAGAATGTCAGCGTAGTAGTGCAGCACGCGTGGGGCTCCAACGTCATCTCCCAGCACGTCGCGAGGCGACGGAACCGTGGTAGATGTCGGCAGGTGATCCACGAGCGGGCTTGTGAACTCCGGTTTGGTTATCCACTGCTGCTGGTGTTGGGCGAAGAGTTGGTCCATCGCTTGGTCCGCGGCACACGCCTGGGCGATGCTCATAAAGCCAATGACGAAGAGTCCGAGTCGCTTTGCGTGCATTATTGTTATCCTTTCGGCTTAAAATTTACGGGAGTCATTCTCGCAAGTATACGATAGCTCGCGGAATCTGAACTTAAGACGACACTAAGAGGTCTGCGGGTATAATTCTGCCGAGGCGGATGGGCGAATGAAGCAAAAAACACTTGGAGCGAGCCTTTTGATCCTGGCCGTGGCATCACCGACGCTGGCAGGCAAAATCGCAGTTTCGGCTGAGCCTGTTAACGGTCATTGGCTGGTGACTGCGGACCTATACGGCACGCCTCTCTACGGTCGCCTGGATATCGAACAGCAGGGCCAAAAGATTACTGGGCAGTTTTATGGAGACAAGTTTGAGGGCTCCCTCGACGGCAGCGCAGTCCATTTCATTTCGAAGGACAATTCGGGCGGGACCTCGAGGGTAGATGGAGCACTCAAGAACGGGGTGCTATCCGGCACAGTCGTTGAGACCGATGCGGCGGATGAGTCTCACATGACCCGCTATTCCTTTACGGCGACACCGGTGCGGCCACTGCACCGCGTTACGCCCGTTCATCATGAGTTTTCGCCGTCCGTGTTCTACCGCGAGTTCTCTGCATCGAACAAGCCGGTACTGTCCGTCGCTCCCGGAGACTCGATCCACACTACAACTGTGGATGCGGCGGGAACGGATCAGGACGGCCATCGACGCGTCTTGGGTGGGAATCCTCAGACTGGACCTTTTCTTATTGAGTCGGCCATGCCAGGCGATACGTTAGTGGTTCACCTGACGCGCCTGCGACTCAACCGGGATTATGCGATCAGCGATGATGGTCTCGTCGGTCGAGGAACAGACAATTATCTTGCGGTGAAAATGAAGGATGGCGGCAAGACGGTGTTGTGGCACATTGATATAGGGCAGGGTCTAGCCTCCCCGGAAAAGCCCGGTGCTCACATGGCGGCTTATACGGTTCCAGTCCATCCGATGCTGGGTTGTATTGCGACGGCGCCCCCGCCATCGCGTGGCGCACCGCCCACGGGCGACTCAGGAAGCTATGGCGGCAATATGGATTTCAACGAGATCGTCGAGGGCGCGACAATTTATCTGCCGGTTTCGGTGCCGGGGGCTCTCCTATATCTGGGCGATGGGCATGCGGCGCAGGGTGACGGCGAGTTGAACGGCAATGCGCTCGAGACATCCTTGGACGTCGAATTTACCGTCGATCTTATTCCCGCACGGCGAACGCCTGGGCCGAGGGTGGAATCAGCTACTCACATCATGGCGATGGGATTGGGAGGATCGCTCGATGATGCTTTTAAGAGCGCTACTGCAAACATGGCGGGCTGGATTGCCGAGGACTATAAGCTGACACCTGCCGAAATTGCAGAGTTATTCGGTACCGCTGCCGAGTACAGAGTGAGTGAAGTGGCTGACCGTAATGCGGGAGTTGTGCTCAAGATCAACAAGGAGCGCCTGAAATCCTTAACTCAATGACAGCGAAGCGCAATGTGCACCTAGTCGGCAGTTTTCCCTTCAACTCGTCTTCCGAGGTCTTTGATCTTTGCGGATCGCGGCTGACCGGCCTGCTCAAGCGCCTGCCCGACGGTGAACCTGGAATCCGGAGTCATTGGATTCAGTGGCAGTCGACCGAGGTATTACCCAGAACCGAGCAACTCGAAATTGGCGGCCAAGGATTCATTCCGAATATCCCGCCGTTTCCGACTTACCGCCTCAAGCCAGGGTTGAGCGCCGCAGATGTGCGATTTCCTGCGTTGGGTTATGCCCGAGCGGCTATTGATTCTTATCGCTTGTTCAAGGCATACCAGGCAGAAGGAAAAATCGAGGCACAGTTACGCTTTCAGGTCAGCCTGCCGACACCCTTTGTCGTTGCGTGGGCTTATTTTGTACCGGAAGCGATGCGGTCGATTTGGCCTGTCTATGAGGCGGCGCTGTTCGCTGAAATCGATGCAATGGTCAGCGTGATTCCTGAGGAAGAGCTTTCGATCCAGTGGGACATCGCCGCAGAAGTAACGGTGCTTGAAACTCCGCAGCTGTTGCAGTTCTATCCCCGAGAGGAATTGATCGGAGCTCTAAGCCGGGCCGTGGACCATGTACCCGCGGGCAGCGAAGTAGGGCTGCATTTATGCTACGGCGATCCAGGCGGCAAACACGTCATCGAACCGAAGGACCTGTCGCTGCTGGTCGAACTCGCCAATGCCGTGATCACGAAGGCGCGCCACCCGATTGCGTGGCTTCACATGCCCGTCCCTGCCTCACGCACAGACGCCGCATACTTTGCCGCCTTGCAGAAGCTCAAGCATTCGAGCAATACGGACCTGTACCTTGGCCTTGTACACCTCGCTGATGGTCTAGAAGGGGCCGAAGATCGCATTGCAGCTGCCCTACCGTTCGCCAGACACTTTGGGATCGCGACCGAGTGCGGACTGGGAAGGCGCCCGAAAGACACCATTCCGGATAGCATTTCATTGCACGCGAGGATCGCACAGTCCGATAAGTTAGCTCGCATGTAAATCGCGGCGCAATCAGGGACATCGATGGTCATCAGGTTGGCGCGCAGTTATCGTCATGAATAAATTCATTGTACCAATTGGTCTCCAATGTAGTTCATCGGGATGTCATGATTCAGTCCGGCTGCATGGCGGCGAGTTCGTTGCCGGCAGGGTCACGAAAGTGAAAGCGCCTGCCGCCTGGAAAGCTGAAAGTGGCTTTTGTGACAACGCCGCCCGCTCTCTTGACGAGCGCTTCAGTTGCTTCGAGCGATTCGACTTGAATAACGGGCAGGGGAGCGCGCGAAGCTTCTTTGGCATCGGCCTGAAGCCCGAGGTCTACGTCTCCGGACATCGTGCACGAATAGGTGGGGCCGAAGTCGGTCATCGCAAAGCCGAACGCGTCCGTGTAAAACGATTTTACGGGGCCGGTAGTTGCGACCGGAAGTTCCACGAAACAGATTCGATTAGCCATGGGGGCCTCTTTACTGGGATTAACGTTTATCGACTCTTGAGCGCGACGATGCGGGGACAATTGGTTTTCTTTTCAAGCGGAGGGCGCCTCCGTATATTAAAAAGAGATACGCTCCGCTTGCGATTAGACCACTATTGCCGGCTCCAGCGGTAAGGCGGTGTGGGAAACAGCGAGGATCTTGACCATGAGCAATGTTTTTGGAGCCACCTCGACGACGGACGAGGTGTTGCAGGGCATCGTTTTGAGTGGCAAGCGCGTGCTCGTCACCGGTGTCTCCGCCGGCCTAGGCGTGGAGACCGCGCGCGCACTGGCGGCCCACGGGGCGGAAGTTGTGGGCGCCGCGCGCGATCTATCCAAAGCGCAAACAGCTACCGAGCAGGTGCGAGCTCAGGCGGCGAGCGGGGGCTCTCTTAGGTTGGTCCAGCTCGACCTGGCATCACTCGAGAGTGTGCGCCGCTGCGCCGACGGATTGCTTGCCGCGAGTGAGCCTTTCGACTTGATTATTGCGAACGCCGGTGTGATGGCGTGCCCCAAGAGCAAAACGGTTGATGGCTTTGAGACGCAGTTCGGTACGAATCACCTCGGACACTTTGTCCTCGTGAACCGCATCGCTTCACTGCTCAAAGCCGGTTCGCGGCTGGTGAACCTGTCCTCCGCGGGGCACCGATATGCCGATGTCAATCTCGATGATCCGAACTTTGAACACACGCCCTACGAGGAGTTCATTGCCTACGGCCGCTCGAAGACGGCGAATGTATTATTTGCCGTCGAGTTCGATCGGCGGCACAAATCGCGCGGGGTCCGGGCAACGGCGGTGCATCCCGGGGGCATCCAGACCGAGCTCGGCCGCTACATGACCGCCGAAGTGCGCGAAAAGTTGATCGCGAGTATCAATGCCAGTCAGCCCAAGGGTGTTTCGCCATTCAGCTGGAAGAGCATTCCGCAGGGCGCCGCGACCTCTGTGTGGGCCGCCTGTATCGCGAACGCCGAGGCGATTGGCGGTCGCTATTGCGAGGATTGTCACGTGGCCGAGGTCGTCTCAACCCCCGGCTTGCGCGGGGGTGTGCGGCCCTACGCCCTCGATCCGCAACACGCACAGGCACTGTGGCAGAAGAGCGAAGAGTTAGTCGGCGAACGCTTTGACTAGAACAGAAGCCGCGCCGTCGCGGTACCTAGATCGACAGTAGCCGCTCGAAAAAGGAGCGGTATTGGCGTAGCGCGATTCGCAAGCTTTCGGTCGTCGGCGCTTCGGCCTTATCGAGACCCTTTTCGAGTCCCGAACGTTGATTGGCGAAGGTATCCGCCAAACTCTGAGTGACTTGAGCAACGAGCTCATCCGCGGCGTGTACTGCTTTTCCGGGATCGTCGACGAAACTTTTTTGCACCACGTCCCAGCGGGCGCGGAAATCCGTCGCCGCCTCTTGAGTAAAGAGCGGCGCGAGTTTCGCGTCGTCGCTTACTGTTGTCTTAATCACGCCGTCAGTATTGATCGCCATCAGCAGAGGCCGATCCGCTTCATGCATGGCCGATGCTGGGCTGATTGGAGCGCCCGCATGATCCGACGCGCTCGATGCCTCGTCGCGCGGTTCGCCATTCATCTGCGGGCTCATGAGTGCACCGGGAGTCGGTGGTCGGCTGGCACGGTGGTGGATACCACGGGCGGTTTGACCTCCAGAAGTTCATCGAAGAGCGTACGGTAGTGAACGATAGCCTTTCGCAGCTCCTCGGTGTCCGCCTCACCACTGGCATCCCGAGTCGCAACGGCCTGTGCCGCGCGATAGTTTGCTACAACGCCCGGATAATCTACGGAAATATCGGCGGCGCGGCGCTCGAAGTCACCCATTGGATAACCGCGCTTTTCCATCAATTCCCGAACCAGTTGATCGGCTTCCACGACGGCTCCTTTCGGGTTATCGATGAAGCGGCTTTGAAGTGTGCTCCATGCCTGTGAGAACCGTGCCGACTCCGCCGGCGTTAGCGACACAATCTTCAATTGAGCGACTCGTTGCTCGCGCTTCTGCAATTCTGCTTCCGCCCGTGTCCGGCCGCCGAAGTCGATTACGGCACGGTCGTATTCCGGCCCGAAGCGCTCTTTGAGCCTCGCAGATCGTTTCCTTTGCATGACCAGCCATGCGACAACCGCGATCACAAGCGCGATTAGAAGAGCGGCAGCAATGACGGTGTCGGTGGGTATGGTCTTCATTATGTACTTCCTACTACTGGCATAGGTGGTGCGCGCGTGCATCGACGCGCGTGGGTTCTGGGCTGGCGAGAGTATTATCGAAAGTCATGCAAGGCACAGCCAGATGCTTCAAGCGATTGACGTAGGACATCGCCTCACGCGAAGGTTGGTAACGACCGGCGCATAATCCGTCTGATCCTGCTGTCGTTAATCTAATGGCAATGTGGGTGCATCCTGAGAGTCGTGGGTCGGGAGCCGCGGATGAACTCGTGATCGCGGTGATCAACTGGGCGCAATCAGAGCGTGCAAAATGCGTGCGACTGAAGGTAATTGAGGGCAATGATCGCGCCCGGCTTTTCTACGAACGCATGGGCTTTTATCCTACTGGTCTCGAAGGGGTTCGTGAACGCGATGGCTTGCTTGAGACTCAAATGCAGCGTTTCGTCGATTAGGTGCAACAGAAGTGAAACGAATGAGGGCTGATTCACGACCAGTGGAAAAAGGCGACAAACGCCCGGTTAAACGACTTGACGCTGTGGACATTAGGATCGCCGCTCGAGCGGCGCGAGTTGTCTTGATGCTGGTTGCGCTGTGCGGAGCGCTTGGCTGCAGTTTCTCTGAGGATAGGAAGGAAGCAGAGCAACTGGCGGAACGCTACTTTACGAAGATGCAGGGCGGAGACATCGAGGGTGCTCTTTCGCTTTATTCAGCGCGCTTTTATGAAGTCACGTCGCGTGCGGAGTGGCTCGCCTTTCTTGAGAACCAGCGGGCTCGATGCGGCAAGCCCGAAACTCATCCCCTTGTTTCATGGAATGTCGTTAGCTCGTTTGGAACGAACGCGGGAACGACTGCAACGCTTGTGTACGAGGTTCGGTATACAAACTGTCGAGTGTCGGAGAAGATGATCATCTTCAAGCCTTCCGGTGGCAAAATTCAGATTCAAGGGCATTTTTTGACGCCGAAGGCGGGGATAGAGAATGACAAGGACGATTCCCAGGCGCTAAAGACCTGAAACGACGACGGAAACCAATGACTCGGGATCCGGCCCTGATTGACGCGCTATTCGCCAGGTATGGCGTGTCCGGGCCGTGGGAAACTTTACCATCGACAGGCGTAGCGAATCGCGTGTACGCAACGCGCGATGTCGTACTTCGAGTCGCCACTGAGCACCGAGACGCCGTATCGGATGCGCGAACCGAGGCGGTCGCCGCGCCCGTCGCCTACGCGACGGGCATTCTTACGCCGCGCCTCATCGCGTTTGACGACACACGAGTTCTGATTGACCGGCCATTCTCGCTATGGGAGCGTGTCCATGGACAGACACTCGGATTGATCAATCCGCAGCAGAGACGACGAGGCGAAATCTGGCGCGCCGTCGGCCGTGAACTGGCGCGTCTCCACCTACGCGTTCGAGAGTGTCCGGATCCCCGTGGTTGGCTGGATAGTCCGACTCGCGAACAAGACTTGGGGACGCTGCTGGAACGCCTCGTCAAGT
>Ga0302325_10004068_pt1 | contig 33957 bp, 18 predicted proteins | sample Palsa_T0_2_FD_201948 | JGI IMG/M metagenome (GOLD analysis project Ga0302325, IMG submission 201948) | Peat permafrost microbial communities from Stordalen Mire near Abisko, Sweden - Palsa_T0_2 | ecosystem: Environmental > Terrestrial > Soil > Palsa > Peat permafrost | place: Sweden: Abisko... | reverse complement strand
GCGCAGGTGGAGCGATAACGAATACGCTCATCGCCATCGATGCCGGCGGCGGCGCGGTCGCCGAAGCAGCCGAGGGTGCGCAGGCTGCATTTAATTGGCTAGCCGATCAGGACTTCACGGGCGGCGCTCCTACTTCTACCGGTTCGGCCATCAACACATCCCTCGTTCCCAACCCTGCGCCGCAGGCGGTATATCAGACCAACCGATACGGAGCGACGACCTATACGATCCCTGGTCTCACCCCAGGTGGCACGTATATCGTCGATCTGCACTTCGCGGAGACCTACTGGACCGCACCTGGTCAGCGTCTCTTCAACGTCTCCATCAACAACAAACAGGTGCTCAACAATTACGACATCTTTGCTTCGGCTGGGGCTGAATATACAGCAACGGAGCAGTCGTTCTACACAACTGCAGACAGCACCGGCACGATTACCATCAACTTCGCGGTCGGCGGGGCAGACAATCCTCAAATCAACGGCATTCAGATCGGGACGCCTTAGTGTCGATACACGAATCCACTCATAGCGCCGTCGGGCATCGACATCGCCAGCCCGGCTGCATTTCGCAGGAGGGCGAGGCATGACCCTCAATCGGTTCATTGTGGCGGTAACTGTGCTGGCTGCCATGGTCGCTCTCGGGCAATCAGCGGTCGCAGGCTCAGGTATATAACACGACCTGGAGCGACGAGTTCAACGGCGCTTATGGTTCACCTAACACCACCAACTGGTCCATGGAGACGGGTAACAACGACGTGTGGGGGAAAGACGAACTCGAATATTACTGCCAAAAGCAAGACCTCCGCACCAATCCGAAATCCGATCAGGATGCTTCAGGCGTCTCGAATCCGTTCTGGCTCCCAGGGGCGGGCTAACGACCGTACCTACCGTTACGCGGCACCTTATACGCTATGGCATTTGTTATCAGTAATATACAAGAACCGTTAGAACTCCCTCCTAACGTTGTCAGTCGTTCCGCCAACGGCATAAGGTGTTGTCCGACTAAGGAAACCTTAATCAGGAAGACATGAAAAAGCGATTCATCCAAACATCTTAGGAGGAAGAGATGACGCCAAACAGTTTGTCGCTTTACCGTGCAAGACCGATAACAAGTCGGGGCTGCTCCCGGTTGATGGTCGGCGCAATCGCTGTTCTTTGTGTCTGGATATGGTTTGCGGGGGCGTTTGCAGGCGCTCAAAGTGATCGCGGCAGCGTGTCGGGAACTGTCACCGATCCGTCTGGCTCGGGAATCACGGGGGCCAGCATAACCATCACCAATACTGCGATGGGCACTCAGAACTCCACCGTCACAACCGGCGTGGGAGAATACACCATCCCGGAATTGCCTGCGGGCATCTACTCGGTCACGGTGGTTGCACCCGGCTTCACCACGCTGGTACGCAACGGAATCACCGTTTCAGTTGGAGAGACGGCACGTGTCGACCTGAGACTTGGTGTCGGGCAAGGCTCGACGACAGTTACGGTAACGGAAGATGCTCCTCTGCTCCAAATCGATAGCCCTCAGAACAATATTGAGGTCTCCACGAAAGACATGAATGAGCTTCCGTTCAACGTCGCCGGCATCGGATCTGTACGCGACCCGATGAGTTTTGCCGCGTTGGCGCCGGGAACGATCGTGGGCGGCTGGAACGATATCCACATCAGCGGCTCGCCGGCAACGACGTACCGCGTCCTTATGGACGGCCTGGACGACACCTCGGCGGTCAAGGGAGCCATCTCGGACGAAAACCAGCCCTCGGTCGAATCGCTCGCCTCACAATCCCTCCTGGTGAACAACTATTCGGCGGAATTCGGCCAGTCGGCGGGCGGAATCTTCGACTACACCTCGAAATCCGGAGGCAACAGGCTCCACGGCACGGCCTTCAACTACCTTGAGAATGAGGATCTGGACGCCGGACAGCCCTTCAACTACACCAACGACAACCCCGCTGACCCCTATGCAAAGGCTAACCCCGTGCAGCGGCAGCTTGATTTTGGCGGCTCTTTGGGCGGACCGGTGGTGATTCCTCACCTCTACAACGGCCACAACAAGACCTTCTTCTTCTTTGCCTACGAGGAGTACCACAACACCCAAACTCTCAACCTAGGAACCATCACTGTTCCCACGATGGCCTATCGCAATGGCGATCTGAGCTCTCTACTGCAGGGTCCCATTATCGGTTCCAATGGACAGCCGGAGGTGGATTGCCTGGGCCGTCAATTGATCAATGGTGCGGTTTACAATCCGAATTCGAATTCGACGTGCCCGGATGGTACGACGGTCCGCAATCCATTCCCGAACAATTTCATCGGCGTGCCCAGCACCTGGGATCCGGTGGCACAGGCGATTCTTCCCTTCATCCCTACCCCGTCGGGAGCCACTGCCGGCGCGCTAAACAACAATTACCCGAATATTCAGCCGAACAACAAATACCAGTACCTGACGAGCATCAAGATCGATCACTCGATCGGCGAGAAATGGCACATGTCGGGTTATTACATCCATGAGGTTTCCAACAAGGACAATGCGGCTGACGGCATTAACGGCACGGCAGCCTCGACACGGTGGAACACAACCCCCGCCCCGCAGGCGTATTTCAATTTGGACTTTACAGCCACCCCGAGGCTTGTGCTCCATGGCGGATTCGACTATACGAGCCACAATGCCGCGCAGGATTCAGCGGTGCAAAACTTCAAGGCGTCGAGTATTGGGCTGAACACGGCGGCGAATATGCCAGGCGGCGCTGCGAACACCTTCCCGATCATCAGCGGGCTCACCACCAACCGTCAAACAGTTCCTAATTTGGGAGTAAACAACGCTCCGTTTATCGACCACAACGAGTATTACACTTCATCCGCGACCTGGATCCACAGCAGCCATACGTTCAAATTTGGCGGCGATTTTCGTCATCAGAGGTTTGGCACTCACAACGACCTATCCGCCGGAAGTTACGGCTTCAGTCCCTCTCAGACGTCTCTGCCGTCCACTCAGGGCAACTTCCCCAATGGCACCAGTCTCGGCGATGGCTTCGCGAGCTTCGCTCTTGGCCAGTTGGCGGGAGCAAACATCGGCAACGATAACATCCAGTGGTTTCACCGTAACGAGTCCGGGTTTTACGCGACGGATACCTGGAAGATGACGCACAAAATTACGCTGAACTATGGACTGCGCTGGGATTTAGAACAGATGCAGCACGAAGAATACAATCGGGAAACTCAATTTGGTCCGACCGTCGTGAATCCGTCGGCTGGCGGCCTGTTGGGAGGTACCGAATACGAAGGGTATGGGGCCGGGCGTTGCAACTGCATTTACGAGAAATTCTATCCCTGGATGATTCAGCCTCGCCTCGGCTTCAATTATGCACTGAATGCGAAGACCGTGCTCCATGCGGGGACCGGGCTCTACTCCGGCCAACAACTCTTCATGAATGAAATCGGCTACAGCAACCAGGGATTTGGCTTCAACCAAGCGTTCCTGAACAGCCCCTCGTATGGCCTCTCCGCCGGCCAGTTTGCCAATGGCATACCGTACTCCGCGTCAGCATTGACGGCCACCGACTTCGACCCTGGCGCATATCCGGGTCCGGGCTCGATCCAATCGCCTCCGAATTTTACGGTTCCAAACAACGGCCGTCCGGCGCGTTTTTGGCAAACGACCGTTGGGTTTGAGCGTGAAATCGCCAAGGATCTGTCGGTTGAGGCATCTTTCATCGACAACCGTGGTGTTTGGCTTGAATCGGACGGCCTGTTCGTGGTCAACCAACTCCCCGTAGCAACCATTGCGAAAGCCGGTTTGGACGTGACAAACCCGGCCGATCAAGCTCTTCTAACGTCGTCGATCTCGTCTCCCGCCGTCGCTGCGAGAGGATTCAAGGCGCCATACGCCGGCTTCCCGTCCGGTCAAACCTTGGCTCAGGCGTTACGGCCATACCCGCAATTTGGCAATATCGGCGACCAATACGAGCGCGATGGCAATACCTGGTACGACTCGCTTCAAGTCAAGGTTACCAAGCGGATCAGCAAAGGACTGTCCGGCGGCCTCGGTTACGCCTGGTCGAAGGATCTAGGAACAGTCTCCAGCACTGGGACTTACACCACATCGATACCGATCCAGGATCCCACCCGTCCACCCAAGAGCCAAAAATCCTATTTGGCCATCGACCAACCGCAGATGGTCAACTTTTACTTCAGTTATGAGTTGCCGAAATTCGGCTTTGCGCAAAACGGCTGGAAGGCTGCCTTGTTGACGGGCTGGACAACCGACGGCATCTTCCACTACCAGAGCGGTTTCCCGATTCAGGTGCCCAATGCGCAGCCAACTCCGATACCCGGTACGTCACAGTCATTCTATCTGAGTAACGTGACGTTTACGTCGAGCAACAATGGAAATAGCGTCTTTGCGAATCGCGTTCCTGGCCAGAAGCTCTTCTTGCACAGCCTGAATCAGCACGATCCCGCCTACGCTCTCACCCAGCCTTTTCTCAACGCTGCTGCGTGGGCAAACCCGACCCCAGGGACCTACTCCACTTCCAAGCCGTACTTCGGCGATTACCGTGGCCCGAGACAGCCCGCCGAACAGTTGGGCGTTGGCAAGGCTTTTACCCTCAAGGAGGGAGTGAAATTCTCGCTTCGCGCGGATTTCTTCAATGTCTTTAACCGCTGGGTATATCCCAACCTGAACAATACGGGCAATTTTGAGCAACCTGCTCAATATAACGGTAACGGAAGCATTGCTAACGGCTTCGGCTATCTGGGGAACAGCCTCTCCGGCGCGGGCGGAAACTTCGCTCCTAGAAGTGGTGAGTTTGTAGCAAGAATCCAGTTCTAAGCGTTCATTCAAATGAAATTCCAACCAACAGGCCAGATTAAGTCATCTGGCCTGTTAACTTGCAAGGGCGTATTCTTGGCAGACGGTAAGTGGCGCGATCAGCATTCAAGGAATTTATGATCTGGCTTCTCGCACTCCAACTCGCAGTCGGCCCAGTGCAACATTACGAGAACGCGAAGCAGGATTTTGCCCAACGGAAGTTCGACGAAGCTGTCAGCGAAGTCAATGCAGCTCTCCATGCGAGCCCGTATATGGTTCCAGCCCTGGTTCTCAAGGCCAGGCTGGCCGCGTTTGCGCATCGTCCGGATGTTGCCAAGAGCTGTCTCATCACGGCCGTCACGGCCGATCCAACATACGAGGAAGCGCAATTCTTTCTCGGGTTGTTTTACTACAACAAAAACGATTTCAAAATGGCGATTTCGCCGCTTGAGAAAGCCCAAACGCTCTCTCCCAAAAGTCCCCTGCCGGTGTTCTATCTTGCCATGACGCACGAAGCTATTGGAGATGCAACCCAAGCGTCGGACCTCTATCAGCAGGCCGAGAATCTCTCTCCGGAGAAATCGCCGCAAAGCGCAGAGATTCTCCTTGCATACGGGAGGTTCCTGCTCACACAGGGTCGAACCCAGGACGGTATCGAAAAGATTCGACAGTCCATTCAAGACGACCCTGACTCTCGTGAAGCGCATTATGAATTGGCGAAGGTATTGGAACAAAAGGAAGATTTGAAGAACGCCGCACTGGAAGCAGAGCGAGCCCTGACTCTGCCACAGCTGAGCACCTACGATGCCCAGATTCATTTTCTCCTATCGAGAATCTATAGGGATTTGAAACAACCGGATCTGGCGAAGGCCAATTTGGAGAAATTCAAAACAGATCCTAAAGACATCACTCAGGGAAGCGGGGAATTGCAAGTGACTCCTTACAGATAAGCGGAGGAATGCGTGAACTCACCGATGACGTACGCGCATACGCCGCATTCCATAGTTAACGCAGTTCCTATCATCCGAGAGGTTATGGCGCAATCAATGACACGCTTCCTTCCTATTGTCTGGCTCGGACTATCTATGACCTGCCTTGGAACGATGGCTGCGCGGACCTCGGAGAATCCCTTCGTCTCGGTCAACGATGTTACGTGGACGGAGTTGGGGCACAACGAGAACGACTCGATGCCGATTGGCAATGGCGATCTTGCAGCCAATGTCTGGACCGAGGAAAACGGCGACCTCATGCTGCTTGTGGCTAAAGCCGATGCGTGGGCGGAGTTGGGCAAGCTTGTGAAGCTTGGCCGCGTGCGGGTCAAGATCGAGCCCAATCCGTTCGCGGGCGGAGCGGATTTTCAGCAGGTTCTGCGCTTGGAAAACGGCAGTATCGAGATCAAGAGTGGCGCGAATGTGGTGATGGTGTGGGTTGATGCAAATCGCCCGGTAATTCATGTCGAGGCAACGTTGGAGCATCCGGCGATGATGCAAGCAAGGCTGGAACTGTGGCGTACCAAGACCCATCCCTACAATGAGTCGTCGCCAGACAAAGGCGGTTTGTTTGAAATGGGGGACCATGCGATTCCACTCGATTTTGAGGCAGACACGGTTCTCCCTGCCAGCGCAAACCAAGTCACCTGGTATCACTTCAATTCGTCCAGCATCTACCCGATTGTGTTGGAGCAAGAGCATTTGCAATCGCTTTTGCAAAAGTATCCAGATCCTTTGCTCCATCGTTGTTTCGGAGCAACGCTGACCGGACCTGGATTGATTAGCAACGATGACCATACTCTGAAATCGGCTGCGCCAGGTCGAAGTTTGAGGCTCGACCTCATCGGCCTCACCGAAACAGGAGCAGCTTCACCCGCGGATTGGAAGGCCGATGTGGATTCGTTGATCAAGAGAGTGAGCGCAGTTCCGATTGATTCCGCTCGCGCGGCGCATCGACAATGGTGGCAGGATTTCTGGAACCGGAGTTGGATTCACGTCTCTGGAACAGAGGATGCGACCAAGGTTTCGCAGGGTTTCATCATGCAGCGTTACATGATGGCCGCTTCTTCGCGCGGCACATTCCCGGCGAAATTCAATGGAGGTCTCTTTACTGTTGGGCACGACATGCCGGCTCATGTAGAATCGACCAACAAAGATCACAACCCGGATTTTCGGACGTGGGGAAGCTCGTATTGGAACCAGAACAACCGGCTGCTTTACTGGCCGCTCATCGAGACGGGCGATTTCGATTTGCTCAAGCCGTGGTTCGATATGTATGTGAACGCATTGCCGCTGGTCAAGGATCGCACCCTGGCTTACTTTCATCATGCAGGCGCGGCATTCATAGAAACGGGCTATTTCTGGGGCCTGCCCAATCTCAACGATTTTGGCTGGGACAATCCGACCACTGAATTGAAAAGCGAGTGGATGCGGTATCACATTCAAGGCACGCTGGAAGTGATCTCGCAGATGCTGGACGAGTACGACATCACGCAAGATGCGGAGTTTGCACGCAAGGACATTCTCCCCTTTGCCGACGCCATCGTGACTTACTACAACCTTCATTGGCAGCGCGGCGAGGACGGAAAAATCAAATTCACGCCCGTCCAGTCTTTGGAAACCTATCAAAAAATCGTGGTTAACCCAACGCCGGATATTGCGGGACTCAAACAGGTGCTGACGCGGCTTCTAGAACTGCCTGCCGCATGGACGCCGCCTCAGCAAAGAAGTGTCTGGAGCAAAGAACTCGCCGACCTGCCAGCCATTCCGATTGGCAAGACCGCGAACGGAAAACTTCCGCCGTTCGGTGTGGGCGATCCCGACGGCAAGCCGACGATTCTTCCAGCCAAGAGCTATGGCAAGACGAGCAACGCAGAAAATCCCGAGCTCTACGTGGTCTTTCCATATCGCCTTTATGGCGTAGGCAAACCCGATCTAAATCTAGCTCTGAACACGTTTGCCGCACGACGCTTTCCGTGGGACGTTTGCTGGGGCCAGGATGGCCCGCAATCCGCTGTGTTGGGACTGACTGCCGTGGCGAAGAAGGCCGCTGTCGACGAATTTACCGACTATGGAGATGAGCGCTTCTCCTGGTTCTGGAAAGCGGGTGGCGATTGGATACCGGATCTCGACGACGGTGGCACAGGAATGATCACACTGGAATCGATGCTGATGCAAAATGACGGCAAACGCATCCAACTTCTTCCCGCGTGGCCCAATGATTGGACTGCGGACTTCAAACTGCACGCACCCTATCGAACCACTGTAGAAGGACATGTGGAGAACGGCAAAATCACCAACCTGAAAGTGACCCCGCAATCCAGAGCCAAAGATGTGGTTCCCGTTTCGTCGGATGGGCGGTAGAGGCTTGACGGCCAAATCTCGACAGCACACTACGCTTGCTCCCGCTCACGTCGTGATGCTAGTGGCGATGATGCTTGTCGTTGTCTCATCGTCTCGCGCTTTCGCACAAGATCGCGGATCACCGTGGACCGGAACGTGGGCCGCGGCACCCATCCGAGACGATGCGGGAAAGGGATTCAATCGGCAGACACTGCGGCAGATTGTCCATACCAGTGTCGGCGGACAAATGGCGCGCATCCATATTTCCAACCTGTTCGGCGCGCAACCGCTGACCGTCGCAGACGTTCATATTGCCCGAAGAAGCACAGGTTCCTCGATCGTTGAGGCAACGGATAGGAAAGTCCAATTTGGGGGATTTTTTTCTATTACCGTTCAACCCGGAACTGCGGCCATCAGTGATCCCGTCGACTTCCATATCTCCCGTCTTGCCGATGTTGCGATCAGCATCTACCTGCCTAACCCGATCGAGCTATCAACATATCATCCATCCGGATTTCAGACCAACTACATAGCCGATGGAGATGTAAGTGGATCGACAAGCATCTCTCCCGCCAAGACCACCCAAAGCTACTATTTCCTCATCAATCTCGATGTCCAGGATCAGGCAACTCGCGGATCTGTTGTAACGGTGGGCGCCTCGATTACCGATGGCTACGCCTCAACTGCCGACGCGAATCGGCGCTGGCCGAACGACTTGGCGCAGAGACTGCTTAGTGCCGGACTGAACATCGGTGTTCTCAATCAAGGAATCAGCGGGAATCGCCTGCTTGCTGCCGGGGCCGGCGACGGTGCGGAGACTCGCTTCGACCGGGATGTACTTGACCAACCCGGGGTTCGCTGGGTGATCTTTTCCGACGACCCAATCAACGATCTCGGATCAACCGTGCCACCACCGGCAGCCAAGCAGTTAATTGACGCATTAAAGCGTCTGATTAGCCGGGCTCACGAAAAACGGATCAAGTTTGTCTGTTCCACCTTGACGCCGTATCAAGGAGCCGGTTACTGGACTCCGGCGGGAGAGGCCGCACGAGAACAAATCAATGCTTTTATCCGCGGCAAGGCAAGTGGCTGCGATGGGGTGATCGATCAGGATGCGGCCACGCACGACCCAGCTCATCCGACTCAGTTTCTTCCGGCATATGACAGCGGCGATCATCTTCATCCGAATGACGCCGGCCTCCAGGCCATTGCCGACGCAGTCAATCTTTCATTGTTCTCGCACACAGAGGAGTCCACGGTGCGACCGCAACCAAGTTTTATTGAGCGCGCAGCGGACGTTAACCGCCGCTTATAGATGGAACAGTTAGTGGGCGGAACCGTCCGGCAAGATATGGCACGCCACCAAATCTACGTTATTCGGAGTGCCGGCCATGGTATTCAGATGCAGCAACATCTCGAAATGCCGGAGCGGACCGGAAGATGTGATTCCGCATTTACGGAGTTCTGTCGATAGGCGAGGCAAATCGGTGACAAGCTTTCCCGCCGCTTCGGTGCCCTCTGCGTTCGCTCCTGCAAGAAGGAGAACCTGGCCGCTTTGGTCGGGATTCTTGACAAAAGCCAGGATGGCATAGGAATCACCTGTGGCCCAGCCGAGAGCAGACGGTACATATTGCAGTTGCTCATTGGGCCGTGGATGGAAGTTGCGAATAAACTCCGATCCGGCGCTCTTGTTGAAGACAAACCTGAAATCCAACTGGTCGCTGAACAGTGAAAACCATGGGTCCGAACGGGGGCTTCCCAGGAAGACGAAGTTATTATCGGACTTCAAATCCGTCAATTGAATGCTTCGGGCAGCGCGGACGTCTATGGTTTTTGAATTGGCCTGCGCTAATTCAGCAACTTTTGCAGCAATTGGCACGTCGACCTCGGACGCCTTATCCCCCCGCAGAATAATCCGGCAGAAATTGTCCAGTTCAGGCGTGAGCTTGTTGGGCGCCGGGATGTAATTGTGATTGGCATAATCGGAGACAGAGACCTGGCCGCCGGTAAGTCCCTGGATCTCGGCAATGTTTGGATCGCTCGTGATCAGCTCTATGGCATGGGAAGATCCGAAAAATGCCGACCACGGGAGAGAAGAAATGTGTGCAGCTTCGGAATGTGGAGAACGAATCTCGAAAATGCCCCACAGCGCGAGATTCAGCGCCACCAAAAGAATCGCGAAGAGCAACGGCAAACGCCACGCAGTGGCCTTCGGCTGTATTGTATCGAGTGGGGGCAAAGCAGAGGCATGGACAACTGGCTCGTCTGCAACCAGCGCGGACTCGTGAAGCGACGGCCCCGGATCGTGGGGTTTCGCCGCCACATCGGACAGGCCGAGCTCGCCGAGGGGATCGCGCATGATTTCCGGTATGTACGACCCTGAGGGCAGGCTGATGCGAAACCCCGATGTTGCTCCGTACCGCCCGTAATGTTGCAGCAGTCGCTTGCGCACGTCGCTGGCCGTAACGCGAACAATCGCATCGTCGCCGGTATCGTAGGATGCGGAGCGTCCAAACAACTCCATCCCGATCACTCGCTCCTTAAGCGAGTCGAAGCGGCCGGCAATTGCCTGATCCACGATGTATTGGAGAAACTGGCCGCTGCGGTGGCTCCCCTTGAAAACGTCACCCTCAATCACCTCTTTGAGATGATGCTGGAGAGACGCAAGACCGCCTTTTGTTTCCGCAATTTTGGCGATTTCTGCGATCCGAGTATCGGTAGAAGAGGGAGATAGCATATCGGAAATCCGCGAGTATGATTCTCGCACCCATGAACCACAAAGTCTACATTTGGATGCCTTGCAGGACAGGTCCGGGAGAACGATTTTCCAGATGCGTCCTTGCTTCGACTTGCCCTCCTCTGGACATAACCGCCTCCGATTGAATCAAAACAAGCTGCTGCGGCATCTTGGTCGCCGTTCGCGCTCCTTTTCCGAGGGTATCTACCGTTAGCTGGAATGAATATTAGCAAGCCATTTATTTTCATATAGATATATTAGGATCGAGAACCGTGCTAACCTTGTCATCGCCTCCAACGACCCCTTAATGTGAACCTTGCTGGATAGAACCGTTAGGAATCGAGCGCGAATTGAAGAAACATGGCGGGCGAAATGAACGTGCAATCCGGGTATGGATTGGTTTCTCGCAACCGGAAAGAAGAGGAGAACGGGGCTCACTCTTCCGCAAGGCCAATCTGCTCTTTATGATCCGCGAACTTGACTTGAGCGCGAGGAGGGTCGGGGAAATGCGGTTCCCGGCTCATCTCGTGAGCACACTTGTGGCGCTGTCGATTGCGTGCCTGGCAGCCGCTTATCCCGAGCCAGCCTGGACGCAAGGCGCCGTACCATTGACAGACTCAAATGCCTTGTACAAGCAGCCACGCGCGCCGATCGGCCGGCGCGCCGACGACCTGCTCAGCCGGATGACCCTGGATGAGAAGGTGCGGCAACTCGATCTCTATTCCGGAGCAACTGCGTTGGTCGATCGGCACACGGATGAAACACATGCTACTTCCACAGCTCATTTCCTTCCCGAAAAGGCGCAAGAAATGTGGGGCGATCTCGGCGCGGGCGCCGTCCACGACCTGAACCCGACTCCGGAACAGGCAAACGTCATTCAGCAGTGGGTCCTCGCGCACAATCGCCTCGGCATTCCAGTGCTCTTTATCGAAGAGGGATTGCATGGATTCGACACCGGAACGGTGTTTCCAGCCCCCATCGGCCTTGCTGCAACCTGGGAGCCCAGAATTGTGCAGAAGGTGGGCGCGGCCATTGCCGCTGAGGCGCGCGCGACCGGCGTGGGTATGATCCTCGGTCCTGTTCTGGACCTCGCACGCGAGCCGCGCTGGGGGCGCGTCGAGGAGGATTACGGCGAGGACCCCTACCTCACCGGCCAACTCGGATTGGCGTATGTGTCCGGGGCACAAGGGGAAGACCTGAACAGCGATCACAGCGTGGTCGCCGAGCCTAAGCATTTTGCTGGGCATGGTTCGCCTGAGGGCGGCACGAATACATCGCCGGTGCATGTCGGCGAGCGCGAGTTGCGCTCCGTCATGCTCAAGTCGTTCGAGCCGGCGATTCGTGATGGCAAGGCGATGGGGGTGATGGCTGCATATCACGAAATCGACGGAATCCCGATTACTGCCGACCCATTTCTGCTCAAGCAGATCCTGCGTCAGGATTGGGGATTTCAAGGATTTGTACTCTCCGACCTTGGAGCCGTGGAGCGCCTTTACACCGTGCACCATGTAGCCGCAACTCCCAAGGAGGCTGTCTGCCTGGCGGTCAAGTCTGGGGTCGACATGCAGTTCTACGATTTCAAGCATGACGTCTTTCAGAAGGCGCTCATGGACTGCGTTCGCGAGGGCTCGCTTTCCCAGTCGGACCTGGACCGGGCAGTTGGGTCGGTTCTCCGTGTGAAGTTTGCCTTGGGTCTCTTCGATCGCCCGCTGACCGATCCCGGTCTACGCGCCCGAACATACCGATCGCAAGCTCACCTCGATCTCACGCTTGAGGCGGCGCGCAAGTCGATGACCTTGCTCAAGAACGATGGCCACCTCCTGCCTCTCTCAAAATCGGCGAAGAAGATTGCCGTGATCGGCCCGAACGCCGACGTTGCTCGATATGGCGACTACGAAAATGAGTCGAACGGCGCGCGCATCAGTATGCTGGCCGGCATTCGTGCACTGGTTCCACAAGCGGCTATCGAATTCGACGCAGGCAAGGACATTGCTGCCGCCGTGGCCCAGGCCAAAGATGCCGATGTGGTCATTCTTGGTTTGGGTGAACGGCAGGGCACCTCAGGCGAGGGGTTCGACCGCACCGACCTTGGTTTGCCCGACAAGCAGGAGCAACTGCTGGAAGCTGTGGTTGCAACCGGAAAACCTGTTGTTCTGGTTCTGGAGAATGGTAGGCCGTTGACGATCGGCTGGGCAAAGGAGCATGTCCCGGCCATTCTCGAAGCCTGGTACCCAGGAGAGTTCGGAGGCACGGCGATCGCCGAAACAATCTTTGGCGACAACAATCCGGCTGGCCGGCTCACCATCACATTTCCGCGCAGCGTGGGACAATTGCCCGACTTTTATAACTTCGACCCATCGCGGACCCATAAGTATGTCGACGATGATGGCGATCCGCTGTTTCCTTTTGGATTCGGACTGAGCTACACCTCGTTTCGCTACGATCACCTTGCGGTGCAAACTCCGGCACTTGGAAGCAACGGAGACATTTTGGTAACGGTCGATGTGACGAATAACGGCGACAGGCCAGGCGAAGAGGTTCCTCAACTGTATGTCCGGCAAGAGGTCGGCAGTGTCGAGACTCCGGACCGTTCTTTGAAGGGGTTCTCTCGAATATCTCTAAGTTCCAAAGAAACAAAGAACGTCACGTTCCGCATTCCCCTGGACCAACTCGCAGTGTGGAATGCAGAAAGCAAATGGACGGTCGAAGCAGGCCAATACACAGTCTGGGTTGGCGGATCTTCACAAGCCTCATTAACCACCAAGTTTGTCCTCAACCGGTAAAAGGGAACAGGGTCGTGAGCGAAATTCCGTTTCTTTGCCGACAATTCCCAACCGAGAGACAAAGAAAAGAGAGATGCATGAAAACGCTTGCAGCATTGTTGGTCTTTTTCGCCCTTCTGAGCGATGTCGCTACTGCCCAGGAGCACAGGCAGAAGGAGCCAGTTGACTATGTGTCCCCTAACATCGGCGGCATCGGCCAACTGCTTACGGCGACGATTCCGTATGTGCAGCGGCCGCACGGCATGGCGCGGCTTGCGCCGATCACGACTCCGGGAATCACTGACAGGTATCTCGCGGACAAGATCTATGGCTTTCCCATAGGCGCTGCCACATTGATGGCCTCGGTAGGCAAAGTTGGAACACGCCCGGAAGCCTACGCATCGGAGTTCGACCACGACTTTGAAACTGCGACCCCATACTACTATGAAGCGGACTTACAAACCTGGGGAATCAAATCGGAGTTTACGGCGGCCGAAGAGGCCGCCTACTACCGCTTTACATTTCCGGCTACCTCCCACGCTCATCTCATCCTCACTGCCGCAGAAGGCGCCAAACTCGAAGTAGTCGGAGTCGACGCTATACAAGGAAGTCAGCGAATCGTAGGAACCGTAGGAAAAACATCGGACACGGATAAAGAAACAAGGGAATATTTTTACGCGAAGTTCTCTCGTCCTCTCCATTCCTATCAGACCTGGAAAGGGAACGATCTTTCCCATGCGGCGGAGCAGGCCGGTGACAACATCGGAATTGTCACCGACACCAGCACGACGGCGGGAGAACAGATTGAAGTTCGAGTCGGCATCTCTTACATCAGCACGGAACAAGCTCGCAAAAATTTGGAGCGCGAGATTCCCAGAGAGACATTCGATCGGGTGAAGTCGCAAACCCGCGAGATATGGAACCATGCGTTGGCAGGCATGGATGTAACCGGAGGAACAGAGCGCCAGCGCACCATCTTTTACACGGCGCTCTACCGGTCTCTAGGCCGCATGACCGACATTACCGAGGACGGGAAATACTTCAGCGGTTACGATCACTCCGTGCACGATGCGGGAGGGCACGACTTCTATATCGATGACGGACTTTGGGATACTTACCGTTCGCTTCACCCGTTGCAACTCCTGTTGAATTCGCACCAGCAGGAGGATATGGTTCGCTCTTACCTCCGCATGTATGAACAGAGCGGCTGGCTCCCATCGTTTCCTTCGGCGGCCGGAGAGCAGGCGGTCATGATCGGCCACCACGCGGCCCCATTCATTCTTGATGTCTATGCCAAAGGCTATCGCGATTTCGATGTGAACGAAGCCTACGCGGCGATGCGAAAGAATGCCACGGAGGCAACTATGCTTCCTTGGAACCGAGGTTCGCTCACGAGCCTGGATCATGTGTATTTCGACAAGGGATTTTTCCCCGCGTTGCTCCCGGGAGAGAGTGAAACCGTTCCGGAAGTAACCCCTGAGAAAAGGCAAGCAGTCTCTGTGACATTGGAGACCAGCTACGACGACTGGTGCGTCGCTCAACTCGCCATGGCCCTGGGCAAACAATCGGACGCTGCCTACTTCGGCAAGTTAGCAGACAGCTATCGCAACGTCTTCAACACCAGCACTGGATTTATGGCTCCAAAGAGCGCTGACGGCAAGTGGATCGCCGGCTTCGATCCAAAGTTAGGCGGAGGGCAGGGAGGCAGAGATTACTTTACCGAAGTCGACTCCTGGATTTATACCTTCAACGTCCAGCACGATCCTTCTGGACTTATCGAGCTCTTTGGCGGTCGCGATGTGTTCAATGCAAAACTGGACCGCCTGTTCGTGGAGCAGTATGGGACCTCTAAGTACAGTTTCCTTGGCCAGTTTCCAGATGCCACCGGGTTGGTCGGCTTATATGCGCAGGGCAACGAGCCAAGCTTTCATATCCCCTATCTCTACGACTTTTCAGGCCAACCCTGGAAAACTCAGCGGCGCGTGAGGCAACTCATGGACGTCTGGTACGGAGACAGCCCGCTGGGTATCCCTGGAGACGACGATGGTGGTGCAACTTCGTCCTGGTACGTTCTCAGCGCCATTGGATTTTATCCGGTGTGCCCCGGCGTTCCCGCTTATGAAATTGGCAGTCCGATCTTTGCAAAGACCGTTCTTCGCTTGGGAAATGGAAAGCTGTTCACCATTGTTGCGAATCATGTCTCAGACCGAAACAAATACATTCAATCGGCTCAATTGAACGGCAAGCCGCTCGATCGACCGTGGTTTCCACACTCGGCCATCGCCAATGGCGGGTCGCTGGTTCTGGAAATGGGCGACAAGCCGAATACGAGATGGGGCAGCGGGCAGGAGGACGCTCCGCCGTCGACGAGCGAGGACCGCGCAGGTTTGCCCACGGCGGAATAGCGCAAGCCGCCGCGTATCTCCAGTCCGGTATCTCAAGTCAATGCAAATCAGAGGAGCAGGAATGACACTTCGTGATAGAGGGACTTCTTCGCGGCGAGATCTACTTTCCCTCGGCGCCGCCGGTGCGATGGGATTATTGAGCACGCCAGGAGTTGCTTTTGGAGCCGAGCGTGAACAGGGAGCCATTCATGATTCCTTGAGTGTCAGAACATTTGGCGCCGCGGGCGACGCAGCAACCGATGATACCGCCGCATTCCAACGCGCGCTGGATGCCGCGTACAAGTCCGGAGGCGGAGCGGCGTATGTGCCGCCTGGACGATATCTCTTCAAAGGAACGCTTACAATCCCCGATGGAGTAAGCCTTCGAGGCTCCTTTGGCTGCGTGCCTTCGCATAGTGGAATTCGAGACCATGGCCAACCGAAGCCGGGAGATGATGGGAGCGCGTTGTTTGTCACCGCAGGCCACGGGAGCGAAGACGGAAAGCCGTTTCTCACGCTGAATACCAACAGCTCCGTCAGCGGCCTGACCTTCTATTATCCTGAGCAAGTCATGGACGACAGTCCGGTTCCGTATCCGTGGACCATCGCCATGCGCGGTAAGAATCCAGCAGCATTCGATCTGGAACTGCTCAATCCTTACCAGGGCATCGACGCAAGCCAAAACGAGCGCCACAACATTCGCAACATTACCGGCCAACCGTTGCGCCGCGGAATCTGGGTCGACGCCATCTACGACATCGGCCGTATCGAGAATGTCCATTTCAACCCTTGGTGGAACTCGCACGGTAGGGTCTACCAATGGCAAACCGCGAATGGCGAGGCGTTTATCTTTGGCCGCGCGGATTGGGAGTATGTGCTCAATACTTTCTGTTTCGGTTATCGCATCGGGTACAAATTTGTAGAGACCAAGACCGGAGCATGCAACGGAAATTTTTTGGGAATCGGAGCGGACGATTGCAACCGCGCCATGCTGGTGGAACAATCCGCCCCCTACGGCATTCTGATCGCGAATGGAGAGTTCACCTCATTTCATGGCGACGATCCCACAATGCTCGATGTCGCTGAGACCAATACTGGAGTTGTTCGCATCGGCAACAGCGCGTTCTGGGGTCCATGCAATCAGATCGCCAAGATTGGCGGGCAAGGCACAGTGGGCTTCAGCGATTGCACCTTCGTCCAGTGGAGCAATATTGGGGACCACGCCGCGATCCAGGCGTCCTCTGGCAGTCTGCTTGTGCGCGGATGTGAATTCCGTCAGAGAAAGCGGCACATTTCCCTTGGTAAATCCATCGAACGCGCAGTTATCACGGGTAATTTATTCGAGGGTCCGGCACAGATCGAGAATGCCTCAGGAATGGACGTGCAAATAGGACTGAATGCTGCGTCGCATTGATTCCCATTGCGCGCAACGGGGCCTACAGGTGATAGCGTTTACTGTTTGCCATGCAGATGTGTCTACAGCAGAAGCAGAATTGGTATAACGTGAGGCCTCGGAGGTCGAGCGGATTTTTCCTCAAGAAAAATCCGCTCTGCACGCTGGTCGCTACATTACGGTAATTCTGCTTCTGCTCTTGAGCGCCACGAAACACGCGTCTGTGGATTCAAGGCCGCGCCAATTGAAGAGGCAGTCCTGCCGATTGGCGAGAAGCGAACCGGATATATCCAGCGGCACCTCTCACTTGCCTTACAAGGTTAAACAATACGCCGCGCAGTTGTGCGGCAACATTCCTGCGAATAGACTGTCTCAACGGCAACCGAATTCCTTTTCTCTACCGCTATGAATAAGCGCGGAAAGCATCCGACCCTCAGTGAAGTAGCCAGACTGGCTGGCGTGGGGACCACGACGGTATCCCGCGTGATCAACGGTGGCCAGCGTGTCGATCCGAAGACGCTCAAGCGCGTGCGTCTGGCGATCGACCGGCTGGGTTATACACCGAACCAGGCTGCACGCATTTTACGCGGGGGACGCACGCGGACGATCGGCCTGCTGTTTCCAAGCGTTGCGGACCCGTTTTTCTCGAGTTGTGCCGAGGCCGCGCAGGCGATTGCCCATGTGAACGATTCGCTGGTGATTGTCACCCCAACCCAGAACGACCCGCACACGGAGATCGAGAACGTGAACATCCTGATGAGGCATCGGGTGGACGGGCTGATCATTGCGCCGGCTAACTCGCACAGCCAGGCATTGCGGGAGATGCTGCAGCGGCTGGGGGTGCCGGTGGTCGCGATGGATCGGCCACTGCTGGGCGCACAGATTCCATCCGTGGTGGCGGACAACTTCACGGGCGCGAGCCTTGCTACACAGCATCTGATCGATCACGGCTGCCGTCGTATCGTTTGCCTGACTGGAGAGTCGACTCTGTACACAATTCGCGAGCGCATGCGTGGATATCGCAAGACGGTAGAGCGAGCCGGACTGCCGTGCATCGTCGACACTTCAATTCGCGATTACAAGTCGGCCGAATACGCAATCGAAAGTCTGTTGGCGGCAGGCGATCCTCCCGATGCTCTGTTCACGCTGAAGAACAGCGCGACGATCTTTGCCTTTGAGGCACTGCAAAAACTGAAAGTTTCCGTTCCAGATACGGTCGCGCTGGTGGGATACGACGATTTTGAGTTGGCCGGAACGGTGAGGCCGTCCATCACCGTGATCCAGCAGCCCGTGGCCGAGATCGCGCGCGTAGCTGCCCAATTGCTGTTCAAGAAACTCTCAGCGCTGGGGCAGAGTGAACTGCCTGAGGAGACTGGCCGCGTGCGGCATGTTCGGCTCGAAACGTGCCTCATACGGCGTGAGTCCTGTGGATGTTCTCCCTTGGCAATCTGAAGCGGAGATTCGCAGAAACTTCTCCGTTCATCCAGGGCCGCTCCTATTGCGGCCGCGGTGCAAGATAAAAACCATTTTGATTTGGTCAAATGAATTGCTTGTCATGCAGGCAACAATTCTGGCCGCGGTTCGCGTTTGTGGCATCAAAATTTTGAAAAGGTCCATGCAAAAACGCATGGAGCATAGCCGGCAAGACGGGCTACGGAAGCGGGCAGCCCCAGGCAGCAGCGGCACCGGGATTGAGTGCGCCCTCCCGGTCCGCGTTTCGAAATCCCAAGTAGATTTTTGGAAAGTTGACACCTCTCAGCGGAGTGGAGTTATTATTTGTCGGATTCATGGAAACGCTACCATCGGAGAATGGTAGCGTTTCCATGAATTTCGGCGGCATTTCGAATCCAGAGAGCAAGCGGTTGCGCCTGATGCAAGGCAGGACAGCACGTTTTTGGGAGGAGACTCATGCGAATCAATTCAATCGGGCAGATTGTTGTGGTCTGCTTAGTGGCTGGCTTTGCAACTTTCACCGCGGCGGCGCAGGATTTCCGCTCGGTGCTGACCGGACAGATCACAGATCCGTCCGGCGCCGTGATCAAGGGCGCCAACGTGACAGCCGTCAACGAAGCGTCGGGCACCAGTTACACCGGTAAGACGAGCGACAGGGGCGTCTACTATATCTCCTATGTGCTGCCGGGAAACTACACGGTGACCGCGGAAGCGCAGGGCTTCAAGACCATGGTGCAGGATAAGGTCGCCCTGTTGGCATCGCAGACGTTCAACCAGAACTTCCAATTACAAGTGGGTACGCATTCCGAGCAGGTCGTTGTAACCGCCGCCCCACCCCAACTTGAGACCTCCACCGGCTCGGGCGGCACGGTGATCGACGAGCGTACGTTACAGAGTGTTCCACTCAACGGCGGGATGGCTTATAACCTGATCGGGACAACTCCCGGCTCGCAATTCACCACCACGCATTTCGGTCAAAGTGGAAGTCATGGCACCACCGGCTATGACATCACGAACTCCTACAGCATCGGCGGCGGCATCGTCGGGAACAACCAGTTCACACTCAACGGGACCAACATCACCAGTCAATACACCTACGACAATCACAATGCCGGCGAGTGGAACGTCTCTCCCAATATCGACAGCATCCAGGAAGTGAACGTGATGACCTCCACCTACGACGCCCGGTACGGCAGGACCAGCGGCGGTACGGTCAACGTGGTGGGCCGGAGCGGCGGCAATCAATATAACGCGAGCGCGCGCTACGCTTATGAAGGCGCGTTGATGAATGCGAATACTTTCCAGAACAATCTCACCAGCACGCCGCGCCAGGGCGAGGCGCAGAACCAGTGGTGGATTACCGCGGGCGGGCCTATCAAGAAGAACAAGATCTTCTTCTTCTTCGGCTTTGAAGGCTATCGGCAGTCCCTGTCGGGAACAACGCTGGAGAACGTTCCACCGGCGTATCTACGGCCTGGATACAACGGAAATCCCGGTGTGGATTTCGGCCTCATTCAACTGATGGACGGCGCGGAATTTCCGAACGGCATTCCTATCTATCAGCCGGGAACGGCTACCTGCCTTGACGGCGGACCGGCCACTGCCTGCAACAGCGATCACGTAGTGCAGACGCAGTTCGCGGGCAATGCAATTCCCGGATCGATGATCAACCCCACGGCCACGGCCGTGCTGAACTATATCCCGCTGCCTAACATTACAGGCTCCGAGAACCTGGCGCGAGGCTCCAACTATATCGCCTCGACTCCCGACCTCTACAGCTACAACCAGCCTCAAGTCCGCGTGGACTATAACTTGACCGACAAGACCAAACTGTACAGCTACTTTCTTTATTGGAGCGGTTCCGAATTCAATAACAGAAACGGGCTGCCTGGAATAGCGGCGAACGGCAACATCAACCACCTGAAACAGAACTGGGTAGCAACCCAGGATGTAACGCATGTCTTTTCGCCGAACCTGGTGGGCGACTTCAAGGTTTCTTTTGACCGCCTCTACGAGGTATCGCCGGATGGCGATCTCTCGCAGCAGACAAATCCCAGCACAATCGGGCTGAGCATGCCGCTGCCCGGCTCGACCTCTTCGAATTACCTGCCGGAATTCCAGGTAAACGATGCTTGGGGAACTGGCCTCATCGCGAACAATCCCGCCAGTAACTACACAGTATTCGGGAACCAGCGCAATCCGGATGTCACCAATAACTTCACGTTCGACGCCGACCTTACCAAGACAGCCGGGGCCCACAGCCTGGAGTTCGGAGGCGAGATTGATGAGTTCCAGTATGGCGGCTTCCCCGACAGCGGCGGACACCCCAATGGCGGCTTCGGTTTTGGATCTGCCTTTACGCAACTCGACCCTCATAACGCGAATTGCTATCCGATCACGGCAATGGCAGGTAACTCGAATGCGTGCTCTTCCTCGGGCATCCCTAATGGCTCCTCCCTGGCATCGTTCTATCTTGGAGATCCCTCGCAAACGCAGAGTAACGCGGGCCCCGGCGGTATTGACTGGATCGGTTCCATCCTGGATGGGTATCCTGTCTATGCGGTCTATTTCCAAGACAACTGGCGGGTAAATCACCGCCTGACCTTGAACTTCGGCATCCGCTATGACGTCCAACGCGGGATGCGCGAGCGTTACAATCACCTCAACCGCGGACTGTGCCTTACCTGCGTCAACCCATTGACCAATGCAGCCGGCTATCAGGCCAATGTCGCCAACGATAGCGGCGCCTGGACCGCTGCCGGTATCAACCCGTCTTCCTTGTCACAGGTGCTGGGCGGCATTCAATTCGCCGGCACGGACGGTCAATCCCGCGACGCCTATGACACCGACTGGTCGAACGTCGGGCCCAGATTCGGATTTGCGTTTGCCGTCAATCCGAAGACGGTCATCCGCGGGGGCTACGGAGTGATGTATTCCTATGGCCTGGAGGGCGGTTCAAGCGTAGGCGAGGCGCAGACGACGAACTACACCTATTCTACCGATGGCGGCAATACGCCAACAAACTTCTTTCAGACCGGCTCGCCCTTTTCTACCGGTTTGATTGCTCCTACAGGTAACAGCCTGGGGCTGTTGACAGACGTTGGCAACGGCGGGGTTCAGGTCGATTTTCCGGGCCGCAAAATACCCATGGAGCAGCTTGTCTCGCTGGGCTTTCAGCGCGAGCTTCCTGGGCAGATGGTTTTGGATGCCCGGTACGCCGGTAACTTCACCAGCCGCCTGCGCACCTTCCTTTGGGTAAACGGGACCGCGACTCTTGCACAGCAAAAGTCGATGCAAGCGGATCCCGCTCTTTGGGACCAGCAGGTTCCGAATCCCTATTACAACGTTCCCGGCATCTCGGGCCCTGGGCAATGCGGCACATCTACCACCGTTCCGGCGATCGAGTTGATTCTGCCGCTCTCCCAATATTGCTCGCCCGGAGGTACCGGACTGGTGGGAGAATACAACTCTCCGCAAGGGCGCAACTGGTATGACGGTCTGGAGGTGAAACTTACCAAGCGCGCCACCCGGGGATTGACGCTCAATCTCTCCTACACCTACTCGAAAACCATGAACGGCGACGGCTATCAGAATGGATGGCCATATCAGGACCCGGTCCAGGAACACTGGATTGCAGGTACGGATCGCACGCATATCCTGTCTGCGACCAGCGTGTACGATCTGCCATTCGGGAAGAATGGTATGTTCCTGAGAACTCCTCCTCATCCGCTTGGTGTATTGATTAACGACTGGCAGCTCAGCGGCGTCTTCAACGCGCAGAGCGGAACGCCGGTCGGCCTGGACACCGGCCTTTATTACACCTGTCCCGGCCAGAGCTTCAGCCCTCCAGGGGGCGCTTCCGTGGGCCAGGGCCGCTGGTTCAATACTACGAATGTCTCGCAATGTTGGCAGGGCATTCCAGCGTATGGACTGATGAACCTGGCGGGTTTCACAACACAGGTTCGGAATCCCACCATTCCGAGCGTTGATCTGTCTCTGGCGAAGAACACGACCATCCATGAAAATCTGGTCTTCCAACTTCGGCTGGATGCCTTCAACGCCCTCAACTCTGTCCTGTTCGGCGGTCCCGACACCAATCCGGGTGATGGCCCGGCAACCTTTAGTCCCACTTCCGGCTGGAGCGGCTTTGGCACGGTCGGCGCCACGCAGCAGAACTTCCCGAGAATATTGCAGGTTTCGGGTAAGTTCTCCTTCTAACTCGATTCACACTGGCACGATCTCCGCAAAACGGCAGCGGAGATCGTGCCGCAACCCCCAATTCACGAAGGCCCAAATGGTCTTTGGGCACAACCGGCACAGCCCACGCCTCTTGCCCATCAAGTGTGTATGCTCGGAATCAACGAACCCGGCTTGTGAACTTGACGCTCGGCAGCGAGCGTGAAGAGCTGCGGAATAGAAACGATTGCGGCCCGCGGCCCCAGGAGGGATCGCTGGGCCATTCGGCTTACGTTCCTGCAAGCAAATTGGAGAGATGCGATGCGGATGTATTTCAGGGCGCTGGTGACTGCCCTGGCGATTTTCACGATGGCGTCGGCGATGGGCCAGACGCAGGCGAACGAGACTCTGGACCCTTCGAAGCAGCCGACGCTCTATGTCGTCGGCTATGCCCACCTGGATACAGAGTGGCGGTGGGAATATCCGCAGGTGATCGACGAATATCTTCGCAAGACGATGGAAGACAACTTCAGCCTGTTCCCGAAATATCCGCACTATATTTTCAATTTCAGCGGCGCGAACCGTTACCGGCTGATGAAGGAGTATTATCCGGCCGACTTTGCCCGGCTGAAGCAATACGTGGCCGAGGGGCGCTGGTTTCCGGCAGGCTCCTCGATGGAAGAGGGCGACGTGAACGCGCCGAGCGCCGAGGCAATCATCCGCCAGATCGTTTACGGCAATGATTGGTTCCGTCACGAGTTCGGCAAGGCCAGCGCGGAATACATGCTGCCGGACTGCTTCGGATTTCCAGCATCGCTGCCAACCATTCTTGCGCACTCGGGAGTGAAGGGCTTCTCGACGCAGAAGCTGACGTGGGGCTCATCGGCGAACGCAGGTGGTCCGGACTCGATCGAGAACACGCCGGAAGGCACGCCTTTCAACGTGGGAGTTTGGGTCGGTCCGGATGGAGAAACGGTGCTGGCTGGGCTGAATCCCGGCTCGTACAGCGGCGACATCACGACCGACCTGAGCGAGCCGCTGCCGGCGATACCGCCGATTCCGGTAGTGGCCGAGGTGCAAAAGCAGATTGGTCTCATGCAGCAGAAGCTGGAGCAGTCGAATCGCGAACATCGCACGTTCGACCAGAAGGAAATGGAGCAGTACATCGCACTGCGCGGCGAGCTGAACGCACTGAATAACGAGCGAACCGAGGAAGAGAATCGGCGATACCAGGGTGATTGGGCAGCGCGCGTGCTGAAGAACGGCAAGGCAACGGGTCTCTTCACCGACTATCACTATTACGGCACGGGCGACGTGGGCGGAGCGCCGCGCGAAGAGTCCGTGAAGCGGCTGGAGGCGATCCTGACGGGCGGCAGCGTCGATCTGCCTCCGCAGAACAGTTTCAACTTCATGCGCGGGCCGCACCCGGCATGGCCCCAGGTCAAGGTGGGTCATGGGCCGGTGCATGTAATCTCTTCAACGGCGGAGCAGATGTTCCTGAACATCCCTCCAGAAGAGGAGAGCAAACTGTCGCGATACACCGGCGAGATGGAGCTGACGAACCACTCGGCCGGCTCGCTCACATCGCAGGCATATCAGAAGCGCTGGATTCGCAAGGAAGAGCTTCTGGCGGACGCGGCGGAGAAGTCGTCGGTGACTGCGGCATGGCTGGGTGCAAGGCCGTATCCGAAGGAGCGGTTGAACGAGGCATGGACGCTGGCGATGGCTGCACATTTCCATGATCTGGCAGCCGGCACGGCGACGCCCAGGGCGTATGAGTTTGCGTGGAACGACGATGTGATCGCGATGAACCAGTTTGCCGGAGTGCTGAAGAGCGCGGCGGAGGGGGTTTCGGCGGCGCTTGACACCGAGGGGCGCGGCGTTCCGCTGGTGATCTTCAATCCGCTCAACATCGCGCGCGAGGATGTGGTCGAGGCGACCGTGAACTTTCCGGGCGGCCTCCCGCAGAGCGTGCATGTAGTCGGGCCGGATGGCCGTGAACGGCCCGCACAGATCGAAAACGGCAAGGTTCTCTTTGAAGCCAGCGTTCCTTCCGTGGGCTACGCCGTCTATGCCGTGGAGCCCGGAGCCGTGGCGTCGCCGTCGTCGCTGCGGGTGAGCGGCCACGAGATAGAGAACGAGTATTACCGGGTGACGATCGACGACAACGGCGATGTCTCCAGCATCTTCGACAAGAAGCCGGGCCGCGAGCTGTTGGCTGCCCCGGCGCGGCTGGCCATCTCTTCCGACAATCCGAAGCAGTGGCCCGCGTGGAATATGGATTGGGATCAGGAGCAGGCTAAGCCGAGGGAGTATGTCGGCGGACCGGCGAAGATTCGCGTGGTGGAGAACGGTCCGGTGCGCGTGGCGATCGAGGTTTCGCGTGAGACGGCGGGATCGCGCTTCGTGCAGACCATCAGGCTGGCGGCCGGCGACCCGGGCAAGCGAGTTGAAATCGGCAACGTGATCGACTGGGATACGCGCGAGTCGAACCTGAAGGCGACGTTCCCGCTCACGGCGTCGAATGAGATGGCGACCTACAACTGGGATATTGGAACGATAGAACGTCCGACGGCGCAGCCAAAGAAATTCGAGGTGCCGTCGCACCAGTGGATCGATCTGACGGATATGAGCGGCAAGTTCGGCGCGACCATCCTGACGGACTGCAAGAACGGATCGGACAAGCCAAACGATCACACCATCCGTCTGACGTTGATCCGCACGCCCGGAACCGCGGGCGGTTATGCGGACCAGGGAACGCAGGACATAGGACACCATGAGTTCTCTTACGGCATCGCGGGTCACGCAGACGGCTGGCGCGATGCGCAGACCGATTGGCAAGCGGAGCGGCTGAACGCGCCGCTGATCGCCTTCGAGTCGCCGAAACACGCTGGCGCGCTGGGCCGCAGCTTTTCGGTGGTGAAGGTGAGCAATCCGCGCATCCGCATTCTCGCGCTGAAGAGATCCGAAGACAGCGATGAAACGATCGTGCGGCTGGTGGAGATGGACGGGAAACCGGAACCCGGCGTGCGCATCTCCTTTGCTGCGCCCATCGCCAGCGCCCGCGAGGTGAACGGGCAGGAGCAGCAGTTGGGTGCCGCGACGGTGACGGAAGGCGCGCTGATAACGTCGTTCAGCGCCTACCAGCCACGGACTTTCGCGCTGAAACTGGATGCCTCGCCAACGCGCGTGCCCGATGTGCGCTCGACGCCGGTGGATTTGTCTTACGACTTGGCGACAGCCACCAACGACGGCGACGCCTCGACAAGCGGCTTTGACGGCAAGGGCGGTTCTCTGCCCGCGGAGATGCTGCCCGCGCAGATTGCCTATCACGGCGTCACTTTCAAACTTGCGCCGGCCAGGACGGGATCGCCCAATGCGATCGCCGCCAAGGGGCAGACGATCCGGCTGCCGGAGGGCAACTACAACCACGTGTATCTGCTGGCTGCGTCGGACGACGGCGATCGGAAGGCCATCTTCGAGGCCGGGAGCAACCGTGCGGAACTGGATATTGAGAACTGGGGCGGCTTCATCGGGCAGTGGGATGACCGGGTGTGGAGTTCTCCGGACACCGCGCACGGTAACTACGGCGAAATGATCGGGCTGAAACCCGGCTTCATCAAGCGCGCCGATCTTGCCTGGTACTGCAGCCATCATCATGATCCGGCGGGCAAGAACGTCGCCTATTCCTATTCGTACTTATTCGGCTATGCGATCGATCTGCCTGCCGGAGCCCATACGCTCAAGCTTCCGGAAAACGACAAGATCCGCATTCTCGCCATTTCCGTGGCGGAAGAGAATCCTGGAGTGAAGACGGCGCAGCCGCTGTACGATGAGCTGCCGTCGGCGAACGCTGGTTCATCGGACTTCATGGTTTCCGCCGCCACGGCTGTGTCGATCCCGCAGGGACGGAGCGCAGTCACCACGGTCTTCACGCTGCCCAGGGGCAGCTTCAACGGCGAGGTTACGCTGGCGGCGAGCGGGCTGCCGCCCGGCGTGACGGCGACCTTCGATCCCACCACGACGACGGGACGCAGCAGGATGACAGTGACAGCCGCCGATTCCGCCGCTCCGGCAACGGGCGCGGTGACCATCACGGGAACGTCGGGCAACGTGTCTCACAGCACGACGGAGAATGTGACGGTCACGCCAGTCCTGAGAAATACAGTGCCGGTGGATCTCTCCTCTGCTTACAACGTGCATGGGTTTTACGTGAAGGGAGTGAAGTTCGCCGCGGAGGACAGCCTGGATGCCGGTGGCTACTCATTCTCCGCGCTCACTCTTGGGCAGCAGCAGGTGGGCGATGGGGTGGTATTCCACCTGGGACCGCCCAATGTCCCCGACGCCGTATCGGCCGGGACAGTGGATCTGCCGGCGGGCCATTACAGCAGCGTGAAGGTGCTGGCTGCGGCCGTCGAAGGGAACCAGACCGGGCAAGCGTTCGTGGTCAATTACGCGGATGGCGCTTCGGCCACTTTCAACCAAAGCTTGCACGACTGGGCAGGGACCGGCAGCTATCACGGCGAATCGATCGCCGCGGAGCTGCCGTATCGAACAACGGCGGATGGCAGCGAGGATGGCGGGCCGTTTTATACCCGCGCGTACTCCTTCACGCTGGACAGCAGCAAGACTGTGCGCAGCATCAGCCTGCCTGCCAATCGCAACGTGGTGGTGTTGGCCATCACGCTGGTGCCGGCTGCGCAGTAGGCCAATTCTGCCGCGCCGCAGCCGCAGTCAGGCTCCGGCCTGCCGCATTCCTGGTTAAGCACAGCGGCCCGGCTCGTCCGTAACGAATTCGCAAGTCAACGCAGCAACTTCGAGGAAACAGGATGATCTGGCGGAATGGATGGCGATGCGCACTTCTGGTGAGCAGCGGTCTGCTGGCGCTGCCGCTGCCGGCGCAGCAGGCTGGCGGAACGCACAAACAGCCGGTGGATTACGCCAACGGTCTGGTGGGCACGGCGCTGCTGGATCGGCAGACGCTGATCGGAAACGCGCCGCCGCCTGGCGAGCAACTGTACTCCGGGTTTACCACTCCGGGAGCAGTGCTGCCGCACAGCTCCACGCTGCTGGCGCCGATCGACGCCAACCTCGATGTGAATTATCCGGCTGGCGTGCGCGCGCCGTACTTCTATCCCAACCGTACGATGGTGGGTTTCTCCGCGGGTTCGGAAGACAATCCCGTCGTAATGCCGATGGTCGGCAACTTCACCGTTCCTCCGGAGCGCAGCGCTTCGCTCTACGACAAGGCGCGCGAGAAGTCGTCGCCCGGCTACTACAGCGTGTATCTCGATGACTATCAAACGCTGGCCGAGATGACGGTAACCGCCTGGACGGGCATCTTCCGATTCACCTTCCCGCAGACGCAGAAGGCGAATATCCTGTTCGACCTTGGCGGTGAAGGCGGAGATATCGAAGTGGTGGACGACCGCACGTTGCGCGGCCAGTCGCGCAATCACCGGTATTACGTTGCGGAGTTCTCGAAGCCGTTTCACTCTTTCGGGACCTTTCGCCAAACCCTGCCCGATCATCCCGATCCGGGCGCATTGATCGGCTTCAGCGATGTCGAGCCGGATCGGCGCGCGATTTCGGGGAACTTTGCGGGCGCTTATCTGCGCTTCTCGACCAATGCCGGCGAGCAGGTGCTGGTAAAGATCGCCTCGGGCATCAGCTACGAACAGGCCAAGGCACGTCTGCAGGCCGAGAGTCCGGTATGGGACTTCGATGGCATCCACCAAAAGGCGCGGGAAGCGTGGGCCAAAGAGCTGAACAAAATCGAAGTCACGGGCGGCACGGAGAAGCAGAAAATGCTGTTCTACTCGTGCCTCTATCACTCGTTTTACAGTCCGCGTCTGGTCGCGTCGAAGGGCGACGAATTCCGGGATCGCAGCGGAAGTATCGAGACTGCCGGCTACAACCGCTTTGGGCCGGTGCCGCTGTGGGATACAGGCCGCAATCAGATCGTATTGCTGACACTGTTGGAACCGGATGTGAAGCTGGATATTCTGCGCTCGGAGCTGGACGACGCGCGCGAACGTGGCTACATGGAGACGTCGTTCCATGGCGACAATGCCGTGTTCATGTATCTGGGCGACTGGGAGCGCGGCCTGAACTTTGACTGGGCTGCTGTCTACGAATATCTGCGCAAGAATGCGATGGACCCGAACGGTCCGCGCGGCTATCTGGCCGAGTATAGGGAGCAGGGATGGATCTCGGATGTAATTCCGAAGGGCAATCCAAGCCCGCCGTATGCCGGCGGCAAGGCCGGAGCTGCGACCACGCTGGAATACAGTTGGGACGACCACGCGATGGCTGTCTACGCGAAGCGGCTTGGGCGCGAGGACGACTACGAGATGTTTCTGAAGCGCGCGCATAACTACCGCAACGTCTTCGATCCGAGCGTTGGTTTCATGCGCGGCCGCACCGCGGATGGAGAGTGGATCTCGCCTTTCGATCCGCGCGAGCCTTACTACAACTTCATGATGAAGGAAGCCTCGGGCTGGTCGACGCTGTGGTTGGCGCCACACGATGTGCAGGGGCTGATGGGCCTGCTGGGCGGGCGCGAGAGGTTCGACGCGAAGCTGGATGCCTTCTTCAGCACGCCGTACACGGCCAAAGGCATCTGCCGCGACTGCACGGGCGTGATTGGGCAGTATGTGCAGGGAAATCAGCCGGACCAGCAAGCGGCCTACTACTACGACTGGGGCGGCCAGCCATGGAAGACGCAGGAGCTGACCCGCAAGATCCTCGCGCTGATGTATGGCAGCGACAAGACGGGATACGCGTTCCCGGGCATGGACGATCAGGGCTCGACTGCGTCCTGGTATGTGATGGGCGCGCTCGGCTTCTATCCGGTCGATCCGTCGAGCCCCGATTACATTCTGGGCAGCCCCATCTTCGATCGCGCGACGATCCACATGGGCAATGGAAAAGACCTGAAAATCGTTGCCCTGAACAACTCACCGGCGAACCTCTATATTCAGTCGGCGACGCTCAACGGCAAACCGTGGAACAAGCCATGGTTCAGCCACTCCGATATCGCCAACGGCGGCGAGCTTGTGCTGAAGATGGGGCCGCGACCCAACAAGAACTGGGGGAGCGCGCCGGAGGACGCGCCTCCTTCGATGACGCCGATTGGGCAGTAAGTGCGCAGACGGATGAATAGCCGGTCTCGTAGAAGAAGAGCGCCGGAAAGGCTACAGCAGAAGCAGAATTCGTATAAGGTGAGGCCTCGGAGGTCGAGCGGATTTTTCCTCAAGAAAAATCCGCCCTGCACGCTGGTCGCTACATTACGGTAATTCTGCTTCTGCTCTAACAGCTCCAATCCGGTCTCGGCCAGTTTGGGCCGGCTTATGGTGAGTATGGATGCCTTTGTGCCTGCATCTGAGCTGTATTCACCGCAGACGGCAAGGGCGTACGCTGTGACAAGTCTTGAGCAACGGGAATTGACGTGGTCAATTGCCGTCGTCGCGTCGCGTAATTTCCGACATGACAGATCGATATACGCCATCCGAGTGCAAGCTTTCCAGAGCCTTGCGCAGCGCTGTGTCTACCTTCGGATCCTTGGAATACCGCTGGGCCGCATCCATGAACACACGACCCTTATCCCCATCGGAAGAAATGCGAGTTGCCGACTGAATCGCTGCGATCGCCATCGCGGACGAGGTGCCGGGCTTGTCGAGCAACGCCAACAGAACGTGGCTGCGATCGCCATCCGAATGGATGGTGTCGGCGGCGGCAAAGAAATCGTCGCGAACCGGCTCAACGTTCGTTCCAACGAGTTCCACAAGGACGCGAGCTTTATCTCCGTCCGACGAAATCCGCTGCGCCGACTTCGCAATTTCGCCAACCGTAGCAGCGCCAATTCCTTGCCGGTGAACGAGTGCCACAAGCACCTGCTGGTGGTCGCCATCGCTGGAAATTGAATTCGCAGCATCGATGAAGACCTTGCTGACGGGTTCCTCATCGCTATACCGGGAGACCGCTTCTTTGAGCACACGGGCTTTGTCGCCGTCGGAAGAAATCTTCTCGGCCGACCCCAGGATCCGAGCCAGCGTGTCACGATTGTCGCCATGTGCCGCCAGTATTGTTGAGAGAACGCGCGCGTGGTCCCATCCGACGAAATCGACTTCACAGCTTCGAAATAAGCCATACCGAGACCGCCGTTCTCACGATAGGGGTTTGCCATCTCGATAAGCACTTCGGCCTTGTCACCGTCAGACGAAATATGTTTCGCCGCCCTCGCAGCGCTAAGAAGTGTATCAACGCTTCCCGCGTCCTTCTGAACGATGTCGGAAAGCACCCTGCGTTGGATTCTGTTGCGTTCCTGAATTGCCTACCCGGCGACGCTAAGACACCGAACGCGCTTTCCAATAGGGAAATCGGATTCGCTTCGCAAGATCCATGCCCTCTGTATGCACTGAAGTGTCTGATGAAAGCAATGATCTTCCTATGCCTGTGCGGCTTCACACAAGAAGGCTTCAGGGGGCCCCCCACATAATCCTTTCGTCTAGCCCCGCTTCAGGTTGGCTGTCTTGACGTGCCTGGCAAGACCGAGACACTTGAGAAGAAAGATGCCGTAGTAATTGATATCGACCTCGTACCAGGCAAGTCCGTGACGAGCTGAAACCGGAAAGGCATGATGATTGTTGTGCCATCCCTCACCGCCGGTCAGCAGAGCGACCCACAGATTGTTGCGCGAGTCGTCACTGGTGGAAAAACGTCGCCTGCCCCACAAATGTGTGACGGAATTGACCAGCCATGTGACATGCAATCCGATGGTGACTGATAGAAATGCTCCCCATAGAATCCAGGGCCAGCCCCCGAAGGCAAAAAGCGAAAGACCCACCACGGTCAAAGGAAGCCAGTGGTATTTGTTCAACCAGAGATAAAAACGTTCTCGTGTGAGATCCGGTGCATACTTCTTGAGTGCTTCCGTTTCATTGCGAACCGAACCGTACATAATCCAGCCCATATGGGACCACCACTTGCCGTCACGCGGCGAGTGGGGATCTCCGGGCTTGTCGGTGTACTTGTGATGCATTCGATGGATCGCGACCCAGTAGATCGGCCCACCTTGGAGCGCAAGCGTACCGCATGTGGCGATACAATACTCCAACCACTTTGGGGTTGTGTATCCGCGGTGAGTCAAAAGGCGATGGTAACCCATTGCGATCCCCACGTTCTGCGCCACAACCCACAGCGTGACGAAAACAACAAGCGCCGACCATCGGAAATAAAACAAGGCGGCCAATGCACCGAGATGAAAGCCCGCAAGGGCGATCGCAAAAATCCAGTTGATTCCTCGTTTCATCGTGCGAGAATAAAGCCCCGTGGTCTCGTAGACTGCTTCCCCGCATGACGGATGTTCCAGTATCGCTTCGATCATAACCATGTTCTCCCAATATGCTCTGGAACCTACCACCCAAGTCTCCAAGCACAGCTGTCTGAGAATGATTGGGGTTGGCGCCTAACCCTGTTCCGTCGTTTCCGCCTCTCTTCAAGGAAGTCTTCCCACGGGAGCTCGGCGGGTATAGAGATGACATGCCAAATGACGCCCAACTCCAGGTTGCAGGATGAGGTATCTTGCCACCTGGAATGACGCATGTGACGAAGGACCGCGAACACTTCGCAGTCAAAACGTCGTGGGAGGGAATGGAGGGCAAGTACATCGAACATGATCATCTCCTCCCCGAGCCGCGGAAGTAGCGTGAGGTTTGATGATCGGGAATCAGAATCGAAAAGTATGGGCTGTTTGATACATGTCCGTTCATCGAGTTCACGCTTGCGTCGCGTGAGTGTGGGGCTACTTGCGAAACGAATGGTCCGCGACAAGAGCCCTCAGATTCGGTAGCTGAGGCTATCAAACCTCGGCACGAGCAATATTGGCCAGACGGGATGCAAAATCTACTTCTACGTTTACTTGATCGGGCCTTAGCCCGGAAGCTCTTGGGTGAACTGCCAGCCGCCCAGGAGTTCACAACAGAAATGCTCGCCCATACCAGTTAATTGCAAAAAGGGGAGAACAAGATGAGCACCGGTACAAAAGACGAACTTAAGGGCAACGCGCATGAGGTGAAGGGCGCTATCAAGGCGACGACAGGCAAAGTGACCGGCAATGCGAAACTTGAAGCCGAAGGCCATGTTGAAAAGACGGCTGGAAAGCTTCAAAAGAAGGTCGGAAAGCTTGAGAAGGTTACGGAGAAATAGATTCTGATCTTCCTCGTTGAAGTTCAGCGTGATTTCGTGACTTGAACGCGCCCGAAGGCGCCGACCAATGCGTAATCTTGATGGACCATTCCCACGGTTCATGGAAGGATAGCTATGAAAGCGCTCAAAGTATTCTGGTTTGGATTCCTAGCGCTCATGATAGTTGGAGTAATGGCAGGGTGCGCAAAGATGGCTACGCAGTCACCCGATGTTTCCGACAGCATTCGCAAATCGCTTGATCAAGCCGGACTCAAAGATGTTTCCGTAAGCCAGGATCGAGACAAGGGTGTAGTGACCCTCGGCGGACATGTTACGGCAGACTCGGGCAAATCACAAGCCGAATCGATCGCGAAAGCGATCGCAGCCGGGCAGGTGGTTGCGAATCAGATTGCCGTCGTACCTACCGGTGGCGAAAGCGCTGCAAAGGCAATGAACTCCGATCTCGATACGGGCATCGAGAAGAACTTGGACGCCGCTCTCATCCAGAACGGGCTGCACAAGAACGTGAAGTATGGTGTCAAGAATGGCGTGGTCACTCTCACCGGAGAGGTCAGCTCGCATTCCGTGCGCTCGCAGGCCGAACAGATTGCCTCTTCAGTTCCCAATGTAAGGCAGGTAGTGAACGAATTGCAGACCAAGAGCCAAAAGGCAACCTCGTCGAACTGAGAGCTGTCGCCGTTGTCGGGTTCTGGGTTGGGAACCGGAC